>MTLE01000155.1_pt5 | contig 57868 bp, 44 predicted proteins | sample 1982461 | NCBI WGS metagenome assembly MTLE01 (sample SAMN05712605, study PRJNA340218) | biofilm metagenome | isolation source: sample SPL anode biofilm adapted to -200 mV | place: USA | collected 2012-02-03 | reverse complement strand
GTACCCAGAGCCGGGATCGAACCGGCATGGAAGTGAATCCACTGGTGTTTGAGACCAGCGCGTCTACCAATTCCGCCATCTGGGCAATTGCGGTGCAAAAGTAAGCTTTTTTTTGAAACCTGCAAACTGATATCTGATTTATAATTGATAATTTACAATTTATAATAGATAACCGCTGTATTTCAGTCTTTTGAAAGAAACTAATTTAAAAAAAATTAGGCATTCCCTTTTTGTTTTGCTACAAATTCATTTCGTTTTCCGGAAAAAATATCGTACCGGCAGTACCAGCAATCCAACGACCCGTTCAATAGACGGATACGTTCGGTGGGTTTTAATCCAATTTTATCCAGACATTCTTCGTGTGAACTGATAACCCATGCTGTGCTTCCGGGAAATTTATGTTTGAATGCAGAGCCTAAAGAACCATATAAACCGTAAATATCATTGGACGTAATTCGTTCGCCATAAGGTGGATTGGTAACTATCATGCAATTTTCTGCAGGCGCTTCCAGCTTTTGAACAGGCATAACCTGTAATTCAATGTATTTACCAAGTCCGGCACTTTTTATGTTTTGTTCTGCTATTTTTATTGCTTTGGGAGAATTGTCCGATCCGTATATTTTAAAATTAAAAGGACGTTCATAGGAATCGTCATTGTACAAAGTATCAAAAAGTTCTTCGTCAAAATCGTTCCATTTCTCAAATGCAAAAGACGGTTTGTATATGCCGGGAGGGATATTTAGTGCTATTAAAGCAGCTTCAATCAGCAAAGTCCCGGAACCACACATCGGATCAACAAAATCTGATTGACCTTTCCAATCTGCTAATAACAGCATGCCGGCTGCTAAAGCTTCATTAATCGGCGCTTCGTTTTGCGCTACCCTGTATCCTCTTTTGTGAAGTGATTCACCAGAACTGTCAAGAGATAAAGTGCACTTGCGTTCGGCAATGTGAATATTTATCATTAACTGAGGTCCGTCAAGTCTGACTGATGGTCTTCTGTCGTATCGCTCAGTAAACCAGTCTGCAATGGCGTCTTTTACCCTGTAAGAAACGAATTTTGAATGACGAAAAACTTCAGAAAAGACAGTTGAGTCTATAGCAAAAGTGCTGTCTACATCTAAGTAATCGCTCCAATTTATCGTTTTTACCTGTTCATATACTTCATCAGGATTCGAAGCGTCGAAAGACAATAATGGCATTAAAATTCTTGATGCTGTTCTGCAACATAAGTTTGCTTTATACATTAATGCTTTATCGCCTGTAAAACTGACAGCTCTTCGCTGTAGTTGAACATTATTTGCTCCGATTTCAACTAATTCTGCCGCTAATACTTCTTCTAGTCCACGAAAAGTCTTCGCAATCATTTCAAATTCCATAATTATCCTCTGTATTCCCTAAAAATTCGTTATAAATTATCTTTTCTGTATCAGTTTTGCCCCCGCCGGAACATCGGTATCTACCCAGTAATTACCACCGATAATTGCGCCATCTCCAACTTTAATTGTACCCACTATAGTTGAGTTTGAATATATTATAACATCGTTACCAATGTGTGGATGCCTGTTTATGCCTTTTATAGGATTTCCATCTTTATCTAAAGGGAAACTTTTTGCCCCAAGTGTAACTCCCTGATACATTTTCACATTGTTGCCAATAATGGCTGTTTCACCAATAACAACGCCTGTTCCGTGATCAATCGTGAAATACTCCCCTATAGTAGCGCCTGGATGAATATCAATGCCTGTTTCTGAATGAGCCATTTCTGTAATAATACGTGGTATTAGAGGTACATCAAGTTTAAGTAACGCATGGGCAATGCGGTAATTGCTTATGGCACGAATGCCGGGGTAACAAAAAATGACTTCACCATAACTTTTGGCTGCCGGATCCCCGTTGTACGCGGCAATGACATCTTTGTGTAATTTCTCGCGTATCTCGGGTAATTGTTTGATAAATAGGGTTGCCTTATCTTTCCCTATTTGAATAAGATCAATATCTTTTTTTATTTCTTCTGTGCTGTCAAAACTAATTCCATCCGATATTTGCTTGGCTAAGAGCAAATTTAGACGGTCAATATTGACTCCAATGAAAAACATCATAGCTCCCATGTTGACTGAAGAATCTCCAAAAAATTTTGGAAATATAATTGATCGGGTTAAATTTACTATTTCATTCAATACTTCAGTTGATGGCATTGCATGATTATTTTCATTTTCCGAGCATACATATTTAAAACTATCTACTTCTGATAATTTCTTTGTAGTTTCAAGTAATTCTTTATTCATTTTCAGTATCGAATTTTTATAAAGTGGCTTAATTTTTAGAAAACAAACTTATATTGATTTTAGTTGAAGTTTCATTCTTGTTTTGTGAAAGTTGTTATGGCTTCGAGTGCATTACAAAAGCGATTTTCCCCAACACCGTTAACAATAACATAAGGTTTATTTAATTGTTCAATTTCTTTTTTGTACCAGACAAAAAAATAGTCTCTGTCATTTTCATGCTCTCTTACAGGGTCAGGCTCCCATGGTAAATCCGGTGCACAAAGCAAGTATAAATCAAAGAAACCGGTATTCAGCCTCTCGATCAAAAAATCAGGCACTTGTTTGTATTTGTATTCAAACCAGACCTTTGTAATAATTAGTTCTGTGTCAAAAAATACATATTTTAAACCTGAAGTTGTCTCCTGAAAAGATTCTTCCTGTTCTATCTGTTTTAAGGCAATGTTGCAAATATCATTGTATGTGTATGGAATTGTCAGTTTCTCAATATATTCACGGGCGTATTCAGGTACCCAATCTGTTTTAAAGTGCTTAGCTAATTGCTCGGCTAAAATAGTTTTTCCGGTTGATTCCGGACCTAAAATGGCGATTTTATACATTTAACACAGGTGTAGTCGGTGATATCTTTAAGAATGAATAAATTAAAATTTATTCCCGGATAAATCGTGTTGATATAATAATTTTGCCGGGCTGGATAATTGAAATTTTATATAAATATTAATTACCTTTGGTGTCAAAAAAGAGAACATGCGCAAATTTACGATAATTATTCTGCTTTGCTGTAATTTTTTGTTCATTAGTACAAATGTTTCAGGACAAAATGCTGATATCAATTTACTGAGATCGATAAATGGAACCGAATCGGCAGGCTTACATCATTATTCAATGTTTATTACCAATACAACAAAAATTACTGCAATAGCTGTTCCGGTGGTCATGGGTTCAGTGGCACTGATAGAAAAAAATGATGATTTATTGAAGAATGCAATTTATGTTGGAGCAAGTATCGGGCTTTCCACCGGGATAACATATGCTTTTAAGTATTCAGTTAACCGCACGAGACCATATGTAAAATACCCTGATTTAAGAGTTGATCCGGCTTATTACGAAACATCTCCTTCGTTTCCTTCTGGTCATACATCTGTGGCATTCTCAACTGCTACAGCTTTAAGTCTCAAATACCCCAAATGGTATGTTATAGTGCCATCCTATTTCTGGGCATGTTCAGTAGGATATTCCCGACTCAACCTTGGAGTCCATTACCCTTCCGATGTTTTCGCGGGAGCACTTTTGGGAGCTGGAAGTGCATTTGTAACGTACAAAATCAATGATTGGTTCTGGAAAAAACAGGAGAGCAAGAAATTGATCGGGTTGAACGCGTATTTATAATCGGGATTCTTATTCATAAAAAATGCCTGTGATCTATTTTTTACAGGCATTTTTTATGAAATATTTTTGTAAAACAAAAGAGCTAATTCTTATTGACAATTAATTTTTTGTTTTCGATTTCTTTGCCGGCAGAAGTTACTTTCACGATGTATACGCCTACGGCAAGATTATTTGTTGAAATTTCAGTGAACTGATTATTAAGATTTTGCTCCAGTAACTTTTGCCCATTGATATTGAATACAGTAACAACACCGTTATTTATATCAGTAGTCGACGATTCAATCGTAAAATGATCATTAGCTGGATTCGGGTAAAATTTGAAGTTGGTCTCTGTGTCTTTTATTGTACTTTCAGTTGTGACACCTTTGACCCTTGCAACGGAGATGTCCTGAGGTAGAATATCCGCTGTCAAATTTGGATCGGATATGTTTGTATCCCAACCTGATAGTACACCACAATTATTGCTAGCTCCAAAATTGTTTATAGTTCCATTGTTTAGTACATAGTATGCTCTGTTTTTTTTGACCGTATTACTGGAACAATCTATACGAGGATAATCAAAATTAGTTGAGAATATACCGACACCAGTGTTACTCACAGAGTAAGTTTTCTCTTGAAGTATAACATTATTTTCAACGGTAGAATTACTAGCACCCGCATTGCCAATACCACACGAAACTATATTGACTAGAACATTATTTAAAACGTGAAAATATGAACCACCATAATCACCAATCATTATACCACTCCCAGTAGTTGCATTTCCCCCTCGCAACCAATTGTTTTTGATAACAATCGAATCATTTGCACTTCCATAACTTGCATATAGACTAATTATATCATCTACATTTGAATTTAGCATTTCAAAACTATTGTTGCTAATCTCATTCTGTCCACCTCCATTCACACCTGCAAATTGTATTGCATGATTGTGAGGTGCATTTTCTCCGACAGTATTTTTGAAATAACAATTTCTGATTTTTACTCCTGAACAAGTGCCTCCATTGAATGGACTACCGGCATATGCCGCTATAAAAACACCGTCAATTGAATCGAAAACACAATCTTCGATGGTAAGATTTTTTACATTTAATGCATAAATAGATTCTTTTACTGATTTTGAAAATTTACAATTTCTGATTGTAATATTGGAGCATTGATTTAATTCTATATTGGTCTTCTGTAAATTAGTAAAACTTAATCCACTAATTTCCTGATCAGTAACTCCAACCCAGACTATCGCTTGTGATGGTGTATATGGTCCTGTATATCTTGTTCCCTGGCTGTGTATGTAATTTTGAAAAGCAAATAGTGCAGCAACAAGTAATAATAAAACTTTCTTTCTCATATTGTAATAACTGTATTTAATTTATTGCATTGCAAAGATATGTGTAAATAACTAAAGTCCAAATAGTTATAGTTGTGAGGTAAATACTTTAGTTGATGTAGTAAAAATTCATGCAATAATTTATGTCATTATTTAAGTGAGTAATATATGTTGTTTGTAATCGATTATATAAACTAAATTTAAACAATGTAAAATACAGATATATAGTGATTTGTTGTTTTGTGTATTTAAAATAATTGTCGTTCTGAAAATTTTTTATGATAGAAATAACTAAGATTGTCTTTATATATTATTACGCAATGCTGAAAAAAATCTCTATTTAACTAATTTTAAAAATATAATATTTCAGTAATGATTTGAAATTTGTATTCATTATTGATTTGTAGGTTTCAATAATTAATTGTATATTAATAATTATTAGCTAAAATATTCTTATTTTAATATTGTTGAGAACAATATTTTTATAAAAATGTTTAGAGGTGTAGTAAATAATTCGACGCAAAAATAATACTTTATCTAATAATAATTCTTAAAATACTGTTTTTGTGAGTTTTAAGACGTTTATTTAACAGAAATGCATGAGAATTTTCAATTTCTGTGGTGAATTTTTCTAAAATCCGCCCATTTTAGAAAAAAAACGTTATCATCTATAAATTAATTAATTAGATGTGATTCCAAATAATTTGAATTCTTAGATAAGAATGGAAGTCAAACAGGGAATAATCCAGAGGCAATCTATTTTAGCCATTTATATGAAAAGAAATTGAGAATTTTGATGTTATAATTAGTTAAGAAAAATAGTATCGACGAAATATAATATATTTAGTAACTCACCTTTTTTTCCACTGAAAATACCCGATAATGGCCATTAATGTGTAAATTAAAAATAAAATTACGGTTGGATACAGACCTTTGTATAAAAATAATCCGGTTGCGATTCCATCAGCAACAATCCAAACCAACCAGTTTTCAATGAGTTTTTTAGCCAACATCCATGTTCCGATTATACTTAGCATACCTACTAATGAGTCTGCTTTTGGAATGGTTGAGTCAGTGAAATTTGCAAGGATAAAGTAATATAAGAAATAGATAAATACTGAAGCTACGATTAATCTCAAAGCTAATTTGAGCGTGATTTTGCTTACCGGCATTTCATGTTCTACGTTATTTGTTCCTCTTGTCCAGACTATCCAGCCATATATACTAATAATCAGATAATAAAACTGAAGACTCATATCTGCATAAAATCCTGTTTTGTAGAATACCACAATATAAAATGCAGAAGAGAGAAAACCAAATGCCCAGAGACTAAGTTTTTGTTTTATAGATAAGTATAAATAGATCAGACTTAGTATTGCCCCAACAATTTCTATCCAGTTTTTATATATATATGTAATTATTTGATCTGACATTTAGTATAAATATAATAACAGGGAGCTATAACATAGTTTTGCGTTGTCATAACTCCCCGTTAATGTGTTGATAATAGGTCTATTTTAATATGTCTTCGTATTTGCCTGGTGTTTCAAGTATTTCTACTGCTTTTTGAAGCGATTCATTTTCGACATCCATTATCTGGTAATACTGATTTATATCCCACAAATCACGCGCAACCAATGCTTTTAGTTGAAGTTTAATCAACGGTTTTGAAATCTCAAACTGAGCAGAATCATAAGGTATTTTGTCCTTGGTTGCTGCTTCAATTAATTGATTCAGAAATGCATCGTCAACTTCATAGTTGTTTTTAAATTTATCGAAAGTCGGGTATTTTTTCTTGAGCATTGCTCTGTTTTGATCAATATACTGGATGCTTACTTTGTTTACTAATCCGTGACCAACCATTTGTCGGTGATAATCAGTGAATTTAGTGGTATCTAATGGAACGAATATGTCCGGCATAATACCACCACCTCCGTAAACAGTCCGGTGCAACACTAATGTCTGATAACGTAAAGAATCCGGGAAATGAATGCTATCGGCATGCAAAAGTTCGCCGTTATTGTACCGGTCAATCAAATCATGTTCGTATTTTTCTATACCATCTTTATACGGTTTTTGAATACAACGACCGGTTGGAGTGTAATACCGTGCAGTTGTGAGTCGCAACATAGAACCATCAATTAACGGGAATTGTCTTTGTACCAATCCCTTGCCAAATGATCTGCGGCCAACAACTATTGCTCTGTCCCAATCCTGTAAAGCTCCGGTTACAATTTCGCTGGCTGAAGCTGAATATTCATCCACCAGAATGATGAGTTTTCCTGTTTCAAAATTTCCGGTAGAAGTGGCATCCGCTTCAGTTTTTGGTTGATTGAGTCCTTTGGTATAAACAATCTGTTTGTCTTTGCTTAAAAATTCATCGGCAAGTTGAATGGCAGCACTTAAATATCCTCCGCCATTTCCCTGCAGACTAAGTATCAGGCTCTTCATCCCTTTTTTCTGAAGATCTTTGAAAGCTTTCTCATATTCTTCAACAGTAGAACTTCCGAAATTATTTATTTTGATATATCCAATGTCTTTTCCAACCATATAACTTGCATCGACACTGTATAATGGAATTTTATCCCGGATAATTTTAAACTCCAGTAAATCTTTTTTGCCGTTGCGTTTTACTTTTACTGTTACTTCTGTTCCTTTCGGACCGCGTAACTTTTTAAAAATATCGGAATTTTGGATTTTGACACCTGCAATTAAGTCGTTGTCTATATATATGAATCTGTCACCCGGAAGTACGCCGACTTTTTCGGCAGGACAGCCTGAGATAGTTTGCACAACAACAAGCGTATCTTCAAGTATCTGGAACTGGATTCCAATTCCTTCAAAACTCCCTTCAAGAGGTTCGTTTACACGTTCAACTTCTTCTTTTGGAATGTAGGAAGAGTGAGGGTCCAGGTCTTTTAACATGCAGGTAATGGTACTCTCAACAAGTTTCTTGTCATCAATACTGTCAACATAAAGATTTGATATTGCTGTTAATGCATTTGAAAGTTTGCGTTGCTGCATTGATGAGATACCCTGTGCATGTAACACAGAAATGGATAACGATATTATTAGAATTAAGAAACCGGTTTTTTTCATATTTTGAATTTGTTTTTTAAAGAGATGCAAAAGTAATAAAATAAACAAGAGGGAGCTTCCCCGTTTAAATTTAATAAAGAGAATAAACGACTCTTTTAACACTATCAGCGAGTGAATTGTTTTAAAAATGAACGAAATAACATTTCACCGGCAATTAAATCATCCGGATTGCATTTTTTCTCAGCGGCAATTTTCGTGTAAACTTCCTGAATTAGCGCGTTGCTGTCATCTGTTTCAATGTATAATTTTTCAACAGGAGTAATCCTCACACTATCAGGATTAAACTTATCTCCGAATGAAATTGAACAACCGGATTTTAATATCTGCTCTGCCAACTCGGGTTTACCTCTGAAGCCATGAATTATCCAGAGTTGTTCGGGATTTAATTTCTTTTTTAAATCAAGCAGTTCGTTAAAATAGCCGACACAATGAATTATAAGAGGTTTCTTGAATTGTTCTGAAAGTTCAGTTTGTAATTTGAAAATATCCAGTTGTGTTTCAAAAGAGGAGTTGGAATTCTTATCCAGACCGCATTCTCCTATTGCAAAAAAGCGGGAATCGGATATCCTGCTTTTTAAACCGGATAACTTTTCTTCTGAAAATTCATCCAAAAACCACGGATGGAATCCAAGTGAAAAAAATCCCTGCGTGTTGGAATTGAATATTTCATCAATTTCAGAAAATGATAAATTCACAACTGCCGGGTAAGGAGAAGGGGTATGATTATGTGTATGTGTGTTAAAAAACATGTTGTTCGTTTGTCATTTTTACAATGAAATTCAATTGTTGTTGACAAAGATATGTATTTCCAACTGAAATTTGTACCTTTGCACTCCTGTTTAAAATCAAAATGATAATAATTAAAAATTAAATAGAAATATGAGTACTAACGAATTATTCAGCACTTTACCATTTAAAGTTGCCGATATGAATCTGGCAGATTTTGGACGTAAAGAAATTGAACTTGCTGAAAAAGAAATGCCCGGCTTGATGGCATTGAGAGCTAAACATGCGCAGGCAAAACCACTTAAAGGAGCACGAATTACCGGTTCATTGCATATGACGATACAAACTGCAGTTCTTATTGAAACTTTAGTTGAACTTGGAGCTGATGTGCGTTGGTGCAGTTGTAATATTTATTCTACTCAGGATCACGCTGCTGCGGCAATAGCTGCTGCAGGAGTTCCGGTTTTTGCATGGAAGGGTGAAACGCTGGAGGAATACTGGTGGTGTACGCTTCAGGCATTGACATTCGATGGACATAAAGGTCCGAATGTAATTGTAGATGATGGTGGAGATGCAACTATGATGATTCACGTGGGTGGGGCTGCTGAAAAGGATGCGAAAGTACTTGACAAAAAAGCAGATGGCGACGATGAACGTTTGTTATATGCAATTTTGAAAGATGTTTTAAAAGAAGATAATGGTCTGTGGAATCGTATGATTCCCGAAATCAGAGGTGTGTCTGAAGAAACAACAACAGGTGTACATCGTTTGTATCAAATGCTGGAAGAGGGATCGTTGTTGTTCCCCGCGTTTAATGTTAACGACTCGGTTACAAAATCAAAATTTGATAACTTGTATGGTTGTCGTGAATCGCTTGCTGATGGTATTAAACGCGCAACAGATATTATGTTGGCCGGTAAAGTGGTGGTTGTGTGCGGATATGGTGATGTTGGAAAAGGATGTGCAAAATCGATGCTTGCTTATGGCGCGCGTGTAATTGTAACTGAAATTGATCCAATCTGCGCTTTGCAGGCATCAATGGAAGGATTTAAAGTAACAACAGTTGAGGATGCTTTGGCTGAAGGCAATGTTTATGTAACTACTACCGGTAACAAGGATATTATCAGGATAGAACATATAGAAAAAATGAAGGATGGTGCAATTATTTGTAACATTGGTCATTTCGATAATGAAATTCAGGTTGATAAGTTGAAAAAATTCCCGGGTGTGGAAAGATTAAATATTAAACCTCAGGTTGATAAATACATTTTCCCTGATGGGCACAGTGTTCTTTTGCTTGCCGATGGCCGATTGGTAAATCTTGGTTGTGCAACGGGTCATCCTTCGTTTGTAATGAGTAATTCCTTTACGAATCAGACTTTGGCTCAGATCGAACTCTTTACCAAGAAATATGAAGTGGATGTTTATCGTTTGCCTAAACATTTGGACGAAGAAGTTGCCAGACTTCACCTTGAACAATTGGGCGTGAAACTAACAATACTTAGTCCCGATCAGGCAGCTTACATTGGAGTTGATGCCAAAGGGCCTTACAAACCAGAGCATTACAGATATTAATTCGGAAAATACAGTAATAAAAAAACCGTTTTCGATTGAAAACGGTTTTTTTTGTTATTTATCTTACCCTCAGACGTTGTCCGGGTCTGATTTTAGTTTTTGCTGTAATCTTATTCAACCGGCATAAAGTGGTAATATTGGTTCCATTACGAATGGCAATTTTCCCCAGATTGTCTCCTTTCTTTACACTGTAGTATTTTGCTGCTTTAAGTAATTTAACTTCCCGTTGGTAATAGAATGATTTCTTTTTGGTAATTAAATAACTTGACGAAAATACATGTCCGGTATTAAAATCAATTATACTTGCAGGGTTTATCGCGTTTCCGATATACCGTGTTTCAAAGTGTAAATGCGGCCCGGTTGAATGTCCGGTATTTCCACCGTAAGCGATTAATTCTCCTGCTTTGACATTCTGATTGAGAGTTACCAACACTTCGGAAAGATGTGCATAAACCGTTTCCAACCCATTGTCGTGCCTGATTACTATATAATGTCCATATCCTTTCGCCTCATAGTCGATAATCCGGACTTTGCCGGAAAATGCCGCCCTGACAGAGTCTCCCACAGTTAATCTTAAATCAATTCCGTAATGAAATCTGTATCTGCGCGGACCAAAAACCGAAGTTACCACACCCGGTACAGGTACAACGAAGTGTGAGCAATCAATTTTAACTGAATCCGGCATGCTGTCAATTGGAATCTTGTATGGATTTAATTTTTCGCTGGTCCAGATATTGTTATAAATGTCTTCGGCAGGATGATTTTCCATTAAATCATCCGAATTATCATTCAACATTTCCTGATAAATATTCGCGCTATCTTTTTTAGGAATCAGATTTGTACTAATCTTTTGCCCTTTTACGCTCCAGATTGAGATTAAAAGTGATAAAATAAACAGGCTTTTTTTTAGGGAAATGAACATGAAATTTTTGGCTTAACTATGATTGTAAATTAAAGTAATGTTTTTTATATGATTTCTTCTTCGGAATAAATAAACTCAATATAAGATTGTTTGTAATCGAAAATTTCTTCTTCTTTGAAAAAACGTGCCAATTCATCATCGGCAGTTTTAATAGAATCGGAAGTGTGAATTATATTCCACTGAACACTCATGCTGTAATCCCCGCGAATTGTACCAATTGCTGCATCGCGTCCGTTGGTGGCTCCGGCAAGCTTATGAACCACGTTTACTGCATCCATACCTTTCAGGCAGCATACAATTACGGGCGAAGCTTTCATTGCATTTTTCACACGGGGGAAAAATGGTTTTTCAGCTATGTGTGCATAGTGTTCGTGTAAAATTTCATCAGTCAGCTGGATCATTTTCAAACCACAAATTTGCAGTCCTTTCTGCTCAAAACGTCTGATAACTTCTCCGATCAAGCCGCGTTGGATTGTTCCCGGCTTAATAATAACAAGGGTTTTTTCCATATTAACTCAGTATTTTTAGATTTTTTTATAAGGCAGCCCAAAATTAAAAAAATGACCGTTGCGGTCAAAAGAAATTCTATTTTCTTAACTTATTGAACCCCAATTTAAGGTATTTGTTTTCATTTTACTTAATTGTACTGATAATACTCTGTTTTCAGTATTTTTTAATTCCGGATCTTCACCCAGAATTTCCATTGCCGTGTTTCGGGCTATTTCAAGCATTCGTCCATCCTGAGCTAAGTTTGCTATTTTCAGGTCGAAAGGTAGGCCACTTTGCTGGGTTCCTTCCAAATCTCCGGGTCCGCGAAGTTTGAGATCCGCTTCTGAAATTTCAAAACCATCATTTGTCTTTACCATTATTTCCATTCGTTTCCGGGTGTCTGAACCTAATTTGTAATCTGTCAATAAAATACAAAATGATTGCTCGGCACCGCGCCCCACGCGCCCGCGAAGTTGATGTAATTGTGAGAGTCCGAACCGTTGTGCACTTTCAATTATCATAACCGAAGCATTTGGTACGTTTACACCCACTTCTATCACCGTGGTGGCGACCATTATCTGCGTTTCACCCGATACGAATTTTTGCATTTGGTAATCTTTTTCAGCGGGTTTTAGTTTGCCGTGTACCATGCTTATTTTATAGTTCGGAAAAACTTCGCGGATATACTCATATCCGGTTTCAAGATTTTGCAGGTCCATTTTTTCCGATTCCTGAATTAACGGATAAACAATATATACCTGACGACCGGCTTCAACTTGTTTTGCAATAAACTGATTCAGTCCCTGTCTTTTATTTTCGTAATAATGATATGTCTGAATGGGTTTTCGCCCGGGAGGAAGTTCGTCAATTACCGAAACGCTTAAATCTCCGTAGAGTGTCATTGCTAAGGTACGCGGGATAGGAGTGGCAGTCATTACCAGAATGTGAGGAGGACATTCGTTTTTTTTCCATAATTTTGATCGTTGTTCCACTCCAAAACGATGTTGTTCATCAATGACAACCAGTCCCAGATTGTTGAACTGAACTGTGTCTTCAATTAAAGCATGTGTACCGATAAGGATATTCAGTTCGCCGCTCCGGAGTTTTTCGTGTAAAATTATCCGGTCGTTCTTTTTAGTAGAGCCCGTAAGCAAAGCAATATTAACCCCTATTTCACCCAAAAATTCTTTTATGCTGGCAAAGTGTTGCGTAGCCAGAATTTCGGTTGGTGCCATGATGCATGCCTGAAAGCCATTGTCGACCGCGATCAGCATGACCATTAAAGCCACGAGTGTTTTTCCGCTCCCGACATCGCCCTGTAAAAGCCGGTTCATTTGCCTGCCTGATGCCACATCAATTCTTATTTCGCGGATAACGCGTTTTTGAGCGTTGGTAAGTTCGAAAGGCAGACAGTTTTGGAAAAAAGTATTAAAATAATGACCTATTTGTCTGAATATGAATCCTTTGAAATGCTGATCGCGCCATATTGTTTGCCTGAGTATACTGAGCTGAATGTAAAACAATTCTTCAAATTTCAACCTTTGGCGTGCCTTTTTCAGCATATCGGCATTTTTAGGAAAATGGATATTCACGAGTGACTCTGTCAGATTCAATAATGAATATTTCTTTAATAAATAAGCCGGAAGTGTGTCAGGAATTCCCGGTTTTATCGCCTGAACTATTGGAAAAATTATTTTCTGAATAGTTTTTGAGTTCAGAAAATTGCTTTTCATTTTTTCAGAAGTGTTGTAAAATGGTTGTAATCCCATTTGCTCGGGAGGCGGGAGCTGAGATGCCAGCTCAATCTCTGGATGAACAATGTTGAATTTGCCATTGAAAGCTGATGGTTTTCCGAAAATCACATATTCAACGCGTGTTTTGTATTTGTCCAAAACATATTTTATTCCTTTGAACCAAACCAGTTCAATTGTTTCACGTCCGTCGGTAAAAATTGCGCTTAACCGCTGATTATGTCCTTCACCCACTTTCTCGAACCGGATGATCTGCCCCTTTACCTGGATAAATGGCATATCTTCAGAGATCTCGTGCAGATAGTAAAACCGGCTTCTGTCAACGTATTTATATGGATAGTGCCTTAACAGATCCTCAGCCGAACGGATGTCAAGTTCTTTTGCCAGAAGTTCGGCTCTTTTGGGACCGACTCCGGTTAAGAATTTTATGTCTTGTGAGGCAAGATCCATATTTATTTCAAATTATTTTAAAGTTAGTATAAAATTAACCGGCAATGTGTTTCCCCAAAGGGGCTTTTCTCAACACAAAAATAACAGAAAAAGAAAGCAACAGAACACCAATTGTCAGAACAGGAACAGAAATTAACGGATGGGCAAACGACCAGTATATTCCGTTCCGGAACAATATGCCGATTATGATAATATGAACCAGATAAATCCCATAGCTGTATGAACTTATAATGCTAAACATTTTCTGCAAAAATACATTTTTGATTTCAATGTCTTTTACTACAGCAAATAAAGTAACAGACTGAATTATAGTTAGCAGGCCGGTGTAGCTGTAAACAGATAAATTTAATCTGTGAGCTTTTTCACTCATAAAATTGGCTGTAAGTGCAATTAATGCAATACTTACCATGAAAATTACTGCCAGTGGAATTTTTATTTTCCTTTCTGACGTATGAATTTTGGTCAGAAAATATCCTGCAACCAAATATCCGCTGAACAAAAAATAACCAAGAAATTTACTTCCAAAATCTCCGGACCAGCGATACATATTGAACGGAACGGATCTGCATAGAAAAGTAAGCATTACCCAACATATCAACAATAGAATCAGATCAATATTTCTTAGTTTTTGAACAAATTTCCCCAAAAATGGCAGGAATAAATAGATGAAAAGTATCATGTAAATGTACCAGAAATGCTTAGAAATACCTTCATTCAAAAATAAATTCAAAGCCCATTTTATTGTTTCGCTCAGACCGTGTGGTTGTTGTTTGGGTAATAACATTGCCCAGCGAAAAACCCAGTATATTATCATCCAAAAAAGAAATGGGTACAGGACTTTTGTTATTCTTTTTTTATAAAATTCGGACAATTTGTAATTTTTACCAAGCATTGTAGCGCCGCTCAGCATCAAAAATAATGGTACTGCAAATCTGACAGCGCTATCCCAAACATTGCCAATCCACCAGTAAGTCATATTTTTCCCGAAGGTCATATTTACCAGAGGTGATGAAATATGAATAATGATAACTCCGAGCATTGCCATTGTCCGAAGAATATCAAGATATTGGATGTTTGTGGTCTTATTCTCCTGAATCACAATTGTTTTTGTTTTATTGATTCGGCAATTGTCAGATCAAAATCTGTTGTGATTTTTATATTTTCACGATTCCCTTTAACCAAATGAATTTCATGTCCGAGATTTTCAACTACAGATGCATCATCCGTAAACAAAGGTGAGAAGTCCTGATTGTATGCTTTTGTCAATAAATCACCATCGAAAACCTGCGGGGTTTGTACCAGTTTATACAGGTTTCGATCAACTGATTTATTCCCTTTTTCGGTTAATGCACGTATGCTGTCAACCAAATCAATAACCGGAATAGCGGCTCCGAATTCTTCAGCAGCATTGAAACAGTGCGCAATAGTTTCGAGACTGACCAACGGTCGCACTCCATCATGAATAGCTATCAGAGCCGGCAAGCTGACATTTTGCAGGCCGTTTTTGACAGAATAAAATCTGGAGGTACCGCCAAGCACAATTTCATGGTTTATTGTAAAGGCATGCTTTTTGCATAATTCGTTCCAGAAATTGACTTGTAGTTCGGGAAGTACCAAAATCAGCCTGATGTTTTTGTCAAATCTGTAGAAACATTCCAGCGTATGCATTAATATGGGTTTTCCGTTGATTTCAAGGAACTGTTTAGGGATAGATGCATTCATGCGTTCACCTTTACCTCCGGCAACAATTATGGCTATCTTGGTTTTTTTCATACTTTTTTGAAAAGTGATTCTGATATGTTTACACAATAAATCAATTTGATTATTATTGGTTTCCTGTATTGCTTTCAATTAAGTCAGGAACAAAGATAAGCATTAAGTATTTAAAAATTTATAACAGGGTTGAATAAATAGTACATGCTCAGTAAATCAGATTATTAACGTCATTTTTATTAATTAAATTGCTGATGTTGACTGATAAACCATTACATTTTTATAACTTTGCAGCCTGAATTTATGATTAAAATGAAAAAAATAATTACTCCTATCGTTATTACTTTGTTTCTGGTGGTCTGGACATTGTCTGCCCAACAAATAGTGGAACCAAAGACTCAGGATATTTTCGAAACACTTGAAAATACAGATTCTGTAACTCAGGCAACGGTTAAAATTCATCAGGATCAGCGGGTTGAAAAGCTTCTTGTAGGCAAAGGCGGCTCAAGTTATTCGTATAATTCGCAGAGTCAGGCAACTGTAAGTGGATTTCGTGTTCAGGTATTTTCAAGTAATATGCAGCGTACTGCAAAAACCGATGCATTTAAAATTGAAAAACAAATTCGGGAAGAATTTCCAAACGAAGGAGTTTATGTAAATTATACTTCACCTTTTTGGAAAGTAAGGGTGGGAGATTTCAGAACAATGAGTGAAGCTCAGAGTTTCAGAGCGCAACTTATTGAAGCTTTTCCAGGCATGCGAAGTGAAACTTATGTAGTCAGAGAACAGGTATTCATTTCAGGATCAAAATAAAAATATGATGGATTTTAATATAAACCAACCTGTACCTTTCGACTCGGAAAAAACAGCTAAGATAGCAGAACATTATCAGGAAATTATCAGACTTTTAGGCGAAGATGCCAATCGGGAAGGGTTGATTAAGACTCCGGAAAGAGTAGCAAAAGCGATGCAGTTCCTGATGCAGGGCTACGAACAGGATCCTCAGGAGATTATTCAGTCGGCCATGTTCACGGAGGATTACCGGCAAATGGTAATTGTAAAGGACATTGATTTTTATTCCATGTGCGAACACCATATGCTGCCTTTTTTTGGTAAAGCACACGTAGCCTATATCCCGAATAAAAAGATTACCGGACTCAGCAAAATTGCACGCATTGTGGAAGTATATGCCCGCCGTATGCAAGTTCAGGAACGCATGACCACTCAAATAAAAGAATGTATTCAGAAAACATTGAATCCAATGGGAGTGATGGTGATAATTGAAGCACAACACCTCTGCATGCAAATGCGTGGCATTCAGAAGCAACATTCCATTACAACCACATCTGATTTTACCGGAGTTTTTGAACAGGCCAAAACCCGGGAAGAATTTATTAATCTGATAAACAAATAATCTGTTTTTCAAATAATATAAGTGGCTCAATTAAAAACGTTGAAAGTTTTTAATTGAGCCACTTATGTAATGTAGCTGTTTGATAAAAAGATAAATTACGTTTCTTTCAAATAATTCTTCGGCGAAACGCGATAATAATCTTTAAATATCCGGCTGAAATATTTGGGATTATCAATACCTACCATAGTTGAAACTTCCGTTATTGTGTATTTCCCGGAAATAAGAAGATTAGCCGCGTTTTTCAATCGCATTACACGGATAAACTCGTTGGGTGAATTGCCGGTTAATTGAGTAATACGGTTGTACAGGAGCGTTCTGCTCAATGCAAGTTCCTTACATAACATGGTAACATTCAGGTCGGGATTGTCCAGATTTTGTTCTATCAATTGGATCAGATTGTCCATGAATTCCTGATCGCGGTCGTTGTTGATAGCCATAATATTGTTTTTCTTGATATCAGACAAAGCCTTGCTTTGCCATATCTGCTGGAGATTCATGAGATTGGCTACCCTCATGCTGAGAACTTCATATTCAAAAGGTTTTAATATAAAATCAGTTGCTCCCGAAGCCAGAATCTTTTTGGTTGTTTCCTTGTCGGAATAATCTATAATCATGATAACCGAAATGTGGGAAGTCTCAGTATTTTCCTTTATTCTACGGCAAAATGAATATCCGTCCATATCGGTCAGTTGAAAATCCACCAAAATAAGACCGGGCTGGAACCGCGTTACCTGACTGCATGCTTCTGTTCCTGTACTGTATGATTCGACGCGGTATTCCCTTGAAAGCGCGCTTTGTAAATAGTTTGATATATCAGGTTCCGAAACAACAATCATTAAACGGGCATCAACCTGTTCTTCCGGATGAATAAATTCTACCGTGTTTTCGGCAGATGAAGATGAATCGACGTATTTTTCATCATACTCGTAGGGAAGTGTTATGACAAATTCAGTTCCTTCTCCTTTTTTGCTGTTGAATGTTATTTTACCCTGATGAATACGGACAAGTGCGTAAACCATTTTAAGACCGATTCCGCTTCCGACATTCTGGTTATTAATATCATTCTCTTCTCTGAACAAATATTTGAAAATTAAATGCTGATCCTTTTTGGGAATACCTATTCCGGTATCTTTTACTTTAAAACTCCATTCGTTTTCAGATAAAGAAACTGAAATTTCAATTTTACCACCAAACGGAGTGTATTTTATTGCATTGGAGAGTAGATTATCAAGAATCTTATTGACTTTTTCAACATCAAAAAGCGCTTCTTTATCAGTATCTTGTGCATATACATCAAGAGAAATAAATTTTTGTGAAGCAATGGGACGGTAATCGGTTGCTTTTTTTATGAAATAAGACTGAATATTATTCCTCTTTACCTGAAGATGACTGGTGTTTAATGTAATTTTTTGGAAATCTATTAATTGATGTACGAACATGCTCAGTTTCTGAGTATTGCTCAATGCCAGTGACAGCAGATATTTTGCTTCTTCTGTGAGTGTGGTTACAAACGAAATATCTTTCAACGGAGCTTCGATAAGACTAAGCGGAGTCAATATATCGTGTGCCGTATTGATGAAAAATTCCATTTTTTCACGGGTTTGTTTCTTTCTGGCCCGTTCTGAATAATATTTGTACATGAAAAAGACACCTGACAATATCAGTACAACATATATCATCCTTGCCCAAATTGAATTCCACCACGGTTGATTCACAATGATTTCGATCTGTCGTTCTTCCTGTAATTGCCGGTCGATGTAAACTCTTACCATAAAAACATATTCCCCCGGTTGCATTTTGGAATATGATGCCGTATTAACTGCCGAAGGCTTGCTCCAGTCAAGATCATATCCTTTGAGAAAATACGAATATTTTGTTTTGTCAGCCTGCTGATAATTAGGTAATGTAAATGTAAGGGAGAAATAATTTTTATTGTAAGGTAATGTTATCTTCTCTGTTTCATTGACCGGAGATAATAACGGCGAGCCTTTTTCTCCCGCATTTACCGGATTTCCGAAAAGATAAAATCCGGTAAACATCAATCGGTAGAACTCTTTTATTTTTGTTTTTTTAATTTCCGAAGGATAAAATATTACAGCTCCATCGGCCGATCCGAAAACAATCTCGCTGGATGAACATCTTGTGGATGCTCCGGGGATAAATTGATTGGAAATTAATCCATCCTGTTTATCGTAAATAAGTACAACACCTGTTTGCGGCGAGAATTTATTTAATCCCTCTTCGGTACTGATCCATAGAAAGCCTTCTTCATCTTTTTCAATCGCGTAAATATGATTGGATGACAGTCCGTTTGAACTTTTTGTATAACGGCGTAATGAGTCAGTTTTCATATCGTAGTGATATAATCCGTTGGTTGTAGTGCCAACCCAATACGAACGGTCGCCATCTCTCAATATTGTATTAATTGTTCCTCCGAGTTTGGTTTCTTTTTTAATTCCGGTGCGTTTGTCCAGCAGGTACAATCCGCGGTAAAGTCCAAGTAAAATGGCTGAGTCGCTATATGAACAAAAACAGCGTAGAGGTTCTTCTCCATACATGTGACTTTCTCCTGTTTTTGGATTATAACTGCTGATTTGTCCATAAATACCACCTATCCATAAATTGTCTGAAAATTCGTCCTTGTAAATAGCATAAACATATTCTGTTCCGGTCACTTTTGCGGGACTGCCGACATGATACCGCACTACGGAGCCGGTTTGTTTGTTGATTTCAGCTATGCCGAAAGCATACCCTCCGGCCCATACTTTTCCTTCCGAATCTTCACACAAAGACAGAATTACATTTTTTTCCAGTAAATTATTCCCCTGAAAATAATGTGTCCAGGTGGATGATTTTCGGCAGAATATACTGAGTCCGTTATTGGTTCCAAACCACAGATCTCCATCACGGTCCTCCAGTACTGTGTTTACGTAATTAGCAGATAGTGAGTTTGAATTTTTTTGTTCATGTATAAAACTCCTGAATTTTAAGTTTGAATGATCCGAGTATGACACTCCTTCGTGATAAGTCGCGATCCATAAAATTTTCTGTTTGTCCATTAATAAATCCCACACACTGTTCCCCGGAAGTGAATTGGGCTGGTTATCAACCTGAACAAACGAGTCTTCAATTATCCATGTTTGACGGTTGACCAGCAATACACCTTCTCCATCTACTCCTACAGCTATTTTTGTGTCGTCATAAGGAATGATTGCTCTGATTGGTTTGGTTATCTGAGGAATAATATGTATCAATGGAACATTCCCTTTTTTATGATAAATGTATATGCCTTCCGAAAAGGTTCCTATCCAGAATGCCTGATACTTTGAATCGTAATAGACTTTGTTTACGAGCTGCCCCTTTAGCAGTTGCTGAATTGCTTTGACCTTATAATCATCGGAGAAACGAACAATGAACAACCCGATTTTAGAAGCAAAATAATATACATCGTCTTCCTTGCTTATGTGATAAACATCGGTGTTCTCTCCTACATGGCAATCAATGGTTTTTTTCTGTTTGAGGTCGAGCTTTATAACTCCTTTTCCTGTTGCCAGTAACAGAACATTGTCATTTTCGAAGAAGATGTCATTCAGAATAATATTAAATGATTTGTAGAAATCTCTTATGGAATAAATGTAGGTGAATGCATCTGTATTTTCATCGTATTTGTATAAAGAGCCTGACTGTGTAAAAGCCCAAACGGTACTATCAGGAGAAAGAGTTACATAATTGACTCCGATATTATCCGGCATATCCTGATCGGGTGACTGCAACTCGTAACGAACTATCTGATGACCGTCGAACCTGTCAATTGATAATTTGTTGGCAATCCATATCAGTCCGTGTTTATCCTGACACAGTGCAAAACATCTTCTGCTGCTCAATCCCTGATCTTCGTTCAGACGATTGAATTTTTCCACAGCAAAAAGTCTTACGGAGAAAGTAAGCAGAAGTAAAATAATAATTTTAATTCTCATTGTGTGATAATTTTTTGTGTTTCTCAATTAGATTTTGACATTGTTATGACTTCATTTCCGGTGTTACCGGATATATCAATTTGCCTGATTAATTCGCTGCAAAAATACACAAACTTGTTTGTTATAAAACATTGAGCAATTGATATTGGGCGTAAAAATGACTATTTAGATACCTTTTATGACTCTTTATGCACCTCGTAAGAGAACATTTGCCCTACTTTTACATTCGGAATTTGAGACCAAATGTATTGGTGACAATTCCACTCAATATTAATCAATTAAATCTATTTTACAATGAAACAACTTTTCTTTTTATCATTATCTCTTCTTATTTCAGGAGTGGCAATGGCAACAGATCCATTTCCACAGGGTTTTGAAACGATTACAGCTCCGAAAGGAGACTATTTTGTAAACAACTCAAATTATGCACCGGTTGAATTGGCGGACAATCCTAATATTAGCGGGATTAACATCAGTAGCAAAGTGGCTAAAGTGTCCATTTATTCAGGGGCTGCTATCTCAGGAATTATTAAGATAAGTTTCACATCTGCAGAAACTCCTACTTTTACTTACCCTACATGTGCTTCATGTACAGGTGGAAGATATGATCGTCTAAGGTTTAAATATTATAAAGGTAATCTGACTGACCGTTATATAGAATTTGAACCAAACGGACAAACAACAAGCCCCAAAACTTTAATACAAGCTGCCGGAGCAAGCAATGAGTGGGAATATATAGTTATTCCATTGGATTATGCAACTTACAATTCTTTTCAAATTCGCGTTAATAGAAATGCAAGCGGAGGCACAGCAACTGCTGTTTCAGGAGACGTTGTTTATGTAGATGATTTTGAACTTTACAATTCAACAGATGGTGTTGCAACTGCTATTGCAACTCCGGTGATTGAAACAGCTGATTTATTCTCTTGCGTTCCTGATGGAAATAATTCATTCAAATTGACCAGCTATGTTTCCGAAAGATCAAATGTATGTGTGGATTTGATTTCGCTCGATGGTAGAAGTCAGAATATCTATAATCAATCTACCAGCGGGAACCTTGAAATACCGTTTAATGTAAAAAACAATGGGATGTATTTCGTTCGAATGACTGTTAATAACGAATATTCAAAAACTATAAAAATACTTTCCAGATAACCTTCTTTCAATAATCTTTTAAATCTATTTCTATTATGAAACAAATATTCTTTTTACTTTTATGTTTTTGTTCATCGGTGATAGCGATGGGACAAGGTGCTTTTCCTCAGGGATTTGAAACTGTCACCAATCCTAAAGGAGATTATTTTGTGGATAATACCAACTTTGCACCGATTAAGTTAGCTACTAATCCTCTCAAAGCAGGACTTAATATAAGTGATAATGTTGCCGCAGTGCAGGTACATAGTGGAGAACCTAATGATGTGTCAACTCTTCCGGGAAATCCTAATTCAGGAATTATTAAAATAAATTTTGCGGATGGAACAACTCCTAAATTTGATTATCCGGCTAATCCGCAGGGACTTGATGAATTGTATTATGATGTATTGAGGTTTAAATATTACAGTGCAGGGAAACTGAATAAGAATATTGAATTTGAACCGAATGGTACGGCAACTACACCAAAAACTATTGTGCAACCGGGGCAGTATTATAATGAAGAATGGGCATATGTAATTTTATCATTGACCAGCAAAACGTATCAGAATTTCCAGATACGTGTAAATCGTAATGAAACCGGCAGCGGCTCAGCTACAGGAACCGAAGCAGGAGATTACGTTTACATCGACGATTTCGAAATTTATAACTCCGCTATAGGACCAACATCGGCTGTGCCTTTGGTCATGGAAGATAAACTGTTTACGTGCAAAAACACAGGGGACAAAACATTCAGTATTGAAACTTCTCTGGACAAAACGTCGAATGTACGTGTTGATTTAATTTCTCTCGAAGGTCGTTTAGTTAACATCTATAATCAAATGGCACAGGGTTCTTTGCAAATTCCTTTTGCAGTTCCGGCCAAAGGGATTTATTGTGTACGCATGACAGTTGATAATCAGTATACCAATACTGAAAAAATAATGGCACAATAAATTCTTTCTGACTCTTTTTACTTATGATTTTTATTTCCCGTGGCATTTCTTATTTTTGCAGAAATGCCACAGGGAAATTAAACATGAAAATTTACACAATCACAATATCCATGAAGTATTCGACATTTTTAATTCCGATATTATTCTTTGTATCACTTACTATCAGTTCTTCCTGTAAAGGTGGCGATATTCCTGAAAATCCAATAGTGACAGATAGTGTTAAACCGTTAAGAGATATGTCTCCGTTTCCTTTCGGGGCGGCAATAAATATCACTAAAATCAAAACTAACACAGCTTATATTAATACGGTTAAGAGAGAGTTTAGTAGTATAACTGCCGAAAATGCCATGAAAATGGTGAATTTGTCTCCGGCTAAAGATCAGTATTCATGGACGGATGCCGACTATCTGGTGAATTTTGCTGAAGAAAATCACATGAGAATACATGGTCATTGTTTGGTATGGCACAATAGTCATACTTCGTGGGTAAGTAATTATAGCGGAACAAAAGAAGAATGGAAAACTTTGTTGAAAAACTACATTACAACAGTAGTTTCGAGATACAAAGGTCGGGTAGCATCGTGGGATGTTGTGAATGAGATTTTGTTGGATGACGGAACTCCCCGCCAAACAATCTGGTATAATAAAATAGGCTGGGAATATGTGGCGCTTGCATTTCAGACTGCTCACGAAGCAGATCCGAATGCCGTTCTGTTCTACAATGAGTATGGACAGGAGTACAGCAAAACCAAAATGAAGGCAATTAACGATACGGTTAAAAGTCTGATTAGCCGAGGTGTTCCGATTAATGGAATTGGATTACAAATGCATACTAATATTAACCAGTCGGCTACCAATATGGTGGATGCCATTCAACAAACTGCCCTTACAGGATTAATTATACATGTGTCTGAACTGGATATAGCGGTTAACCGGGATAAAAATTCTGCTTACGTTCTTTCGACTGCTGATTTGGAAACTCAAAAAAGTCGTTACAGATCAATTTCTGCAGCTATGAGTCTTATTCCTGAAGCCCAAAACTGGGGTATTACCACATGGGGTGTCAGCGATAACGACTCCTGGTTAACAAGTAATCCTGATTACCCGTTACTTTTTGATAAAAATTACGAGCCTAAAATTTGTTATGATGGCGTACAAGAAGGCTTTTCTGTAAAATAAGCAATTCCTGAAATATGTATAAAAAACTATTATTTATATCGGGCTTTTTAAGTCTGACAGTGGGTGTTTTTTCTCAAACAATGGTTGATTCACGTGCTGATCAAAGCAGTGCATGGACCGCTTATCCTGCTGAACAATTTTCAGACATTACCGGATTTACACCAACTACAACCGTGCTCAACAAATATGGGAGCAATACGGCTCATCAAACTACTGCTACAGGCTTTTTCAGATCTGAAAAAGTGGACGACCGCTGGTATATTATCGATCCTGATGGTTATATTTTCATTCATAAAGGAGTAGCATGTGTGTCACCCGGAACATCTGACCGTCAGAAAGCTGCGGTTATAAGTAAATGGGGTACAAATGATGCCTGGTGCACTTATACGAACAACTGGCTGAAAAACGAAGGATTTAACGGAGCTGGCGCATGGAGCGATGTGACCCGCTTAAGAAATCAGGCTGAACCTGTGGTTTATACGGTGATCATTAATCCAATGTCAAACTATCGGGATTATCATAGAAATCTTGTCGGAGGATATACTAATGCCGGTTGGCAGGGATATGAATATAATATTATCAGAGTATTCGATCCGCTGTTCGAAACTTACATGGACAATGCCTGCAAAACACTTGCCCAGTATAAAGATGATAAATATTTATTGGGATATTTTGTTGATAATGAGCTTCCTTGGGTAAACGATGCGTTGGACAGATTTATTAAATACTTAGCGACAGATGATCCTTGTTACATAGCTGTAAAAAACTGGCTCGACCAACGAAAAGGAAAAGATGCCGGATTAACTGATATCACTGCCGATGACCGGAATGCTTTCTGGGATTTTTATGCGGGTACATTTTTCCGTATGGCAAAATCGTATATCACGAAATATGACCCGAATCATATGTTTCTGGGTTCACGGTTCAATCAGGCACAGGAAGAATTATCAAATCCGTATATTTTTGAAACTGCCGGAAAGTCCTGCGACATTATCTCTATAAATCATTATCGGGAATGGGAACCGATTGCGGCCCGAATGAGTAACTGGGAAATATGGGCGAAAAAGCCTTTTATGGTTACAGAGTTTTATACCAAAGGTGAAGATTCCGGTTTTGCAAATACCACAGGTGCAGGTTGGCTGGTTAAAACGCAGCATGACAGAGGATTATTCTACGAAAATTTCATTATTAAACTGCTTCGCAGCAATGGTTGTGTGGGTTGGAACTGGTTCCGTTATCAGGATAATGATCCCGAAGATCCTACCACCGATCCATCCAATCGTGACTCAAATAAAGGTATGGTGAATATAACTTACGATCCGTATTCTGATTTAATGGATTTGTGCAAGCTGACAAATGATAATGTATATAGTTTTTTAGAATATTTGAAAATGAATCCCACCGATACGAAGTATGAAGTATCTCCAACGAAAGACAGCTATATCCGTTTGCAATCATCCGACACGGAAGTACACGGAAGCGAAACAGTGATAAGAGTGAAAAACAGTAGTGGAAGTACTTATGAAAGAACAGGATTATTACAATTTGATTTTACAACATATTCAGACGTATTGCCATATTTAAAACAAATCAAACTCAGGTTGAAACTGACGGGTATTTATCCGGGAGCGAGTGACCCTGAATTTGATATAATGAATGTATATCAGGTTAATAATCTTAACTTTGATGAATCAACTCCCAATTCGCAACTGTTATCGGTTTATGGTGCCAGAACGGAATATAAAGCAGGGAGTGTCAGTGTCCCGGTCAATGCGCAATCGAAGGATTCAGTTTTTGATGTAGATATTTCAGGTCTGATTACAACGATTAGACAAAATCCGGTATTGACTCTCAGACTTCAAATGGTGACCAGCACCGAAACACAGTTTGAATTTGCTTCCCGCGAAAACAGCAGTGTATCGGCAAGACCTGTTATTGAATTGTCGGTTGAAAATCAAAACACATTATCCGCTACAGTGAAAGCATCCGGCAAAGTGTATGCGTGGAGTTCAGGTAATCAGCTGATAATTTCTGGTTTAAAAAAAGATTCAACGATTACAATTTATAATATTAATGGAGAGACTGTATATAAATCGGATCAATGTGGGGAAGGTTCAGTTGCATTGAACAAACAGGCAAACTGGGGCAAAATAGTTCTGGTAGATATTCTCGATCATGAAATGAATGAAACATTAAAAGTAAAAATATAAAAAATAAAAATATAATGTGTTGTATGAAAAGAGCATTTATCATATTGTTGATAATAATGACGCCATTAATATATGCCCAAAAAGGGAAAACACCGGTTTATCTGGACAAACAAAAACCGGTGGAGAAACGTATAGCTGATTTGTTACAACGAATGACTCTGGAGGAAAAGGTTGCGCAAATGGACCAGTATGTAGGACTGGAACATATGAAAAAAAGTGAAAAGGAAATGACTGTTGAAGAAATGGAAAAAAGTCACGCAAACGGATTTTATCCGGGACTTCATTCAACACAGGTAGCGGAAATGGTAAAAAAAGGCTTAATAGGATCTTTTTTACATGTAACTACCTATAAAGAAGCTAACTATTTACAGTCTTTAGCATTACAATCCAGACTGAAAATTCCGCTTTTGATCGGTATTGATGCTATACACGGAAACGGGTTGTATTGTGGAGCAACTATTTATCCCACACCTATCGGACAGGCGTCTGCTTTTGACGAAGAACTGGTGGAAAAAGCTTCACGCGAAACCGCACTGGAAATGCGCGCTTCGGGAATGCAGTGGACTTTTACTCCTAATGTAGAAGTTGCACGTGATCCGCGCTGGGGGCGGGTAGGAGAAACTTTCGGGGAAGATCCTTTTTTAGTAGGCAAATTGGGTGCTGCTACTGTCAGAGGCTTTCAGGGAACTGATTTTACAGGTCAGGATAAGGTGATAGCCTGTGCCAAACACTTTATCGGAGGTAGTCAGCCGATAAATGGTATCAATGGAGCCCCATGCGATATTTCGGATAGAACACTCCACGAAGTTTTTATGCCTCCTTTCAAAAGTTGTGTGGATGCAGGCGTTTATACGTTTATGACCGCTCATAATGAACTGAACGGAGTGCCCTGTCATGGCAATAAATTTCTTATGACCGATATATTGCGCGATACGTGGAAATTCAAAGGTTTTGTGGTTAGCGACTGGCTGGATATAGAACACATGCAGAGTTATCACCACGTGGCACCTACAGTTAAAGATGCTTTCCGGTTGAGCATAGATGCCGGCATGGATATGCACATGCACGGGCCGGGCTTTGCGGAAAACGTGATAGCACTTGTAAAAGAAGGAAAAATAAGTATGAAGAGAATTGACGCTTCGGTGGCCAGAATTCTCGAAGCAAAGTTCAAACTGGGACTTTTTGAGAATCCGTATGTTGACGAAAATAAGGTTTCAAAAGTTGTTTTCAGTCCTGAACACCAACAAACTGCTCTTGAAATTGCCCGGAAAGGCATTGTACTGCTGAAGAACAATGGAGGATTACTTCCCATCGATAAAAGTAAGTATAAAAAAATATTTGTCACCGGTCCTAATGCTGATAATCAAACCATTCTTGGTGATTGGGCTCTTGAACAGCCGGAAGAAAATGTTACAACAGTAATTGAGGGATTGCGGAAAGTTTCACCCGAATCGGAATTTGTTTTTTATCCATTCGGCTCTAACCTGAGAGCTATGAAACAGGAAGCAGTGACGGAAGCAACAAATGAGGCCGGGAAATGTGATCTTGCTATTGTTGTGGTGGGTGAAAATTCAATGCGATATCGTTGGAGTGAAAAAACATGTGGTGAGAATACTGACCGGTACGAACTGTCGTTGGTGGGATTGCAGGAAGAGTTAGTGGAAAAAATTTATGCTACCGGTGTGCCTACCATTGTCGTGTTAGTAAACGGGCGACCATTGTCTACCGAATGGATAGCTGACAATATCCCGGCATTAGTAGAAGCATGGGAGCCGGGATCGTTGGGAGGACAAGCTGTAGCAGAAATATTGTTTGGGAAAGTCAATCCCGAAGGAAAACTCCCGATTACTATTCCGCGCAGCGCGGGGCAGGTTCAAATGTATTACAATTATAAATATACAAGTAAGTGGTTCAATTATGTTACAGGCAATAGTAATCCACTGTTTGAATTCGGTTACGGGCTCAGCTATACTTCGTTTTCAATCAGTCCTGTAACTTTATCGGCAGAAAAGATGAAACCCACTGAAACGATCAGAGCCAGTGTGAAGGTAACAAATACGGGCAAAGTTGCCGGTAGTGAAGTGTTACAGCTTTACCTGCGCGATTGTTATAGTTCAGTGGTTCGTCCGGTCAAAGAATTAAAAGCTTTCCGGAAAGTTTTTCTGAATCCCGGAGAAACTCAAACTGTTTCGTTTGATATTTCTGAAAAAGATTTGAAATTTTATAATCTTCAAATGAAATATGTTGCCGAACCCGGAGATTTTGAGGTGATGATAGGAAACTCATCAAGAGATAAAGATTTGAAAAAGAAAATATTCAGTTTGTTAAACTGAGGAAACAAAATAAATACAATAAAATACAATTTAAATAACACCTTATTTCAATCATGAACAAATCAGGAAACAACAAAAAGAAGTTGGCGCTTAAATTAGTCTTGATTATGCTGGTAATTTTTAGTTCCGGTGTAATACAGGCTCAATCTTCCCAGAAAGTGTTGCAGGGCGTGGTTCTCGATTCCGATGGAATGCCATTACCAGGGGTGAATATCCATAAGAAGGGGACAGCCGTCGGTGCGATAACAAATATTGATGGGAAATTTTCAATTGCAACTACAAAAAACAGCGAAACACTTGTCTTTACTTATGTCGGATTTCAGAGCCTGGAGGCCGATGTAAAAGCAGGAGGATTTGCCAGCATAACAATGCAGTCATCCAACAAGGAACTCGATGAAGTTGTAGTGGTGGCTTATGGTGCCCAGAAAAAAGTATCAGTGACGGCATCCCTCAGTTCAATTAAAAGTGATGAACTGTTACGGACACCTGTATCGAATGTAAGTAGTGCGTTGGTTGGAAGGAGCACCGGACTGTTTTCAGTACAGCGTTCAGGGGAACCTGGAAAAGATATTGCCGACATATATATTCGTGGTATTGGTACTTTCGCGAGTGGTGATGCTACAAAAACACTCGTTCTGGTCGACGGTGTGGAACGTGATATGAGCACACTGGATCCAAACGAAATTGAAAGTGTGAATATCTTGAAAGATGCTTCTGCTACAGCCGTATTTGGTGTTCGTGGAGCAAACGGGGTCGTAATTATTACAACTAAAACAGGTGCTGAAGGCAAGCCAAAAATCAGTCTGACATCTAATTTTGCCGTTCAGAATCCGATACGTTTACCCGAATTGCTTGATGCTTATAACTGGGCATACTGGCGTAATGTTGCCAATAAAAACGACTATCCGGATGCTGCTGTTCCATTTTCGGATACAGATCTGGAGTATTATAAAAACGGAACTGATCCTGTATTCCATCCAAATACCAACTGGTATGAAATTATGCTGAATAAATATGTGCCTCAGCAACAACATAATTTAAACATTAGCGGAGGAACAAAAACTGCCAAGTATTATGTTTCGCTGGGATTACTCAGTCAGGATGGTGCTTTTAAAAGTGGCGGACTCTTAAAGGATTTCTCGGCAAATTCCAAATATAACCGATATAATATCCGTGCAAATACGGATTTTCAATGGACAAAGAATTTTTCTACTTCCATAAAATTCGGAACGCAAATAACGGATGCTAACTATGCGGGAACAGATGCGACGAGCATTATGAATCAGGTATATATCAATAATCCTGTATCGTCACCGGTAATTGTGGACAATAAACTGATATGGAATGTCGCAGGTCTGGGTGCGTGGCAAAATGGTAACCCGCCTTTGTTCCAGCTTTTGGACAACGGATACAGTACCAACTTCGCAAGCAGTATGAATGTGGATGTATCTTCATCTTTAAAACTTGATTTTATCACCAAAGGACTTTCATTGAGAGGAAAAATTGCTTATGACAATTATTATAATCAACAGGTAAAACGTCGTCGACAGATAGAGTTGTACGACATAAAACAGACTGATGCTGAAGATCCTACTAAATACGCGTTGGTTATCTCGCAATATGCCGGCGTAATATCCATACAAAGTGAGTCTTATAGCAAGAACAGGAAATTTTACACAGAAGGTGCTGTGGAATATAACCGTCAGTTCAGCAAACACAATGTTTCCGGATTACTTTTGGGAACAATGGAAAGGTATTACAACGGGTCGGATGAACTTCCTTATAGCTATATGGGCTTAGTGGGACGTGTTACATATAATTACGGCAATCGTTATTTAGGTGAATTTAATGTGGGCTACAACGGTTCCGAAAATTTTGCCAAAGGAAAACAGTTCGGTTTGTTCCCTTCTTTTTCTTTGGGTTACAATATCAGCGAAGAAAGTTTCTTCCCTAAAAATGATCTGGTTAATTTCCTGAAAATAAGAGGCTCACTCGGATTAGTGGGGAATGATAAAATTCAGGGATACCGGTTTATGTTCAGACCGGGGATGTATGAAAATTCAAGTTCGGTATATTATTTCGGTACAAGCAGTACAGCGGTTAGCGGATACAAGGAAAGTTCTCTCGGTAATCCCGACGTAACCTGGGAAACAGCACTGAAAAGTAACCTCGGATTAGATGCCCGGTTATTTAATAGTAAAGTCAAACTGGTTTTTGATGTATTCAGGGAAGATCGTAAAAATATTTTGCTGAATCTGAACGTTCCGGTTACATTCGGATCGGCTTCGCTGATTGCTCCTTATAATGTGGGGCAGGCCGAAAATAAAGGATTCGAAATAGAATTGGGATATAATGACGCAATTAAGAGTATAGGTTTAAATTATTGGATTAATGGAAATTATTCATTCGCCCGGAACAAAATCATTTATATGGATGAAGTTCCTCAGCCTTATGCCAATCTGGTTCACACCGGACAACGGATTGGTCAGTTTTATGGTCTGATATGCGAAGGATTTTATAATACTCAGGCGGAAATTGATGATCCTGACAGACCGGTTTCGGCCTGGGAAGGTTCGGGATTACTACCCGGAGACTTAAAATACAAAGACGTTAACGGAGATGGGAAAATAGATGAAAATGATTTTTCGCCTATCGGATATTCCAATATCCCTGAAATTGTCTACGGTATTTCAGGTGGAATGTCATGGAAAGGTCTTGATTTATCTATCCTGTTTCAGGGAGCAGCTCATGTTTCCACCTATATTTCGGGAGTTGGAGCGGTTCCTTTCCGCAATGGCAATGGGACAGCCTTTACCAATGTTGTCGAAAGCTGGAGTGAAGAACGTTACGAAAGCGGACTTCCTATAACTCTCCCATGTCTTACTGCTGCTCCTAATGAATCGAAGCATAACTACCGCACCTCCTCATTTTGGTTGCAGGATGCCCGTTATCTGAGGTTGAAGAACCTTGAAGTCGGATATAATTTCGCGACATTTGCCAAAATTAAACATCTCGGACTGAATTCGTTACGAGTATATCTGAGTGGTCAAAATCTGCTTACATGGACTCCTATGCGTTGGTTCGATCCTGAAATCGTATCCAACAGCAACGGAGGTGTTTATCCTATGACCCGTATTATGAGTGTAGGGGTTAATATTCAGTATTAAAAAACAAAAGCATACATAGTACAATGAAAAATAAATTATTTTTAGCATTAGTCCTTCTGGCCGGAACGCTGATCTCGACCTCCTGCTCCGATTTTCTGGAACAGCCGGAAGGTTCTTTAATCACAATAGACTCTGTATTTAATAATCCTGATAATGCTATGGAGGCATTGTTTCAGGTATATGGAACCTGTATAACTGATGGATTCCCATCCGGTTCGGATGGAGGTGGATTGACCGATTCAGGTTGCGGAAATTCATTATTAATGTGTATCTGCGACGAAGGTGACCAGAAAAATACATGGGCATGGGCTTACAAATATAAAGCCGGCACCTGGGGTCCCTCCAACCAGAATGAGTTTGACTACAGCGCCAAAGTTCAGGGAATGCGTAATGCGTGTATTTTTATTGAGAATGCCGGTCGTGTTCCTTACGTGTCGACAGGAAAATATGTGTGGAATGATAATCTGAAAAACCAGACAATTGCCGAAGCTAAATATTTGCTGGCATCTATGCATTATCAGTCTATGATTCGTTATGGCGGTATTCCTATTATTAATTCTGTTCCCCGTGTTGAAATTGTAACCGAAGATGGAGTTACCAAGGCACATGTGGTTCCGTCGGCGTATCGTCGCTCTCTTGAAGCTACCTATAAATTTATCGTTCAGTGTTGTGACGAAGCCATTCCGTATTTGCCTGATAAATATGAATCAGGTGATATGGGACGGATAAACAAAGGCGCAGCATTGGCTTTGAAGGCAAATACACTGCTATGGATTGCAAGTCCGGCCTATAACACAGCAACACCAAAAGTATCGTATGGTGATGAACGCGATTCTTTGCTCTGTTTAGGTCATACCGACCTTAGTTTGTGGCAGGAGGCTGCTGATGCCAGTAAAGCAGTTCTTGACTGGGCTTCGGCAAACGGTTATGAATTATTGGACGATGCAAGTCTTGGAAAGGCAGATAGCTATAATTATGCCACAGGACAGGCAATGGACAGTCGTAATAAAGAAATTATTCTGATCGATCATTCTCATTCGGCGTATAAAAACGGAGCCAATTTCAATTCTCAGCTGAATCCTATTTACTGGACCTATGCAGGACAAACGCACAGTATTCCAATGAATTTCATACGCTTCTTCAGGGATAAAGACGGTAACGATCTTGTTATCCCCGAAACCGGATCCTATCCGGATCTGAAAGCTATTTTACGAAATGCTGAACCACGTTTTCAGTCCATTGTGTGGGCGCCGGGATTCCAGTTTACAAAAACCACTGCTCTTGATGCCAATGGAGGAAGGGACACCGCTAAAATTATGTATCAATCTTCCAAAGGATCAACATTTATTCAGTCGGGACCGGGAAAATTTGCAGGTGAAGCAAGAGGATTTTATCTGAAAAAATTCATCAACTTCGGTGGAGCAACTGCTAACGTGTATTGGCCAATTTACCGTCTTGCAGAATTTTACTTGAATTATGCCGAAGCGCTTAATGAGATAGATCCTGCAAATGTTGAAATAGTAAATTCATTAAATGCAATTCGTGTACGTGGTGGTCTGCCGGAATTAAAACCGGGTAACGCTACTTATGATGAATGTTACGGCAATAAAGATAAAATGAGAGCTTATATCCAGCGAGAAAGGGGCATAGAACTTTTTGCGGAAGAACGTCGTCCGTTTGATTTACGCCGCTGGGGAATAGCTGAGGATTATATGCAGGGAGATTTTGTAGCGCTTTATCTGTATCAGAACGGAACAGGAACCTATCAGGTACCACAATCAAGTTGGACAGCTCAGAAGAAACTGGAAAACGATAATTATTTGTCGTATTATAAAACGGTATTTGAACAACGGATTTGGGAACCCAAAATGTATTACTATCCATTTTCGCAAACCGAAGTTAATAAGGGATTTCTTGTCCAGAATCCTCAATGGTAAAACCTGAATAACATTATTAAATTGAATAATTATGAATCAATCTAAAATATATTTTATCATCACCTTCTGTTTCTTGATGCAAACGGCTTTGTTTTCCCAGAATAAACAGGAAAATACCGATTCGTTGAAAACAGAAGTGAGAGTTTTCGGAACAGATATTCTTAAGCAGGTTTCCACTGCTTCGGTATCATCGGTTTATAGCTCAACTGTGCGGGGTATAAATACTCCGAATTTAGGAAATACTCTTGCTGGACAACTCACCGGACTGAATGTTTCACAAACTGGTAGTGCACCGGGTTATCAGGACTGGCCGTGGATGCTGATACGTGGTAAAGCGTCGTTTCTCAGCGACGATGGCAACGATATAAAAGTGGTTGTTGATGGATTTGAAACAAAGTGGTACAATATCATTCCTGATGAAATAGAAAGCATTTCAGTATTGAAAGATGCTGCTGCAGTGGCTCAGTATGGTATTGATGGAGCAAATGGCGTCCTCTATATTAAAACAAAAAGAGGAGTTAAAAGCAATAAAAATAAAATTGTTTTTAATTCAAGATTTTCTTTGCAGCAACCAACTATTTTGCCAAGTTATGTGGATAACGGTCAGTATGCAACACTTTACAATGAAGCGCTGAAAAGTGATGGAAAGGATGTTTCGAACGGAATTTTCGGAAATGATTATGTCGTTCGCTATTATGGCGACGGTACATATCCATATCAGTTTGCAAATGTAAACTGGATAAACGCTGTAACCAAACCGCAAACTTGTGCACACGATTACTCGCTGAGCGTAAATGGCGGAAATAGCGCTGTTGCCTACAATGTGGTGCTGGGCTTTATGAATACTCAGGGAATTTATGCAGTGAATAATGACAAATCAAGTTCAAACTGGAATCTTAAACGATATACAGTACGCACAAATATTGATGTGAAAATAGCCAGCTTTCTGCGTTCCGAAGTTTCATTAAGGGCAACCATTGACGATAAAATGCGACCAAATACAGATGAAAGTACATTGTGGAAGAATATGGGATTGTTTATTCCTTATGCAGTTAAAACGGAAACAGGAGCATGGGGAGGATCACAGAATTATGCTGAAAATCCTGTCGCTTCTGTTCAGGCCAAAGGATATAAATCTGATAACGACAGGACTATTGATGCTAATGTAAAATTGATAGGCGACTTAAATATTATAACAAAAGGACTGGAAGCATTCGGACAGGTGGTGTTCAGTAATAACTACGCTGCCGGATATAACAAGACCCGTGATTATTCTTATACTGAATACACTTCAACAGTCGATCCTTTCGGTTTTGTGGATTATACCACCACGGTAAGAGGAACTTCTGATAATAACTATACAATTACGCAACCTTCAGGTACTCAGTGGAATCGTTACAATGCCCTTGCCGGACTGACATACAATAATACATTTAAAGGCAAACATCACATTTATGCTTCGTCCACTTATCTTCAGGAACTGTATCGCACAACCGGAAGTAATATGCCATGGGCTAAAATGGGTGTATCGGGAAGAGTGAATTATAATTATGCTGATAAGTATATCGCTGAACTGGGTTACTCTGTTATGGGAAGTGCCGAATATGCTCCCGGAAAACGGTTTGGACTTTTCCCTGCTTTGTCAGGAGCCTGGGTCCTTTCTAAAGAAGATTTTCTGAAAAATAATAGTACCGTTAATTTTCTAAAATTAACAGGAAGCTTTGGTTTGAGTGGTAATGACAATCTGGGAGGTGGAAGCCGGTTCACATACAAACAATATTACTGGGGCTCCGGAACTGCTTATTATCTGGGAAGTGGCTATACAACAACTGTATGGCCGAAAGAACAGGCATATTTGGCTAATCCGGATGCTACATGGGAAAAATCATACAAATTTAATATCGCGTTGGCAGGAACTCTTTTCAATCAGTTTGATTTTAACGTGGAATATTTCCATGACCATCGTACCGATATTTATATTGATCCTTCAGGATATTTGTCAGGGTTAATTGGTGCAGAGTATTATAACCAAAATGGCGGTATTGCTAATAATCAGGGATTTGAAGCCGAATTGAATTATCATAATAAAATCGGTAAGTTGGGCTATTTTGCAACCGGTCGTTTTTCTTATGCCAAAAACAAAATTGTGGACATGAAAGAAAGCCCGAAAGCTGAAGATTATCTGTATCAGACCGGACATTCAATTGACCAACCTTTCGTGCTTGAGGCTATAGGCTTTTTCCGCGACGAAAATGATATAAAAAACAGCCCTTCACAAATGTTTGGAGCTGTGCAACCGGGAGATGTAAAGTACAAAGATCAGAACGGTGACAATGTAATTGACGATAACGACCGTAAAGCGTTCGGAAATACTGTTTATCCGCTGTTCAACTACGGGCTGAATTTTGGGGTGGATTATAAGGGATTTGACTTTTCAGTGTTTGTTCAGGGTGTTGGCGGACGTACGGTTTCTTTACTTACTTCGGGTTTTATGACTCCTTTCGTAAATGGGGGAGTGAAGCCGAATCCGGAACTTGCTGCTAATTACTGGACGGAAGAAAGGGCTGATGTAGCCACTTTCCCTCGTCTTACCACAGAAACAAATAAAAACAATTATCAGGCATCTACACTCTGGCAAAGGGACGGTTCATACATTCGGCTCAAAAATGTCGAACTGGGTTATACTTTTCCTGCAAAATGGTTTCCGGGCTCAACCGGACTCCGGTTGTATGTCAATGCCGTAAACTTGTTTACATTTAGTGGATTAAGTAAATATGGTCTGGATCCGGAAACTAATTCTCCGTATAAATATCCATTGATGAAAAGTACAAATTTCGGACTTTCACTTCAGTTTTAAATAACAGTTCAAACACTACTAGTTATGAAAATAAAAATTAAAAATATACTTATCGCTGCATCACTACTGTTACTTACGGGATGTTCCGATTTTTTGGACCAGCAGATTGATATGAATTATACCGAAGATAATTTCTTTAAATCGGGTTATAGTTCCATTTCGCAATTCGGCATGCAATCGTATACATATTTGCGCGGTTTTACAAGTTACGATGGTAATGCAATGCTTGCCGCCTCGTGTGATGAGGCTGATTTTTCAAATTCTTCACAGATGCAGTATTTCAATATAGGCGCCTGGGGACCTTTCAATAATCCAGATAATGTTTTCGCACATTATTACAAGGGAATTCGTCATATAAATCTTTTTCTGGAAAAAACAACGGATTTCAAAACGCTTTTGGTGAAAGATACCATTACTAATATGAAATCTTATATTGAAGATTGTGATGACATTTTTCGGCTTCGTGCTGAGGCCCGTTTTCTGAGAGCCTATTATTACATGGAACTCCTAAAAAGATATGGCGGAGTGCCGATTGTAACAACTGTACTTAATGCTTCAAATGATGGGTTACCTGCACGGAGCACTTTTGACGAATGTGTGGATTATATTGTCAACGAATGTGATACAGCATACAAATACATGGCTAACTACTGGGTGAATTACGGCGTTCCTACTGGTGGAGGGATAGGGGATGGTACTGGTGATTGCTCGGGAAGTACGGATATGTCACGTCTGGGCAGAGCTGAAAAAGTAGCAGCTAAAGCATTAAAATTGCGTGCGTTGCTTTATGCCGCCAGTCCGTTAAACAATCCGAATAATGATGTAACGAAATGGGAACGTGCTGCAGCCGCAGGAAACGAATTCTTTTCGAATACGGATTTTCAACCATGGTTTACGCTTAATTTCGATTACTGGGAAATCTTTACGCCTCAAAATGACTTGAAATATCTGACTTCACAAAAGGGCAGGAATACCGGTATTATTTTTACCAGACCGTTTGAATTAAACGGCAATGCGATGGAAAGATACAATTATCCTATCGGAGCGCCAAATGGCGGACAGGCAGTTACTGCACCATCGCAGAATCTGGTGGATGCTTTCGAAATGTCAAACGGGACAGCTTTCGATTGGAACAATGCTTCGGAAGTGGCAAATCCGTATTCAGGACGAGATCCGCGTTTCCGGCAAATGATTGCATATAACAATTCAGTATTCGGGAAGAATACCGACAATACTGACCGTTTGGTTCAATCTTACGTTGGAGGAACTGATGCGATAGGGAGTAAAGCGGGTGCAACAACTACCGGTTATTATCTGAAGAAATTCTGTGTCACTAATTTTAATCTTTCTGTTTCAACCAGTACAAAGCCTAAAGCATGGGTACTGATGCGTATTGCCGAAATGTATCTGAATTTTGCCGAGGCAATGAATGAAGCTTACGGACCTGATGCCAAACCGGTAATCAATGGTGTGCCTGCAGTATACTCGGCACGTGAGGCGGTTAACAAAGTGCGTACACGTTCGGATGTAAACCTTCCCGGATTCGCTACCGGACTCACACAGGAAGATATGCGGGATAAAATAAGGCATGAACGCCGTATTGAGCTGGCATTTGAAGAACAGCGTCCTTTTGATATCAGACGCTGGAAATTGCCATTGGAAGAACTGAACCAGCCGTTACAGGGAATACATGTAACCAAATCCGGTAGTACATATTCATACGAAAAATTTGATGTGGAAAAACGAGTATTCGAAGAAAAAATGTATCGTTACCCTATACCATACGAAGAAATCAGTAAAAGTAAAGGACTCATAACACAGAACGAAGGTTGGTAATAAACAGCAATAAAGAATTTAAGATATGAATATTAAACAGAGAATCAGTGCATGTTGCTTAGTGGCTCTTGTATTTTTAGGAATAAATGCACAGAATAAAGGATTGTCCCCTCAAATAATCAATATAAATAACCGGAGTCTTGTCTCATTGGAAGGCACATGGAAAACAATTGTTGATCCTTTTGAAAACGGATATTACGATTATCGTTTGATGCCATTGAAAAACGGTTTTTTTTCAGACCGGGATTATACTGATAAAACGCATTTGCAGGAATATGATTTCTCTACTGACAAAACCCTGTCTGTGCCCGGCGATTGGAATACTCAACGCCCCGAACTTTATTATTACGAAGGTACAGTATGGTACAGAAAACGTTTCGATGCAGATTCGATTCAACCGGATAAACGTTATTTTGTGTATTTTGGAGCTGTTAACTACGAAGCCAAGGTTTACCTGAACGGTGAACTGATAGGAGAACACGAGGGTGGATTTACTCCGTTTAATATAGAAGTAACGGGAAAACTGAAAGCAAAGGATAATTCTTTGGTTGTGAAGGTGGATAACAAACGAAAACCTGATGATGTCCCTACGATAAATGCCGACTGGTGGAATTACGGAGGAATAACACGGCAGGTATCGCTTGTTGCGATGCCCCGTAATTTTATCCGTGATTACATGATTCAACTGGATAAAGGGAATAGTAAACTCATCAAAGGTTGGGTACAGCTTGATGGTTCACAAACCACAGGAAAGGTAACGATAAAAATTCCTGAGTTATCCATTGAAAAGTCATTTTCTGTGGACCGGGACGGATGGGCAGATGTAGAAATTCCTGTAAAAAAAATGACTCTCTGGACACCGGAAAATCCTAAATTGTATAATGTTGTTATATCTTCTGCCAACGATCTGATGAAAGATCAGATTGGTTTCAGAACGATAGAGACTCATGGAACGGATATTTTGTTAAACGGCAAAAAAGTGTTTTGCAGAGGAATCTCTATTCACGAGGAAGCTGCATTTTCCAACGGAAGAGCTTATAGCGAAGAGCAGGCTCTGACATTGCTTAACTGGGCAAAAGAATTAGGCTGTAATTTTGTTCGTTTGGCTCATTATCCGCATAACGAGTTTATGGTGCGTACCGCAGAACGTCTCGGACTAATGGTATGGAGTGAAATTCCTGTTTACTGGACCATCCATTGGGAAAACCCGGAGACATACGCTAATGCCGAAGCGCAGTTGACTGATATGATAACCCGTGATAAAAACAGGGCTAATGTTATTATCTGGTCCATTGCCAACGAAACTCCTCAGAGCGATGCCCGCCTGAAGTTTCTGACACGTTTAGTAGGTAAAGCGCGTTCATTGGATTATACACGTTTGGTTGCGGCTGCAATGGAAAAAGAAGAAATTCAAAAAAATGAATTAACAGTGCACGACCCTCTGGAAGATGTGCTGGATTTGATCAGTTTCAACCAGTATGTGGGTTGGTACGATGGCACATGGGAAAAATGTGATTTGGTCAACTGGTCATTTAATAGTAATAAACCTGTTTTTATTACTGAGTTTGGAGGAGGTGCTCTCTACGGACTTCATGGATCGGATACTGAAATGTTCACGGAAGAATATCAGGAAAAACTTTACAAGAAAAACATAGAAATGCTGAAACGGATAAAAGGACTTGCCGGTACAACTCCATGGATATTAAAAGATTTCAGATCACCACGACGCCTTCTTCCGGAAATTCAGGATGATTTTAACCGCAAAGGACTTATATCCGACAAAGGTCAACGCAAAAAAGCTTTCTTTGTTCTGAAAAAATGGTATCAGGATATTGAAAAACAGGAAACACCTGTGAAGTAAATTATTTAATCAATTATTTAAAAACATTTACTCGTTTTCAGCTTCAAAATTTTCTTTTTTCTTGATAATATATTCGGGGCGATTTTTTACCTCATCAAAAAGGTTACCGATGTAAGCCCCTACAATTCCGATTGTAAGTAGCTGGACGCCACCAAAGAAAATGATAAGTACAAAGAGTGACGTCCAGCCCGAATCGGCGTGTGTGAATCCGAAAATTTTCCCCAGTACCGACCAGATGCCTAATCCCAGAGCGAATATAACAGAGATAAATCCGAGTGAAGTGGCTAAACGTAACGGTTTTGTCGAAAAATAAAGCATCGAGGTTGTTGCAAATTTCAACATCTTGGCAAACGGATATTTGGTCTCTCCGGCAAAACGGGCTTCGCGCTCGTAGTAAAAGGGCACTTGTCTGAATCCGGTCCAGGAAATCAGGCCACGAATATATTTACCTTTTTCGTGCATTTTATTGAATTCACGAATAATGCTTTTATCAATCAGTCTGAAATCGCCGGTGTCAACAGGCAATTTTGTTTCGGACAAAAAATTGAGGCTACGGTAAAAAAGCTTTGCAGTAAGTTTTTTCAGGAAACTTTCTCCCTGTCTGGCCTTTCTTACACAATAAACAACCTGCGCATTCGTCCCACTCATTGTTTTTATCATATCCGGTATCAATTCCGGAGGGTCCTGCAGGTCTGCATCGATAATGACAGCCATGTCTGTAGCACAATTATTTAAACCAGCTGTTACTGCTTTTTGATGACCAAAATTCCTTGAAAAAGTAATAACCTTAACGTTTTTGTCTTGCGATGAAAATCCCGTGAGAAGTTCTGCTGTCCGGTCAATACTTCCATCGTTTATGAATATAATTTCAGAACTCAGATCGAGTTTTGACAAAACGGTTTTGATTCTTTTATACGATTCCTCTATGACAGCTTCTTCATTGAAGCAGGGAACAATGACACTCAGCGATTTATTCATGGAGTATTACTTTTAAACGTGTAAAATTTGTTCAGAACAAAATTAGCGATCGTGTAAACAACTACAGATAGTAACTGGCAAAAATATGCATCTATGTTTGTGTAATTCAACAACAAGTATAGATTTCCAAGTTGGAGCAGATATGATATTGCAAAGGTAATTATAAATTTAAAAACAGTGTCTTTTATTTTATGATTGCCGGCGAAAGTCCACTTTCTGTTCCATATAAAACTATTGATTAGACCGGCAATATAACCAACAATGTTTGAAAAATAATCTGAAAAATGAAATACCTTCAACAATATCCATATTACCAATGCAGTAATCAGAGTATTAATCACTCCGACTACTCCAAATTTAAAAAACTGGATAATTGATGTTGGCAATTTCATTAATTAATTTTTTTATATAAAGTAATGTGGACAAATCCTTTTTTGAATTCTTTTAAAGGTTCCCAATGTTTCTTGTTTTGCATATCAAAAGCAAGGGAATCATCCAGATTTGAAATATTTGAATAAATGAAATATTTTCGGTTGGGTTCATTTCCAATTATTTTTCCGCTATTTTTCAAATCTATAAACTTTTGGTTACCATATAGACAAAATCCAGCCGAAATATCGTCATAATTTATGTTATTTTTATCAATATAGTCAAGACATTCCAAGCGTAAATCATAATATGTTAAATGAGCCAAAGTGCTGTCCCACGGTTTAGCAATTTTTTCAGGATAAATCCAAAAGTTACCGGTTATCTCAAAAAATAGAATTAGCGTGAAAAATAAGATTCTTTTTCGTTTATCAAAGTATTTTATAATGCCGTCTGTACTTAATAAAATTAATATAAGAAATTGAGGCATGAAGTATCTGGTATTAAAAGCCATTTGTGTGATAAATACAAAAAGCAGATATAATCCAGTCAGTAATGTAAATATAAAGAACAGGGTTTTTTGTTCCGTTGATATTTCATTTTTAGATTTCAATGTTTTAAATAAGACATAAAAGCCTAAAATCCATATTATAAAACGTCCATTCTCCAGATTTCTAAGACCAAATTCTGCAAGATGTTTTATTATTCTTATAATTCCGTGCGGAAGGGAATAATGATCACTATATGGTGAATTTGAGAAAAACCAACCATCGTTAATAAAATAAATGATATAGTAAGCAGCTAAGACTAAAAATGTAGGTAAATACGGTAATGACATTTTTAATACGGAGGTTAGAGTGATTTTTTTTCTGTGTTCAATACTCAGTTTATAAATATTGGCTATAAAAATAATTGAGCCTGCAAAAACACCTCGCATGTTTATTGTACATAGAAAAAAAATACCCACCATCAGGAGTGACTTTTTATCTTCGATTAGTCCCCGAAGTGCTATTACAAAAGCAGTAATTAAAATAAAGTCAGGAGAAGATATGGAAAATTGTGAAAGAAAAGTGGGTTCTGTCAGAATTAATAAAAACGTCCATCCTATATATTTCTCAGGAATTATATGTTTTATGAATTGCCATAAGTTGTAAAAGAGGATAAATGCCCAAAATAAAATGAAGCTATGAGAAATCCAGAGTTTGTAACCGAAAAACTTCCACAATAGAGCAGTCATAATACCCATTAATGGCGGATGATAACCTGTTGCAATTATTTCGGTTGATCCGTTTTTAGGAATCAAAAGAGATGAAAAGTTTGTTTGATAAAACCAATGCGCTTCTTTGGAAATTTGCTGAATATTGTCCCCAAAATAAACATGATTAAGGTTTATGATGGTAAGAATTATATAAGTAAGGATAATAAGAAAAAGAAATAATAGAGAATTATTCAATTTTTTCATTTTGAGCATCTTTCAGTGATGTTGAGAAATCAATAATTGTGAAAATAATTATTGTCAAATATACAAAAAATGCTGGTTCCATAGGTAATATATCATTAAACCTTGAACAGCGTATATAGGAATACAGTGAAACCAACAGAATTCCTGCGGGAAGGTAAATTTTTTTTCGTAGAACAAAGAAATACAACACTCCGAGAATATCTCCAAGATACATGTAACGTTCGTGCATACCTGGTAGTATAAACGGAATCACAATAGCACTCAGAAAAGCCAACTGAATCATGTTTTCGAATGTATAATGATATTTCTTCCGACTCAGCCACCAACCTGTCACGAGGGTGAAAATAAAAGTAAAAGCAACTCCGGTCAGCTTCATCGGTTCATAAAAGCGATTGTCAATAAAAATATACAGATTCGGAAAATTCATCGTCAGGAATTTATAGTGACTGGATTGTGATGCATATGTCGATAAAAGCTCATTCATGGGTCGCCCCATCAGAAAAGCCGGAAGCAAACTTATCAGGAAGACAACAGGAACTACAAAAAAATAATACCAGTTGATTTTTCCCTTTAGCATCATTACAAAGAAAAAAGGCAGAAGCATCATGGTCTGCATTTTAAATGCAAATGCCAACCCGAGAAATAGAACGGACATAAATTGCTTCTGTTTCAGTAAAAAATAAATTCCGGCAAAAACAAAAGAAGCATAAATTGAATCGCATTGCGAAAGATACGAGCTGTTGAGCAAAACAGTTGGCAAAAGTGGAATGACTACCATCGAAATTCCAACCACATGATTAGATTTAATTTTGAGTAAAGCTATTTTACCAATAAAAAATGCGGTCAGATATTCGAATGCAATAGAAACAATCTTGATCAAAAATAAAGGATTTAAACCGGTTTTTGCTATTAAAATCAGTATGTAAATGTAGGATGGAGTATAGTCGTAAAAATTGTATTTTAAAGATGAAAAATATGCATGGGATTTGATGAAATTTATCCATGGATCCAGAAAGTATATATAATCACCTGTTTTGACTGGTAAAAGAAGTAATTTTATAATTATTCCGGCTAAAATTCCGCTAACGATCAATATATACGTGTTTTTTGTCGGGTTTAGTTTTAGCATAATAATGAAGGATTATTTTATTCTTTTCGAAAATCACTGAAATTGAATAACTGAATAATTCCCGGATTTAGTTAACAAGACGAAATCATGAATATACTCAAGATCCTTATTGCTGACAATATTAATCACATTTTTTGAATAATCCATGGGGCTGAATTTATATCGTCCTAATTTTTTGACTTCTCTGAATCCGGCATTATTATCTTCATATACTACAGTTTTTCTGAATAATTCAGGGTTCAGCTTATTATAAAAGCAAACATAAATATAGGGCATATTTACGCAGTTTGTCGTAATATTAATCGGAATTTTTGGTTTAGTTTTTTCAGAGTATTCTATGGCATTTCCTAATCCATATGAAAAATCTTCTTTTGATTTTTCAATTGAAAAAACGAAGTAATAACCGGTGAAAAGAAAAAAAAGTATAGAATAAATACCGATTATGAGTAACTGGTACTGTTGTTTGTGTTTAGTTTTCAGATAATTATAGCTGTAAAATATGCCAAACACAGCAAAATAGAGTAATGGGGGAAATATGATATTTAGGCGGTTAATGTTTGTATGTGTTGTGAAACCTAAAATAAAAGAACAAAAAAGCCATATTAAAAAAATATAGTGTATGGGGTTGTTCAAAAGAAAAGTTCTTTTTAAACTATGGAATAGTCCGATGATGAAAAAAAGAAATGATATGGGATAAATAGTTCCAAACGAGGGGATTGAGTTGTAATAATTCCCATCGGTCTGTAATATGAGAATAGAGGAAAAACGAATAATATTTTTTAATAATACACTGAAGAAATGAGGAGTGATAATATTGAAGATAACATTAGTCCTGCTTTCGGTGAGTCTTGGAATTGTAACTCCAAGAAAATCAATTTGTGGCAAAGAAAATTGGTTGATTATAACAAACAGGATAATTGGCCATGATATAAACAAAAATATGGAAATACTTAAAATCAGATTTTTTAAAGTTATTTTTTTTGTATGGAGAAGATAAGGAATTGTAAACAAGAAAAAAAGAGGAACAACAAAGTATGAAGTGCCATATGAATATAAACTGATTGCAAAAACAAAAAAAGAAAGCGGAAAATATTTTGAAGACGAAATTATGCCCTTGATTAAGAAAAATACTGCCAGTAAAAATACAGCAGGGAATATATTCGATTCTAAACCCCATCGTGCTGACATTATGCTCCAGGGACTTATTGCAAAGAAAAACAAGGCGAATAATGCCATTTTCTTGTTAGAAAATAATCTGAATATTAAATAAAACAGCAGCATTGATAAAATGCTGAAAAGAGAATTCACAATTCTCACAGAAAATGTGTTGAGTCCCCAAAACTTAACAAAAGGCATTGAAAGGTAAGCGTAAAGCGCATTTTGTCCGTTGCCCCAGGAAACTAAATGGACGGGGAGTGAATTTCCATTGCGGTCATACCCGTTATTCAAAATAGAAAAAGCCTCATAACCTATTGAGGCTTCGTCCTGATTTAACCCTGCAGGATAGTTTGAAATGTTATAAGTTCTAATGAAGATACCCACAAGAAATATTATCAACACTAATAAGGAATTTCTTTTTGTGTTGATAATATTGATTCTTGAAAATATCTTTTTCATTAATTAATAACTAGTATTTTAGTAATAGTACTCTCGGAACCATCTGAATTTACACAAAGGGCTAAGTATATTCCAGTGCTGACTTTCCTCCCATGAACATCCTTCCCGTCCCATGTAGCAATACTTCCATTTGATACAGTTTCACAGATCAAATTTCCATTCAGATCGGTTATTTTTACCTGTGTATCACTTACTAATCCCGTTATAGTGATAACCCCTGTATAATCTTCGCGAACAGGATTCGGATATGCATGAACATCGGTAAATTGGTCATTAGCAAGAGCGGCATCGCTTTGATAGGAGATGATACCGTTACCTGTTCCGAAAAAAACTTCACCTGTTACCGGATTTATTGCTATTGACAAAATATCATTTGATAGCAGAGGACTGTTTGAAACAGTAAAATGTTCAATCGTTTGCTGACCATTTTCAGACATTAAATATACTCCTGAACTTTCAGTCCCCAGCCACTTCCGGTTTGCTCCATCAATCGCTATGGCTTTAATTTTTTCGCCTACCAATAAATAATCTGCTAATCCGGTACTGTCTTCTCTCGAGATTTTTACTCTTGAACAGGTATAATCTGAATTATAAACATCTGAGGTGTTGTTAAATAAAAAAGGTCCAATATCTGTTCCAACCCAGATTGTTCCATTTTGATCCTGAGCAATACTATATATGGCACCTGATTTCTTTTTTTGAATTGTTACATTATTGTTTATGTCAACTTCGGGGTAATTAAATGTTGACAGCATTACTGATTTGTCATCAGACTGATCGGTAATTGTTCCATTGTCATCAAAAACAATGACATTATTATCCCGCACAGAAATAACCCATTTCTGATTTGGATTCATCTTGTTAATAAGGACGGATCCTAAAGTTTCCTGTGCACCGGTGGGATATTGTAGTTGAGCCCATGTTCCATCTGCCATGCGAACTTTTATATTTGCACTTACACCGGAATTAGTGAAAAAGAGATTCCCCTGCTGGTCAAAAATAGCGCCGTCTAACCTTGAATAGAGATTGGGTAAACTAGGCACCAACGGATGTCCCTCAATTGTACTGTTTGAGTGATTATACCAGTTTTCAAAGTTGTCGTTTTTGAATTCGTACAGTCCTGTACCGTACGATGTCACATAAAAGTGTTTGTTGTCTTTCGGGTCAACGGCCACATTCATAAAATCAGTTACATCATTTTGGGTTTTATCATGAATATCATTACCATAAATATTTTCCCAAACACCATTTTCATATATCATTACATCACCCTCTCTAAAGTATTGAGATGCCCATCTTCCTCCCGGAACAACAAAGAGTTTTTGTCCTGAAAATGTCATACTCCAGGGAATATTTACTGCCGGTCCTGCCGGTTTATAGTAGCTGATTGTCGGGGTTTCATTCCCGGTTTGTAAATAAGAGATTATTCCCAAATCGTTGGCCGCAAACCAATATGTGCTTTCTGTCGGATCATATTCTGCATCAGTTATTGTGCCAATACCTGAAATTGTTTTGATATTCAGTGAATTGTCAACTAAATATGTTGCATCGGCTGTGAAGATATTTAAACGTTCGTTTGATATATTAAGGCTTGTAACAGAGGAGCCGGGAAGAAATGGTGTCCAAACATTATCAGAACCTTGTTTGTATAGCTGTCCTCCTCTGAGTAGAAATAACTGATTTGCAAATGATATTATTTTTTGATAATCTCCGTTTCCGGGTAGATCCGTTATTGTCGACCAGTTTTGATAATTTACCAGGAATGGTTCTGTAACAGATGCTTTGTATATTGTTGAGGCTGTTAGGGCATAAATATAGCTGTTATTAACTGTTGTGCTCAATACCTGTACTTCAGTTGCATTTGGTCCAATGTAATATGTATCGGCAACCTCCTTTTTAGCCATATTCAATACAACGATCCCAAAATCACACGAGAGATATGCTTTGTTGCCGTAAAAAGCAACTTCGTTTACATTTTTACTTGCACTCATTTGTTTATTGTAAAGATCGGGAACGTTTGTTACTCCACCATTACCTAATAAATCAATATTGCCATTTGAGTAAACGATGAGCAGTTGTTTGTTGGTGTTATCAAATTCAATCTGACTTATATTTGTCCCGTTTAAGCCACTTATTTTGCTGTAAAATTCAAGTCCTCCATCTTGTTTGTCAACTGAAAATAAGGCTCCTTCACTTACTCCATAAACTTTACTGTCAGATTGGGCAATTTGTGATACAGAATTGTAGGCAAAATGTGTTCTCCATTTTCCCATGGCTAATTGTGCATGAAGATTTAAGGAAATGAAGCAAAGTATTATTACAGGTATAAGAGTTCTTTTTTTCATATTTATTTGTTGAGACTTGCTGAATAAAAAATCATTTTCTACGTTCAATTCAATTAAACTCAATTACTTCCAATTTATTTTGTAAAATAGTAATACAATTTAAACTAAATTGTGAAAAGATTGATTTTTGTCATTTCTTTTTTAAAAAACCAACTAGTTTTTCTACAGCCAGAGCTCTGTGACTGATTGTGTTCTTTTCGTCAGAACTTAATTGTGCAAAACTTGACATATATCCATTTGGAACAAAAATAGGATCGTATCCAAAACCGTTTTCACCTCTGGGTTGTGTGGCAATGTCACCATCAATTCTTCCTTCGAAATAAGTTGTTTTGTTATTTCTGATCAGTGCAATCACCGTTCTGAATCGGGCTTTCCGGTTTGGATTTTCACCGAGTTTTTCCAATACCTTGCACATATTTTCATGAGCGCAATTTGCATCGCCGGCATAGCGGGCTGAATAAACTCCCGGTTCACCGTTCAGAGCATCTACTTCCAGGCCGGTGTCGTCGGCAAAACAATCCATGCCAAATTTATCGTGAATATATTTTGCTTTTATTAATGCGTTTCCTTCAAGTGTGTCGGCAGTTTCAGGAATGTCATCAGTGCAGTTAAGTTCTGCCAGACTTACAATTTTAATTTCAGGTTCCAGAATTGCTCTGACTTCGGATAGTTTGTGAGCATTATTTGTGGCAAATACCAGTTTATTCATGAAAATCAGCGCTGTTAATTTCTTATGACTGCAAAGATAATTATTTTTGGGAATAAAACAGAAGGAACCTGTTTTGAAACAGGTCAAAACGAAATGAGGTATACAGTTTTGAAACTTTTGTTATTTTTGAAGGAGTTCGAGGTGGCAACAAAGTAATTCCCCGGTCACTTCATCACGGAGATGAAGTCCGTTCCCTTCGCAGTATTTATAGAATTTACAGGTGGCGCATTTGCCGGTTTTAGTCCACGATCTGTCACGCATGATTTCATATTTTTCGTTCCAGACTGTCCAGAAATCGTCTTTGTAAATATTACCCTGAATATAATCTGCTCTTAAACTTGGACAGGCGCTTATAGAACCATCTGCCAAGACCGACCCAATATGTATGCCGGCCTGACAAAAGAACGGAGTACTTCTCACTTCGAGTTCATAATTCCCCAAAAAACCCTCACAACCGTATGAAACATCAATTTTTCCTTCGTTTCTGGTATTTTTGATAAATTCCATTAAAACCACAAACTCTGTATTTGAGAGTTGCAGCAACTGATTTTCTTTGGCTCTGCCTTTCGGGAAAACGGTAAATAAACGCCAGCGTTTTACATTTCTGCTAATGAGTAATTCCTTAATTGCATTAAGATCGGTGATATTTTTTTTATTTATGCACGTTACCACATCGTACATCAAACCGGGAGTTGCCGCTACGCGAGAAATTGCATCGACAGCTTTTTCCCAGGATCCGTTTTTCCCGCGAAACCAATCGTGTGTTTCCGGGTTTAAACCATCCAAACTTATTGTAATTGATCGGAGTCCGCTTTCAAGCAGAGCATTAAACCTGTTTTGTGTAAGTCCGAACCCATTAGTAACCATTCCCCATGGGAAACCACGTTTGTAAATTTCTTCGCCGCATTTTTCAAGATCTTTTCTCATAAGCGGTTCGCCGCCGGTTATTACAACCATGGTTTTATGAGGATTTACATGAGGAGTTATATTATCCAGCACTTTCAAAAAGTCTTCCGGGGGCATATCGTTGGTTAATGCTTCTTTGGTACAATCACTTCCGCAATGTATGCAGTTAAGATTACAGCGCAATGTACATTCCCAAAACAAATACGTCAGTTCATGAAGTTTGCTCTGGTTGCGCTTGTGCTGTTGAAAAAGTGAAAGTATGATTTTCTTTTTTAAATTCACATTTAAAGAGTTTGAATTTTAACGGGCTTCAGAAGGTAAAAGTGTAATGTCAATGTTTTTCTGTGCAATAGTTTTATACTCAGTTGCATTAAAATTTTCCACCCGGTCGGAGGACGAAAATCCAACCTGAATAGTTTGTGCTGCAAATTCTCCTCCGTTTGCAATACTATCAATATCTTCGATTTTCAGACTGAATGTTGACTTTTTTGCATAGTAATCAGAAAAAGAAACTGAAAATTTACCTGTTGAATCTGTAAAAACGGTATCGGGAAATAAAAGAAAATCTGTAGAGTTCCTGATAATTCTTATGTTTTCAATAGGTTGAGCAGTATTGCTCTTTACAGTACCATTAATTGTAAAATAGGATAAGGAATCAGTGTCATTTCGGCATGAAATTAAAGATAAAAGAACCCCGGCAATTATTAATGTAGTTTTAAAAAGGTGGTTTTTAAAGAATTTAGTCATTTTTCTTAAGTTTTAAATCGAGCGTTTTTGCGGCTTTTCCTGAGTACCAGCCTTTACCTCCCTGCAAATCGCTGAATCTGAAAGTGATATTTTTTTCCGTTGTAACATATTCTCCGCCATTTGCAGCGCCATCTAAATCCTCGACTTTCACTTTAAATGTTAGTGAATCAAGCGGAAACTCGGAAAATTGCACATCGTATTTTCCGTTTTCGTCCGATTCTTTCAGAGCTAAGGTATCTGTTATGACCTGTAAACTGTCCAGTACATTGTATTTCTGATCGAGTGTTACAATCACTCTTGCATTGGGAATTGGTGCTGCTGTGATACTATCGGTAATAGTTCCTTTAATTTCAAACTCGGCGGTAGGAACTCCATATTCAACTCTTGTTTCGCAGCCCGGCAGACTCAAAAGACCTAAAAGCGCCACTAAAAGTTTGTCGAAACCCTTTAAAAAACTTCTTTTCATAATCTTCTTTGGTTAGTTTATTTCTGATTATTATCAACTACATTGGTTGGTACACCGTACATTGGGACAATTCCATACATTGGTGTTGGTTCCGGTTCTTCACAAGAAATCAGAAATATTGCTGAAAAAATTACAGCAATTATTAGTTTGTCATATAACTTGAGAAAAATCTTTTCCATAAAATGTAATTAACAGGTACAAATTTATGATGCACTTTATGAACTAAACGTTGCAACCTACTGACAGAAATTTTAAGTTACAAAGATAAAAATGTTTTTGAAAACGAACTCTTTAATGTTAATAATTTTTACCTGCTAAATAATTACTGATAATTGAATTAAATAGTAAGCCGATCTTTTTTGCTATTTTTGCAACTAAATATTCTACTATGAATAAAAATTCAATGAAAAAAATATTTTTTGTTTTTCTTTTCGGAATAGCAGCCTTTAAAATTTCTGCTCAAAATCCAGAGGAAAAGAAATATTTACTGACTAAAAATTCCAACTGGACAGGCCTTTCATCCATTGAATTGCTTGACCCGTACCTTTCCGATATAAGTTATAGCGGACTCGGATTAAGATATAATCATGTGAGCCGGCAATTTGTTAATGCGCAGAATTTAAATCTGTCGCAGCAGAATCAGTTTAGCCTGACTGCGGGGGTTGCGCTTAATCCGGCAATTACGTCTGCCATGTTTTATTTCGGGACCAATTTTGGATATGGTATGCATTATCATTTTCGACCGGTGGAAAATCTTGTTGTACTTGCCGGCGGAATCTGGGATGTTGATTTAGGAATAAAGGAAATATCGCGAAACGTAAATAATCCGGTCAATATGGATCTGGCTACAAATTTGAACATTTCAGGCGTTGCTATTTATAAAGTTTCGACACCAAAACACGACCTTATGCTAAAATGGACCATACAAACTCCCGTTTTGGGTTGTATGTTTGTGCCCGGTTCAGGTTACTCATATTACGAAATGTTTGATTTGGGAAATCTGGATAATACTTTTCATTTCAGTTCAATCCATAATAAACGCGGACTGAACCAGACATTCACCGTAGATGTGCCTTTTAAAAATTCTACATGGCAATTTGGATTGAGTTTTTTTAGTTTAAAATATAAAGCCAATAATTTGGTATTCAGACGAAATGAGGTGAGTATTCTTGCAGGCACTACGTTTGATGCCATATCTTTTAGTGGAAAAAAGAAACATGCTCCGGCCAATTTTATCAGTACCAACGAATAATTTTCAATTATAAAATTATGAAAAAATACATTCTGATTCTGTTTTTGACAATTATACTGCTTCCTTCGTGCATGGATGAACCGGATATGGAGCCGAACACCAATAAAGGAAACTTCGAAACTCTTTGGAAAATCATTGACACAAAATATTGTTATCTGGATTATAAACAAATAAACTGGGATTCTGTGTATTCGGTTTATAATGTGAGAGTGAATAATGTGGACGATGATTATGCATTTTTCAGTCTAATGGGCGATATGCTGGCCGAACTTAAAGATGGGCATGTTAATTTGTATTCGGATTTTAATATGAGCCGTTATTGGAAGTGGTATACTGACTATCCTACAAATTTTAATTCGGACTTGATCCATAACGACCGTTATTTAGGTGAAAATTATTTGATTGCAGGGGGAATGAGATATCAGAAAATTGATAACGGAAAGGTCGGTTATATTTATTACAGTAGTTTCTCAGATTATTTTACGGATATTAATTTTAGCTATATTCTCAAATATTTCAAAGATTGTAAGGGAATAATAATTGATGTGAGGGATAATGGTGGAGGATATCTGGATTTGTCTGAGCAACTTGCGTCTTATTTTTTTACTGAAGAAACTCTGACCGGCTATATCGAACATAAAACCGGGACCGGGCATTCAGATTTTTCAGCTCCAACCGAAATAAAAACGCCATCGGATGAAGATATTCAATGGCAGCGCAAGGTGGTGGTGCTTACGAACAGAATGTCGTTTAGTGCTACAAATTCATTTGTTTGCAGGATGAAACTTGCACCACAAGCCACTATTGTCGGCGACAAGACAGGAGGTGGCGGAGGATTGCCACTTTCGAGCGAATTGCCGAATGGCTGGATGGTTCGTCTTTCCACAAGTCCAATGTTTGATGCCGACATGAAAAATATTGAATGGGGAATTGATCCGGATGTCAAAGTTGATTTGGATTCGGCTGATGTTGCCAATGGATACGATACAATAATTGAAAAAGCAATTAAAATAATAAATCAGTGATATAAAGTGGCATTGTAAAAAGTATATAATAAACAGGCGCTTTATCCTATTTGAATGAATGAAAAAACTGAAAATTACAGAAATGAATCGCCTCACGGTAGAGGAATTCAAAGAAGAAAAGAAAACACCGCTCATTGTAGTTTTGGATAATGTGAGAAGTTTGCACAATGTGGGATCGGTCTTTCGTACCGGCGATGCTTTTTTGATCGAAGCAGTTTATCTTTGCGGAATTACGAGTACCCCACCACAGGCAGAGATTCATAAAACGGCTTTGGGAGCTGAAGATAGTGTTGAATGGAAATACTTTGAAGATACTCATGTTGCTGTTGACGAATTGAAAAAATCTGGTTATACGGTACTCTCAATTGAGCAGGCTGCAGGTAGTACAATGTTGCCTGAACTGAATCTTGATAAATTGAAAAAATATGCTGTTATTTTGGGAAACGAAGTAAAAGGCGTGCAACAGAGTGTGGTTGATTTGTGCGATGGTTGTATTGAGATTCCTCAGTTTGGAACAAAACATTCGTTGAATGTAAGTGTTACAGGAGGCATTATCATTTGGGAATTTTTTAAAAAAATGAAAAATGAAAAATGAAAAATGAAAAATGAAAAAATAATATTATGGATTGGAAAGATAAACTTAGCGGATTGAAATCGGAATTGCCTCAGGGTGAAGATATTCCTGAAATAGTAAAACCTGCAGATACAAAAAAGAAACAAAGAGAACCGTTGCGGGTAGAGCTCGATAAAAGAAACGGTAAGCCTGCTACTTTGATTACCGAGTTTGAAGGCAGCGACGATGAATTGAAAGAGCTAGCAAAATTGTTGAAAGTAAAATGCGGAGCGGGAGGTTCATCGCGGGATGGCGAAATATTGGTTCAGGGAGATTTCAGAGTGAAAATTGCTGATATTTTAATTGAAATGGGTTATAAAGTGAAGAAAATAAATTTTAAATAAGATGGTTTCAGATTCTTAATAATTGGGTAGTAAGAGGTCAGAGATTTTAAATTAGGTTAAATTGAGGCCGTAAAATATTTTTTGAAACAACTTTAGAGGTTACTTTGCGTTATTATTACAAATTTACAATAAATACAAGTATTATGAGCGCAAAAAGTAAGAAACTGATTCAAATTTCATTGGTTTTGTTTGTTTTATTAACCACGGCAGTAAGTTGCACAACCACAAATCCGCCTGTAGATACAAAAACCGGTGCAACAAGTACTTATTAACCCAATGTATAAAATACGCTTCCGGCTGAAATTCGTCATGAATTTCAGCCGGTTTTGTTTTGTTGTGAAATGTGAAACAAAATTGTATCTTTGAGGGTATAAATTTTTTTCATTATGCTTAATATCTATCGTGCATCCGCCGGATCAGGTAAAACATACAGATTAACAAAGGATTATATTCATTTGCTTTTCGATCCGAAAAAGGAACGTGCTCATCGCAGAATTCTGGCTGTAACTTTTACCAATAAAGCTACGGATGAAATGAAGTCCCGCATTTTGAAAGAACTTTTTTCATTGGCAGAAGGTTCCAAATCTGATTACCGCGAAGACCTGATGCAGGAATATCACATGTCGGAAGAAGCCGTTAATATCAGAGCCAAACATGTTCTTACCACCATCTTACACGATTATTCCTCTTTTTCCATAAGTACTATTGACCGTTTTTTTCAACAGGTTATTCGTTCGTTTGCCCGTGATATTGGTGTGCACGGCGGGTATAATCTGGAACTCGACAATTCGCAGACTCTTGAACAATCTGTTGATAATCTGTTTCTTGACCTGTCGAAAGATGAGAATAAACAATTGCTTCAGTGGCTGACGGCTTATGCCGAGGAAAAGATTGAACAATCGGAAAACTGGAACATGCGGGGCAATATCCTCAATCTGGGGCAGGAAATTTTCAAAGAAAGTTACCAACATAAAGCTGAAGATACAAGTAAGAAACTCCATGAGCGTGAATTTCTTACGAATTATCGAAAAAAACTACGCGATATTAAAAGCGGTTTCGAGGCAACAGTAAAACGTTTAGCTACCGAGGGTTTGAATATCATGGCAAGAAACGGACTCACTCATGAGGATTTTTCATATAAAACCACCAATACGTTTGAAAGATTAGTAAACGGGAAACTGGAAGTCAGCGACCGGTTTAAAAGTTTTGCCGTTGATGTGACAAATTGTTATACCAAATCAAAGCCGCAGGAGGTTAAAAGTGCGATAGAATCAGCTTATCAGAGCGGGCTACAAAAATGTATTCAGCAAATTACAGAACTGCTGAGCGTGGATATTGTGACCTATAATTCGGCGGTAATGGTACTCAAACATACTAATACGCTTGGCATTCTGTCGGATCTGGCGGTACAGATAAAAAAACTCACCGATGAGCAAAATACCATGCTGATTTCTGATTCTAACATGCTTCTGAATAAGATTATTGATAATAGTGACACTCCGTTTGTTTATGAAAAAACGGGTATTTACATTGATAATTTTATGATTGATGAGTTTCAGGATACATCTGTTTTGCAATGGAAAAATTTTCGTCCGCTTATAAATAACAGTTTAGGGGAGAATAAATTTAATCTTGTTGTAGGTGACGTAAAACAGAGCATTTATCGTTGGCGAAATTCTGACTGGAACCTGTTGGATGAGCAGATTTTAAATGATTTTCAGCGCGGACAAATTCACGAAGAGAATCTTGATACCAATTGGCGCAGCGATAAAAATATAGTTGATTTCAATAATTCATTTTTCTTTCGGGCTTCTCAATTGTTGCAAAGCAAGCTGAATGAAAATCTACAGCCTGTATTGCCGGTTTATCCCGGGTTGGAAATTCTGACTCACAAAATAGAGCATGCCTATGCTAATATTTACCAAAAAATTTCTCCAAAAGCCGGCATTGGTCAGGTAAAATTCAGTTTTATCGAAAGGGATGAAAATGAAGAAGGCTGGATGGCTGAAAGTTTAAACCGGTTACCCGGTATTCTGGAGGATTTGCAGAGCCGTGGTTACCGTCCGAATGATATTGCAATTCTTGTCAGAACCAATAAGGAAGAAGTTGAAGTGATTCATAAGCTCCTCAATTTTAAAACGACTCCCGAAGCGAAAGATGGATTTTGTTACGACATCATGGGAAATGAAGGATTATTGATTGATGCGGCTGCTTCGGTTCGTTTTGTGTTAGGTATTCTGCGGTTGTTCGTCAATCCGAATGACAGTATTCAGCAGACTGTCGTGAATTATGAATATGCCCGTGGTTGTTTGCAAAAATCGGAAAATGAAGCTTTAAATGCCTGTTTTGTTGGCAGATCCGGATCAGATGTTGATTCTCACAATTTGTTTACTGCCGATGAGAACGTTGCCCTGACTCAACTTAAAAATAATTCATTGTTTGGCATGGTAGAACAAATTATTTCACTTTTCAGGGTGGGAGAGTGGCACAATGAAGCTGTGTTTGTTCAGGCATTTCAGGATGTGGTGTTTCGGTATACAACAGGTAGAACAGCCGATTTGAATAGTTTTTTGAGCTGGTGGGAAAAGAACGGTGCAAAACAATGTATTTCTACTCCCGAAAATCAAAGTGCAATGCGAATAATGACCGTTCATAAGTCAAAAGGTCTGGACTTTAAAGTAGTAATAATGCCTTTCTGCGATTGGGATTTGGATAGCCGGATGAGGAATATTTTGTGGTGCGAACCAAAGCAGGAACCGTTTAACGAGTTGCCTTTGCTGCCAATAGAATATAGCTCCAGATTGGGGCAATCAATCTTTGCCGAAAGTTATTTTGATGAACAAATGCATTTGTTTATTGATAGTCTGAATGTTGCTTATGTTGCTTTTACGCGTGCGAAAAACGAATTGATTTGTTTGTCACCGGCTCCAAAGAAAGAAGTGGATAGTCTTGATAAGATAAATTCATTATCGGCACTGCTCATAACTTGTTTCACCGTGGAAACACCGGATCTTGATAAAGAAATTATCCCCCTTTCAACTTTTTTTAATAATAATGAAAAATTATTTTCGTTGGGGGAGCCTGCAATAGTCGGATACAATAGTTCCGAAAGTTCAGATTCAAATGAAAAGATAAACGCTTATCCTTCAGTTAGCAGCACTGATCGATTGCATATCCGGCATCAGAGCCTTGATTATTTACTGGAAAATCAACAACTCACAGACAGCCGGCTTAATTATGGAATTATCATGCATGATATTTTACGCAATATTACACGGAAATCCGATCAGGACAAAGCAATTTTACAAATGATTAGTGAAGGACGA
>MTLE01000517.1_pt1 | contig 57914 bp, 81 predicted proteins | sample 1982461 | NCBI WGS metagenome assembly MTLE01 (sample SAMN05712605, study PRJNA340218) | biofilm metagenome | isolation source: sample SPL anode biofilm adapted to -200 mV | place: USA | collected 2012-02-03 | reverse complement strand
CGAGTGCGCCGTGAAGCGCAGCAAAACAGAGTCAGAATGGCGTTAGCTGCCTCAATGGGTTTCCAAAGGGCTTGCCCTATGGTCGCCCAGCGGGCGAAAGGGAAAGGGATGTGAAGGGCGTTAGTCCGCGCAGCGGATGAGCGAATAGCGAACCCGTAAAAGCCCGGTCCCGCTTTGCGGGATTCCTCCTGCTTCTAATTCCGCTTTTTGACTTGAAAGAGAGAGATCGGTGGCAGCTCGATGTAAGGTTTTTTCTGCTTCGTTTTAGGATTTGAATTTTTGATGAAACCGCCAGGGAACAATAAAACTAATTTTCGCTGGTTCGTTCGTGATTTTCTTAAACGCTGATCATACACCACCGGCAATGATTCATATGAGCTAACAAGGATGGCTAAATGGTTAATATCAATTTTAGTTCGTTGCTCCCTCTCTGTGTAAACATAGGCTTTATAACTATTCCCAGTGGATTGAACTTGCCGCAATTGATCAGCAGGAATGGAAAGAATTTGTTCAGACTGAGAGTACATTTGAGCAAACTCAGCGTCGTTTTGCTGCAACGTGAATTCTTGGATCTGCCGCATCAAACGCTGAATATAATCAATGTTTGGGACTGTTACGCTAACAGCCGGGTGAATTGACAACGAGCAATGCGAAACGCCAGTAAAGAAGGTTGGGGCATTGATTGCCCTGAAAACCGATTTTCCAAAAGTTGCTTTTATGGAATCAGATAGATTTAACAAACCAAGATATGCTTCTTCAGCAACAGAAGCCAACGAGAGCGGGACCAACAACAAACGCTTATATCGAGGTATGCTCTTACCTTCCTGTTCTTCTTTATTAAGCAATATCAATTGCGCGCCTTTGGCCACCAATTCATCAACAAATGTTTCCAGTAACTGATGATATTCAAATACAGCAGAGCGTTCAGTTTGCATTGCTAATACCAATAGTTTAATTACCTATTATTGTAAATATAAACAGCCGGGCCAGCCAGCGCAATGTACGGGGCTTAGCGGCCCCGAATCAAGCTCATGATCAAGCTGATGGCACTGAAGCCAAGCGTAAAAAGTAATGCTTTCTGTTTGAGCCGAATAGAGATCAATTCTTCGCGAACTTTCTGCGACTCTAACGACAGTTTTTTGATCTCAAGCTGCAATTTACGATGTTCCAAGTATTCCTTTGTCGATGTCATGTTTATCTCCTGCCCTGTTAGCAACAGCGCTCCGCGAGCAGGGATGCAAGCGATGTCAAGCTGGCTTCACCGGCTTGATATCTAGCGCAGCAGCTCTGCTAAGGACAAAGCGCGTAAGCTAACAGGGCAGGGGATGAACATGGACAAAGGGATGCGTGGAGCATCGAGCGGCGGGGAACAAAAGGGAGCGAAGAATTGATCTGCAACACCGGCGAGGAAGCATTACTTTTTATGCGAGCATGGAGCGCAGGGGTCGCCGCAAGCACCGTGCATTGCGAAAACAAAAAGGATTAGCCAAAGGCTAATCGGCCTTATCCTCAATTCCCCCGGACGTTAATTTTTCATTTAATGAAGCCAGCTCGATGCGATGGCCGTTTTTAATCAGCTCGCGATAAAGATCACAAGTGAATATATCCTTGCTTGGTTTGCGGCCAATTAACAATAATCGTTGCTCATCATCGAACTGATAGGATTGGCAAAAAAAATCAACAGCCACTGTGAATGCCTGATCGAATGAAAATTTACCGCCAATCGGAAACAGCTTTACCCCTTTGGATGCGGGTAAGCGAACCAAAAAAACCGGAACTATATATTGATAGGTGTGACTGCCTTTTCTCTCATTGCGAACTAGGATTGAAGCGTTCAATCCTCCTGCTATCTGCCACCGTTTCTTTTGTTTTTGCAGCCGACGTTCTTTTTTCACTTGAGCAGCGAGAGCCCGCCATTCATCGTCTTTTGCTTTGGCTTTAGCGTATTGGCTTAGTGCAAAGTACTCTTGCTTGTAATCACCACTCGCCCCAATTGTCGTAACAACACGACAACCGACATAATTGGACGGATGATCATTTCCGTAATAAATAAGAACTGTCATTTTCGATCACACCCATAACCAAAACAATAGAGCAACCACGCATCCCAACCCGACATAGACAATGAAACGATAATTCGCTTTTTTATTCAGTTCATTCACTTCTTTTTGTTCCATGATTCACCTCATTGAGCTGCCAAAGAGAGGGCACAAAAAGCCCCAGCGACAAAAGGCACGATCTGATTGATGGGGTGGTTACGCTTGATCATTGCGCGCACGGCTTCAATGCCTGCCAGGTTATACAAATCACAAGCATCCGTGCTTTTTGTGTCTTCAGGTGCAAAAACTGGCACAATCACCCGGCTGTGCTCACCTAACACCTGAGATGCCAGGCAGGCACTGAAAAGACCTTTGTTTGCGTTCAGCTCATCTGCATTTTCTTTGCGAGAATGTGCGTCATTGTCTGCAACCGGGTAAACCCAAGCATCAGGAAATGTGGCCCGCAATTCTTTAGCAACCAAAACCAGATTATCAGCAAACAGCGCGCAAACAACGGTCCAGCCAGTCGCCCTGTAAAGCGCGGCACCAGTGGCCACACCTTCGCACAGCAGAATTTTACTTGGGTTATTTAATGAACCGAGCAACACAAATGAACCACTAGGGTTTAATCCTGCCGGGAAAAATTTTCGGCCGTCGCGATGTAGCTTTTGATAGCCACAAAAGCAATTGTGGGTATTCGTCAAAGGGACCGCGACAAAGTCATATCGAGAGCCATTCCAGCCAGGGACAATGTGAGGTTTGCGATCAACAAATTGAACATGGCCAGCGCGACAATCTAACAATGATTCAACACCTGCCAAATTTTTATTTTTGAAATAATCAAAGCCTGGTTGGGCGACGGGCAATCGGCCAAAATCATCACCGCACATGGCGATGACATCATCTTGAGATAATTCAGGTGATTCATCCTGGCGATTCAATACTGGCGCAATTGCTTTGGGTGCCTCAATGGCTTTGCCTTCCCGGAAAGATTTATAAGCATCAAAGAGTGCGTTGTATCCATTCCAGCTACCTTCAAAACCATGACTGTTGCGCCAGTTTTTAAAATAAACAACCGGCACATCAAAATCAGGTGCAGTACGGTTGCGCAAATTACTATGGATTGTATTCAGCGCTGTTATTAACCAGCACCGACCAGAATCAGCCTTTGACACAAAAGCCAGTTCGTTATTGCGATGCTTGATAGAAGAGCCGGGATTAGAAGGAAAGGAGATTTTACATTCTTCCCATTTGATGCCAGCTTGTGCAGCCATCTGGGCGATATCCGCACTGAAGTGACTAACCAATGTCAGGGGGTTAGATTGAAATTGAGTTTGATAAAATTCAGCCAGAGTACACATATCATTATCACCTACTGGCCACGCATCCCGGCCCGCGGAAACAGGTTTTTCCTGTCCTGATAATAATAGCATAACAAATACCTTTTGCAACAATAATTTGCAGTACTGCAAATTTCTTGCGACGTGATCCATTGAATATTCATATCATCATACCAAACCCACCAAAAACCTCCTTCTTGCCAAACCATTTTTCATTTTAAAAAAATCTTTTAAGAAGAGGACGCTTGGGGGCTATCGTACTCACCGAACTTTCAGCAGCTGTGCCCGAACAGGGCCAGTCGCCCGACGCCGCGTGGGCCGTAACTACAGATCCAGTTATCCACGGGCGAAGCCGGTGGTTAACTGGATTCATCCACGGGCGAAGCCGGTGGTTGATAAGTAGTTACCATCAGAGCGCTTAGCCTTTACTGAGTCGATTAATTAATTCCTCCAGTACATTAATTTGCTCTTTAGAACCAGGACGATAATGACTGACTGATTCCTGCGTGTGCGCTGGAGCTACATTAAAATGTTTAATGATTGCCCGAATTGACCCTGTGTGTTCCCGTGCAGTCCCCGTGAAAACAGTAATTTTCCCAGTGATCCCTAGTGCCAATTTCACTTGTTTGACACGCTTTTGAATGGATTGCTGTGTAATTCGATTTTCTTCAGCTAATTCCGTTTGAGTTTTACCCTGACATAGATGCTCAATCACAATCCGCGTAACTTCAGCGGGTAATGTCAGTTGTTCACAAGTGGCTTTAATTTCATGCTCTGGAAATTTATACATAGATACCTTCCTTGTGGCCACGAACCCCGGCCGACGGGTTTTTGTTTAATTAATGAAAAATAACATTACTGACAGCGTGTTTCGACTTCATCGCCACGATGCCACTGGTTAACCCTTGAATATCATCCGCATCAATGCGTAATTCATCGTGAGCCATTGCTCCCTGAATAAACTTGATACACCGATATTTTTTACCGGCACGCAAGAACGGCCGAGTGACAAGCAATTTTTTACGGTGCAACTCTTGCTCCGCTTGCCAGGCAAAATATGCCGCCAGGTCATCATCGCTCACCCCGATGGATAGGCCCGCAGCCTTCAACTGCTGAAGCGCCAATTCAGAGTTTTCACGATCTGGATGTCGAATTCCCAAACTCTTTCTTACACTTGCGGAGAACTGGAGTTTTCCGCGTTCAAAAAAGGTTTTACCAGATGCCATCGCGTTAAACATAACGCATTCAATCAATACATTTGTTTTCATGATCCCACCTCAATTCTGTTATGCAATTAACTTCAAAACCGCGCCATTTGTACCAACCCAAGATGCTCTGCGCATATATCGAGACAAATCATCAACTGGTGTTTCGTTCAACCGCTTCAGACTGCTTTTAGCGATAGTTAAGAAACAATTTTGGTAATCCTGAGCGATTGCCTGCGCGGTTTTAACGCCACAAACCAACTCTTCTAGGACTGCAATGCCTGCCAGTTCATAATCAAAATAGGTCGCATCAACAATCCGGTATTTTCCAGCCAGCAAACGAACTTCAATCCGGTTGAATAGCTTTTTGTGAGACAAATATGGAGTGAGATTAAACACTAGGGAACCCCGTGCTTCTGGTTCAGCAATCAGCGATTGCCATGCATCCGAATAAGCATCCGCGGCGGTCACAAATGTGCGACCTGATTCTGCGTAATAAGGAAAACGGGAGATCCATTTCCAACCAAACCAAGTTTGTGACAATTTTAGTTTTCTGGCTTTCAGCACTTCATATGCAATGAGATTTTTCATGGTATTTGCCTCTTGGCCACGACATCCCCGGCCTCCGGTATCAGCACTTACTGCCGACACAAATATAATAGCAAAACACAAAATTAATGCAACATTATTTTGCAGTACTGCAATTTTATTTTCCTAAAAACCACATTCTGACGGCAACGATTGGATAAAAAAGCAGGCTCAGCACAATCAGATAATCAACGTTTCCAGGGAATAAATAGAGCACAGGCAGCACAACCGCAACATGAACAATTCCGCTCAACAACATTACTGCCGCCCGCGCTTGATGTTGAAACGTGAAATGTTTCCGGGCTTTTCGGTAGAACGGCATAAATAAATAGCGGTGCGGCGGATACCACCGGTTTGAATGTCTTAACTGAATCGTCAGCCACTTACTTTTTTTACGAATCATGATCACGGCAATGGTTGCAATACTCATCCCCAAAACAAATATAAAACTGATCACAATGCTTGCTCCGCTCGTTTGAACACCGCTTTAAATTTTTGAGTATCACCCAGGTACTCTTTGTCATTCAGCAAGATCAGCAGGGTAGAAAGAAATTCTGATTTTTCTTTTTCACCAAACCCTGTTTCAGACATCAGTTCTGCCAGATTTTTTTGATCAGCCTCAGACATCCAAAAACAGACATCCTTTTCTTTTTTTACCTGTTTCTTCTTACGCCGATAGCGCTTTGACCGTTCAGCTTCGGTAAGTGGACTTTCAATCGCGGGCCTGCCAACACGTTTTTTTTCTTTCAACACAGATTATTCCTCCTGGCCACTCACTGAGAAATCCACACTAAACGGGATTCGCAGCCATTCCAATTGCTGAGTCACTGGATGATTTTGGTGTCTAAACACATGCCGTTTCTCATGCGGATCAGAAAACTGATATTCCCATACATCTCCTGATATGGGGTGTTCACAATTCACCGGTTCTGTGTCGCCTTGGTTGATCGGTTCGCTTTTTAGCTGGCCCCACATCCATCGCCACTCTTTTGAATTCGATTGAATAATCATCACGGTCACATCTCCATCTGAACGGGATTGAATTTCATCGGCCTGAATATCAACGTTAACACCTGCTAACCAGCAGAATGAATCGGCTATAGAGATGCATCGCGTCAGATACAAATCGACGCACCACTGCGCTGGGTTCAATCTCCCTGCCAAAACCGGCTGCCCTAAAACAGCGAGTTCGTTCATCAAATAATCTGAATCACTCATCACTTTTTCTTACCAACTTAATTAAAGTGACGGGCATCACTTTAATGCATTTCATTAAATAACTCATGATATTTCCTACTGGCCACGTTCTTCGGCCGACAACACTTAACGTTCTATTATTATAGATTAGATTATTAACGCCAAGCCACAACAAAACATAAATTATGAATATAATTTACTTTTAATCACCAACAAATATACTGTTGATGCACTTACACGATATTTTGGACGCGACATCATGCATATCAATAGTGGTTTTGGTATAATACAGTCAGCAGTCAGCAGTCAGCAGTCAGCAGTCAGCAGTCAGCAGTCAGCAGTCAGCAGTCAGCAGTCTTCTTAGTTAGCACCCTTCTATTCTCTTCAGCTGTCTGGGCTGAATCCAATTCCGATTATGCTAAATCTGTCAATGATACTGCCGTGTCAGGCGCAAAGAATGGGAGTCCCTGGACAGTCCCAAATTATGCAGAGCCACACCCGGATTATGAGAGTTTGATGTATGACGGGGACCAGCTGAAGATCGAGGGCAAAAACGCCAGCACAACCAATGAGGCTGCACAGGTAATTTATAATCTACCTCATGCGGCCATTAATCAAAATGATGGTTGGTATCAGAATGCCAGTAACACAACCAGCAACCCCAGTTCTGCACTACCAACAACATCTGAGACCAGCTGCACAACAACAATCGTTCCGGGTGATACTGTTACCACCACGCAATCTTGTATCACGTCTGAGACTGCGACAAATGAGACGTGCAAAACCCCTGTTCAGGTTACTGTTGATGCGGATTACGATTATGAATGCCACAGAAACCGCCAATCGACGGGCCAGAATTGCCAAGTTGGCCATCTGATTGATGTGACTAAAAGTTATAATTATAAATGCTCAAAGACACAGGTTTTTCAGAATGCCAGCTGTGAACAGTACTACGCAATTAACCCTGGTAACTTAACCTGTGAGTCAGGTTGGAGTTTATCGGGAACGCAATGCTCTAAACCGGCGGAAACTCGATTGGCAACTTGCAGTGAAATGGGACAGGGGAAAACTTGCCCTCTAACTGGGTATTACTCTTTACAACGCGATAACGGAACATCTTGCACATATTGGTGCGCCGCCAGTCACGGAGATAAAACGTATATCACCCTAACAAAAACATCTTTGCCTGCTTGTGCGTCCGGCACTCTTTCAGATTCCACTTGCATCAAAACCGCAACCGGTACCCCACCATCCACTTATCTTGTTGATAACTGCGCTGCCTATGAGTAGATAAAACACATTCCAATGGGATGTTTCGCTTGCATATATTTAACGCAATATGTTTGATGATAATCTTCAACAGATATATAGTTGAAGAAATTCACAAGCATTAGTTCTCAACATGCCAAAAATCACATCAGTAGCGTGTTTGGTTGGTGGTCTATTAAGCATCAACAGCACTTTTGCCGATACAAATACCGATTACGCGAAGTCCGTCAATGATACCGCTGTATCAGGCGCCAAGAACGGGAGTCCCTGGACGGTCCCGAACTATGCCGAGCCACATCCGGACTATGAAAGTTTGATGTATGACGGGGACCAGCTGAAGATCGAGGGCAAAAACGCCAGCACAACCAATGAGGCTGCACAGGTAATTTATAATCTACCTCATGCGGCCATTAATCAAAATGATGGTTGGTATCAGAATGCCAGCAACACAACCAGCAACCCCAGCGCAGCATTACCAACGGCGACGGAAACCGCCTGCACCACTACAACCGTTCCTGGTAATACCGTCACAACCACTCAATCTTGCATCACATCCGAAACCACAACAAATGAAACCTGCAAAACTCCCGTCCAGGTAACAGTTGATGCAGATTATGACTATGAATGTCACAAGAATAGGCAGTCCGTTGGCCAGAATTGCCAAATAGGTCATCTAATCGATGTAACAAAGAGCTGGAATTATAGATGCACCAAAACTCAAGTGTTTCAGGACGCCAGCTGCGATCAGTACTATGCAATTAATAATGGCTCATTAACTTGCGGAACGGGCGGTTGGACACTGAGCGGAACCGCCTGTACGAAACCGGCAACCGGAAGCACCACCCAGCAGTGCTATTACCCCTATGTTAATAGCAGTGGACATGGTGGCACTAATGATTGGGTTATTACGCAATGTTGCATAGATAGTAGTCATTGCGTAATGCCCAGGACCGTAACAACTTATACTTGCCCCGCAGGCAGTACAAAGTCAGGCTCAACTTGTACAAAAACGGCATCCGGCACCCCCCCATCAACATATTTTGTTAATAACTGCGGCGCTTATGAATAAAGTTCCTGTGAGTTAAAGAATAGAAAGAGATTGGACAACTATTTTTTAACCCGTAACGTTATGGTCTGCTTATCCAGCCGCAAGAGCTGAAGCTACAAACCTCGGTTGGTGTTTTATCTATGTGTTTTTGAAAAAAACATACTCATGCGTAGTGCTGTTTTCACTTACTCTCATCCAGCAAGAGCCGCCTTCATCTCTAAATTTTCGCCGAATGAATGTAATGAGAATCGCCTTACAAATCGAACACTTAAATGTTTTGTATACGACTCCGTTAACTCTTATCTTTCCTTTTTCAATTTGATTCACAATCAAGTCAATGTGGTATGGCGGCGAAAGAATAATATCGAAATTTGATAGAGAGTTAATGTCTACGATTATACTTTTGATGATTGTTTTCCTGTGTTTTTTATCTCCAGGCTTAACATTCAGATGCATATCAATCGCTCCGTTTTTTGTTAAGACAGAGCATAAATATTTATTATCACTTTTAAGAAAAATACCCTTGGGGATTGCTGCACTGAAAAATGCTTTAAAAATTAATATCAACCCAACAAGGAATAAATAATATGCAGAAATTAAATAATAATCCGATGAAATGTAAGCATCTTTTTTCAGCGAATATGCACCCCCGATCAGTATTGCAGCTACAGCAATACTACAACCAAGATCACCCAGAAGCCGTGCTGAATATAAACACCTAACATGGGAGCGATTTGCATTCTGCGCGCTACCAAGCGTCAACGGGAAATGAATGCGATAAAACCCCAGGACAACAGTCGCTAACGCGACAACCAGCGGAAACAACACGAAACAATTCCAAAACATAGATCACCTCGATTTCTTATTGGCCACGCACCCCGGCCGCCGGGTTCGGCTCACGGCCGATAAAATATAATGGCAAATCAATGATACCGTCGCAACATTATTTTGCAGTACGGCAATTATTGCTCTAGCTGTTTTTTCAGCTCATCAACCAATTGCTGTTGATCATTCACAGCCCCATCCGCCGCATATGCCTTTTCCCTCATGCGAGATAAAAGCTCCTCGCGTCTGCGTTCTTGGGCTTCACTGCCATCAGCACTATGACAATAGCTCTCAAATTCTGAATCATAAGCAGCATTAGCTTTTTTCTTCGCTTCTATTAATTCAGCCAACCTTTTTTCCGCAACATCCAGTTGCGCCAGTACACCAACATTTAGCATAGACACCTCTTGTGATAATTAAACTAGGTTAATATTAGGTAATCCATTACTTCTGCACTTCAAGCATCCCTTCCAGTCTCGCGCACTTATCTCGCCAAACCTGAACCTCTTCATCGTGAGTTTTTGACTGTTCACGCAATGCCTGGCTTTCTCGCTGAGCGTGTTCACACTGCTCGATAGCCCTGATTTCATTTCCCTTGGAAGTGAGTAATGCCTCACTGGCCAACCTCAATTCTTCAGATTTCGCTATCAAAGCCTTTTCGTTCTGACGAACCTGAAATGTTATCTCTTGCAGCTGCTCATGCTCTTTTAATAATTGAGCCTGTAATTCAGTATTTTGCTCTTTCAATGATTGTTCCGACTGTACCGATACATTTAATCGTTCTTCAAGCCGGATCTCATTTTGTTTTGCCAAATTATTTGCTTGTTTTAACTCAATGAGTTGCTGCTCCAGGCTTTCTCTTTCTTGCTTCCAGGCTGACTTTTCTAGCGCAAATTTTTCATGATCAGCCTTGTTCGCAAGCGCTAATGAATTGTAACGTTCTTTCATCTGCGCGAGTTCAACAGCTGCCGCCTGAGTTGCCCCCCTGGATGTTTCCAGCTGGCCAGTCAATGACTCAATGTCTTTTCCATAGTCATCACATTGACTTTCAAGATCATCAATCATCTCCTGTGCATCAACCAACTCAACTTCAAATTTAGAAACCTGCTGGCCAGCGGCCTTTACCACCTCATGAACCCGCCTTTCAGCTGCTCTGACTGCTTTATCGTTAATATCCCTCGCAATCATCGCAATTTTATCAGTCAACGCTTTTGTTACTTGTTCAATTGCCTGAGAGACTTCAATTGGCAATTCAGCAACCGGCTCTGTCATGGCCACTGCTTTACTTGCCATATAGGCTTCCCAAACCGCCGCAAATCGGGCCTGCGTTCCCCCACCTAATTTCTTCCGAATTGCAAAACCTGACACCCGCTTACCATCAGCAAGTAACGCATCACCTGCTGCAATAATTTGCTCATCAGTGAACTCTGTAGGTCGCATATTGATTCTCCGGTGTGGGGTAGTACGTGTGAGTTGTATAAGTATAACCCAAAGTAAGTAAGTAAGTAAGTAAGTAAGTAATATTGTAATTGAATGGCGATTGTGTTCTACTGGAATCGTAAAGCTGTTTTATCCCGTGTATTTGTTATGATTAGCCCAGTCGATTTGACTGGGCTTTTTTTCTAATTAACAATGAATCAGAACCACCTCATTACAACGATACTTCACGATCAATCCCCTCTTGTTTTTGCAACGATAAAGACAACAACGACTCGCCATAAGGTCGCGCCCCGATGAACGACTTTTACCAACAGCCAGACCAACAGTCCCCATAAATTCAACCAACTCATTCGTGGCCAACACGCGCATCATTTGTTTCATGATCACATCCTCGACAAATCTGGCACCTGCCAGTTTTGCGAAATTAGTAAGAACAGATGAGAATCCGCAGATTTTTTAAAAATTTTTTAAAATATTTTTTAGGAGAGGATATTGCGCGATGTGGGTAACAACTGTTCCTGTTATCCACGGGCATAGCCGGTGGTTAACAGGAGCCATCCACAGGCTGACCAGCCGGTGGGTGGCAAGTTGTTATCCATCAGAGCCTGAGATGTTCCCTGGTACTTGCTACTTTCCGTGAACCCCAGTTCTGTCTTTGGTTTCCGCTTTATTTTCTCGATCACTCTGCTAAACTCTCTCAAGAATACATCTATTTTTTGGTTTTTTCTGGAAATGCCTAAAGCGATTGTTGTTGAAGATGCTCAACTTGAACATGCGGTGAAAGTCGCTCTTGTAAGCAGTAAAGAAAATGGAACTCGTGATGCAGCCTTGCTGTTGTGCTGTTTCGGTACTGGACTAAAACCCACAGAATTAGCAATGCTTCGGGTGTCGGACTATCTACTTGCGACTGGACAAGTAAAAGAGGAATCCATAGTTAGGCCCGAGATTGCATTTAACGGGAGATCTCGCCCTTTGCATTGGGTGAATAAGAAGCTGGTTAGTGCTGTTGATGCTCATCTATCAGAGAGACTTGAACGTGGTTTTGGTGTAACGAATCGACCAGCGGCATACCGAGGGCTAGATCCTGATTCTGGTTTATTTGTGTCTGGCCGAACAGGTGAAGCATTGAAGGTATCTAAACAGATCAAGGCTGGCAAAACTTACTATTCAGCAGAACAAGTTTCTGCATTGATTATCAAATTATTTAATCAAGCTGGCATCGAAGGGGCGTCAGCTTTAAGTGGTCGGCGTTCTCTAGGCGTGAAACTCAATCGACAAGGAATTGATTTGCGCCATATAGGGGAAATTTTAGGCATGACTAGCCTCAAGTCCATCAAAATACTGTGCGAAACCGATCCGGTTAAGTTGGGTGATTTGATTAAGAGGATTATTTAAATGAAACCTTCTGAAGTTTTTGAAGCCAATCGAAGCAAAATCAGAGACATCATTTTGGCTAATAATGCCCTGAATCCCCGTGTATTCGGCTCGGTAATGAGAGGCTGTGATACGGAATCTAGCGACTTAGATTTATTGATTGATCCAACGTCTGAAACTTCCTTGTTTGATATTGGTGCAATCCGATATGAGTTAAAGCGTCAGCTTAATATTGAGGTTGATGTTTTAACGCCTAACGCACTTCCTGTCTCGTTTCGAGCACAGGTGTTAGCAGAGGCTAAACCGGTATGAGTAGGGACAAACAACGGTTATTGGATTATCTGAAACATATCATCGAGGCGGTAGAGCGCATCGAACGTTATACCGATGACATGGTTGAATTAACCTTTCTTCAAGATGAACTGGTTCAGGATGCGGTTATCCGAAATATAGAGGTGATTGGCGAAGCCAGTAACAATATTCGCAATCATTACCCCGATTTTGCCGACGAAAACCAGCAATTACCCCTGCGACCTGTTTATGAAATGCGAAATGCGTTATCGCATGGTTATTTCACTGTTGATTTAGAAGTGGTTTGGCGCACAGTCCAACGCCACATACCTGAATACGGGGCGCAGATTGCTGAAATATACAAAGAATTGAAAGATGCCGATGAATATCAGCAACTAAAACCATAAAAGGAAAATGTAGAGTGAAAAAATCTGACAGTTATCATCCAATTTGGTATCAGAGAAATCGCCCGTTTGCAAAACACACTCGACATGCAGTTAACGAACTAGGATTGACGGGTGACGCTATGCGTCAAATTCAGGAACGGATTATGCGGGAATGGAATACCGCACTGGACACAAAACGAGTAGATAAAGAGAAGGTTAGTACCGATCACCTACGGGAAGTTAGTATAGCTCTTTATTACGGTTTTTTTGCCGCGAACGGGTATAACTTGTTTTCCTTTGGTGACAAATTAGGGGAAATGTTAGCCAACACAAAAGCGACTGACATTCCGTTAGATGCACTGATTTCACCTTATCCAAGTTATTACATTCAGTTCCATGAACCGATTATGTGGGGTAATTTAGGTATTTCTGGTGCATATATAATCGACATTGAAGCCGTACCCGCATTTCAAGTTTGTTTGACGATCCAACCAATAGATATAACCGCACACTGGATGTCTGCACCAGCAGGTTATTTTTATTTGCCGTTAAAGAGAAATACAGGAAAACCATTAGGCGAATTGATCCAATCTGCCATCGACAATGAGATCACGGCTAAATGGCAACATGCGACCGCCTCAATGCCGATAGAAGATAGCTCTATTATTGATGTCCGAGAGCAACGGGCAAAAAGGGAATCAATGGATTTAAGTAGTGCGAGGGACTCCATACAGAAAGCTATGGAATATCTGGCAAACTGCTTATGTTATCTGACATCACAACAGTCAGGATACGTGGACTATCCGCCCGACACTCCTGCATCCCTAAAAGAGCTAACCATCACAGCAAAAACAGAGCGACAAAAAGAGAAGGCACAAAGCCAACTCAAGTCTATGGGTTTTCATAAAATTACTTATGTCGATCTCCAATTAAAAACCGAAACTGACGCCGAAATTAATTCTGCTGCTAGTGCTAACGGTGTACGAAAACAACACTGGCGTAGAGGGCATTGGCGGAACCAGCGTCACGGTAAAGGCTTTAGTGAAACGATGTTGGTTTGGATCAGGCCGACATTAGTTGGCGAAGCAACACAAGAAAGCATGGATGAAACAGTAAGAGAATATCGGTTATTAAACTAATGGAAAAAGTGAAAGGCTGATAAATGACGAAGAAAAAACGCAGTGATGCTCAAACGGCAGCAGATGATCGCTATGAAACCAAACGGGCAAGCCAGCAGAAAAGGTTCGGAGGCCGTTGCACAGAAGAAGAAAAGCTGTTGTTGATCGACTTGTGCAAGGATAAAGGACTTACCGAAAAAGAGCTTATTTTCGAAGCTGTACGTTTTTATAAAAAGAACTCGAAAGAGACTTAAATTGCTTGATATATCGGACGTCCGATATATAATGAGTTTATTGGGTTATTTATATTTGGAAGGTAACGCACAGATGGCGGCAGTCTTAACTCCTCAAGCTATTCAGTCACTCAAATTGCAAAGAATGGATTTACTTGATGAACTCCACTCTGACGCTCATTTTGCTGCCACGGAAACAATCACCTACGGAGATCATGACCCTTTTGATATTCCGGTCATGAAGTGTGATAAGTGCGGTTCAGTTGGGGAGCTGCAACGAGAAGAAAGACCGAACGGTAGCAATAAGTATTTTGTTCGTTGCACTGCTTGCGGGAACTTTCACAAAACGCTCGGCAGTACACCAGACCAAGGCAAGTTGCTTTGGAATGTGATCAATCCAAAAGGATTAAAGTACACCGATTTTCCGATGTTTGGTTTATCAAATCTGACGCCGGAAGAAGCGCGAGTTCGCATGGTTGGCATCCGGCGTAATCTGGAAATTCGTGAAAATTTGGCATCAATAGAAACCACATTATTCCCAATTATGGATAGACGACCTCCGGCCAATACGTACCGAAAACGGCTGAAATTGTATGTTCATTGGGCGATGTGGGCACAGGCATCTATTCGCGTAGAACTACCGCAAAAGCCTAGAAAATCTAAACATGTGGAGTCAGAAAAATGATTTTCCCTATAGCCATTGAACGAGGGGACGCCAAACACGCTTTTGGCGTAATTGTGCCAGATTTACCTGGTTGCCATTCAGCGGGAGATACCCTGCAACAAGCCTTTGTGTGTGCTAAAGAAGCAATCAAAGGCCATTTAGAGCTATTAAGTGATTCTGGTGAAGAGATCCCGTTACCAAGGGATTTAGATGTTCATTTTCATGACCCTGAGTTCGCAGGCTATATCTGGGGCGTTGTTGATATCAATATCGAGCCGTATTTAGGTAAGACCAAAAAATACAATATCACCATGCCGATGAACATTAAAAGACAAGCTGATGCAGTAGTTGATGGCATGGATGACGGATCTCTGTCTGGCTTTGTAACAGAGGCTGTGTTGGAAAAGCTGGAACGGCTGAATAATCCAAAGAGCTAAAAATAGGAAAGCATCATGAAAAGATGGTGGCTATTGGGTATCGGTACAGCATTACTGGTTGCTGGGTTTGTCCTAACCATAATGATGGCCTTTAAAGGTTTATTTTTGTGGCCAGCCAAATCGGGCACTATGGATCTTCGTGTAATCATATTCATTCACGCAGTTACGATTGGTTTGTTATTCGTTGCAGGTGAATATGCCATCTCTAAAGGTAGATCTAAGTAAGCCAAGGCAGCCCATAGGAAAGGAAACATGATGATATTTAATGTCGCCATGCTGGATGCGTTCAAAACTGATCAGCATTTTTCTGACGCAGTAGAAATGGAGTTACTTAAATTCATTGCCTTGAACAATCAAAATGATTTTTGTCAGGCAATGACAGAGAAAAAGGTCATTACGTTAATTAATGAAAAGGCCAAAGAGATAGATGATCGCCAGTTTGCTCATATCCCTTGGCAAGCCGTTTTGTGCATCAAAACTAAATGGCTTCGGTTGCGTGATGATGATGTTGGTATGCAGGCTATCTACCAGAATTGGAATGAAGCCAGTGCCGCAGATAGACTAATAACTCACTAATCGGAAAGCACGTAATGAAAAAAGAAACAAAAGAAAAACTTCAATCTTATGTTGCTCAATTTTATGTATTATTCATCTTAGTTGGTATTGTTTTTATATTTGCAATGGGTCTTCTTGAGAGTGAACAACCAAAGTTTCAAGCTCAAAAAGTGTTCACAAAATACGAATCAGCCAAAGCAGAAGAAGATAAATTTGCAGCAATAGAACTAAAACGCTGCATGGATGATGGTAGTAATAATGCTGATTGTCGAATCAAAATTGCATTGTTAGCAGAGCAAACAAAAGGCGAGAGTTTTAAACAAAAGGTTGCAGAGTCGTTAGCTAAGATAACCTCTGAATTAGATAAAAAAGACTAATCACGGAAAGCACTCATGGTCAAACTTGATATCAACAATCCATTAAGCATTGAAAATTGCAAATGCTTGAAAGCGCAGCTAAAGACAAATGCATTCAAAAATATTTGCAAATCACTCCCTGTTTTATTGGCTTGCATCCTGTTTCTTATGTTTGGAGGAAAAGCAGGTCAATCCATTGATAACTGGATTCAGTCATTATCATCAATCAAGGCCGTAAACGGCTTTATATTCATTGTACTGGGACTATCTGCATTCTTTGGGTTAATGGTTTCTGTAACTGTGTTTTGGGGGGCAATAAAGACATTGGGGGAAATGGATGTATTGACTGAAGAATTGGAATTGCTGCGGGATCAGGTTCATGAGAGTGGAGATAAAATTTGCGCTAAGTATCTTGTTGACGTTCACGATATGGGGAGACGCTTATTGTCTAGCGAAAAACAAATGATATTAAAACGGATTGCTGATCTGCAAAAAGAGAATGAAATTAATAAGCTCAGACACATGCTGTAAAAGCTATAGGAAAGCATTCTCACTGAGAAAACACTATATCTAGTATCTTTCTCCGCCGCATCAACCACAACATATAGAGAGCAGGAAGACCATGACCAATAAAACATTGGAAGAAGCAAAAGCAGAATTAACAGCTATTAGCGGTAATTCGTATGAACAAATCAACACCTTGGATGATTTAGCCAAAATGGTGCGGTTTGAGTGTGTAAAAGCAGCAGAACAGGTTGCTAAATTAGAAGCTCTCCATGAGGAAATTTTTAATATCAGTATGCAGTCTGGCAGTGCTGGTTCAGGTTCGTATCAGAACGCCTCTTCGGTTATAGATAAAATTGCACAAACACCTAAATCAGATTTGGTGGTTCGTTCTTTTAAATAAAATCAATATTCACGGAAAGCCGATCATGACCACGCAAAAATTATCTGAATCAATTGCCGCTGCATATCATGGATGTGATGGGCTTGTTTTGGAGGTAGTTCGAGACTTAATCCAGAATAGTAGAAAATATGGACTTCCCTTTGTTTGTTCCATTCCTGAGCGATCAGAAGAACAGTTGGTTTTGTGGGCTGCAAAATTATTGTTAAAAGTTACTAATGCATGGCCACATATTGATGATGGTAACGAGCCAGATTTTGAATTAATTCAAGGTTCTAGGTTGCATTCTGATGCAGCTCATTTAGTTAGCAATGCATTGCTGAATTCACAACAACTTTTCTGTAATTGGTCGGGCGGTAAGCATCTCGATTTAAGTTTAAATAAAAAATAGGAAAGGTATATGAAACACGCCGCAACGAGTTTTTTATTTATATTTTTAGCGATCTATTTCATTGATAATCGTAATGGTGAATGGTCATTTACCGTTTCATCTGCGCTTAGTTTTATGGCTGCTATTGTGTACGTCCTTTTGTTTGTAAACAGCCAGTCAAAAAAACTCAGCAATACAGAAATGAAAGGCATTATTAGAAGATCTTTTCACGCTCAAGGCAAAAAATAGGAAAGATGAAATATCCCAACGCCTATCAAAAACACTGCGTTGAAAGTAAGATCCGCAGAGAACGCGCGCAAGGCCGCAGGACTTTTTTGGGAATGATGTTTATCCTATCCCTTATAATTTTGTTCCTTGTGACTTGCGCCTATTATTCAACTAACTAATTATATGGAGCAATTTATATGTGGAACTGGATCAAGTGTAAATTATTTGGCATTCACAATTGGGATGTAACCGGTGGTGGTGGCAATAGACAGGATCTAGATGAAATAGAGGAAGCCTGTAGTGTTTGTGGCGAAACCAGAACAAGACCTCACTGGTAAATAAATACAAAGGCGGGTAACAATGAAATCACAAAAATCGAAAATATTTAATTTTTTAGTGTCACTGCTTGCTGTTTTATTGACAACCCCATTCATCTTAGACCATCAAGTAACGGGGTTTTTACAGAAAATAACTTGGTTCATGTACCTGTTTCTATGGCTTTCAATGGGAATTAGCCTCAAAGACATGCTGAACATCCAAATAATTAAAATGAAAACAATGCTCTTTTATGCGTTATATGGGCTTTCTTTCGCTTTGCCGTTTGGGTTGTTTTTGACCGTTGTAATGCGCAACGATGAAAACCAAATGAATATAATGCCATTCATGCTATGGATGGTATTATCGGTATTGTCTGTTGCCCCTTTTATAGTATTAACCCGTCATTTCAAAAAAAATAATATCCGATTATAAAAACACGATAGGCTGACCATGAAGATGAAATACCTCACAATGCCATTACTGATCGGGTTAAGTATCGTTAACTTCAGCTACGCCAATGATGAGGGCACCGGCACAAACAACGACGCCCAACTACTTGAGGTTATGCGTCAGAGCACAAACCGGTTAGAGTTGCTGTTAACAAATCAGTGCCTGGGTGCGGCTGATTTATCCGCCTGCAAACGAGTGCATGAAGAGGCTGACGTAAACATTAGTGTCTTAAAAAAGATAACCCCAAATCAATCTGTCGCGCGGCAAATAGAAAAACTAACTATGTTGGCCACCGTGTCCGGGGATGCAGAAAAAACCAGCCCGACTCCCAAAAGCGGCAATCCCTCGCCCATTAACATCACCTATCAACAGGGCCACTGCGTAATATTACAGTCCGATGGCCACACCAAGCCCCTCCCTAAAACCAACACCAACACCCTATTTATCCCAGCTGGCAGCTTGGTTGATATCCGCTGTCTTCAACAATAATTTGATTATCAACATCTTTCACTTTACGATGCCTGTCGGTTGTTCGCGCCCGCAGCTCCCACTGGCAACAGCATGGCAAAGTCGAATTTCAAATATACCTGATCGATTGATTCTTAAATATCAGCGATTGGTAATGCGGAGCGCCAACCCGGTTCTATCCGGTTGCTGGTATTGAGGATTTTTCGATGCCTGACAAGATTGTATCTGCCAAGAAAGAAGCCACTCGCGTACAAACCCGCCTATCTGAACTCGGTGTAAAGATCAGCCACACACAAGCCCTGGAAGCAGTGGCCGCCGCACGTGGCTTTTCGGATTGGAATCGGCACCTGGCCAACCTTCAGCAAGCCCGCCAGGCGGATGAGATCGCGTTGATTGAGATATCAGATCAGCCGTTGATTGATTTATTACCCTCCGCCATCACCCAATCTGAGTCGTATTTTTCAAAAGCGCGCCTATCCCTGCGCATCGCCAGTGAGAGCCGGGGCTTATTTACTTCCTCTTCCGCCCCCTTAGCGCTGTATCAACAACAATCTGACAGCATGCACCCCACCATTCAACCGAATAAAATTCTGGTTGTTGAAATGATGGCAGATCAACAAGATCTTAATATTAATGATGAAGTTTGTCTGATCCAGGTGAACGGCGCGCTTCATGTTGTGCGCGTTTTAAAGACAGAAAAAGGGTTGTTGCTCAAACGCGATAATCCACGCTGGCCATCGCACTTAATGACGCCCGATGAGATCCATTCCGGGAAAACAGGACTGCGTATTTTGGCTAAGTGGCGTGGTGTAGCTCTTGGTTAATACCCGATGCAGCCTGTTTATTTAATAATGCCCCGGTTTTGTTCCGGGGCGTTTGGAGTGGTTTATCGCCGTTTTTTACTGCGATGGTAAGCCAGTAATTCATCGGATACATATTGCGTGACCAATCCCGCGCAGCGTTGTTCGTGCTCAAAATCCTGCACCGCCTTTTGCTCTAACCGCCGCGCCCACCATTTTGTTTCTGCCAGCATCCGCGCCGCCTTCATCCGCATCAGACCCGCATTTAATGATGTAGCGGTCAGTGAGCATTGGGGGGGCTCTATCCCCTTGCCGCGGCAAAACTCGATAGCCTCGGCCAATCCTTCTTCACCGTTCAGCAGTGTCTCACAACTGGCGGCATAAACCTCGGCGTTGGCTTTTGCCGTGATGATCCGTTCTTGCAATGTCATTATCAACTCCTAGCGCCAGCCAAATTGTTTTGCCAGCGGAATAAATTCATCTAACAGCTGGGAGCGGTGATTTACCCCAATTGAGCTGCCCGCCCACAGTTTAATACCGGGTTTAAATTCCAGCACCCGATAATCCAGATCCTCCTTGGCACTGGATAATACCCCGCCGCATTTTTCACAACGTAATTGCACCCCAAACGGGAGCATTTCAACATCCTCGGACCAGTACACCTTTTTACACGTGCCCCGACATTTTAATGTCGGTTTGATATCAAGATCGGAGCTGGTGTGGTGATATTCCGTCGCAACCGTGATCATATTATTAACTCCCACTGATTTAGATATCGCGCGTTATTGACGTTTTAACAACTTATGATTTAAACAACAGTTATCATGCTTTAAACAATATAATATTGTTTTCGCAATCAAAGCCTGAATAATTAACCTAATTTCAATTTATTATTCGCCCGAAATAAATACCTGGAGAACCCCGTGAGTTTAAAAACAGACACTGAAGTTGAATTAATGAAAATACTCATGAACCAGCGCCGGTTACGCGCGTTTCTCAATGCGTTGCCGGTGCATCACATTCCGTCCATCGTGGAGAACATGAATGTGGTGTCAAAAGATCGCTTGGCCGACGCTGAACGTGAGCGCCAGGCGCAACAAGCGCGTCTTGCGAAGATCGCCGAATACAAAGAATTATTAGCCGCGGACGGCATCGAGCTGGCTGATCTGATCCCTTCTGGCCCAGAGCTCTATAGCGCAGGCACCACCAAACGCGCGCCGCGCCCGGCCAAATATGAATATACCGACGACAACGGCGAACGTTGCACCTGGACTGGCCAGGGCCGCCAGCCAGTGCCGATCCGGGAGGGCATTGCCCGCGGCAAAACATTGGCCGATTTTCTGATCCGGTAAGCATTTTTCATGTAACCCCCAAAAGGATGCGGCCAGCATCCTTTTTTATTGGCCGCTCGTTGGCATTTTGTGTTTTTGCCTATTTTGCAAAATCGCCCTTCACGCCAGCGGGGCCGCGGCTTTCGCCTGCCCTACCGTCCCTTTTTCGTCCGGCTGGGGTTTTGCTTTTATGCCGATAGCGTCACTTTTACCAAATATCCCGCCCGGACGGATTTATTTTCGGTGATCGAGGGCGAAAAAATAGTCACACTGCATCATCGCAAATTTTTGAATACCGCCCTCGATGACCACCACACTGAACCCCTGGCGACTGGCCGCTGAGCTGCGCGATCTGAGCCAGGCACACAACACGGAAATTCCGGCTTATTTATTGGCCTATGAAGTCGCGGTTATCCTCGATCACACCCCGGACTTGCGCCAGCGCATGTTGCTGGAGCTGTTGTTTCATTGTGGGGGCCGGATCTCGGAAGTGCTCAATCTCACACCGGGCGACTTTAGCCTGAATGTGAGCCGCCCCGTGGTGGCGCTACGCACACTCAAGCAGCGCGGCAAAGGGCGACCCCGTAAAGACAACCCCATCAAACGCCTGGTGCCGTTACTCGATCCCGATTTCGTGGTGCGACTAAAGCACTATTTAGTCACCTTCAGCAGTGGCCAGCAAAAGCGCCTGTGGGCCATCACCTCACAAACCGCGCGCAACTGGTTGGCCGCGTCCTTAGCGCGCTGTGCCGCCGCCGGAATTCACTTTCCGGTGCCGATCAAAATACACACGCTACGCCACAGTTATGCGATGCACCTCCTGCTCTGGGGGCGCATACATATCAAGCGACTGCAAAGCTACCTTGGCCATCACTCGCTGCGGAGCACAGAAACGTACACCCTGGCGCTTTCACTCGATGCCGCGATCAGCGAACCGCCGCTTTCGTTCAGTGTGGCCACCCAGGACAATCCGCTCTTATCGGCACGACCGGCACCGCAACCCTGGTTAACGGGCATAAAAAACGCCTCAACATGAGGCGCTGGGTTTAGCAGGGGATGAACAAAAAGGCAGGCCCACACCAATCGGGCTTATTCAGTCATTCTTTGCGGGATCGGCTTGAATGTCAGCGACAAAAAACGCGCCGGAGCGCGTCTTATCTAACCAAGAAGGTACTTTAATAACCGCGCCGCGGGATAAAGTTACCCTGATAAGCCGTGGCCGGTGTTTCTTTAGCATCCGCAGCCAGCGTCACACATTCAATGTAGCAAGGGGTTGCAAATAAAATATCTTCCTGTTTGCCCTTGATCACCCACACCTTCAGTGGATTTTGAATAGATAGCAACTTCTCGCGCGAGATCCAAAACGGCTTTTCCATATCCAGCGGACAAAACCCCAACAAGTTATGCGCTTTGAACGCTTCCGGTGTGTCAATCGGTGTCACTACCGCGGTTTCCGTGCTGTTATGATTGGTTTGGTATTTCACCTCATAGGCCATTAATGGCGTGAGTTCTACACAGGCAAATTCCTCATCGTAGCGGACTGCCATTTCAGTTGAGTAACGCTGTTTCGTTTTTAATTTGTTTAACATACCTTTTCTCCTGGCCACGTCATCGGCCAACAAGGTTCGACCCCATGTCGAACCTTTATATAATAGCAAAACACACCAAATCATGCAACATTATTTTGCAGTACGGCAACATCAAAGACCGAAAGTAGCAACAGACAATTTCAGGCTGCGTAATACACTTTGGCAACGCCCCAGACTTATCGCCGCCCGCCAAAAAGAAGGGCCTGCGCCAATCTCTTTATATTGTTCAAATAGCCGCTCATGCCACTCAATCGCTGCAATTCCAGCATCCTGATCGCCCGCCTTGATAGCCTTAGCAATTACATTCAGATTGTGCAGGCAATCCGACAGATACATCAGATCTTTCATGGCATACGCCGAAGGCGTAAATACGTTTTTGTAACGATAATAAGAGTGCTGTCTGATCGCGGATGAAATATCTGATACCAGATCCAATACATGCGCCATCGCCACCACCACCGGTAACACCGGCTCATCTTTTACCCATTTTGCTGCATCCGACGCTTCATTAAAATCGGTCTTTGGCGCGCTCATTTCCCACTTTTTTTTATGGGAATTTTCTTTAACCGTCAGTGCTAACTGATAATCATCCCAAGCCGTCGACCGCCCCTTGCGATATTGATAACGACCAACCAACCCAATCAGAACAGCGAACACCACAAGCAAATAAGGAACAGACGCATATAAATTATTCATACCAACCTCGTTAAATTGTATGGTTATTGCTGGACACGGGGAAAATAGTCGGGCAACACCACTGACTTGAGGTGTTCCCGCAAGCGGGCGTTATTCATGCAACCCTCCTGCTCCAGCTCGGTCACCATCTGAAGCAGTACCGCCCGATTCATGGCCATGAACTCCCGCAACATGTTTTTTTGCTCACCCCTCAAACTATTCAGTCGGGTCGCATTAAAGGCGGCTTCTGCCGAACTTTGCGGATCGATGTAAAAAATTTGGTCGGTTTGCTGAGATAAATAACCTTTGGCGCGCGCCAACCATTTGGCCTCATCACTGGTCGCGCTCTCCCCATTACCGCTACTGATCTCATTCAGCAGTACCCACTCCGCCTCTTTTCCAGCCAAATCCAACAACATCTGAAATGTTTCAACCTGCACCGGGGGAAATTGATGGGGAAAGGCAGGCCCGCGCACATAACCGGCAATACCGTTGTGCATCCCAAAACAATGAATACTGAGGTGCTCCGGAAATGGTGTTATCGCCGCATAAACCAGCGCGTGACCCGCTTCGTGGCAAGCGATCCGTTTTTTATCCATTTTGGTCAGCCGAAGGGGAGTCGAGATCCCACCCAAAGCACCCGCCGCCGCGCCTTGTGTTTGGTTTACCCCGCCGCCCAACAAACACTGGCTAACTTTGCGCGTCACCGCCACCAAACCCAAACCCAGCAGGGTGATCCCGCAATACCGATAAAATAGCGCCGGATCGGTGGCATAGATCTGCATTCCCATTGTCGCCCCGCGTGACAACACCCACCGGAAGAAAACCCAGGCCCAACCAAACCCCAGCGTGGTGATCAACCATTCATTCACCACCACCTTGTTGTGTCGGAACAGGCCGCTGAAGGTCAGCCAGAGGCACCACCCCACATACATCCATTTGGCATACAGATCCAGCGTGTCACACCACTCCAGCAAAAAGGCATTCGTTGGTGGACCCGCGCGATCCATAAAATAGAAAAGACTCGCCAGATATAACAATACGGCATAGCCGATCCGTAAATAGCGCGGGGCATGGAGCGTCAATGTGGTTCGCTCTGCGGGCGACAACCACCACCAGTACACCAAAGGCGCACCCAACCAGTAGCCGATATATAACTCAACAAGGTGTATCACGCGATCTGGGCTGTATAAATGCAACGCCCCCGCGATCGTTTCAAGACCCATCACGGCTAATATCGAGAACCCCCAGCGCCGTTCCGGCAACCAACGTGTAAATTTTGCTACGTTAAAAGACATCTCATTCCTCCGAAATCCAATCCAATAAATTCCAACACGTCACTACCGCATCCGGCACGGGATGGAGATACGCCTCACTAAAACCACCCAAATGCGGCCCCGTGGCGTAATTGGCGACATGCAATGCCTCCCGCCAACTGGACAGTACCACCCCCGGATCGGCCGCTGTCTCACTGAATGACATTGACCAAGGGCGCATCAACTGCGCCATCTGAAAGGGGGTTGAAAATAAGCTATACACTGCGCCGTGGATGGCCGAGTCATAAGACAACAAGACGATCTGATGTTGTGGCAGTTTCAAACTCATTAATCGAACCACGTCTTCCCCTGGCATGGGATGCGCAAAAGGCAACGGCACCCGCCCCCCTTCTGCGACCGCCGTTATTTCAGGTTCATCCGGAAAAGCAGCGCACCAATGCCCGTCAACCTGTTCAATGATCATGCGTAATGGTGTCATAGCGCCTCTCTAATGAAACAACCGATGCAGCAATAAGCTGGAATAGCTGCGCGCGGGCCGCGGCAATGGTGTTGAGTGCTTTTGTTTTTGCGGTGTGGGTAGCGCAGCGACTTGAGCTTTGATGGAGGCCGATAAGGCAGGGAACACATCGAATCCAGTGCGCTGGGTTAACGCCGCCACCGAAATCACCTCATAGGTGCCAGACAGATCATTATTAGACACGTACACCGCCGCCTGCTGCTCTTTGGGTAGGTACACGGCCTTAAATAAAGCATTTGGCACCGGAATATTATCTTTGATTTTTTGTGTGGTTTGGTCGTACAGGCCGCCCGTGACCACATAAGTCTCACCTTCCTTTAAGGTGATATAACGCACAGAAGATTCAATAGCCCCCCAAATCCCGGCATTATTGGCGTGGAGTTGCGGCACCATGTTGGCCAATGAAAACGACTCGTACTGTGTTTGCCGGGTGCCAAAATCTTTATTGGGGCTTAAATGACCCTTATCGAACCCCGATCCCCGGAACGACGCCAGCTCTGCGCGCCGCCCCGATGGGATATGTTCGTCCGGATGAAAATTATCTTCCCGCTCCAACGCTTTGGCTGCCCGCACTGCACCCGCCTGAAGATGCTCCGCCGAATAAAATGCACTCTTGGTGGCATCATGATAACCAAGCGCATACGCGCTATAACAGATCTCACGATCAATGTGCATTGGCACTCGGAAATTGGGCTCCTGGCCATTCAGATAATGTTGCGGACAACTGGTCGCCGCCGCAAAACCGGACACTAATAGCCCACACAGCAATACGGAAACGTTCATATCCCCTCCTAGGGTTGATTAATGAGCTGAAGATGGCGCGATGGGCTAGCCACCACATCAGGCGAGAGTAAAGGATGCAGCAAAGTGAGATAGACTTGCGCCCGACACTCAGTCTGTAACCGCGAAAGCAGTCGCTCCCCACCCAATAAATACCCCGGTAATTGGTCGTAATCGACCAAACAGATCACCGCGTCAGCCAGGTGATTGCAGTGAAATTTCAAACTATCCAGCAGCTGTGATAAGGACGCCGAGGATTGGATCTCAAAGAGATAAAAAGGACTATCACCAAAACGCTGGTGTAATTCTTGTTGCCCGCCTTGCAAGCAGATCTGTTGCCCGCTCAACATCCGCACTTGTTGAGAAAATGCCCCCACGGCATCAATGACAATGACCGGTTTTTCATCAAAGAGGCATTGAATGATTTCCGTAGCAAGCCGCAGGTTGCGCTGTTCGCCATTAAACTGAGTAATAACAGGCAGAACCGGATATGTGATCAAAACAGCGGCCTCCTGCTACGGACAAATGAATCGCGTGATCGCCTGTTGATATCCCCCGTCATCCTGGCCATGAAAAGCCCGGATCGCCGTTTCTTTGGCTTCAGCATTCAACCCGTAGCTCAACACCCCCATGATCCAATCCCCGGCCGCCTGTGTCGCATCCACACCACACCGCGCGCCAACATCCAATAAAATTTGCTTGATAGCTGGATCAGGGATTGCTGCATTTTCAAACGGTGTGGCCTGTACGCTGCTGCACAGCCCCATCATCAACACAAGCCCGCCAATTTTTTTCTTCATCATTAACTCCTTCTTAATGTGATAATTAAAACAAATACAGGATATAAATCCACAACAGCATATATGTTAATGATTATACATGCGCATTAATTTCATTAACACCGAGAATTAAAGCTGTGAGAGAGGGTATTGGCAGAACCACGAAGGGATGATTGCCTGGCGGGGGCGTGACCGGTTTGTTGTTCATGTCCACCGCCAGGCCAACAAGCGAAGCGCGTTAGGATGCTAAATGCCAGGCTGAGTGACAACGGAACCGGCTGATTTATGTAGTGATTTTTTTTCAGCAAAGGTTGAAGTGGAAAAGCATCGGATGGCTATGCCTGTATAGCAGGCAAATCCACAGTAATTGCTTGTTGCAAAAAAGCCATCACTTGACTGAGCTGGAATTTATTGGTGAATTCCGGCCGCTCACCGACCTTAATGGGTTTGATGTTCAGGGATAACAAACTTTTTGCTCTCTGCCAGCTGGCGTCATCACGTTGAATCACCGCTGCATTCACGCCGAGATCTTGCAGATAGTTGATTAGCATTGTTTTTTCTGTCTCGATATCCGCGATTTCCTGCTGATATTTTGTTGCTTGTGCCTCCATTTCCCGCTTCAGATCGATAATTGTTTGAGTCTGTCGATTAATCAGCTGCAACTGCTTTCCCTTCTCTTCCTGAAGTTGTGCTATTTTTTGTCGCAGTTGCAATTCCTGTTCACGAAAGCGGGCAAAGGGAGAAATTTTCATCGTGGTTACTCAGTTAATACCCGTGCGAACGGTACAAATACACGGTTCAATTTGTTTACCATCAAAATAAATATGCAGGTATTCACGAATCCGCAGAAACCGAAGCGTCTCGGCCAGAGAGGTTTTGTTTGGCACCACCACCACAGTCCGGTTATTGATTTGTTGTAACTGCTGAGTCAGTACTGCCATCAGATTCATTACATAATCCGCATCATCAATAATCACGCTCTCTGTGTCCGCCAGATCACTCAAATCAATCTCAACCCCCTCACTGAAAAGAATTTCCATCCAAATCGGATTGATCAGCGGCCAATTGAATGTTTCACTCAAAATGGCGGCATAACGTGATTTACCGCTTTGTGGTTCACCGCTGATCACAACCCATCGGGCGTTAAAAAAGAACTGCTTAAATTTGGTGATGTGCGTCCGCAGTTGCAAAAGACATTTCTGCTCATCCATGCACCGATCATATTTACCGATGATCTGGTAAGGCTCTTGAATAGATGTGTTCATGAGGCTCCCCTACACTATCTTTATGATTGCCGAAGTCTCACATTGGGTAATGTGAGAATGTTTGTCAGATTGGCCAAATCAGAGTGACGCACCCCGTAAAATCCAATCATCAGAAAATGCAGTGAAAATGAATTGTCCTGGTCTTTGCGGATCACCAGATTGAGTGGTCGAACATCGTCCGCGCTGTGTTCAACCGGAAGTGAAAAATTAAAGAAGCGGTTTTTTTCTCGATGCAGTGAAAAGCTCAACCAGCTTTGTGCGCGGTCACTTTTCTCTTTGCAGATGCGTAACTGGTCGCCACTGGTCAGCGTAAACCACGTCTCTTCCTGCCCTTGTTTCCTTGGCTGCTCTTGTCCCTGCCCCCTCGTTGGAAATGCAACAATATTGGTATCGTTCATTCGTCCACACACTTATCCCCGGAAAATGTGGATAAGTTGATTAAAACTTATCCACGACAGGGCCATTGATTAATTAGAGAATGCCAGAGATTGCTTTTGCCAATTGATCTTCCAGAACTGGCTCTGCTTCTTCAAATTTGAGATTCACTTTGTTGGCGTTGCTGACAATGCGGGTTTGATATTTAGCTCGGTTGCCCTGCGACGTACTGGTTTGTACTTTTGCACCAGAAGTGCCTTGGGTTAGCGCTTGATTGTTTTGTGTCGTGATCGTTTCATCCGTGCGTTCACCAATTTGAATATCGGTGATCATGCTGTAATTCACGTCCTCCACCATTGCATCTGCTGCAACCCCAATCAGACCACCGGCTAACCCCGCGGCGACTGCCGCCCCGCCAGAGTTGGAATTGCTGGCCATAAGACTGGCACCGGCAATTGCGCCAAACCCTGCTGCGCCAAATCCGCCTGTCAGCGCACTTTCTGCGGCGCGTAAGTTCATTTTTTCAACTTTCAACACATTAGCCTGAACCCAATACTGTGCTGATTTGGCATCCTGTGTGACGGTATAGCCTTTGGCCTGAAGGGCCGCCGTAATTTTACTTTCGACATTCAGCTGCTTGTCTGACGTGTTTTTAATTTGCAGATAGACTGTTTTGGTTTCCGCAGGCTCTAACCAGATGGTTTGAGACATCTTAGTTTGCACATCCAGATTGCGCTTTGCCACGGCAGTATGCACAGCTGAACAGCCAGAGAGGGTCATTCCAGCCGCTAACGCCATTGCAATCATTAGATTTGATAATTTCATAGATATTTTCCCATTATCTCAATTAGACAAATCCATTCTAATGCTGTTTTTTGTTTTTTCAATCTCTAACTGTGTATGAATTGGGAACTGAAATAACAAAATATGTAAAACTCTTGAACTGTGATTTGCCGTACTGCAAAATAATGTTGCATTATATTCTTAGTTTGCTATTATATTAAAGGTATCTTTTTAAGGATCTGACGATGAATAACAAACGCCCTTCCTTGGCGGCTCGCCTCAATCAATTGGATTTATCCGCACTGGAAAGCATGATCTGCGAACGCGATAGCGCGGCGGAAGCACACTGGCAGCATCAACTGTCAGCCCTTCAAGCCCTGCGTACCCCGTCGGTTTATCTGAAATTGGCGCACTGGCTTTGCACAACCGATTTAACACAACAGAAAATTGCTGATCTTGCCAACATTAAACGTCAATCGCTGCAACGCGCGCTGGGACCATTACTGGCTCTGGGAACAAACCCTGTGCAACCCAAAGAGAAGCCCGCGCCGGTTGACCGCTTCAGTGTGCCTGCGCGCTTAAAACAAGCGATCCCAGAGATCACTGCGGATGAAATAGCCTACGCCAAGCGCCATCTTTACAACAAAAAGTTAACCGCTCAGCGGAACAAGCAGCCCTTTGATGCTATCGCGTACTGTGCAGAGTTGATCGCCTTGATCCAGCAACACCACAACAACGGGGAGCAATTTTTAAATTCAGCGCCGACCTATACGATTTTTAAAGATACGCCGCGCGAAATGACGGGCACAATTCCGGCTTTATTGAAAGCCGCGTTTCCGCTTTTAACGCCCGACTCAACAGAATACAAACAGCTTTATCGAGGGGTGTTTAATAAGGCAAAGCGAACAGAAATGACCGTTGCGATTGAAGAGATTATTCAGGAAGGTTAGGCGATATTTATCAGACGTTTTGCCAGAAAAAAAGCAATCAGCGTGGCCAATCCGGTTGCAGTAATGGCCACGACCGCCCAGGGCAAGTGCAGCAAGCGCAACCCCTGGTAACTGAGCATTAAACAACTAGCACCGCAAACCCCCACCAGAATGCTATTCAGTGAAAATCGACCAATCGCTACAACCTCACTCAATACCGCCCCACTCACACAAACCAGCGTAATTCCCGCGGCATGGTAAAAATTACTGTGCGGTGGTGGTAACATAGCCCACCACATCACGGCCAGCGTAATTGTAGGGATGGCCATTGCCGCCGTTCCGAAGTGATATGACAAACAAATATTATTTCTCATCGTGGAAACCTCAATTCAATTCACAACATATGTATTGTTGCGGATTGATGTTTGGTTTTCAACAAAATAAGCGGGCGTATTTGGAATTTAATTGCGGCATAAAAATTGCCCTTTCCTCTTCTAAACCCAATTCTGCCGTCGGCACTCTACGAGTGCCTGTAGGCAGGCATTTTTGTCTTATTCCTGACGGCGACACGCGCAGCGTGGCTGCGAGTCAGACATATTCACGTTATCCACAGATAACGTTGACTGACAAAGATCTCTTATCTGTAGGGTTATGTCTGAAAGATGTAATTTTGCATCTATTGAATGCTTATCTGCATCCAGCAAACAAAGCCCCATGCATCTAAGCATGAGATCCACAAATTGGACGAGGGTTTATCCCCAGCAAACGGGCAAAAAAGGCGGTTGGGCCGGTAAAGTGCGAAGCTGTGGCAGCGGATTGGGCGCGCAGATGAACGAAGGCGCAAGCGAAATTCTCTGATCGTTCAGATAGGTTGTAAAGCGGCTTTATTGACGACGATTATTTGTCTTTTGGGGGGGCGTCCGGAGGTAACGCATCCAGTGCCAAGGCGCGCAAACGATTGATCTCGGTATTGACCATCAATGTGAACTCCGCCGTGTGATGCATGTAGTAGTGCGCCTGTTCAGCGGTGAAGGTTTTGAAGTACCAGCTGGAGATTTCACTGACCTGCTTATCGCGCGTTAATGCCGCGATCCGTTTCGCGCGCCGAACGGCGGCCGCATTTTGCTGTTTGTTTTTACGGATCTCAAAACTGCGTTCGCGATGCCGGATTTTTTTTAGCTGGCAGTATTCGCTCAAGGTGAGCCTCCCCGCTTGCTCCGGATCTAATTCATGCTCCTGTACCCACGCCCAGCGCTTCTCGCGCTCCCGGCAGGCAGACTCCGCCCCCACCCCAACGACATCCCAAAAGAGGTTTGTTACCCGCACAAATTTTGGCATCCAGGTATCGCGCTCCCGATCCCACACGTTCTCACACTCAACCAGCCCGTACTCCTCCAGTAGCTGAATGCGCCGTGAGCCACGACTGATCGAGCGATTCCCGCGCACCGACTTGGTATCGAGCTGACATTCCTTAGTCAGATTTTCCACGGCATTATCGATCTGCCAGGTCGCCAGATTCACGTAATGCACCATGCTGGCCACCATCGCATTCAACGCGCGCCGACAATGCAGATTGAAGTTACGTTTACGCCCATGCCCCGGCCGCAACACATACCAGCCCTGCCAACTACAAACATCACGTTTGGCCAGAATGGCCTTTGTCTTCATGATGAAGTTGGGGCGTTTTTTGTGATGTACGGGGGCGATGAATTCAGGAAATTCGTTCACGACATACCCCGCGCGCGGCCGCTTGGCCTGCGGTTGCACGGTGCCGGACTGCGGCCCCGCTGGGATAATTTCGGTTTGGCTCTGGTGGTTGCGTAATGACATTCATTACCTGCATTTTTTTTGCGTAAAAAATACCCAAACCCTTGCAGCTACCCCCCTAGCCCGCTAAACTAGCTGTGCATGTCTCAAAACATGCAAAAAAGACAAACGGGGAGAGGTAACGCAAAAGCGTTATTCAAACATCTGATTGTGGTGTTCCTTGTTTGATGGCTTACATATTTGACTCCTTACTTACTTATTGATTGATTTAAGGGTGTCACCTACCAACTCGCCGCGGGCCCGTCGCCAAACTGTCCCAGAGCGAGTTTCGTTTTTTAGCGGTTTCCCGCTTCTTTTGCTTCTTTTGCTTGTTTTTCGAGTGCTTGTAGCTCGATAAAACGCTCAATACTAATCATGACGACCTGTGGCCGTCCAAAATTAGTCACATAAATCTGCGATTTCTCCCCACCAATCAGGGATTCACTGTAGCGCCTGAACTCGCGCGTTAATACACGAGTGGTCACCATTTCATCATCCGCCGCAAGTATCGCAACCATATGACGCCTCCGAAAAATGTCATGCACCTGTATGACGAGTAATCATAGACCAGATCGTTAATCTCGATCAATCGGTATGATCAGGTTTGTCATGATTTGCCGTGCTCGGATCACGATTTGATTCCGATCGCGCAACAACAAACGCTGTCGCACATCATCCTCAATCACGCCATCCTGATACAAAGTGTCAATCATGCCAGGGCCATCTTGCTCATTCACCAGCATCATGGCCACCGCTGGCCGCTCCCGCATTAACACCATCAAGCCATTTTTCAACGCCTCATCATCCTGCTTCGCCGTTTCCAAGACGCGCGCTGACAACTGAAAGTTGTCAGGTCTTTTGTGTGCCAACACGGAATGAGAAGGGTAAGGATCATCGGTCATCGCGCACAGCGTAACCGTAGTTTCGTGATTTAACTGCCCCAGATTGATCAGGTGACGGAAAAAATGGCGAACATGGTATAAATTGTCATAAGTCAGCTGCATTGTTTGGCGTTTCAATGCATCCGGCTCAGCGGCCACCAATGCCGCTAAATCATTTAACAATGTATCGCTGATTTTAATCAATTCAATCACCAACAATGGTATAGTTGTGAATCAGATACTACCATCTGAAACTAATTTGATCCATTTTTTACGGATGATCTTTTGTCAGTCATGAATATTCCCTCTCTGATCCAATCCTGGCGGCGTCGCTGGATTGCGACCCGCAACAGCCCACAACGCCCCCGGCGGACCGGAACGCCCGCTGTGACCGCCCTCCCTTCAGTCAAGATCTGTCTGATCACACAAGAATGGATTGGCTTCATGCCGGTGAAGTACGCGCCGGGACACGCCGAATTTTTTCAGGCTATCCCGAAAGAGAAACGGCTTTTTATGCCGTATGATGTGCGCTATCAGTTACGCGCAGGGTATATGGTCAATGCCTCGTTGGCTCTCTCGGTTATTCAAGATCTGTCGGTGCATTGTCAGCTGTTGCTGTATCCGGATGTACTGGCGTGGCTACAGGCAACTCCCCCGTTAACAGCGCCCGAATAGCATCCGCTGCCGCTTGCCAGCAGCGCTCTTTCAATTGACCATCCAAATCCGCTGCCAGCGCGTCAAACTCAACCACTGGCGCGATCTCAAACATGCGTGGAACGGTGATCGCTTTGCTGGCCCGATACTCCTCCGAATGTGATCCCATCACCTCCAGGATCACCTTGCGGTTTTTATGCTCCAGCACCACATCCGGGCGGACTGGTAATTGTGATTGCGGCGCAATCAAATCAAAATTAGGTTTGAAGACCTCAATCCAGGTGCGCCGGTTGTCTCGCCACCACTTCATCTGTTTTCGCAATGCTTTTAAGGTTTCCCGCTCAAAGCGCGAATCCACCGGTAATGGATGATTTTTCGTGAGAATAGGAACGACAGCCCCTTTGCACTCGGAATAAAATGGTAGTGGACTGCCGCTCGGTACGGCGACAGTAAAAAGCAAGATAAACGGCCCGCCTTCCTGCGAATGAATCCGCCCCGGCATGACCACCTGGAAATGAGCCGGAAATTCGTGCGTCATCACATCCCATTCTCCGCCATCAGGGGGCTTATGAAAACTTTCAACTTTAAAACGCCCCTCTTCAGTAAAACCAATCTTGTCCACCAATAGCAGAAACAACGCATGAGGTCGCCCGGAACGACACCACTCTGCTTCCGCCGCATTGAGTCGCCGGATGGCATCTTCCAGCTCTCGAATATCGGTATAAAGCCATTGTCGGATTGTGAATAACTTATTTAATGTCAGGAGTTGTGCTGCGGTACAAATCCGAGCAATCGCTTCTTCTTCCCGATATTCACGCTGGCCATCGAAACGATCCAAGCGCGCCAGCGATATCAGTAGATAAATCAGCTTCACCAAGCCCGGATCACCTTTACTGCGCGATTTTTTTTCTTCATCGGGATCTAACTCATCTTTCTCTTCTTCATCCAGCTTTTCAGTGACCTGCCGATGAAAACAAAAGTCGAAGCGTTGCCGAGTTTTTTTCAGTTTGATATTTTCATCCGCCGCATCCGGGCGAGTCATTTTCCAAAATGGACATTCTGCATCGTGGTTGCGGTGATCGGCGTGATTCACCAGCCCATATGTGCCGCTGGGATAGCGGCGAGGAAACATGATCGGCGGGGTTTTTTCTTGGCAGGAACAGACGAGCCAGTGATGATTTTCGCGCAATGCCAGCAACAATTCTTGTTGCTCACGCCACGGGTCGGAATTGGGCGTCCAAACCGCCCCCAAAATCCGTTTTTCATTGTCATTGAGATCTCGGATATGCCCTTTAAAATCACCATCCGAATAACCATTTTTAACCACTTTCATATTGGCACCGCCCTATTTTACGGTGAAACGACGACTCTCCAGATAGGCTTTCACAAACGAAATATGTTCAGCCGGGATCTCAATCTTGCAAGCGCTGGCCACGTAAATAAGAAAACCCTCCAAGGCAATCTCTTTCCCTTTTGCTGGCTTGTTTAACTGAAAATCTTTAATAACAGTGGCGGTGATAGCAACCGAATCGGCGGGATGACTGATTTTAAAACCATGCTCTAACGCCAATTTAAAGACAGAATAATTCACCCAATACGGCATAGCATCGCGCCCGAACCGCATCCCGATCAACTCTTTCACTGCCAAGTTACTGCGCTCAGCCTGTTTTTCCGCCTGACCTAATACCAATATTTCTTCTGCCAACTTGTCTTTACCGCGCGAACCAGAAAACACGGGATGACACCACAAGTAATCCAGAAAGATACGGCCGAAATATTTACCCTGCTGAAGCAATTCGGTTTTGTCTACAACCAGCTGGGGCGGGAAAAAGGTATCACCTTCCATAAGTTCTCCAGTAGAGCGGGCCAGCCCGCCCCCTCTTAACTATCTAAACAATATTCAGTGGCTGCTTGCAGTTTCAGCAACAACTCGTAAGACAACTCAAAATGATGCACTTCGCCATCATGACAAGTCATTTGCAGGACCGCTAAACCCTCTTTGGGTGCGGCCGTGATGTATTGCACCGATTTCGTCCCGGAGAGAGCCGTCAGAGCAGGATCGATAACCCCTTCCAAGATGCCAGGTAGTTTAGGTTGATCCGTCTTAGGCTTTTTCTCTTTGCGGGGGCTGGTTGATGCTGGAACCAACGCCTGACCTGTTGGCAATAATTCTGGGTTGTCGTGCAACTGGCCATCCTGCTGTTGCCGCAAGGAAAACTCTGCCGCCGCCTCATCCAGATTACTGGCGTGATCTTGTGCTTGCTGAAAAACTGGGATTTCTTTTTTAGGGGTTGGCTTTTTTAAACCACTCAACAGCACCCGCAAATGCTTTTCCGCATCCGGTAATGCATCCGCATTCAGTTGCTGTAATGTTTCCGAGTACAGCAACGGGTCAAGCTCAGCCAAATCGATCAAACTACTCAGTGTATTCAGGTTCGTGAGTGTTTTGCTTAGCTCTTGTACGCCTGGCGGCGCTTTCAATAGTTTGCGCAGGCGCGAAACCTTGGATGCTGATTTGTATTTGAATGCCACCATTGCATCTTGTGCCGTCTTTTGCGGCTCAAAATCAAACATCCAATGCTCAATCGCAAGTGCTTCATCCAGCAAATTTAGTGGTTTCTGCGTCATGTTCTCCTGCATCTGATGCTGGAACAACAGGCGCGCATCCATGTTGGCTTCCGTGTCATCAATGATGGCCGGAATGAGTTCAAATTCAGGATCACCATGCTCAACCAGATACTGACAACTACGCCAGCGCCGCTCACCCCATTTGATCAGATAATCGCCCGGATGCTCCGGGTCTTTCCGTACCGTGATCGGTTGTAGAACGCGCCCCGCCGTTTTGATTTGCCCCGCCAGATCCTGCATCTCTTCCCGCGGGAACGCCTTACGCGGTTGCTCTAGATCGGGCCGACAACGCCGGATAGACAACAACACATACGCCTGATTATCCGGCGCTTGTGGTAAAAACTGCGTTAAATCAAACGGCTGCGCTACCGCACTGGTTGCATCTTTAGACTTAGAACCCAGCAGAGATTCTTTATTAAATCGCGGTGCCATATTACACCCCCGCACCAACATGAGCCTGCAACATGGCTACCGTTTCTTCACAGAAAGACAACATCTCTTGCGCCGCTTTATGCTTTGGATCATATTCAAAGACAGCCAAACCCGCGCCAAACGCCTTCTTCACTATTTCCGAGTCCCGAATTTTGGATTGCATCAATGGCATGAAATCCCAACGTTCAGAAAGCTGCTCTGTCGTTAAACGCTCCAAATCTGAACCGACTTTATATTTAGTCAGCACCATTGCCGCCTTTAGTGTCCCCGCGCGCATTAAATGCCACTTTTCAACCGTCACAGCAAAGTCATCGGTTTTGCGAACATCTAACGGCGAGGGATTAACCGGCACCAACAAGAAATCGGCTAATGAAATAGCCTGAAAACAAACGCGCTCTTGCTGCGACATAGTGTTACCACCGGCCACATTTAACGTCGGAGTAATACCCGCCGTGTCAATCAAGATCGCATCAAAAGCCATCTTATACATTGGCATGTTTTTCACGATATCCGTGTGAAAACCATCCATAATCTGAAAACGCACATTATCCTGCGGAGTGCCCGCATATTCAAAAGTACGAATACCGCCCAACTCTTCACCATCTAAAACCGCAACATTTAACCCCTGCTGATGCAAGTAAATCGCTAGGTTGATGCAATCGGTCGTTTTGGTAACGCCGCCTTTAGGATTACCCACAGCGACAACAACAGGACGAGAGAATAATGAATTAGCCATGATAAATTTCCTTCTACACCACAGAAAACCCGGTGTTCGGTGAATAACCTCGATTGGTTATCTGTTAATAATTATGCCACAATCCATACACAACGCAATAGCTATACAGTTAGAGATTGATATGGGCTTTTTATTCTCAATAGTATGTATGTTTTCATTTTTTCTTGTTTCTCATTTCATGGCTTCTTTGATTGCCAAGGTGAGCGCTCGAACATACACCCTTCAGCTGGTTCATTATGTGCAATACGTTGGAACATGGATACATGAACTTTCCCATATCATTGCCGGTCTGCCGTTTGGGATCACACCCACCGGAGTTCGCGTCTCATTTAATTCTCAAGATGAAATCCCCGGTGTTGCAACACTTGAATACCGCCGATCAATCCTGAGTTGGGTTGGCTTAGGCGTCGTGGGAATGTCGCCCTGGATCGCGTCACTGTTACTCGCAATGGGAATTCGCCCACTATCCAGCTCTTTTATACAGCTATATAAAACAGGGGATTGGATATATAGCTACAACGTTTTGGAAATAAGCATTTTAATTATTTCTTTTATATTTGGCGGGCCATTTTGGCAACGCTTGACCCCCTCGAAAAAAGATTATCAATTATCAGCACTTTCAATTTGCTTTGTGATTTTAGTTACTATTTTGGTTGTTGAATTTTTTTTTGCGGGAAGAAATCAGATCATTTATTACTACGTGATGAAATGGCTTATTCCCGCCCTGATCAGTTACAGTGTACTTTTAATTATTGCGTTTCCTCTTCCGCTGCTTCTTCTTCTATTTCAGCGCATAAATAAATAATTTCATTCAACCCAACCGCTTTCACCGCATCACGAGGAAACAAAGGGTATGTTTGGACTTTGAATGTGCCTGATTTCTTCAGTGAGGTCACTTGAGACAAGGAAAACTCTGGCATCACCTCACCTTTTTTGCGCATCGCTAAAAAATAATGCTCTTTGGTGATACTCCACACAACCAAGGCTTCATAGTTACCAGTTGATAATCGTAATTTATACTCTTCAATTGAAATCGGTCGCATAAAACATCTCTCTCAAGGTTGTAATTAATGGTAAAAACATATCAAATTACAAACTAATTGTATCATTTATTCCTTAACATCTTGTATGAATGCGATACAATTATGGTACTGATACGCTTAATGCGTAGTATTAAAGATTATAAAATATTTATAACAAAGCAATGCAGTCAAGAGGAAACTTATCAATGGCCGACGCAGGTTCGCTAATTCAACAACTCAATATGAACGAAATGCGGGCATTACTGGTACACAATGAATTACTAGAGGTGATCGCAGTACCCTATAAAACTATAGGTCGAAAGGGTGACGCAGAAGGCATCTGGTTCCGGGTCATTTTCCTTGTCCGTTTTTCCGAAGACCTGGAAGGTGCATTCGTGTTAATCACCAATACCCTTACCTACAAAATTTTCAAAAATCCTGCGCTTGTGCTGGATTTTTTAGATGAAAATTATCAAGTTGATAAAATCATGTTTTTGCGTCACATCGACAACGAATGGAATACACGATTAGCTGCGCAAGATGCCATTACACCCACCGAGCCAGTCGCGGTATAGTGCATTTGATTTAATTTGCACCATTAAGAATCGCCATCAAAAGGCCACCGAAAGGTGGCCTTTTTCATTTTCAGTCTCAACGATTTTTCGCTTGGTCAAAAACAACTTCCCCTCTCTTACTTAGAATGCCCTCTCTTTATGTTTTACATCTTGCAACAACACCCCATCAAACCCAGTCAAAAACCACAAAAACATCACTTTATTAAATTGCATTCCATTTTCAATCTCTAACTTATGTATAGTTGTTGACAGAGGCAATGCAAGAGCTAAGATGTTTAGGTCTGTCGAGTACAATTTGTGGCAGATAACCAAAATTTTCGGTCTATCAAGAGGAGATAGCAGAATGAAGCATGATGTACTGCTCTCGCTCGCGGTTAAGATCCAGCTGGGTGCTGGCGATTTTATCCGAGCGGTATCAAAACCAGCTGTCGTTGTGGGTGTGGTAGGTGTAGCAGCTTCCGTTCCTGCATTAGCTGGCACCGGGGGTGATGTTTTAATGAAAGATGCTTACACCTCAACAATGGGCGTGGCCACTGGGTACGGCGGCAAGATGGCCACCGGGATCAGCGGAACATTCGCCATGATCGGCTCCGTATTCAAATTTCAACCTCAACTGCTGATGAGTGCTTTAGGGGTCGGCTTTACTGCAAACGGCGTCGACAACCTTGTTGATTTCACTGTAACAGCGTGCATTTAACGTAACTCCGGGGCGGAATGCTGCATTCCGCCCGATTTCGTGGAGAGTAGGAAATGGAAAATATCGAGAAATATCTGGTTCCCGAACGCCTTGACGATCCCTTCAAAATTTTAATATTCACCACACAAGAACTTGGCCTGGTTTTATCTCCAATCCTGATTGGATGGAACGCTGATCAATTTGTCGCGGGTTTATTTTTCGGGATCTTATTCTTTTTGGCTTTTCGCAAAATGCAGAAGGGTGATCCGAACTTTTTGATTCACTCGAAATATTGGATTTTCCCATCCTTCGTTTTTAAAGCCCGCTTTCTGCCTGACGCCGCCATTCGCGTCTTTTATTCATAATTAAGGAGGTCGCATGTCAGACACAGTTAATAATACTGATGATGTAGAAAGCGCAAAGAAAAGGGCCAACGGATTCGCAGTGGTCATCGTGTTCCAAGCAGCAGCGCTATTGGTGGGAGCAATAGCGCTTTTCTTTCACGATCCACAAGCACGCTTTGTTCCAACCCGCACCTGCCAGGAGTACTCGCTGTCATCCTCGGATAACTCCGCGTCTTATTACGAACAATTGGGCTATGAAGATGCACTAACCATGTTCAACCTGACGCCAGATACTGTTGGGTTAAACAAAAAAGTACTGTTGCGCCGCGCAGCCCCCTCTGCCCACGCCAAATTAGAAGCCTGGTTCACCAACCAAGCTCTGCAAATCAGAGAGAGAGGCTACAAATTCAGTTTCTTTATTGAGAACACCCACTTTGATGATCAATCGGGCCTCACCTTAGTGAAGGGTGAGCTAGAGACTCGATTAGGTGGAAAAACCGTCGGTGAGCCGACCGTTGTGATCTACGGCTTTAAATATCTACCAGAAACCGGGCAAATCGCTGACTTGGTTGAAATAGGTGACAAAAAATGAAAATGAAAACATTAGCAATAATTACTGCTTTCGCATTCTCATCTGCGACGTTTACTGCATCCGCCGCTTTGACATCAATCCCTGTCACTGACAGCGCCCCATTCAAACTCGATATCAGTCGAGTTCACCCGAACCACTTGGTAGTAAAAGGAGATCGTTTTGCCGCTATTTCCGTCAATGACGGCTTACTCTCTTATGATGTAAATAAGGTAACGGGAGACCTCACGTTTTCGGTAACTGAAGACGGAATGATTGAAAATAGCATTCAGGGCTTTCTCACCACAGAGCAAGGTCACAGCTATCAATTTTCTTTTATCCCGAAAGAAATAAACAGCGTCAACTCTGTGCTGATTCCAGACGGCGTTTCAGCAAAACCCGTTAGCCAACCAAATACTTCCGCAGCTTTAGGCGCGCCAGGGATGTCCGTATCAATGGATAACCAAGGCTCAAGTGATGTGCAAACCACGCTATCCATGTTGGCCGCCATGAAATCGGGCACCCCATCCAACTGCGAAATGAAAATGGTTGATTTAGCCGTCAAAACAGCGCTCCCACCCGCGTTCAGCGTAAAGATGACTCAAGTTTGCATCGGCGAGACCTTAGTGGGCGAAAAACTCATTGCAACAAACAACAGCACCCTAAATCAAACCGTCACCGAACGATTAATGAACGCCACCTACGGCCAAGCCGTCGCCTTTGATTTGCCGTCCCGCGATATGAAAGGTGAGGATATCGTCATCAATCCACACCAAACATTCACCATTTATCGTTTCCGTCGTAACGATTAATTCAGGAGCTGATAAAGATGTCTGACATTCGCGATGAACATGACCCTAAAGAACCAACGCTTTCGCATATTCCACAAGTGAATAATGAATCTCATGAGACAAATGATGATGTGGAAGAACTGGTTGGCGAACCAGAAGATTTAAAAGCCAGAAAGCGCCGTCAATGGCGCAACCTTGGCTTGCTTTTGGTTATCTGCACCACCGGCTCCGTCGCCTGGATTGTATGGGAACAGTGGCAACCAACCGCCAAAACCGAACCCACAACTACTAATAGCGATCCTGATCTGGTGAATCGCCTCGATAAAAACACCGGCAAATGGAAAATGCCGGATCTGGTTGGCAAACAAAATTATGCTGCGGATTATGCCAAACAATTAGAAGAAGATCTGAATAAGCAAAAAAACCAAAACGCCACTTTGCAAAACTCAATGGCTCAGATTGCCGATCAAATGAAAACTGTCGCCGAGACAGTAAAAAAAATACAGGAATCGAAAGAGGCCGATACGCAAGATCTGCAAGTGCGATTAGAAGCGATGGATGCAGCAATTCAGGACGCGCAAAAAAAGGGGGAAGCTAACGCGCAGACCAGCAATCACCCTGGCATCAACGCAACGAGCAACATGCCAACCCCGGCTGATTTACCGCAACCAGCGCCTGCAACTTATGGTGCAACCAGCCGAAATAGCACGTCGCAACCGTCCTACGCGGACGCGCCCGCAAAGAAAAAACCAGCGCTAAAAACCACGGCATTTCAATTGTCACCCGGCCGCTCCGGCCTACCCGGCAAACCAATCGGTGAGCGTTATTTGCCGCCTGGCAGTTACGCCCCTGGCCGTATCATCATCGGTGCCCGCGTGAGCGCATCGGTTGACGCGCAAAAAGATCCTCGCCCTCTTTTGATCCGCTTAGACGGTCAAGCCGTGGCTGGTATGGATAAACGCGGTAATAAATTCTATGTGAACGTCATTGGCTGTCAGGTGCAAGCCGCGGCCTACGGGGATGAATCCGCTGAAATTGCCCCCGCCCGCATTCACAATATTACCTGTACTTATTCCGATGGTCGCAGCGTGACCGCTAAAGCGAACGGCTTCCTCGCGTCGCGCGGCCAGTACGGTATTCGCGGCGAAATAATTCGTCGTGAGGGCGCATTAATTCAAAACGCCTTGTGGGCGGGCGCGCTGGGTGCGAGTGGCGACGTGGCAACCGGCGTACAAGACGCACAAAGCAACAACAATTGGGGAACGGGAAAACCTTATACCGGAACTAATGCAATTACCGAACTCGCAGGTGGTGCGTTAACGAATACTGGCACGGTGATGCAGCGGTACTACATCAAACGCCTAGAGCAAATTCAGCCCGTGATCCCAGTTAAAACCGGAACACCGGTTGAAGTGGTGTTCTTTACACCGGTTGATTTAACAGGTGCCGCAGAAACCCAAAACGCCCCCGCGCAAGCACAGCAACCAGGGATTGCGGCAATCAATACAACAGCGCAATACAGCACAGCCGCCAATCAACAAGCAGCAATAAATCCAGCACAGGCATTGGCTCAACAAGTCATTAGCCAAGCACAAGTCAATCAAACCAGCCAGCAACAAGTTGATGATCCAACAAAGACTGACTGGAACAACAACTTATGGGAATAACGAACATGACTAAATTAACCTCACTAACCGTTTTACTCGCGACCGCAATTGCAACCGGACCGGTTTATTTTTGGTTACATAAAACCTACCCGGCAAGTTCAACTACCGTGACAACAGCGACCATCGGAACAACTGATGCCAACAAGGTGAAGGCTGCGATCCAAGCCACACTTCCACGCACCCACATTGATGCCGTAAATCCATCCCCGGTCGATGGTTTATATGAAGTGGTTACAAAAAATAATCTGTACTACACCGACGACAAGGGTCAGTTTGTGGTCGTGGGCGGCATTTTTGACCCCCGCAACAGCCGGGATTTGACCGCGGACAGAAAACGCGAACTGAAAATTACTGACAGTTCAACCGCAGCAAGCGGTGAAGAAAAGCCAGAAAAACGCACAAATGACGGCGCTGGCAGCGTCACGGCGAAAATAAATCCAGAGACACTAAGGGCAATTGACCCTTACACCTTTGTACTGCACGACGGCGGCAAAGAGGCCCCAGTGGTCTATGCCATTTATGATCCGTCCTGCGGTTATTGCAGCAAAGAATACAGCGAGATCAAAGCTGAAAATACTCCAATTACACTCAAGGCGATCTTAGTACCTAACTTATCTGAACCAACCGTTATCCATGACTTTTACTGTTCAACCGATCCACTCAAGGCCATTGATAATTTTGCCAACAAACATTACGTCATTCCTGGTATTAAAGCGGATTGTGATGATAGCGGGCTAAAGCTGACCTACCAAAAACTGAACGAAACTTTTTCATCATTACCAATGGCTCCGAACGGTGCGATCCGCCAGCTGGGTACGCCGATTTTGATTGATGCCGCGACTGGTACGGTCATTGAGGGCTATAAACCCGCCAAAGAGTTATTAAACATCATCACTCAGTTATCGGCTCAGAAATAAGTGAAGGGGAATACAATGAAATTATTCAAATTAGCGACATTCATGTTGGTTTCTGGAATGTTAACTGCTTGCTCATCATCCAGCTATAAAACTGACTATGAATGCAAAGCCGCAGACGGTATCGCACCGTGTCTGAAGACTCAGGATGTTGACAATCTGCAACCAGTCGAGGGCAAAGAACCTGGAAAAAAGACGACATCGACCAAGCCCGCTGTGCTGGTCCCGGACGATAGTAAACCTTACGGCGTTCCTGCCACCATCACACTCCCCACTCGCACTCAAGACGTTACGAAGCGGGTATGGTTTGCTCCGCGCAACGATAACGAAAGTGACCTGGCGTATGGCCCGCAATATGTTTGGTTTGTGGAACGTGGCCACTGGTCAACACTGTAAGTCTTCTTTGGGGAGCTGATAGTATGAAGTTATGGGATTCACTTGTAGATAAAGCCAATCAATTTTTAAGCTTTGGCGACGATTCGGTGGGGCAAAAGACCCCACTTACCCCCTCTTCTCCGAGATTGTTTGATGGCGCAGCCATTTCATCATTAATTCCCCTTCGCTCTTATGATGCCGAACATGATATGTGTATCAATAAAAACAGTTACGGATTCGGGTTAGAACTCGCCCCAATGACCGGCGCAGATGACAATGCCGTGAATCAGATCGCCCAAGCATTTTCTCAACTGGAAGAAAATAGCTATTGCCAGGTTATCACTGAGATCAGCAATAAAGTTCAGACTACACTGGATAATTGGGCGACCTATCGCACAGATCCTAATCCCATGCTTCAGAAAATGACGCAAGAGCGATTAGCGCATTTCAGAAAAGGGATCAACGGCTCTATTTTCGAGAAGCCCTTTCATTTAATGGATCACCGCGTTTATCTGTTTTGGTCGAAATCAGGCAAACCCAAAGGGTTCGACCTAGACAAAGTGGTTTCCATGCGGGAAACGCTCATGGCCAGCTTAGATCAGGCGGGCATTCCGAATCGCATCTTGAACAAAGAAGATATCTGTTCAGTAACAGCCGATTGGGTGACTCGTACATCCCGTCCTTACCCAGCCCACGTGGAAATCCCGGATTATGATGCAACCCCTTTGAATCATTTAGCCGTCGAACCCGATTCTAAAATTCGACTGAAACTCAATAATCTTGTCATGAATGAAGGCACTAGAGATGCTTACGACGTGCGAGTACTGACGATCAAAAAACGGCCTCGCGTCTGGGCGCAGTGGCAAAATCAGAAATTACTCGGCGACATTTTTACCGATTCATTGCGTTTTCGTGGTCCAGTCCTCATGGTGACAACTTGGTTTGTTCCCAAACAAGAAAAGATGCAGGAAAAAGCGGCAACCGAAGCGGTGAAGATGGCCAAGAAAGCCGAAGATAAAAGCATTTTATCTTCACTGAACACCAATTCCTCTCAACAGGCCCAGGAGTGGATGTTCGTCAATAAACATCTGAATGACGGCGAAAAAGCCGTCAAAATGCATCAAACCGTCATCCTTTATGCACCCGACGGTCAAGGAAACCGCTGTGAAGCAGCCGCCACCGCTATTTTTGAAAGCGCGGGCTGGAAAACAAAGCGAGTCCGCTTTCTTCCTCTCGGTATGTTTATCTCTTGCATCCCTTTTGTTCCCGCCGAAGGCCATTTTGAGGACTTGGAAGGATTGGGGTTGGTACGTCACATGATGACGTGGAACATGGCCAATCTGACGTGCCTACAGGGCGAGTGGCGCGGCCAAGAAAAGGACCCGTTATTGTTGTTGCTTGGTCGTCGTGGCCAGCTAATGGCGATTAATAATTTTCTGAATCCCGACGGTAACTACAATATTTCCGTGGTCGGTAAATCAGGTTCCGGCAAATCAGTCGCCATGAACGCAATCACGGAAGCGGTTTTAGCCACAGGGGGTAGAGACTTCACTATTGATATTGGTGGCTCTTATAAACACTCTTGCTCACTTTTTAATGGCACTTACATTGATCTCGATGATTCAGTGTCATTAAACCCATTCACTCATATTGGTCCAGCACCGAATGCCACACCACAAGAACAAAACGAATATTGGCAAGAAGTGTATTCGATGATCACCTCTATCGTGATCTCAATGGCACGCCAGCGCCAGGATGTGTCAGACACTGAAGAATCATTGCTGTATGAGCTGGTGCCGCGCGTCATCAACCAACATCGCCAAGAAACCACGTTTACCAAAATTCATGACGCCATCATGGACAAGTATGCAGATGAGAGCATTCCGCAGCAAACGCGCGCAACCATCTATGAATTAGCGATGATGATCAAGCCGTTCACCGCGGAAGGACCGTGGGGTAAGTTTTTTGAGCGCCCATGCAACATTGACTTTTCCAGTCGCTATGTCGTACTGGAAACGGAACGCTTCTCGAATGGTGGCGCGCGGATGCTTCAGGTCGTTATGAAAATCCTGATGTACCACGTAACTGAAGCTATGTACTTAGGTGATCGTAAAAAACCAATCATTCTGAAGATTGATGAAGGCTGGAAGTTATTAGAGGGGCGTGACAGTAAATTTGTTGAGGATGTATCTCGTCGCGCCCGTAAATATAACGGCGCATTGGTAACAGGTACACAGGGTGTTGATGATTACTTTAAAAATGAAGCTGCAAAAGCAGTATTCATGAACAGCGATTGGCTGTTTATGATGTCACAGAAGAAAGAATCGATTGCTGCATTGAAAAAATCCGGCCGACTGGTGATGGACGAATATCTGGAAAAACTGATCAAATCAGTGCGCCGCGATGACGAACGCTATTCTGAAATCATGGTGATGGGACCATCCGGTATTCAAGCGATTGGTCGCCTAACCTTGGATCGATTCTCCATCGCTTCTTATACCACCAAAGGTAAGGATTACACCCGCGTTAGTGAACTCAAAAAACATTATGAAAAACACGGCTTTGGGTCGGATGCGCTGGTTATGGCTCTGGAGCATATCAAACATGAATACGCATTACAGCAGGAAGGTTATTCAGCAGATGAAGCCAACCGTATTGCCGGTTCTCGCGTAGTTCAGGATATTCACCCTCTCGCCGCTTAAACCCAAACACCACTGCTTTCCGCGGTGGTGTTTTTCTCGTTACACCACAGCAAACTAATATCGTTTTGCAACATTTTTTTGCAGTACTGCAAAAAAAACCCCGGCAAGCCGGGGAAAAATACACTCGATGTTGTTACTGCAAAGGGTCTATCAATCTTTCAATGACGAACTTTGTAGCTGTCCGGATTGCTGTGCTTTTTGTGCTTCTAGGTTGTCGTGATGACTTTTTGCTGAACCGAAGCCCCACACCACCATACCAATCCCAATCACCAGCACGACTACACGCCCCCCTTTGCTATCCAGAAATGATGTTTTACGTCCATACCACGCCCAGAACCGCTTTAACTTTGAGTTGTCATTTTTCGCCATTTTGAATCTCCAACATACATACTATTAAGGATAGCAATGCGACAAAGTTCCTTTATAATAGTATTTATTGAGGATTAATAAAGAGTTTATTTCTAAATTTCTGGAATATCCCGAATGAAAAACACCCAACAGAAATGAGAGGTTTAAAAATGAAGATTGCCATGAACTCTAATTCTATGAAATGCATTTCAATGCAAGTAGCAAAGCATTTACTGCCGGGCCTGCTCATCGTTGGGCTGTACCACTCAGCCGTTGTGCTGCCAAAGATACAAGAGTTAGAACATCTGCATCAGACGATTGCCACTGTCGATATCACGGGGATGATCCGAGACAAAGCCAAGGAACTGTCTCTCAATGACAAATCGACATTAAATACTCAAACAGCGAACCAAGTTGTCGTCCTGGAGCATTACGGGGAAGAATTGCGAGACACCATCTTGCGATTTGCCACAGAAAATAACGCCATCATCCTACCAAAAGAAGCGGTGGTGTCGCGCGTGGATGATGTCACGCCGTTTATTAAGCAGATCCAAGCTCAGAAACAAAAATAGGTGAACGACATGACTGAACCCTCAGCTTCCGCGTACTCCGCAGAAAAAAGCTTTGTTTTATTCCAAAACAAATTAGCACTGTTCCTCATGATTACAGCACTGGCGTTTGCTGGCATCAATTGGTGGTCTATGACACAAGGCCGTATTGTCCACAATGTGACGCACTCCCTGCCGTTCAGTATGTTTTATGTCAGCTACAAAACTCCCATCACAGAGCAGTATCAATACGTTGAATTCTGGACTCAAAACGATCAATTTTTTGGGACGCTCAAATTAACCAAGCAAATCAAAGGACTCCCTGGCGATGTCATCAAGGTAGAAAATCGCAATGTTTATGTGAATGGACATTTTGTTGGCCATGCCAAACCTTTTTCACAAAAAGGTATCCCGCTCACACCGATTCAATCCGGAGTGATCCCACCGCATCATTACTATGTAGCAGCAGAACCCGCTGATTCCTACGATTCCCGTTACGCAAACTTAGGACTTGTCGATGAAAAGCAAATCGTTGGCCGCGCTTACCCTCTGTTTTAGCGCAACAGGTGCCTTTGCTACTAACTTCGGAATTCAGGGCATGACCTATCCGATCCAAGAGCAAAACTTACTGAACGTCATCCCTCAAACACTTCAAGCTATGCAGCAAAGTGGGCAGCTCGATCATATTAATGAAGAGTTCAAATCCAACGTGAAAAAACACGTCAATCGTCCTCGCCCTGTCGGTAATTACACCAAAACTACGGAAGCAAAAACCTTTACGGTCGATCCAACTCAGGAACTAAAAGAGGATGCGATCACGCCGGATGGTGTTGTCATTGCCAAAGCGGGCACCAAAGTAAATCCGTTCAAAACGATGAGCCTGACGAAACACTTGCTGTTCATTGATGGCGACGATCCCGCGCAGGTTGCATGGGCCGCCAAGTATGTCGCTGACGTGCGCAGCAAGATCATTTTAGTGAATGGCTCTCCATCAGAAGTGAGCAAGCAAATTCAGCAACCGATCTACTTTGACCAGGATGGAATTATGTCGCGCCGCTGGTCACTACAACACGTCCCGTCCGACGTTTATCAGCAGGGGTACTTTTTGCGCGTTGATGAGGTGGTCGTAAATGACTAAAAAAATATTATTTGTCCTGTTTTTTTTCATTGGTTTTGCCACGGCAGAAACATTACCCACCAGTGGTTCTACTTGCGCTGGTCGCTTTCCTAATCCGATCACGGATGTTTGTTGGAGTTGTATTTTCCCACTTTCAATTGGCTCACTGAAGGTTGGCCCAAGCGACAAGCCAGACACCAGTAATCCATCCTCTCCGGTTTGCACTTGCCCGTTAAGTTATCCCCCTTACATTCGCATTGGCCTTTCCATTGCCTTCTGGGAGCCAGTTCGCTTAGTGGATGTGACTCGCCGCCCCGGCTGCTTTGTTAATTTAGGCGGCATGGAAATGAAACTAGGCTTGAATAACGGACAAGGGAGAGCCAGAGCGGGTTCAGGCGCAGGACAAGATGCAAAGAAAGGTGCAACATATCAAGTGCATTGGTACATCTACCCGCTTACCTATTTATTAAACGTCATTATTGATACCACCTGCAAAGACACCGAAGGCTTCGATCTTGCGTACATGACCGAAGTTGATCCCCTCTGGGATGATGATGAACTCACTTTCCTTCTAAACCCCGAAGCATCTCTATTTGCGAACCCAATTGCACAAGCTGTTTGCGCAGCAGACTGTGTTGCAACAACCACAGGCATACCGATGGATGCACTGTTTTGGTGTGCCGGATGCCAGGGTTCCATGTATCCGCTCGATGGCAATATTGGTGCGCATCACGGTGGGATTGATTCATCGGTATTAGCCGTACAACGGATGACCTACAAGCTACATCGTGAGGGCATTCTCTGGGGCAGTTTTGGGCCGAAGGCGATGTGCGGCTCCTACGTTATGCCCGTCATGAGGAAGTCCCAATACCGATCTCAACTGATGTATCCCATTCCTAGCACATCCGGCACATTCTCGTGCAATCCATACGGACGAAGCACTGTGCTGTACGAAAGCGGCAAAGAATATCCAATTAAAGGTGAACATTTTGGGTACTTGATTTGGCGTAAACGAAACTGCTGTGCAAGCGCATACTAAGAGGCTTTTTATGAAAAAATTTTTCATTCTTCCACTTTTTGTTTTAACAACATCTTACGGGGCAGAAAGCCTGTCCCGTGGCGCAACAGATGCAGCATCAGTTTACCAACAAGTCCAATCCGGCCCCCTGAATAATACAGACGCGGAACACGTTTTTCGGGTTGGACAGGAAGCACAAAACAACAAACAAACCCAACAGCTTATCGATCCGTGGATTCGGCAACGCATTCAGGCCGCAGAGCAACAAGCAGGAAAAGATGCTGAAGGGTTAGTGAACAACGCAAACCAATGGCAAAACCACGCAAAAAAATACTCTCAAGAAACCCAGGATCTCGTTACCAATATTAAAAAGCGTCAAAGGGAAGTAAACGAACTCGCCGCACAATTAGCCACAAAGGACGGCGTGAACGTCGGTGAAATGCTGCGCCGATACGGGGATGCATCAGATGCAATGCTTTCAGGAAAAGTGGCCATCGACCCAATCCCCACTCTTCTTGTTTTCGTTTCGCTCTCGATGCCAAAACCACTATTGGAGCAATACGCAGAACAGACCGCGCAAGCGGGCGGCAAACTGGTATTGCAAGGACTGGTTGATAATTCGATGAAAAAGACAGTCGCGGTTATCGGCGAAATGATGGTGAAGCACAAGGCTAACTTAATTGTTGATCCAACACTGTTTAATTTATTCCAAGTGAATAGCGTTCCTTTTATCGTCGTGACTGACGGAAAAATATCACCCTGCGCCGACACTGAATGTCAAAGACAGAAACCAACCTACGACAGCATATATGGAAATATCAGTCTTTATTATGCGCTAGAAAAGTTTTCGAGCGAGGGTGACGCAAATATTGCTGCGATGAAACATTTAACAGCTCTCAAAACCACTCCAGCAAGCAACGAAAATACGTCAAAATAAAAATTAAGTGACGTAATCACTTTTATTAATACAAGTGAATTGGAAGACTTATGACACGACAACTGTTCTTCTTGGCATTGGTTCTACTCACGGGTATTGGTAATGCCAATGCAGCAACCTGCCGCCTAACCAATAAAGTCTGCACAGAAGCGGGCGGCACAAAAGTGGTGAACGGGATCAGTCTATATCAGGACTGTTGGCATTATGCGCTCACTTATACCTGCAAAACAGGTACTTATCAAAATACCTGCTCTGGTTTAGAAGGCGCAACAAGTTGTAGCCAAACCGCTTCAACTTGCACTAAAACATCCGTGTTTGGTGACTGCGAGATTGAGACTCGCACCTATAAGTGCGGAACTCAACAATCAGGCAGCATCACTGAACTACCGGCAACTTACACCATTACCAGCGACGTACTCGATTATTCTCAATGCAACGCAATCACATCCGCTAATGCCACCTGCAAAGAATCCAGCAACGTTTGTACCGCAGGATCGGGCTATAAGACTATTAACGGACTGAGTGTGTATGAGGATTGCTGGACATGGACAAAGACCTATACCTGCATGGCCAGCAATTACATCAATTATTGCGCGCCACTTGAAAGTGTATGCCAGGTAAAAGCACAATCGTGTGCAGCTTACGGCGAAGACGGCATCTGTAATGATCAAAAATTTATTTATGACTGTGATGAAACCTATACAGCCACAGGTCTCAAATTGATAGACAGTCAATTCACAATAACTTCTGACACCACAAATACATCATCCTGTGATTCATATGCTAGTTCATGTTATCTACAAAGCACGACTTGTACTGATCCCGGTGGTGCTCGCGTGGTCAATGGTTTGAGTGTGACGAAAGACTGCTGGGGCTATACCCGAAATTATGTGTGCGGTAGCAGCACCACCTCATCCACCTGTTCATCAATTAATACCACAGGATGCAGTCTATCAAAGACAACTTGCGTTGTGACCGCACCAGATGGTCATTGCTCGGCTTATAGTTACGATTACAGTTGCACAAAACAAGGCCAAAGCTCGACCGTGACCAATTGCAGCAATCAGATCTACTGTTTGGACGGCAATTGCTTTGATACCGGCTATCAACCAAACACAGAGTTTGGTCAGTCTGTGTCCGCGTTAAACGGCGCGCTCTCCGCCGGAAAAGACGCCAGTAATAGCTCGGATACATCTAAGATTGATATTTTCACCGGCAATAAAGAAACCTGCTCTTATTACCCCCTGTCAACAATCAATTGCTGTGCCGATAGTGGCTGGGCGAATGGTTCTATGGGGGGATGTGACAATAACGACAAAAAACTGATTGAGGACAGAAAGAATAAGCTAACGCATTACGTCGGCACGTACTGTTCAGAAAAAATTCCGCTCATTGGTACATGCATTAAGCACTCGCAATCTTATTGTGCTTACGGTTCGATGTTAGCGAGAATCATTCAAGAAGGCGCACGATCTCAACTGGGAATGGACTGGGGGAGCGCAGAACATCCTAGCTGCTCCGGCCTAACCCCAGCTCAAATTCAAAATGTTGATTTTTCAAAAATTAATTTTCAGGAATACATCGACACAATGAAGGCGGATATTCCAACAGATAGTGAATTACAACAACAAATCCAATCGCGAATATCACAGATGACGCAATAACAAAAGGGAGCATATGCTCCCTTTTTTAACTCAACAAAAAACAACAACTAATCCATCAATTCAATTCATTACTTACTTGATACAATAATTTTTACCTATATGCTTATCTTTAACAGTAGTACAATTAAAGATTGAAGATGGCATTTTTAGAGATAAAGCAATGAAGATCTCCCTGTTATTTTGCAGTACTGCAATTTTATTGAGCGGATCTGCTTTTGCAGCATCAGATTCCTTGTGCGACATCGAACACGGCTGGGCGTGGAATTGCCAGCCTCAACCGCCAGCACAACAAGAACAACCGGCGGCGCAATTCACGCATAGCGAACCGCCCCCACAGGCACAACCCAAAAAACCGGACCCACTGGAGTGGTTGGAAAAACACCAGAAAGATGAAAAGCGCGCTCGCGCATTGATGCTAATGGAGCCAACAATGGAAAATGTCGCGAATTACCGGCGTGAATTTGTAAATCCAGATCTGGAAAAATCAACACTGGTTTCAGATTACTGGCAGCGACTAACATGGACCAATCCAGATCTGGATTACACCACCCTCCGCCCCGTTGGCACGCTGGCCAAGCGCGAATGGGAAGCTCAGCGGCAAGACAAAATCAAGCAAGCATTGACGGGTCTTAGCGATAGATATGGTATTTTTTTCTTATTTGAATCAAACAATCGGGCATGTAGTGCCTATGCGCCAATCCTGGCTGATTTTGCACAAAAATGGCACTTCAATATTGAGGGTATTTCTCGCGACGGCAAGCAACTAACGACTTGGCCTGGCTCATGGCAATCAGATGCATCAGGCCGCTTCCAGCAACAACTCGGCATAAGCCGCTTTCCCGCCCCGCTTTTGCTTTTATTCCAAAGCCCAAACGAACAACACCCACAAGGACAAATAATTCCAATTGGGTCAGGCTTACTCGCACAGGATGAGTTGGAAAAACGCATCTATGCATTAACCGCCGTAACTCCTGGAACAGACTACTAATTAGGGTTTTGTAATGAAAAAAATATTACCTCTTATACTGTTATTGCTGTTCGCGAAACCATCATCCGCCACAACGAGCGATTTCGATTCAGAACGCTTCTGGTTGATCTTTGTGTTTGACTCTTATTGCCAATACTCCGCAGCTGAAGCACCTCAATTGGCCGAATTAACTCAGAGTTTAAATTTACCTGTCATCGCCATAGCGCGAGACGGCAGGCCACTGCCGACCTGGCCATCTGATTGGCACCCCGACGAGAACGGGGCACTGTACCGACTGGATGTCACCCCCTCCTCTTTAACCCCAATTGTCATTTTAATGGATAGCAAAACTCATCAACGACATCTTTTAACGTCGGGCTATAAACCAATTGAGGATTTAAGAGCAGACATCGAAAGCATTGCTGGTATTACCGCGGAGACTAAATAATGAAATTCAAGATTTTCGCACCAACGCTGATCGCAGCCTCATTCGTGATGTCAGCAGCCGAGGCATCCATCCAAAGTGACATGCAAAGTTTTTTCAACGGAACAGTTAATTATACCAGCCCCGATTCCGTCAAAGGACAACAAGGTGGGTATTACAATGGTGGCAGTCTTGTCGCCAGAACGCCGGTAAAAAATCTTCAGTTAGCGTCAATTAATCTACCCAAGTTTGGCGGTGGCTGCTCCGGGATAGATGCTTTTTTTGGTTCGTTCTCCATGATTTCATCTGACCAACTAACAGCGTTAAGTAAGGCTATAGCAAACAACGCTGGCCCCTTTGCTTTTAAATTGGCGCTCGGAACCTTATCACCTCTAATTAGTGAAAAGGTCGGTGAATTACAAGAGTTGGCAAACAAGATCAACCAAATGCAAATAAACTCCTGTGAAACAGCACAAGCCGCAGTAGCAACCGTATGGCCGTGGGCTGAAAACGAAGGCGCTCAATCCGTCGTATGCAAAGCGATTGGTCGTCGCAGGGGAACTTATACAGATTATGCAGCGGAGCGTTATCACTGTGATAACAATGGCGAAGCGCCAGGCATGGCTAGCCAAGCTAACAGTGATTCACAACTGAAAGATGTCGTTACATTAAATAAAAACATTGTCTGGGCTGCATTAATGAAAAATGGTCTTTTTTCATCTGATATGTCAATGGCCCAACTAATCATGACTTTATCTGGCACGGTCATTAACAACACAGATGCTAACCAAGTTGCTATTTTTGATTCCCGCATCAGCAACATTGACGATGTGAATGCGCTACTACGCGGCGGCACAATTGCTAACGCACTTACATGCAACGACACAAGCTCCTGCCTGGCACCAACAACAAGTCAGAACATTACCATTGCAGCAAGTGATAGTTTTGTCGGTCACGTAAAAGATCTGTTAACTAGCATGAGATCTAAAGCTATTACGGGTACAGCTCTCACCGCCGCTGAGCAAAGTTTGATTTCTACAGCTACTGTGCCTGTTTATAAGATGCTTCTAGTTGATGCAGCTTACAACCGAGGCACCACCGCCGTATCGTTTGATCTTGATTCACTGGCAGAAGTAGTTGCAGTAGATGTTCTTTACAACTATTTGGAACAAATCATTGGCCTGGTTCGCCGGGCTGTCAGCACCCAGTTTGCCGCTACAAATGAGCCAAAAGTGAAAAATTGGTACGACACCTTGCAGTCTGACCTTCAGATTTTACATATGAAAAAAGCAGAGCAAGTTGCCAAAACCAGCCAAGCTTTCGACATGATTCAAAAAACCATGCAACTGGAAGAAGCACTGGCCAGCCAATCCGGATCGCAAATCGGGGCCGTCATGAATTTTACAAAAGCACTGAAATAAGGGGCAGCAACATGATTGAGGTAATGACAATCGGAGGCGGCGAAGAGTTGCGCAACACGCTGAACTCGATAGTGATGGTTGTGGGCGGCTCTAGTTTCACAACATTAGCTAAAATAGCAATGGTCTATGGCGCGATGTCTGCCTTGACTCATATTGCTGTTGGCGATCAGGCATTCAAGCAATTATTTAAATGGTTTATCGGATCGTTCCTTTTCTTTAATTGCATGGTGGTTCCTAAAACCGACGTTTACATAACTGACTCGGCCAACCCTGCCTACACCGGTGTTAAGGTGGGGAATGTCCCCTATGGGCTAGCTTATTTAATTCAGATGTACTCAGCAACAGACTACGGTTTTGGTCGCGGTGTAGATTTGGCTTTCTCGATGTCAGATGACATTAGTTATCATAAATCCGGGGTTTTGTTAGGTAACAGCATTATTAGACAATCCAGCATGATCACCGCTACAGACCCCGTTCTCGCTGCAAACATGAAAAGTTTTATGCAAAACTGCGTCCTGTTTGATCTCCAGGTTCAGAAAATCAGTTACAACAATCTCATTGCTACTGAGGATCTATGGGGGTTCATTAGCAACGCTGAAGCCAATGTGGAAAGCCGCATGTTTAACTATTCCGGTAACATGCTGACCTGCAAGGCTGGAGTAGCAAAGCTGAACACGGACTTGGGAACTGAAGCCACATCAGCTGTCGGTCGCTTGGCTTCAATCATCTATCCCGGCCGCGATAGTTTGATTGCACGACAACAACTAGCCTCCACCTTACCCACATCCTATGAGACCCTTCTAGGCGTTTCGCAGAATGCCGAAGATGTCGTAAAACAATCCATGATGATGAACCTCATGCTCGACACGGCACAGGAATACACAGCATCGACTCGCGCTGATGCCGTATCAAATGCGCTTATGCAAGCTCGATTGCAAACAGCCACCCAAGCGACAATGAAAACCACCGCGCTTCAGGCAACGACTTGGTTGGGATACCAGAAGACGGTTTATTTTATATTCCTGTGCGGATTATTCATCTTGACCGCTCCATTAGCTCTACTCCCAGGCGGCTTGAAAAAATTCATTATGACATATGCTGGCGGCTTTCTTTGGCTGGCAAGCTGGGGTCCACTGTATGCGATTTTGAACGCCCTCATGTATCAGAAAGGGGCCGATCAATTTGGAGCGTACAACACCTCATTGTCCATGATGGGAATGCTTGGCCAAAGAGTAATTGCAGACAATTTAGCGGCGTCAGCTGCATCTTTAATGGATAACATCCCATATCTCGCAGCTCTGGTTACGGGTGTTACAGGCGGACTTGCTGGTGCCGCCAGTGGGGCGATGGCTAAACAGGCCGCAGTTGCATCGAAAGTCGGCGATGAAATGGCCACTGGCAACATAAATTTTGGCAATGCTTCAATGGGTAATCGCTCATGGAACAACATGAATGCGAACAAACTCAATCTGGAGCAACAGTGGGTCGGACCAGGTAACTCAATGGAAGTAACAAATAGCGGCGTTACGGTTAGAAGATCTGCCGATGGTCACACAAGCTACGATTCCAGCGGAACTCAATCTAAACTACCAATTGATATTAATGCCGCTAAACAAATCGGAACCGGATTACGACAAACAGCCTCTCGATATCAAGAGGAAGGGCAATCTCTTGTTAATGAAGGCGTCAAAACACAAACTCATTTAATGTCGCAGTCGATAGAAAAACTCAACTCAACATATAAAGACAATAGCAACTCAGATTCAACCCGCAACACTAAAACACAATCAGCAGCGTCTGCATTGAAAAAAGCACAATCTATTATGGATCATTTAACCGAGGGGACAAACTTAAATGAGGCTCAAAAGGCCGAGCTTATGGCCGCCGCATATGTTAAAGGCGGAGTTGAAGTGTTTGGTAGTGGCGCCGGTGCAGAAGGTCGCGCAAGCGCGTCAATAGACAAAACCAGCGATGAATTCAGACGAGTAGAAAAACAATTATCAAATAACAAAGAATTTATGTCCTCGATGGAAACTGTCTCTGCGTTCGCCAAAGAGAATAGTCAGAATGCAACAACAGGCAACCACGATGCAACAAACATCGCATCAAGGGATGCCTGGGAAACATCGGAGCAGCAGATACAGCGAGGTTCATCACAAGTAAGTGAAGGGCAAAGACTGGCCGCAGAGGCCGAAAATTATGAGAAAGCAGACGTCAATACACAAGCCAACATCAACAGTGAATTTGTAAATTGGTTGGGCCAAAAAGGCATGAACCAACAACAAATTTCCGATCTGGTTAGTGCGAAAAATATAAACCAATTACAGCCATATGTTGATTCATTCGTGAAAGATTATAGCTCTGGCTTTTTATCTTCGGCGTCATCAAAAATGAGCTCTGAAGCAACAATGCCCCCGCTCCCCCCACCACCATCCAAACTCCAAGAATATAATGCACCGGCTACCACACCAGTGAATGCTCCAGCACCGGTCGCTA
>MTLE01000396.1_pt1 | contig 57974 bp, 52 predicted proteins | sample 1982461 | NCBI WGS metagenome assembly MTLE01 (sample SAMN05712605, study PRJNA340218) | biofilm metagenome | isolation source: sample SPL anode biofilm adapted to -200 mV | place: USA | collected 2012-02-03 | reverse complement strand
GTCTGGACGGTGGCGCAGACAGAACAGGGCAATGTCGTACTCATTCGTCCCAAGGAATCGGACCTGGTGGTGCCGATATTCATCGGGCAGCTCGAGACGCAGTCCATCCTTATCGGCCTGGGCAAGGTCGAGATGCCCAGACCCCTGACGCATGATCTGCTGCTGGCGGTGGTGCGCGACCTGGGCGCCCAGCTGCTCCGCGTGGAGATCCGCGACCTGCGGGATCGCACCTTCTATGCCAACATCATCATCAAGGCACCGCTCGGCGAGGTTGTGATCGATGCCAGGCCATCGGACGCGATAGCGCTCGCCATACGGACCAAGGCCGAGGTCTACATAGCGGAGGACGTGGTCGAGGCCGCCGGCGTCCCCGTCGATATGGTCAGGGAATCGGTGGTGTCCGACGAGGAACCGGCCGACGATACGGCGGCGTATGGCGCTGCCGGCCAGGAACAGTCCGGCCAGGAGGCCACCGATGGCGCGACCTCCGCCTTGGCCGAGATCGATCGACTCAAGGCACGACTGAAGGCGGAGCTGGAGGCGGCCGTGGCGATCGAGGACTACGAGCAGGCCGCCAGGATACGGGATCGGCTCAGGTCCCTGTCCTGACCGCGCCTCGTGCGATCAGCGCAAGCCTGCCTTGCGCTCGAAGGACGGGCAGTGGAGCCCCGTCGCGGCATAGACCTCCATGCTGGGCATCGCGCGGGTCTTGATGTCGAACAGGGTGCATGATCGTGGAAACTGCGGATCCCAGGTTACCTTGAAATGAACGCATTGCAGGCAATTGGGAGCCTTGTCGGGGTTCGTCGGCATGTCTGGATCTTATAGCCAATAGGGAAATACGGCAAGTTCGCACTGGCGGTTCGCACTGGCGGTAGCACGAGCGTCGTTTTTTGCGTACATTATACGCATGACGATGTTACAACGAATCAGAACACCATTCCGGTACTCCGAAGGCAACGCGACACTGGTGCTTATCGGCATCAACGTGCTGGTCTTTGCCCTGACGTCGGTATTCCAGCGGCTCTATGTCTATCTGGCGCTGATACCGGGCGCCGTCGTGCAGCTGGGCTGGGTATGGCAGCCCTTCACCTACATGTTCGTGCACGCGAACGTGAGCCACATCTTCTTCAACATGCTGGGCCTGTTCTTCTTTGGCACCGCGGTCGAACGATCGCTGGGTACGAAGGAGTTCGTGTTCTTCTACCTGCTGACCGGCACGCTGGCGGGGCTGTTCTCGCTGGGCGCGTTCGCGCTGGGTGGAGCATGGAACGTACAGCTCGTGGGGGCGTCCGGGGCGGTCTACGCGGTGCTGCTGGCCTTCGCGGTCATCAATCCACGGGCGCGCATATTCATATGGGGCATCATACCGGTGCAGGCGCCGCTGCTCGTGCTCGGGTACACCGTGCTGGAACTGTGGTCGGAGATCTTTGGCATGGGAGGCAACATCGCCCACCTGACGCACCTTGCGGGCTTCGCCTTCGCGGCGCTGTACTTCCCGGTGCGGCACGGCGTCAATCCCATACGCCGCGTCATCACGGGCGGCTGATCTCTCCATGCCCCGCGGTACCGTTTCCTTGCGGCGCGCTCCGGTCGTCGTGCTGTGTGTCGCGTTGCTCGGCATGGCATTTGCCGCAGGCTTCGCGCAGGACCGCGATGTGGTGCTGCGCGCGGAGTTTCCGGCCGATCTGGCACCGCCGCCCTCGGTGGCGGCTTTTTCGGGCGTGGTCGAGCCGCAGTATGTGGCGCGCGTGCCCGACGCGGAGGCTGCGGCCATCATTCTGGAGGAGGCGCGCTGGACCTTTGCCGGAATGGTCTGGGGCTTCGATTACAGCTACACGCCGAGCGACAAGGCCCGCGCCATAGAAGAGCGCTTCGATATCGAGCCGCGCTCCCCCGAGTCCATCGCGGCGATGCGGCTGCACGCGGCCTCGGCGCGCCTTGCCGGCACCACGCTGCTCGTCAGCGTCGAGTTCTACCCCGAAACCCCGGCACGCGCCGAGCTGGCATCCTGGAAGACGGTATCGGCCGCAGCGCAGGGCCTGGGTTCGGCGCCGATGCTGTCCGCAGCCGCCGCTGGATCGATGGGTCAGGTGCTGGCGCGCCGCGACGCGACGACGGCGGCGATACGGGAGGCGCTGCGCGCCTACCTGCGCACGGTAACCCACAACAAGCCGCGCGAGGTGCGTGGTTCGTTCTCGTTCTGCGCGCCGCCGCGGATAGTCGTCAGCGATGGTTCCTGGGTGGCGAGCGTCAGGCTGTACACCCGCGTCGATGAGATTCTGTCATACGGCGCTTACTGAGCCGGGCTCAGGCCGTCTGGATGGAGCGGCCCACCGATTCATGCATCGCTTCGAGCTCGGCCATCACCGCGTCGACCACGGCCTGCTTCTTGTCCTGGCCCTCCGGCGTCTGCGCCTTGATGCGGCTGCGGAACTCGTCGCACGGTCTGGGCTCGCTGATGTCTATGACGACGCGGTCGCGGCATATCATGTCTTCGAGCATCTCGCCCTTGGGGTTCAGGCAGAGGATATTGCCGTTGATCGACACGAACGACACATAGTCGAACGAACGGATGTAGGAATCGATCTCGCGGACGCCGCGTTTTGACGATGGATCCCATGGACGGTACCTGGTGCCCGCCGGAAAGACCAGCACGATCTTGCCTTCGGTGCGCAGTTTCGCCAGCGCCTTCATCGAGGCCAGGTTGATGGAGTTCGCCTTGAGCGTCTCGGCCGCGAGCTGCTGCGGGTCCGGTATCAGCGTGGCAAGCTCGTCTATCGACCTGCTCGGGTAGATGACCAGCCTGGAATACGCCTCGGAAAAGGCGGTGACCACGGGATTGGTCTCCGACAGCTTGATGCCCGCTATGGCGACGATGCTGTCGGCAATGCGCTCGCCTTCGGGGCCGGCCTTGCGCAGCAGGTAAACCAGCACCGGCAGGTCGAAGTTGCTGTAATGTTCGACGAGCAGCAGGCACTTGGAGCCGTTTCTGGACAGCGCCGCCAGTTTCTCGATGTTGGCAAATGACCTGATGCCGCTGCCAGGCGCCAGGTTCTCGGCGATGATCGAGTCGATGTACGGCAGGATCGTGCGGTTGCCCTCCTGATAGACATCGTCGACGCTGACGTTCGTCTTGCCGTTCGAGTGCTGAACCATGGCCATTATTTTGTCTTTATAGCGAGTGCTGATGGGTTCCATGAAAGCCTCCGGCCGCCAGAAGCGGCTAGGTTGGGGTTGCGCCAGTATAGGCGTGGCTCAAAGCAGGTGTCAACGACAGGCGATCAGCGCGGAAAGGCCACACCTATCCAGTCGGCGGGATCGGCCTGGCCGGAGTCTATCAATCCGATGCCGACCTTGGCCGTCGTCTCGGCTACCAGCCAGCGCTTGTCCTTGAACGGAAACCGAGCTCCGGAGCCAGGAGCGTCGACCGCCGCAAGCGCGTGCTCGTGTTTCAAGGAGATCATCACGATCGAGTCGATATCCTCGCGCCGCAGCAGAATCGCCATGACCAGGGCCCTGGAATCGCAGTCGCCGCGTCCCTGAAACGCCGCCGCTATGGGATTGACCACATCGGAGCCCTCCGGGTTGCGCTCATAGCTGAAGGTCTGCACCCAGGCCAGGACGGCCTCGGCATAGGCCCGCGAATTGGCCGTGGCACCGAAGCGCGGCCCCGTTGCCCCTGAGGCGGCGGTGTCCAGCGGCCTGGGTGTGCCGGCCCAGAGCCCGGTCTCCCAGGCCATCGACAGATCCAGGGCCAGCCTGTCGAGCGATGGCGCCGCGTCGCGGTATATCATGCGGTAGAAGCGGGCGACCGCGGCGTCTATCAGCTCGGGCGCCTGCGCGTAGGCTGACAGCACGCGGTACTCCCGTTCCACCAATTCCTGCGCGACCTCGGCTTCAGCGGGCAGCCACGACGATGGCATCGTCGCGGCTCCGAACCGTATCGTGACCGCTGCCGGTTTGGCCGGCCCCAGCGTGGAGCGCACGGCCGAGCCGACGGGGCCCGGCACCGCGCGCCTGCCGTAGTTGGCTGAGAATCCATCGACGCTCGACACGATCACATCATGGTAGCGCGCGTAGGTGGCGGCCGGGGCGTAGGCCAGCACGACCAGATCATAGGGGGAGGCCGCGGCGTCGCCGCCTGAGGGTGGTGCCACGTCATTCAGGAACAGGCCGAGCCCCTTGAGCGCGTCCGCTCCGGCACCGATGCTCAATTCACCGAGTGCCGCATCGATCCCCATGTACGGAAAGGTCATGAAGTCGCCATTGCCGGATATCCTGCGCATGCTGTCGGCGGCTCCGGCCTGAGCCGTGGCGAAGCGGCTGGCGGGATACACGGCAATGTCGATGCGTACCGCTCCGTCCGGCGAGCCGAAGGAGTACCTGGTCGATCCATCGCCCTCGATGAAGTCGAAGCCCTCGGGCAGATCGATGGCAAAGCCGTGGTCGGAGTAGTATTCCTCGCCGTAGGCGCGCAGGCCCGCGAGTGCCAGGAGCATGCAGAGCGCGGCGGGCGCGATGGTGACTGGTCTATGCATGCTCTGGAGTATAGCGCGTTTCGGCGTGTTCTGTGACCAGGTCCGGGGCACGGCGCCTTCCGCTCGACGCATCTTGCGCCGTCCGGGCGAGTGGCTTATGCTGTGGCGCCATGATTCCAGCCCTGTATGCAGATGACGATATCATGATCCTGGACAAGCCGGCCGGCCTCGCGGTGCAACCCGGGGCCGGGGTGCGCGTCTGCGTACTCGACGCGGTCGAGCGCGACTATGGTTTCAGGCCATATCTGGTGCACCGGCTAGATAAGGAAACCGCCGGCTGCCTGGTCGTGGCGCGGTCGGCACGGGCCGCGGCGTCGGTTACCTCTCTGATGGGCGGCCATGGCGCCATCAAGGAATACAGGGCCCTCGTCGCCGGCAGGCCCGAACCGGCGTCCGGGGTGTACCGGGACGATGTGCAGGTGCGCGGCGTCAGCCAGAGCGCCGAAACCCGGTACCGGACGCTGGATTCTGACGGGCGCCTGTCCCTGGTAAGCGCGGTGCTCGGCACCGGGCGCATGCACCAGATCAGGCAGCACTTCGCCCACGCCGGGCACCCGATCATCGGCGACGACCGGCATGGCGACTTCAAGCTGAACAAGACCCTTGCCAGGGAGCTGGGCATACGGCGGCTGATGCTGTACGCCGCGCGGCTGTATCTGCCGCTTTCGCGGCCCGTGGATGTACGAGCGTCGCTGCCGCCGCACTTCGCCGCGTTCTTCGAGCGCTGGGGCCGCGGGGCGCCGGAATGAACCGGCCGAGCCCCTTTGCCTGGGTCAAAGGCGCCGCCTGGCTGTTTCCGGACGGCTCGCTGAGCATCGTACCCGGCTTTCACGAGGAGTGGATACGCGCGCACCAGGACCAGGCGCCCGGCTGCTCGACGGTGGCCGATGTTGTCACGCGCCTTGGCTGGATATCGGTCGTGTCCTACGCCGAGGGCTACGTGGAGTTCATGATATGTTCCCGGTCGGATGCCGGCGCCGTGCGGCTCTGCGCCGAGCATCTGCGCCGCAACCCTGGCCAGTGGCGCAATGCCCTCGTGATGACGATGGACGAGGAGGGCTACATCAAGCTGACCCCTGACGACTTCCTGCCCGGTCAGGATCCGGAGATGCACATCAGGGCCGCCTTCACGACGGGCTGATGATGTCCTTGAGCTCGTTGGCGTTGCGCACGGCATGGCCGCTGGGGTGGTTGTTGAAGGCGACCAGCAACTGGCCCTGTGTGGCCATGCGCCGCAGGCGTGGCGCCGCCGATTCCAGCTCTTCCCTTGAATAGAGGTAATCGTATCGCGTCGTCGCGTCGCCGGACCACCAGGCGTCGGCGTTGCGGCCATGGAAGCGCAGGTATGCCAGTCCGCCGGTGACGCGGTCTTCCAGTGGAGGCAGACCCGGCAGGTCCGGCCGGTCGACCATCGCCAGACCGACCCCGCGTCTGTCCAGTTCGGCAAGCACGCGCTCGCCATGCCACTCGTCGTTGCGGAACTCCACCACGAGCGGCAGCGGCCGGAGCGCGTCGAGAAGGCCTGCCAGGAAGGAGCGATTGTCAGGCGTATGGTGAAAGCGGAACGGCAGCTGGACGAGCACGGCCAGCAATTTGCCGGCGTCGGCAAGCGCGCCGGCGGCCTTCACGAAGGCCGCGGCATCGTCGCGCCAGCCGGGACCGGGCTCGTGCGTCAGGCTCCGATGCGCCTTGATGCTGAAGCCGAAGTGCGCCGGGGTCCTGGCGGCCATCGATTCGAGGTTCCTGCGCGAGGGCATCGCGTAGTACGAGAAATTCAGCTCGACAAACGGGAAGAACAGGGCGTAGTAGCGCAGATAGTCGCTCCTGGGCAGGCCTTCGGGGTAGAACACACCCTTCCAGTCGTCATAGGAGTATCCGCTCGTCGCTATCAGCACCTCGCCCATGCCGCTATTTCCGCCTGATCAGCATCATCGTCAGGTCATCGTACTGGTCATCTTCCTTGAGCCTGCCGTAGTACCGGTACTCCGTGCGCCTGGGATCGGGGTGCGCGCGCCTGTCGGAGCAGAAGCGGTTGTACTGCCCCCAGCACTTGGCAAGTATCGCGTCGATCTTCGTATCGACGATGACCTGATCCTTCTCGGTGGCCTCCGGATCCGGTACCAGCCGGAAGACCTTCTCGACGGCGGCCAGGCCTAGTACCAGATCCTCGGGGCCTCCATCCAGCTTCGAGAAATCGAAGTCATAGCTCAGATCGGAGCCGAGCGGATCGTCCTGCTTGACGAACGAATATGTGCTCCTCGACATGATCGCCTCGGTCGCGGCCTTGATGCGCTCCTCGCCCAGCTGTTCGACCAAAGCCTCGCGGTGCGTGCTCTCATTGCCTTCGCGGTCCCGTATCGTCTTGTCCTCGAACAGCTGCTTGAAATCGCGGCCGCGGCGGGCACGGCTCGACTCCTCGAAACCGTCCGTGTAGAGCAGCAGGATGTCTCCATGATCGAGCCGTATCTTGACCTGCTTGTAGACCGAGCTCAGGTCGAACATCTCGCTCGATATGGCTCCGGCCGCGGGGGCGTTCTCCAGCTTGTGGACGACCACCTGGTGCTGGTCGGGCTTGTACACCCGGACGATATTGTCACCGGCATGGCACAGGTAGGTGTCACCGGTCTTCGAATCGTAGACGCCCATGATCAGCGCGGCGAACAGTCCCTTGAAGCCGCGCTTCTCCAGGAAGTCGTTGACGCGGGCCGTCAGCGCGTCCAGATGAATGCCATCCTTCTTGTAGCTCCAGCCCTGGAAGCTGGTCGTGAATATGGTCGCGACGCCGACCATGATCAGGGCGGCCGGCACGCCCTTGCCCGACACGTCGCATTTGATGAAAGCCCAGTACTGGCCGTCGAGTGGCCGGTAGTCGAAGTAGTCGCCGGACACGCCCTTGGCGCCTTCGTAGTAGCCATAGAAGCTGTGTGATGGCGTCTCTTCGGAGCCGGTCGTCAGCTTCTCGCCCAGCTCGTTCTGGATCAGCGGTATGAACATCTTCTGGACGCCCTTGCCGACGGTCAGGAACTCCGCCTCGGTCGCGGCATGGACGAGGCCCGTCGTCATCTCGTTGATCGTGCCGGCCAGTATCGCAAACTCGTCCTTGCGCTTGATGTCTATGGAGAAATCGGCCAGGTTCTTCTTGTCCGGGGTGTCGCGTATGTGCTTGATGCCATCGACCACCTTCATCAGCGGCCTTAGAATCAGGCCCGACAGCGCGAACGAACCGGCCACGCCGATGGCCAGGGCGATGGCCGCGACGATGGCAATGCTCCTGATCAGCGTGGCTCGGGCTGCCTTGACCTCCGCGACTATCGGCGCCGTCGACACGGAGAGCCTGACCAGGCCGCGGTAGAAGACCGTCTCGCGGCCCTGCCTGAACAGGATGGGCTTGTAGAAGGTATACTCGGCCGCCTGGAGTCCAAGCCTGTTCGGGTCGAACGCCGGTTCCGAGGCGACCGAGGCGTTGGCTATGCTGGACAGGCGCTCGCCCAGTGTCTTCTCCAGGTCGCGGGCACTGGCAGCTATCTGCTCGAGCCTGGCCTGGCTCTGCGTGTCGAGCCTCGCTGCCAGGGTTCGTCCTTCGTCCTGCAGCTGCTGTATGGCGTCGGCAATCGTTCCAACCTCGCTGTTCGCCTTCGCGTCGATCTCCGCGGCCATCGCCGGTATGCGGGATGACAGGCTGTCCGACAGTATCGAGGTGCCGGCAACCAGTGTGGTGCCGTCTATCTTCTTCAGTATGTCCGGGTCGTTGCTGGCCCAGACGACATCGGGATTGGTCGTGTTGCCGGTACCGAAGCCGGTAATCGTCAGGTACCTGGCTTCAGCTATGGCGCTGGCCTGGTTGGGCAGCAGCGACAGCTCCAGGATGTTCCGAGCGGGCAGGTAGGACTTGCCGCCCTGGGCGGCGCTTTCGAGCAATACACGGGCCCGCTGTTCGAGGCCTCTGGCCAGGATCTCGCTCTGGGTTCCGAGCATCTGGGCGCCCAAGGGAATGGAGACGAGCAGCACGATGAATATGACGAGGAGGCTTATGGTCATGGCGAACTGCGCGGTCAGGCCGGAACCTCTCCGTATCGCGTTCTCCGCGGCCTTCTTGCGTTCGGTTTCTGGCATCGGGGTTCCTCCCATCAGGGCTATCGCTTCCTGTCTGGCCGCGCGCATCTGTCCGGCAAGGATGACCACCTGTCTGAGCGACAGGATCATGCCGAGCGCGGGAAGTATCAGGGCCGCTATCAGGAACAGGGTCGAGAGTCGGATCAGGAAATGGCGGGCGGGCTCGAAGGCCCAGGTCGGCTTCCAGGGCGCGCCGCGGTCGCCGAATTTGACGGTACCGGTATAGTCGACGGACAGGCGTGGCCCGGTGAAGTACCAGCCGCGTGTCGGGTGGTACAGACCGACCCGGTAGGTGCCGGCCGCAAGATCCACGATTTCCGGAATGGTCAGCAGCCGGTCGGACACTATCGAGAAGCCCTTGCCCGCCCGGTCATAGACGCGATCGTAGGGGGCCTTGCCATCGGCATCGATGACGACCGAGGTGATCGCGCCGTCGTCGGCGAAGCCCCTGCCGAGTATGGACAGGCGGAGTGTGCCAAACTCGTCACGCGAGGCGGTAACATCGGTAACGGCGGTATATGGTATGAACTTGTCGGCGCGCAGCAGCACGCGGGCCGGTGTGCCGATGTTGCCGACCCGGTCTATCGCGGCCACCGAGAATGACCAGTAGCCGTCGTCGATATTGGAGAAGTCGGCGCGCGGCGCGATGGTCTTGACCGCGGGTGGCGGAGGCGCGGGCTGCCTGGCCGCCCACAGGCGCCGCTCATAGTCGGTCGATGGCAGCAGGTCGTAGGTGCCCGCGGCAGGTTGGGATGCGGCGACGCGTGCTGGTGACCCGGCTGCTGGTGACCCGCTTGCAGCCGCCGTGCTGGCGGACGCCCTGCGGGCGGGCGGGCGGTCGAGCGGCCCCAGATACTCCAGAATCCAGGTGTAGCCCGCGACATCGGGCTCCGGTGGCGCCTCCCACGACAGCGTGAAGGTGTTCGACGCCATGAAGCCGTCGGCACTCGCTGCGGGCGGCAACGGCATCGGGGTGCCGGGTGGCGTCGTATCCCTGACGAAGCGCAGCCGCGCGGTCTTCGACCAGTTGCCCGCATAGTCCTCGGCGCGTATGGAGAAGTACCAGTCGCCATCCTCGCCGGCGTCAAAGCCGGCGCTGGTCTGGTTCTCGAGCGCGCCAACCCGCTGCGGCGGCTCGGCTGTCGCGTCGCGCGACCACAGGTACGAGAATCCCAGTATGCCAGACGAATCATCCGGCGCCTTCCATTGTATCGTCGCGCGGCTCCGCCTGGTAGGCGCGCCCGACTCGAAATCGATGGCGACGGGCACCGGCGCCTGCACGCTCGTGTCCGGTATCATGGCCAGCACCGACGACGTGGTGCCGGTGCCGGTCTGCCAGAAGACGTACAGTCCGCGGTTCGTGTAGATGGCCCGCCCAAAGGCGCCATCACCGCGTGTTCTGCCCGACAGATCCTGTTCGTTCCAGATCGTGCCGTTGCGGAACGCCACATAGACGCGGCTGCCGCCCTTCCGGTCATCGAACCAGGATACGCCCGGCTCCCCGTTCGCCTCGAGCAGCCGCGGTTCCGAGCACGAGCCCTGCCCCAGGGTAACCCGCTCCACGCTGTCCGGCACCACCGCGCCTGCCGCGTCCAGTCTGGCCACGTATATCTGGGCCGGACCCGACAGCACCCGGCGTTCCCATGCCACCCACAGCGCGGTGCCGATGCGGGCCAGATGCGGCCGCTGGTTGTCGAAGTCATCGACGCTGGTCCTGTCCTTGCGCACCGGGTCAAGGAAGTCGGTAACGCGGCGCGGTGACGACCAGGTGGCTCCGCCGTCGGTCGTCGACATGGAATAGAGCTGGTAGCTCGGTCTGGCGCCGCCGGTCAGCGACTGGAAGACGACCACGTCGGTGCCGTTGATGGAGGCGGCGCTGGGCAGGAAGTTCGGGTCGAGCCCGACCTCGCCGCCAACGAAGGGCGTGAACGCCGTCCAGACGGTGCCGCGCTCCGAGCGCGCGTAGAATATGGAGAGCGACTGGTATTCCGCCCTGCTGCCGTCGGACTGCAGGCGCGAGAAGGTCTGCTGGCGCGTGACGAACAGGTACCATCCGCCGCCAGTCTTGGTAAAGATGCGTGGCGCGACCCCCGGCTCGGTCATCTGGATGATCGTGGGCGGCGCAAAATCCAGTCCGCCATTCTTCGATTCGTACAGCGACACCGTGCGTTCGCCCGAGGTGGCGGCGACCAGCATCGTGCCGTTGCCGTCGGCGGCCGCGGAGAACAGTACCGGGGCGTCGCCATTGTATGGCAGCGGACCGGCGAAGCGGTCGCGCCGCTGCACGCCATCGGCGCCATAGGAGGCGAGTGACAGCCATGCCGAGCCGCCGTCGCCGGACGGGACGTTTTCCTGCCAGATGGAGACGACCCTGCCGGCCGTGCTGATGGCCTGCGGGTAGGCGCCTGTTCCCGCGGACAGCCTGGTCGGTGTCTCCCAGTAGAAGTCGGCAGGAGCGGCCGTAGCGGGCACGGACAGCAGCAGCGCACTGCAAGCGGCGGCGATTGCCAGCGCCGGCTTCAGGCGTGACCAGGCATGGTTTCGCATCGTCTTCAATAACCCCTGGCCGTCAGGCGCGCGTCGAGGTCGGATACCTTCTGCACCGACAGCCCGCGCGGGAATATGGCAACCAGTCTGGTCAGCCTCGTTCGGGCATTCAGGTAGTCGCCGCTGGTAAAGAATCCGACGGCGTCATTGTACAGGGCTTCGGCGGCGCTGGGCAGCACGATGGCGGTATCGCCTCCTATGTACGTGGCTATGCGGTCCTTGAGCTTCGACGCGGCGTCGTTGTTCGGATCGAGCGTTATGGCCTGTTCCAGCTGGGTCCGCGCAAAGGCGAACTGGGCCACCTGGCCGGAGTCGAATATGCGCTGCGCCGCCTGTACGAGCGACCGGGACTGGGCTATCGCCTTCGGATCGGGCGGCGGCTGCCTGAATCCGAGCAGGATCTCTGCCCGTTCTATGACGGCGCGCAGTCCGACATAGCGCGGGTTGATGGCCTCCAGGTCCTTTAGGTCGCTGTAGGCCGTGGTCAGGTCGGTCTTCGAGTCAACCTTGAGCTTGGCTTCGCTGAACATCTTGGCGAATTTCACGCCGAACTGGTCGGGATCGGACAGCTGGTCAATCTTCAGTTCCAGCACGCGGGCTTCCTGGTTGAGCGGGAATACGACCTTGACCTCCGATATCTTCTGCCGCGCCTGGTTGAACGACTTGATGGCGCCTGTCTTGTCGCGCTTGGCCAGGAGGTTCGCGCCATCCTCGTAGTAGAGCTTGGCCAGCGACAACAGCTGGCTCATCTCCGGGAAGAGCGGTGCTGTTACAGGAATATCACGTCCGGTCTTGACCGACAGCGCGGTCTGAACCAGCTTGAGCCAATACTCGACCTCGACTTCGGATGTGGTGTTCGTGGTGCTCCAGCGTGCCCTGGCCTGCAGCAGCGTGGACTCGGCGCGGTCGAATTCGCCCTGCAGATACAGGTTCTTGCCGCTGGTCAAGAGGCGCCTGGTTTCGGTTACGACCAGATCGTTCTCGGTTTTCAGTATCGTGTTGGCCAGTTCCGACAGCAGTTTGTCCGATTCGGTCCGCAGCTGCGGATCCTGCTCGTATGAGAGTGATGCCAGGTAACGCTCGCGGGCGCGTTCGAGCCGTTCCCTCGCAACATCGAAGTTGTTCGCCTTCAGCGCCGTCTTCGATTCGGCCACGCGGCGTTCGGCCTCGAGCCTCGCGGAGTCTGCCAGCCGCTTCTGCGAGCTGGCCTCCGCTATCAGGGTGGCGTTGCGCGTCACCGTCGATGCTGCCGATGTGGACAGGTCGGCAGCCCGCGTCAGCCACTGCTGCACCGAAGCGTCCGAGGCGATGTATCCAGGCCTCGAACGGTAGGAAGCCAGGAAGGCATCGATCGCCGCACGCAGGCCCTTGAGCGTGGTATCGGCGGAACCGAGCGAGGCCAGAGCCTTGCCCGGGTACTTGAAGACGGCATCGGGCAGGGTTGGATCATCCGATTGCATGCCGGCGAGCAACGTCGAACCCGCGTCGATATCGTTCTGGGCAGCCTTGAGGGCGGCCGCGAGCAGCGAGTATTCGTACGCGGCGGCCGACGCGACGGCCTGGGTCTCCATAGCGCGCGCATGATCGGCGGCCAGCGCGATGCGGCCGTCGAGCAGCCCCTGTTCGGTGCTCGACGCGTCCGAGCCGTATCCCGCCTGCGTCCATGCAGACAGCCGTGAGGCCAGTCCGCCCGACTCGTCGCGCAGCGCCTGTATCGAACCATAGGCCTTGACGAAGGCGGCGGCCCTGGCGCTGTAGGCCGCCAGCGCCTCGGTCCTGGCATTGGCAGGGGGAACATACGCGGTCAGGGCGGCGGCCTCGGCATCGATGCCGGTCTGTATGGTCGAAAGGCGCGCGTAGGCTCTGGTCAGGCTTGCCGTCTGCAGGTAGCGCAGATAATCGGAGCCCCTGAGCTTGAGCGCCGCCTGCCCAAGCGGTGTCGCCCGCTCCACGAGATCGCTGGTTGCATAGTGGCTCCAGAGCGACACCAGGGCTATGCCGCGGTCGGCAAGCGTGGCCACCTTGTCGAATCCGGCCTGCGCCGCCGACCAGGTGCCAGCATCGTAGGCCGACCGTGCCAGCTCGAGTTCCGCCTTGATCGTGTCATCGAGGGCCGTCTGTGCCGCGCCGAGTGCACCGGCCCAGCCCGCATCGACCGCGCCGGCTATGCCTTCGAGTTTGCCCTCGGTCTTTCGGCCCAGGACAAGGCGAAAGGCGAACGGCAGGAATGAATTGTCGGTCGCGGCCGGGTTGTTGGCCGAAATGGTCGCAAAGGTCTGTTCCAGCGCGCGGCCCTGATCGACCATGCCACGGCGTATCTCGGCTATCGACAGCGCCTCTGGCTCCGCATTCTTCCACGCTTCGGCCACCGCCTTGTCGTCGCCGGTACGATAGGCGGTCGCCAGCGCCGCGAACGCCTCGTTCATCGGGCCGAGCCCGTCCCTGAACCTGATGATGTCGCCTGAAATGGTGGACACGCGCTGGAACGAGTCGTCGACGACTGCCTGGTCGAAGCTGCCATCGGTGAATTCCGGCCGGTAGAGCACGAAACCGGTCTCGTAGAGCTGCATGGCCTCGGCGAACTTGCGGTTGTCTATCAACACGCGGCCGTTCGCCATGATCTCTTCGAATTTTGCGCGGTTGTAGGTGAACAGGGCGAGGTACTTGGTCTGGGTTATGAATTCCTTGACGGCAGGGTTGGGGTTCCGCTCGAAATTCTCGAGTTCCCTGATCATCGCTATCTTCTTCTCCTCGTTGGTCGGTTCCTTGACCATCGTATCGAGGAGGTTGAAGGCCTTGTCGTTGTAGGCGGCGCGGATCTTCGTGATGCGCCTGAGCCGCTCCTGGGCCGCATCGAACCTGTCGGGGTATTGCTTGATGAAATCGGCCAGATACTGAATGGCCTGGTCATATTTCTGGTCGGCTATCAGGGTGTCGGCATAGACAAGGGGATCCTCACGGTTGCCCATGCCCCAGGCGGCCGTCATGCAGATGAGGAGAATACAGATGACGAGCGCGGTACGGCGCATGCTGACGTTCATCAATACGGTGCCGTCGAAGGCTCCTCCCGTGGTCGTGCACCGGGATGCGGACCCGGTACCACCCTATCATTGTCGGCGCGTTCTGGCTGTAGCTGAGCGCGCCGTATGGGAAACCCGATAGAAATTATATCAAACGTACTGTATATTCCATTGTAGCATGAAGAGAAAGCCCGGACTGATGCTTTGTCTTGTCCTCATGGCTGGCGCCCGGGTTGGTGCTCAGGGGGTGTTCCCCAGCGCCTACGACCTTGTCTACAGTCTTTTCTCGCTCCAGGATCCGAATGCCGGCATGACGACCTTCCTGTCGGCCCTGATACCGGCCGGCGGCAGCGCCGAAAGCATGGGCATGGCGTTTACCGCCGTCGCCGATGACGCTTCGTTTCTTGACCTCAATCCCTCGGCCAGCGCCGTGCAGGACCAGACCCAGTTTGCCTTCTACCACAACAACTGGATAGCCGACACCCGCATCGAGGGCATCGCGTACACGGTGCGCCTGGGATCGCTCGGCCTGTCACTGGGCGGCAAATGGCTGTACCTGCCCTTTACCGAGTATTCCGACCTCGCCGAGCGCCTGACGACCGGCTACTATTCGGAAGCGATAGGCATAGCCAACGCCTCCATCCATCTCTGGCCGGGCTACTACTTCTATGGTGTGGCCGTCGGTGCCAACCTCAAGCTGGCATATCGATCGATGCCGGACTTCTCGGACAACGCGGGCACGATCATAGCCGGTTCGGGCGCCAGCCAGTCGGCGGTAGCCATCATGGCCGACTTTGGGGCGCTGACGCGGTTCAATATTGCCAAGCTGTATGCGTCAAGGACCAAGAACTTCGCCGTGGGCCTGGCGCTGAAGAACTTCGGCCCGCCCGTGATGGGTGAGGCCCTGCCCACCGTCGCGACAGCCGGCGTCGCCTACAACTTCCTGAAGCCGATACTGATATCCGGCGATATCAGCTTTCCCCTCAACCTGGTTGACCTTTCGCTCAGCGAACGGTTTTACTGGGGGGTAGGGTACCGGATGACGATAACCAATTTCTGGGACCTGCAGGCGGGGCTGCTCGTCAAGGGCGGCAACCCGCGGATCAGCGTCGGGGCGGCGCTCGACTTCGCACCGCTGACGCTCGAGGTGAACTACACCCTTGATCTGACAACCCAGTTCTCGCCGCTCAACCGGATGAGCGTCGAGGCGCGCTTTGCCCTCGGTGACCTGGGGAGGGCCCAGAAGGCCACCCAGGCCGAGGAGCTATACCTGCAGGGGCTCGACGCCTACGCCGCCGGTGACCTGGAACTGGCCATTTCCTATTGGGACGAAGCGCTCAAACTCAATCCGTACTTCGATCCGGCCCGGGAGAACAGAGATACCGCGCGCACCGCGCTTGAACTGAGAAAGCGCATGCTCGAGATGCAGAAGCTCGAGTAGTGCCCTAACCCTGCTGCCATGTGGAGAATGCGATGACCCTACTTGCCATACTGTTCAGGCTGCTCGGAGCGGCGACATCCGTATACATGCTCCTGTGCATCGTCCGCGTGTTCCTGTACTGGTTCCCGACCGCGGGGCTCGGGCGCTCGGCCCAGATGCTCGAACGCATAACCGATCCGTATCTGTCGCTCTGGAGCCGTGTGCCGTTTCTCAAGGCCGGCGGCGTTGATTTCTCGCCAATCGCGGCGCTCGCGGTACTGTCGGGCATATCGCGGATGTTCTCGGTCGCCTCGTACGGCGCCCTGACCGTGGGGCTCGTGCTGTCGCTGGTGCTCGAGATAGCCTGGGCGCCCATAGCCTTCCTGTTGGGCTTCTTCGCGGTGCTGTTGATAGCGCGCATCATTGCCTTCGCGGCCCACTGGAACAGCCTGCACCCGGTCTGGCGCGCCGTCGACGCGATGATCAATCCGGTGCTCTTCAGGATCAAGCGCCTGATATATCGGGATAGAATAGTCAACTACATGCAGGGACTGATAACCGGCGTGCTTGTGATAGCCGGCGTCCGCGTGGCGTTCGGGATGGTCGTGGGGCTGCTGATCGGGCTCCTGCGCAGGATATAAAGGAAGACCAATGCTGACATCGAAACAACGGGCCCACCTTTCGTCGCTGGCCAATACGCTTGAACCTGTCGTGTTCCTCGGCAAGGCCGGCGCGGCCGGTGGCGTAGAACAGGCGCTCGACCGCGCCCTGACCGACCACGAGCTTATCAAGCTGCGCTTCGTCGACTTCAAGGGCGAACGCAAGGAACTGGCGCAGCAACTGGCCGACAGGACCGGCGCCGACCTCGTCCGCGTGATAGGACACGTCGCCATCATGTACCGGCGGAGTCCCGATCCCGAAAAACGCGTCATCGAACCATAAGGCACCGAGCATGTCCAGATTGTTCCTCGTCATTCCCTTGCTGCTCCTCGGCGCCGGGCAACTATCGGCGGCGCTTTCGGGCCGGGTGATAGCCGCCGGAGGCTCGGCCTTCAACCTGTGTACCGCGGCGGCCTACCTGTTTCTGGCGCTGCGCGGCCTGAGCTGGGTGCTGATCGTGCGGCGCTTCCCGCTGTCGCGGGCCTATCCCGTGATGAGCCTCGGGTACATCGTCGTGCCGGTCGCGGCGGCGCTGTTCCTGGGTGACAGGCTGGAATGGAGGACGCTGGCCGGCATGGTGCTGATCGGCGCTGGCGTTGCCCTGGTCGGCTCCGATACCCCAGAGGCCCGGCCTCGATGAACGTCTACCTCGTCATCGTGGTGCTGCTTTCTGCCGCCGGCCAGGTGCTGGTCAAGGCGGGCGCGAACCTGACCTTGCCAGACCAGGATGAACCGGACGATACCGGCCTGGCGCGGCGCCTGCGTGCCTTCGTGCGCAAGGCGATGAACCCGTGGCTGCTGGCTGGCATGGCCTGTGTCGCGCTCGTGCCGCTGCTGTATACCCGGGCTCTGGCCGGTTCCGCGCTTTCGGCGGTGTACGGAGCGACCGGGCTCAGCTACCCACTGGTCATTCTGGCCAGCGCCCTCGTCTTTGGCGAACGGATTGGCAGAAGGCAGATCGCAGGCGGAGCATTGATCGTGGCCGGGTTCCTGGTGTGGAGCGGCGTGCGATGATATCCGTCTGCGTACCCAGCTACAACGGCGGCGCGACCCTGGTCGCCCTGTGTCGATCGGTGGCTCGGGTCCTGTCCGGCATGGGCGAAGACTGGGAGCTGCTGGTGGTCATCGATGGCTCGAGCGACGCAAGCGAATCCCTCGTGCAGCCGCTGGTGCTCGATGGAACCGTCGATCGGGTGCTCGTGCTGGCGAGCCGTTGCGGCCAGCAGCGGGCGACCCTGCGCGGCATAGCGGCCGCCCGGGGCGACATCGTCGTGACGATCGACGACGACTTTGGCCATCCACCGCAGGCGATAGCCGAGCTTGCGCCTTTGCTGGATCCGACCCTTGCAGGCGGTGACCTGCTGTTCGGCGTGCCCTCGATGGCGGAGCGGCCGGCCGCCAGGAACTGGGCCGCCGCCCTGAGATCGGGGCTGTTCCGGCGTGTCGCCGGGGCGCCCGGGAACCTCGTGCCATCGAGCTTCCGCTTCTTTACGCGGCCCTGCGCCGAGGCGCTCGTCGCCGGCATGGAGCGATGCACCTACCTGTCGGTCGATCTGGTGCGCAACGCTGGCAGGGTGCGGTCGATACCGCTCGGCCCGCCGGGTGCGGACGGCGCACCGACCGGTAGCGGCGCGTCGGCCGGGAGCGGCGCGCCGGCCGGGAGCGGCACGCCAAGCAGGCGCCGCGGCCTGTCGCTGGTCGGGTCGTTCCTGTCACTGGCGCTGTACCTGCCGGCAGTTCCGCTTGCCATCAGGAGCGTCTTCGGTGGTATCGGCAAGGCCGCTTCCAGAGAACTTCAGGCGCCCGCCTCTCTGCTGGTCGTTGGCGCCGGACGCGGCCAGTGCGGCCTGATACGGCGCGGCGTCGAGCACGGGCTGCGCGTACTGGTCAGCGATCGCGATCCCGGCGCTCCCGGTGCCGGCCTTGCGCACCGGCTGCTGGTGGCCGATACCTTCGACCCGAGCGGGACGGTGTCAGCGGTCCGGGCCGTTCAGACCGAGGGGCTGCGCATCGATGGTGTCGCGACCGCCGGCACGGACCAGCCGGTGCTGACCGTCGCCGCCGTCGCCGAGACGTTCGGACTGGGCGGGGCCCTGCCGTACGATGTCGCGCTCGCGGTTACGAACAAGTCGGTCATGAAGCGGCGCCTCGATGAGCTGGGCCTGCCGACGCTGGCCTGGAGGCTGGTCGGGCCGGATGATGTGGCTGCCGCGGCCGGACTCGTGCGTGCTGTGTCACCAGAAGGCGCCGCGGTCCTTAAACCGATGGACAGCCAGGGGCAGCGCGGCATCTTCCTGGTACATGAAGACGCGGAAGTCTTCGGCTACCTGCCGCAGACCCTGTCGTACAGCCGACAGCCCCGCGCCATGCTGGAGCGTTTCTACCCGTCGGAAGAAGTGACCCTGAGCGGCTGGGTTCACGAGGGCAGGCTGTATCCACTCCTCTTGACCGACAGGGCGACGATGACCTCGGGGCCACATATCGGCATATGTCCGGCCCACCGGTATCCATCCCGGCATTTCAGGAAGCATGGAGCCCAGGTCGTCTCGATATGCTCCCGCTTCGTGCATGGCTTTGGCATCCAGTCCGGCCCGATCTATGTGCAGCTGCTGATAGGCTCGGAAGGAGTCGTCATCAACGAAGTGGCCTGCAGGATCGGGGGCGCCTACGAGGAAGTGCTCGTCCCGGCCATGACCGGAGTCGACATACTGGATCTGCAGCTGGAACTCGCGATGAGCGGTCGCATCGATGCGTCCGGCGTGGCCGCCCTGGAACGCGCCAGCCGCGCGTGGCCGCCACACGGCTTCGCGACGACAGTGCTCGCCTTCACCGGCGAAGGGCGGGTGGCGCGGGTCGGCGATGTGGCGGACCTGACCGGCCTGCCCGGCGTCCGGGGCGCAGGATACCTGCTCGATGCGGGGGCCCGCATCGGCTCGCTGGCCAACTCGACCGGGCGCGCCGCCTGGGGAGTCATCACCGCCGCCAGCCGCGCCCAGATCAATCGCCGTGTCCATCGATTCTATGACACCCTTGAGCTCGTATCGGATTCCGGCGACAATCTGATCCGCGACCTGCGCGGTGCCGGCCTGCACCCGGAGGAATCATGAAACAACGCCCATCCGCCTTCATCGCAGCCGGTATCATGCTGGCCGGCGCGGCGCTTTCATCGTGCCAGAAGAGCCAGTCCGGGCTCCGCATAGCCGAGCAATTCGGCCTGGCGTACGCGCCGGTGACGATAGCGCGGGAGCTGGGCTTCATCGATCAGGCACTGAAGGATGCGGGGCTGCCGGACACGGTCGCATGGCTGCGTCTGGCCAACACCGCGACGATACGGGAGGCTGCGCTGGCCGGCAATGTCGATGCCGCCTTCATGGGCATACCGCCCTACCTGATCAGCAAGGCGGGCGGCATGACCTGGCGCATCGCCGCCGGGCTGAACCAGTCGCCGAACGCGCTGGTTTCGGGCAGCGCCCGCATCCAGGGCCTTGCCGACTTCAGGCCCGATGATCGCATCGTCCTGCCGCAGCCTGGAAGCATCCAGCACATCCTGCTGGCCATGGGTGCCCAGCGCATCCTGGGCGACGCCAAACGCTTCGACAACCAGCTGGTCACGATGAGCCATCCGGACGGCATGCAGGCGCTGCTGGCAGGCAAGGAGATCGTGGCCCACTTCACCTCGTCGCCCTACCTGTCGCTTGAACTGCGGCAGCCCGGCATCCACCGGATCATCGATGGCCGGACCTGTTTTGGCGGCTCCTTCACCTTCATCGTGACCGTCGCCACCGACAAGCTGGTCCAGACGCGGCCTCGGGTCTACAGGGCCTTCATGGCGGGGCTGCAGCGGGGCATGGACTACGTACGCGACCATCCGGAGGAGAGCGCCAGGATACTGGCGCCCCTGTACTCGATGGATGCGGCGACGGTCCGCGCGCTGCTCGGCGAAGAAGGCAACGAGTACGGCACGACAGTCGTCGGCCTCGAGCACTTCGTCGACTTCATGAAGCAGAGCGGGTACCTGCCCGGACAATTCAGCTATGGGGATGACCTGTACTGGGATCCAGCCGTCGCGCGCGGGGACCTGCGCCCGTGAGCTTCCTCTTGATACCGGTTCTGCTTGTCGCCTGGCAGCTGCTGGCGATGAGTGGCACCGTGTCGCCGTTGCTGGTGCCGGGGCTCGATGCTATCATCGCCGCCCTGTGGCGGGATCTGAGCCACGGAACCCTGTTCCACCAGGTGCTGTTCTCCCTTGGATTGGTCGGGGCGGGCACCCTGCTCGGCGCATGCATAGCGGTGCTGCTGGCGGCGATCGCATCAGTCGGCCGGGAGGCGTTGCGCAGTGTCAGGCTGCTTACGGCTCTGCTGCATCCACTGCCAGGCATAGCGCTGCTGCCGCTCGTCGTGCTGTGGGCCGGCACCGGGACTCCCGCCGTGCTCCTCGTGATGATTCATGCCGCGCTGTGGCCCGTCTATCTGAACCTGCAGACCGGCCTCGACGAGATGCCGCAGCGGTACCGTGACATGACACGGAACTGGCAGTTGCGGCGCGCGGGCATAGTGATGCACGTGATCGTTCCGGCCGTCTTTCCGTCGTTTCTGTCGGGGCTCCGTACCGCCTGGGCCAGGTCGTGGCGCGCGCTGATCGCCGCCGAGATGGTCTTTGGCGCGGCCGGGCACTTCGGCGGCATCGGCTGGTACCTCTTCGAGCGCCGGGTGTACATGGACACCCCGGGGCTCTATGCCGGGCTCGGCGTGGTGATGGCCGCCGGCGTGCTGATGGACGCGCTGCTCTTCGGTTCGCTCGAGCGAATCACCGCCCGCCGCTGGGGACGGGAGGCGCGATGACGCGACCGATACTCGAGTTCCGTGACGTCGGCTTTGGCTACGGCGACCAGGACCCCGTGCTGCGCGGCTGTTCGGTCGCGCTCGAGCGCGGTTCCTTCGTCGTCCTGCTCGGCCCCAGCGGATGCGGCAAGAGCACGATGCTCAGACTGGCCGCCGGGTTCCTGCGTCCCCGTTCCGGGAGCGTCCGGTTCGATGGACAGGAGATCAGCGTGCCCGATCGGCGCCGCATGCTGATATTCCAGGAGCAGGATCAGTTGTTCCCGTGGAGCCGGCTCCTGACCAACACCGCGCTTCCGCTGCTGTGGGGCCCGGACCGGTGCCCGCGATCCGAGGCGGAGGATCGGGCCCGGGATGCGCTGGCGCAGGTCGGCCTGGCCGCGAACCTGAACGATTTTCCGCACCAGCTGTCGGGTGGCATGAAGCAGCGGGCGGTGCTGGCACGCGCGCTTGCGGTGGGCGCCGAGCTGCTGCTGCTCGATGAGCCGTTCGCGAGCCTCGATGCCTTCAGCCGGGAGAGCCTGCAGGAAACGCTGGTTGGCGCTTGGGAGCGGCACGGCTCGACCATACTGTTCGTTACCCATGACATCCGCGAGGCCGTACGGATCGGCGGCGAGCTATGGTTCCTGCATGATGCCGGCCAGGTGGAGCGCATCCGGCTCCCCGGCGTTTCGCCTCAGCGCGGGGCGCTCCGCGATCTCGACACCCCGGAAGCGGTGTCCATGGTCAAATCGATCAGGGATCGCCTGACGCGATAGAGCGTGACCTTCCAGGGACGCGTGCCGCTGTACGCGACGATCCGCATGCCATAGACCGGCGCCTCGAAGCTGCCCACGGCGACGCAGTGATCATGCAGGAAGCGCTGCATGTCGTCGTAGTATGCCGCGACGTTGCCATACAGAATGTTCCAGACCGGCCGTTCCCTGTATATCAGATCCATTTCTTCCGGGTACAGGATATGCGTGATGTTCCTGGTTTCAATGTACGAGGCGAAATCGAGGCCACCGGCCTTCAGGTATGCCAGGTTGCGGAAGTCGAGCAGCGCACCGTACGGCAACGCATATTCAGCATTCAGGTTGGCCAGCGCCCTGAGCCGGCGGCCCTCCGCCCGAAGCAGTGGCTCTTCATCCGCGAGCACGCTCCTGATGTTCGCTTCGTAGCCGGAGTAGCGCTCCGTCTCCGCCCGGCGGACGTCGAGCAGGTTGTAGGCGGTCGTGCCGGCAACCAGCAGCACGAGCGACGCCGCGACCCAGAGCGTGGCCTGCTTCGCACGGCGCTTGCCCGCATGAGCCAGGAAGAGAGCCAGCGCCAGATAACAGAGCGGTACTTCGAGCGCGAACAGCGGCGCGCCGAATTTCCCCAGCATGACCAACGCCGTGTTGAAGCCTGCCAGCGCCAGGAAGGGCGCCGCCGCGAGTGGCCTGGCGCGGACCATGGCCAGTATCAGCGACGCGGCGACGGACAGAGCATAGAGCGGCAAGAGCGGCCGCAGTTCCGGTATCCAGTAGGTTCCGGAATAGCGCAGCCACAGCTTCTGGTACCAGTCAGGAAACCGCACCACTTTGATGTACCATGGCACTCCGACCTCAACGCTGTCGCCAAAGGCCAGGTAGTCGTGGAAGAACGCGGGATTCATCAGGAGGCTCAGTCCGACGAATACCATCGCGCCGAGCGCGCAGGCCAGGAAGAATCCAGCCAGCGTCGGGAGCGGCCGCTGCATGGTCAGTATCATGCCGGTCAGCGTCGCCGCGAGCAGGAAGGCCGCCGGGTGGATGCCGATCGCCACCGCCACAACCAGCCCGGCCTTGAAGCCCGTGGCAAACCCTCCCGGTTCGCCCGCCCTGGGAACGAGCCACAGCGCGGCCAGCAGCAACAGCAGCATCAGCGCTATCTCCTGCCGACCCAGGTGGGCGGCGGCTTCGAACTGAGGGTCCAGCGCGAGCAGTATCGTGAAGAAGTCAGGCCCTATCGCGCCCTCTGGCTCCGGCAGCACCCGCAGGAGCAGCTGCCGAAACGCGAGCAAGGTTGCGATTCCCAGCGCCAGCGACAGCAGGCGGGCCTGGAAGATGCCATACCCGGTGGCCAAGAAGACGAGCGCCTGCATCGCGTGGTAGAGGATCTTTATGGCATGCGGGGCGCGCGGATACAGGTCAAAGAACGGTTCGGTCGTCGTGATGGTTCCACGGTTCAGCCAGGCCCTGGTCAGGCCGCTCAGCCAGGCCTCGTCGCTGTGCACGAATGGGTAATAGAGTAGCGTAAATATATTGAAAACGATGTATATAGATAAAAATAAATAGATAAGGTTGGCATGTAACCACTTGCTCATTTCGCCTTCTTGGTGTAAATTCATATCGATAATTATATAGTATCAATTCACTATTCTATAGCTCTCGTGACGATAGTACAATGCGATGCGGAGGAACGACGATGCACAATTTCAGAAGATCGATGGTACCACTTCTTGCGGCCGCTCTGGCAGCCGTGACATTGGCCGCGTGCGGCCCGAGCTATGCCCAGAGCGGAAAACAGATCATCTCGGCCAGGCAGGCGCAGACCATGCTCGCCAGCGCCGGCACGATACTCGTAGACGCCCGAAATGCCGATGAATATGCCAAGGGACATGTCGCGAAGGCCGTCTGCATAACCAGGGACGACATCATGGTCAATGCCCCGTATCCAAACCTGGTAGCCGGCAAGGCTCAGATCGAGCAGGCCCTGGGCGGCCGTGGCATCGACAACGCGGCGCGGGTCATCATCTATGACGCCAACCAGAACATGGACGCGGCCAGGCTGTGGTGGACGATGGTCGCCTACGGCCACGATCCAGAGAAGGTCATGGTCGTCAGCGGCGGCTTCGAGGCGCTGAAGGCAGCGGGAGCCACGCTCGAATCGGACATGCCGACGATACAGCCTGTGGTCTATACCGCCAAGGAGCTGAATCCGGCGGTGCTGGCTACGAAGGCCGAGGTCGAAGCCCAGGTCAACAGCCCGGACCCGAAGACCGTCATCATCGATACCAGAACCGACGAGGAATTCACGGCCGGCACCATTCCCGGCTCGATCCATATCAACTTCACCAGGAACAATTTTTTCCAGAGCGGCGCGTATCGACCGGTCTCCCAGATCAGGGCCATCTATATCGAGAAGGAGATTGATCCTTCGAAGACCATCATCCTGTTCTGCAAGACTTCCGTTCGCGGCGCCGAATCCTTCCTGGCCCTGTACAACGCCGGTTACCGCAACCTGAAGCTGTATGACGGTGCCTGGGTGGAATGGTCAGGCAATGCATCGGTGCCCGTACAGGCGCCCGCAACGACGGATCTTCCCGTTCTGAATACTCAGGACGGATCATAGTAGATTGCATCTTTTGAAGGAGGGATCCATGAATCGAATCAAGCGAATACTGGCAGTGCTCCTGCTGGTGGGATTGTCCACCGCGTTGTATGCACAGAACCCGGCAACCAGCACGCTGGCCATTCAGAAGGCCACCGAGTACCTGGCGAACATGCCGGCCGACAGCTACAAGATTTCTGAAGCCGCGTTCATCGACAAGGTGAAGGCCGGCGAGAATATCATGGTCCTCGACATCCGCCAGGCTGCCGATTACAACAAGGGCCACGTCAAGGGTGCCGTCAATGCGCCGTTCGGGCCGGACATGGGTTCGTTCCTCGCCAAGCTCCCCAAGGACAAGCCTGTGATGCTGTACTGCTACACCGGCCAGACCGCCGGCCAGACAGTCGCGCTGCTCAACATCGCCGGCGTACAGGCCCGCTCGATCAACCTCGGCTTTACCCTCGGCATCTCCAAGGTACCCGGCGTCGAGGCCTACATCGAGACGACGGCGCATGCCTTCCCCGCGACCACCGCGACCTATGACTCCGCCATAGCGAAGATATTCTCGGACTACTTCGCCGGCCTTGCAAAGGTAGCTGGCACCGTCTATGCGAACAACATCATCGCCGAAGATGAAGCGAAGAAGCTGATCGATGCCGGAGACCCCAGCATTCAGGTCGTCTCGGTTCGCAGCGCCGCCGATTATGCCAAGGGCCACATCAAGGGCGCCATCAATATTCCATGGGGCAAGGGCATGCAGGCTGGATTCTCCGTCCTCCCCAAGAACAAGAAGCTGATCGTCTATTGCTACACCGGCCAGACCGCCGGCCAGACCGTCGCGGCGCTCCGCGTGATGGGCTATGACGCCGTCAGCCTCCGTGGCGGCATGGGCATGCCGTCCAATGCTCCGAGCGGCTGGGCGAACAAGGGCTACCCTGTCGTAACCAACTAAGGCAGTTAAAGCAGAAGGCGGATCCACGTTGCCGTGGGTCCGCCTTTTTTTGTGTCCGGATGCTTTCTGCAGGGCCGCGCGGCCCCGCATCGTATCGGCTAGCGCTTCTGCTCGAAGTGCGAAAATTCCATACTGAAGCTGGCGCGGCCCTGGGATACGGAACGGAGGCTGGTCGAGAAGCCAAACATGACCGCGAGCGGAGCCTCCGCGTGGACCACGTCGATGGCGGCGCGGCTGTCCGAACCGTGGATCAGGCCACCACGCTGGGACAAAAGGCTCATCACGTCGCCCATGTAGTCCTTCGGGGTCATGATATCCACCTTCATCACCGGCTCGAGCTGTACCGGCCCGGCCTTGCGGCATGCCTCGTCGAAGGCCATCGACGCGCAGGCCTCGAAGGCGAACGGAGTCGCCGTCAGTTCGTCATACTGGATGCCGACCAGCCGCACGCCGATATCGACGCAGGGGTAGCCCAGCACGATGCCGCCGCCAAAGGCATTGTTCACGGCGCGCTCTATGGCGTCGTATATCTCCTCGGGCACCTTGTTGTCGCGCATCGCCTTCTCGTAGACATTGCCCGTGCCGCGCGCCAGCGGTTCCACGACAAGGGTCACGCCGGCGGTGATCTCCTTGCCAGCCATGTTGCGCGCATACGATTCGGAGTGCTCGACCTTCTTCGTGATCGACTCCCGGTACGACACCTGCGGATTGCCCACCTTGGCGCCAACCTTGAAATCCCTGAGTATGCGGGTAACGAGGACATCGAGGTGGAGCTCGCCCATGCCGCGTATCACGAGCTGGCCGGTCTCCTCGTCATCGCCGGTCTGGAAGGTCGGATCCTCCATCGAGAGGATGTCGAGCGTCTCCTTGAGCTTCTCCCGGTCGGACACGGTCTTGGGTTCGATCGCGACCGTTATTACCGGTTCCGGAAAGTGCATGTGCTCCAGCAGCATCGGCCAGCCCTCGGAGCCGACGGTATCGCCGGTCTGGGCCACCTTCATGCCGACGAAGACCGCTATGTCGCCGGCCTGCAGTTCATCGATCGCCTCGCTCTTGTTGGCGTGCATGCGCAGGATGCGCGTGACGCGCTCGCGCTTCTTCTTGCCAATGTTGTAGACCGTGCCCGCCGTCTTGATGACGCCGGAATACATGCGGACGTAACACAGCGGGCCGGCCTCGCGGTCATACTGGACCTTGAACACGAGGCCCAGCGGATTGCCCCTGGGATCGCATGGCAGATCGAAGTGTTCTTCTTTCTTGGGGTTGAATGCCGAGACTGGCGGCACGTCGGTCGGTGAAGGCAGATAGTCGACGACCGCATCGAGCAGCGGCTGCACGCCAATATTGCGTCTGGACGCGCCGCAGAGCACCGGGACGATCTTGCGGGCGATGGTCTGGGCACGCAGCGCGGCGCGCAGCATGTCGGCCGGGATAGCCTCGCCGGAAAGGTACAGCTCGGTGATGTCGTCGGAGTGCGACGCGAGCGCGTCGACCAACTTGTCACGCCACTCGGCGGCGAGCGCCGCGAGTTCCGGTCCGACCGGAGTGCGCGTGATCGTCTGGCCGCCCGCTTCGGCATCCCAGCGCAGTTCCTCCATCGTGAGCAGGTCGACGGCCCCCTCGAAGCCGCCCTCCTTGCCGATGGGCAGCTGCACCGGCACCGCTGCCGTCGCGAACTTCTCGCGGATCTCCTCGACGGCGCCGTAGAAGTCGGCTCCGAGGCGATCCATCTTGTTGATGTAGGCGACGCGCGGAACGTGGTACCGGTCGGCCTGGTGCCAGACCGTCTCGCTCTGCGGCTCGACGCCGCCGACCGCGCAGAACACGGCTATCGCCCCGTCCAGAACGCGCAGCGAGCGCTCCACCTCGGCGGTAAAGTCGACGTGCCCCGGCGTATCGATGATGTTGATCTGGTGCTGCCGCCAGAATGTCGTCGTCGCGGCGCTCTGGATGGTTATGCCGCGCTCCTGCTCCTGCTCCATCCAGTCCATCACCGCTTCGCCGTCGTCGACCTCGCCGAGCTTGTAGGTCTTGCCGGAATAGAAGAGTATGCGCTCCGTCGTCGTGGTCTTGCCCGCGTCGATGTGCGCCATGATGCCGATATTTCGAGTTGTATCAAGGTTCATGCTGTGGCTCCGGGCGCCACTATAGACGGAATGGCCCGGTTCTTGCAAGATTGACGCATAGCCTGTACCCAGGGAGCCGCTCCGTGAAGAAAGAGACAATCCTGGTCGTCGCCTCATACGCGCTGGTATACATCGTGTGGGGCTCAACCTACTATTTCATCAAGGCCGCCGTCACGACGATACCGGCAGCCGTCATCGTCGGGTTTCGCTTCCTGTTCGGAGCCGTGATGCTCGCAGGCCTGGCCCGCGCCCGGGGAGGGCTGAAGTCGATGCCGGCCATCAGGGAGATTGGCGGAGCCGCTCTGATAGGCGTCCTGTTGCTGCTGCTGGGCAATGGCCTGATCACGGCAGCGGAGCGTTCGATACCAAGCTGGATGGCGAGCGTCGTGGTGGCATGCATGCCCATCTATGTGGCGTTCTTCAACCTGCTGCTGTACCGGATCAGGGTCTCTGGCATCAGGCTGGCCGGTGCCGTCGCCGGGGTCGCCGGCGTCGCGCTGCTGCTGTTCCAGGGTGGGACGCATGCTGAAGGCAATGGCTCGGCCTTCGCGCTGGCCATAGTCGGCGCGCTCTGCTGGGGCTTCGGTTCCAGTCTGGCCAAGGCGGTTCCCAAACCCGGCGATGTGCTGGTGTCGACGGCCATCCAGATGCTGGTTGCCGGCAGCGTGGCCTTGATCATCGGCGCCTGCACCGGAGTGCATATCGTCTCGGCACTCGCGTCAGCCTCGATGTGGTCCCTCTTCTCGCTCGTCTATCTGGCGCTGCTCGGGGCCCTCGCTCTGGTCGCCTACAACCACCTGCTCGTCGTCGAGCCGAGCTTCCGGGTATCCAGCTATTCGCTGGTCAACCCGCTCATCGCGGTCATGCTCGGCATCGCCACCGGCGAGAAGGCCTCGCATTACTTTGCGCTCGGTTCTCCGCTGGTGATGCTCGGCCTGGTCATCATCCTGTATGGCGACGCGATCAAGGATCTTGTCGCAAGGCGCCGCACGCCCCGTGCATAAGTCCGCGCCACCATCATCGAGGCTTGACACTTGTGATGCCAGGCGCCACGATCTCCGTGGCTTGCGCCAGTGCCTGGCGTACCCGCTTCTTCCAGGGAGGTAGCATGCAGAGGATCCTGCTCATCAGCCTGCTCTCTATCGGGCTCGTCGTGGCCGCGTCTGCCCAGTCACCCGGCGCCCCGGTGCTGGAGATGCGGTATTTCGCCATCGAATCATCGATCGTCATCGGCTACAGCCTGCCTGCCACGGACATCACGACGGGGTCCAGCTTCCTCCTCGATGTGGCGGTCGCGGACAACTTCACGTTTGGCGTGCAGGCCACCGTGCTGGACACGGCGGCCTATACCGCGATGAAGCTCGGCTACTACCTGAACGATCTGCTCGGTTTCTCGGCCACGTTCGGCGGCGATGGCACCACGGCCTACGTGGGCGCCGGCGCCTTTGTCATGCTCAGGAAGCATGTCAGGGAGGCGGCCCTGGCCGATGCCATCAAGCTGCGCCTCGAGTACATCGTTCCGGATACCGGCATCGCCGACGGCGCCATCCTGATGGCCGCGGGTTTCTGCCTGGGCCTGTAGGCACACAAACACAAGGAGACAGCCATGAACAACAGACGTGCAGCCATCATCGCCAGCATCATCCTGATAGCGGCGGCCGCATCAGCGTCCGCGCAGAACGTCGACGCCAGGATCATCGGATTCGAGACATCCGTGGTCTACGGCTACAATGTCGGCACCCAGACAATGGGATATGCCAATTCCTATGGCATCGATCTGACGCTGACCGATGCGCTGGTCGCCGGATTCGTCTTCACCTCGAACGCGGGCGGGAGTCTGGCCGACTCGTTCATGCTGAATTTCGCATACGGCCTTGGTGACAGGCTCGGCATGAGTATCGCGGTCGGCAACGCCGCGGCCGCTGCGCACGTCGGCGTCGGCATGTACTACAACATCTTCGAGCGCAAGGTGCAGGACACGCTCGTGTCGGTTCTGAAGCTGAAGGTTGGCTACGATTTCGCGCCATCCACGGGATTCGACACCGGCGACATACTGATGGGACTGGGCCTCGTGCTCGGCATGTAGAACCGTCCCGATCGTCGTTCCCTATACATTACCGCCTCGATCGTAGTATCTTTACCATTCGGCCCGTCCCGACTTCGCGGGGCCAGACGCCGAATCGTATCTCGAGAGGATCCTTGCCATGTCATATACAACCGCCGAGCTGCTTGCCCCGGCGGGCAATCCGGAGGCCCTGGACGCCGCCATCGGCGAAGGCGCCGACGCGGTCTACCTTGGGCTCAAGACCTTCAACGCGCGCATGCGCACCAGCAATTTCGCCTACAGCCAGTTCGAGGCGGCCGTCGAGTCGCTGCACAAGATGGGCAAACGGCTCTACGTCACCGTCAACACGGTGTTCGAGCAACGCGAAGCCGACCGGATGTACCAGCTGCTGCAGTATCTGGAGCGCGTCGGTCCGGATGGCATCATCGTCCAGGACCTTGGCGTGGTCAAGATGGCCCACGACCACTTCCCGGGACTCAAGCTGCACGCGTCGACGCAGATGAACGTCGGAACCGCCGCCGGAGCCAACTTCCTGTCCAAGGCCGGCTTCAAGCGCGTCGTGCTGTCACGAGAGCTGTCGCTCGACGAGATGAGGTCAGTCAGGGCCGAGACCAATGTCGAGCTGGAGACCTTTGTGCATGGCGCCCTGTGCGTCAGCGCCTCCGGTGTCTGCCTGTTCTCAAGCTATCTTGGCGGGCGCTCGGCCAATCGCGGTGCCTGCACGCAGGCGTGCCGAAGGCTCTTTGCCGACGAGAGCCGCGACGGCTATTTCTTCAGCCCTGACGATCTGCAGCTGATCGAACAGGTGCCCGAGCTGGTCGAGGCCGGACTCGACACCTTCAAGATCGAAGGCCGGATGAAAAGCTCCGAGTACGTCGGCACCGTGGTGGCGGCCTACCGCTACATGCTCGACAACTGGAGATTCGACCGCGAACGCGCCGCGTCGAAGGCGGCCGCGATGCTGCAGGGTGACTTTGCCAGGCACAAGACCACCTTCTGGTTCGAGGGCACCGTCGACCGCAATTTCATACGGCCGGACCAGGCAGGCGGCACGGGACTGGCCCTGGGCAAGGTCAAGGTCGTACGCGTCTTCGATGACAAGCGCTGGATGCTCGTGCGCAGCTTCGAGGGTGTCGCCGAGGGTGACTCCATACGCATACACAGCCATGGCGACACCGGCCGCACAACGGCGCGGGTCCATGGCGTGATGGAGAAGCCCGAGGGCCTTTTCCTGCAGATCGACGGCGAATATGGGCCGGAGGACGAGATCTATCTGGTGCAGACCAAGTCGATGTCGCGCCGGTACAAGCCGGTGCTGCCATCGGCCCTGGCCAAGTACCACAAATTTCCCAGCTGGGATACGGCTCCGCGGCCGGAGTTCCCGACCATACCGAAGGACAGGCTCGCGGCCCTGCCGGATGGGCTCTATTCGATGGTCAGCCGGGTGCAGGACCTGCACACCATCCTTTCGGACCGGCCGGAGAAGGCCATACTCAGGCTGTCAAGGAAGAACGCGGAACTGCTGCGCCGCCACGAGAAGGAGACGCCGTTCAAGCGCGACAGCCTGATACTGTGGCTGGAACCGTACTTTCCGCAGGGCGACGCGGCCTGGCTCGCCGAGGAGCTCGACTACTGGACGGGCAAGGGACAGCGCATCTTCATGGCGAACAACCTCGGACACCTGGCCCTGCTCAAGGGGCGCTCCGTTTCGGTGATCGCCGGCCCGTGGCTCTACGCCTTCAACGCATGGGCGTCCGCCTTCCTGTTGGGCAACGGCGCTGACTTCATCGTCCCGCCGCTTGAGATTTCGAAGCAGGCTTTCGGCAAGCTGACGGAGTCGGTACCGGCCAAGAGCCTGTTCCCGACGGTGTTCGCCTACCCACAGCTGTTCACGATACGCGCCGACATGGGCGAGCTCTTCGACCTCCGATTCCTGCGTGACCGCGATGGTGATGAGTACGAGCTGGTCGCATCGCCGGAGAATTCGGTTGTCATCCCGATCAAGCCGTTCTCGCTGGTCGACCGCATACCGTTCCTGAGGAAGGACGGCGCGACGAAGTTCATACTGGACTTCAGCTTCATTGACCTCAAGAAGCAGGTCTACAAGCGCGTCATGTCGGCCGCCCATGATGGCGTGGTGTTGCCCGAGTCTGGACGCTTCAACTGGAAGGACGGTTTCTGGAATCCTGACGAGGAGCGCTCGCAGGCGCGCTCGGCCGACTCAGGCGATCGGCCGGCACCCGCCGGTCGTGGTACCGCGGCGGAAGGCGAGCGTGCCACGCCGGGACCGGCTCCGCGTGTCTCCGGACGCAATGGGGGAGCGGGTCGTCCGGACCGCCCAGGCCGTGGCGGGCCGCCCTGGAAGGTGGCGCTCGCCGCCAGGACCCGCGATGGCGGACGGCAGTCAGACAAGACAACGACCAAGGCCCCCGGCAAGAGGCCGGCGACCGGCCGGCCAAGGACACCGCGGCCGGACCGGGGCCGCTAGCCGGGGCTCAGTGCGGGCTCCTGGCAGATCGAGCCTCGAAGAAGTCGAGTATCCTGGACCATACGCGGTCGCGCTGGCTGTCGTAGGCGAGCAGGTTGTGCTGTCTGTGCCTGAACTGGTCCATATTGGCGGTATACGCCTCGATGTCGCTTGAACCCACCTGGCTCATGATGATGCCCGCGTTGCGGAAGTCGACCATGCGGTCGCCGCGCGCATGGCACACCAGTATGGGGCAGGTTACCGCCGGCAGCGCCCGTTCGACGGCGCGCATGCCCACCTGCAGGGTATAGCTCTGCCTCGTGTACGTACCGAGGTAGCCTTTCCAGTCCGTGTCGCCATCCTCGCCAATCCTGTCAGGATCCGGATAGGCCGCCCTGATGGCCGGCATGATGGGTGCCAGGAAGCGGGCCGCGTACAGCAGCGGACTCTTGACGATGCCGTGGCGCGCCCATGCGTTGAGGACGACCGGTGCGGCGACGGTGGCCAGCGCCAGCGGTGCCAGCGCAGGATCGGCGCATGTCGCCTCGGCCAGGGCCAGGCTGAGGGCGCCGCCCATCGAGATGCCAACCACGCAGGCCTCGTCGTAGCGCGGCCGCAGCCTGTTCCAGGTATCAGTGACGACGGCCAGGTATTGGCTCCATTCGGTCGCCAGAAGATCCGCCGGGGCCGTGCCGCAGCCCGGCAGGAGCGGCGCCGCAACATCCCAGCCCCGGGCGTCCGAAGCCGCGAGCAGCTTCCTGAAATCGGCGGGTGTCGACGGAAATCCATGGACGCAGAGGATCAGCCGTCTGTGGCGGCCAGCCGGTTCTATGGGTAGTGCCTCGGGCCAATGCACCCGTTCGGGCGATGGCAGCACATAGGCCGGCCGTGGCTTGAACAGGAGCGGTGTCGTGTTCCAGAGGACGAACGCCAACACCAGCCCCGCCAGCCCCAGGGTCATCCAGACCGCACCCATGCCGAGACTGGCCATCGCCAGGCCGACGATGATGCCAGCCAGCAGCACCAGGGCCACGCGGGCCACGCGCGCGCTTGAGGCCCGCAGTATCCTTCTCTCGATCGTATCCATACGGCCAGTATATCGATTGCGCGCGGCTCTGGTCAAAACCGCGCCCGCATGTATACTATTGGATAGTATTTCTGAGATACTCTATACACTGGAGTGACCATGATAGAAGACAAGGAAGCTGGCGGCGTGGTCCTGTTCGATGATGGCGACCATCGCTTCATCTGGCTCGGGGCCGACGCCCACAGCAAGAAGGGCGTCGTGCAGACGATGCAGTACCTGATCATCGACAAGGGACGCGGCGTCCTCCTTGATCCGGGTGGAGTGCACCTGTTCCCGCGCGTCGTCGCCGCGGTGAGCCGCTACATATCGCTCGATCGCATCGACAGCATCTTCTTCTCGCACCAGGATCCGGATGTCTCCAGCGGTATCGCGTTGTGGCTCGGCGTCACCTCGGCCAGGATATACATAGCCGAGCTGTGGATGCGTTTCATACCGCATTTTGGCATCGTTGACCAGTCGCGCATCGTCTCGGTGGAGAGCGCAGGCAAATCGATGCGGCTTGGCTCGGGCGACGAGCTGTTGTTCGTGCCTACCCATTACATGCACTCTCCGGCGGCGTTCTCGCTGTTTGACAAGCGTGCCGGCATCCTCTTCACCGGTGACGTTGGCGGTGCCGTGTTTGCCGACGGCGACGAGGTGCTGTACGTCGATGACTTCCAGCGGCATGTCAAGAACATCGAGGGCTTTCACAAGCGCCTGATGGTCTCGAACGCCGTTACCAAGCGCTGGGTCGAGAACGTCCGGAGGCTTGCGCCGACGATGCTGGCACCGCAGCACGGTGCCATCTATCGGGGCGGCTCGGTCGGTGCCTTCCTGGACTGGCTCGCTGCGCTGCGCTGCGGCATCGATGACCTCGATGTCCTGTACAGGATGTGAGCGCCATGGAAACATCAGCCACCGAACCCCGTGTCGAGCCGGCAGCCTCCGCGGCCTTTGACCGGCGCATAGCCGAACTGGAAGGCAACTTCGGCGAGGCGATAGACCGCTGCGTCGTCGGCTACAACAAGGGCGTCGTCCTTTCGTCGGTCACGCGCCATTCGCTCGAGATACTGGACGACTCGATGAGCCGCATTGAATCGGGACTGACGACCATCGTCGCGGCCTTCGAGGAAATCCGCGCCACCTCGGGCTCGACATCAGCGAACGCGGAGCGCATCGACTCGATGATGGCCGAGGTTCTGGGCAGCAATGACGGGCTCAACGCCGGCATCGCGGAGCGCATGCAGGATGTTGAACGCGGCGTCGCCATAGCGCGGGATCTGGGCGTCAAGTTCAGCGGGCTCAAGGAGAAGACGAGCGGCGTTGCCGGCATCACCGGTTCCATACAGGACGTGTCGGACCGCACCAACATACTCGCCATCAACGCGTCGATCGAAGCGGCGAGGGCCGGCACGGTCGGCCGTGGCTTCAGGATCATAGCGAACGAGGTGCGGACGCTCGCAGGCCAGACCAGCGATTTTGCCAAACAGATCGAGTCGAGTATCGGCGAGCTGTCCGGGGCGGTCGGTGCGATAGCCGGAAGGATGGACGAGTTCGTGGCGCTGTTCACGCGGTTCCGCGAGTCATTCTCGGAGGTCCAGGCGACATCGGCCGAGAACGCCACCAGCATGAAGAACGCCGGTCAGTTCCTGGCACAGATCGCCGGCGCCATCAAGGAAGAGACGCAGGCGCTGGGCGACGGCCTCCACTCGCTTGAGGGCATATCGGCCAATGCCAAGGATACGCACGCGGTCTTCGGAGCCCTGCGCTCCAGCCACGATTTCCTGGACACGCTGCTCGACAAGAAGTCCTGATGGCCGGCTCCGGGCGGCTGCGCGCCGTCATTACCGACGACCGCTTCGGCTCTGTCGATGAGGAGCGAGCGGTTCTGGAGCCGCTTGGCGTCGATCTGGTTGTCGCCTCGTGCATGACGTCGGACGATGTTGCCGTTGCCTGCGCCGAGGCGGACGCGGTGCTTGCCAACCTGGCGCCCATTGACGCGCGAGCTGTCGCGGCCATGCATCGGTGTCGCGTCGTTTCACGGTATGGCGTGGGCCTGGATTCCGTCGATGTTGCCGCGTGCGAGGCTCGAGGCATACTCGTGGCCAATGTGCCTGGCTACTGTGATGCGGAGGTTGCCGAGCACGCGCTTGGCCTCCTGCTGTCGCTGACGCGCGGCATACCGGAACGCAACGGGGCGGTACGCTCCGGCTTCTGGAATGTACGCACTCCCCAGCTGTCCATTCGCGGTTCTACGATAGGTGTGGCGGGGTTTGGCGGTTCCGGGCGGGCCTTCGCGCGGGCGGTGCTTGGCCTTGGTCCGGCCCGTGTCCTGGTCTGGAGCCCGAGGCTCGACCAGACCCGGCTCGACGAGGTGCTGGCGCCCGCCGCAGCCAGTCTGGGCGTCCCGATAGCCGCCGTACCCTTCGACGGGCTGCTGGCCGAATCCGATGCGATTGCCGCGCACCTGCGCCTGGCGCCGGATTCGGCCGGCATCTTCGGCACGCGCGCCTTCGCCGCGATGAAACGCGGCGCGTTCTTCATCAACACGGCGCGCGGCGGGCTGGTCGATCCGGCAGCGCTTGCCGCTGCGCTGCGTTCGGGGCAGCTGTCCGGGGCGGGCCTCGATGTACTCGATGTGGAACCGCCGCCGCCCGATCATCCGCTCCTCGCCGCGCCCAACGTCATCCTGACCGATCACTGCGCCTACAGGTCGACACGCTCGGTGGCCGAACTCAAGCGCCGCTGCGCGGAGAATGCCGCCCGCGGACTGGGCCTGCGGGCCTAGCCAGATCGATCGCTTGTACTGCCGCGCGCACCCTGTTATTCTCAAGCGGTGAAGAATACCCAACGCCGAGAGCTCGCCGTGTGCGGGCTGGAAACCGTTCGCGCTGTCGCCGCCGCCCGACCCGATGCCGTGCGCCGCTTCTTCTATGTCGCGGAGCGTGCCCGCGAGTTCGGGCAGCTCTGTTCGAAGCTGGCCGCCCTGAAGCGGCCGTACCGGCTGGTCGGCCCGGACGAACTGGAGCGGCTTTCGGGCACGGCGCACCATCAGGGCGTGGTCGCGATGATAGATGATACGCTGCCGCCGCATGTCAGCGATGCGCTGGTCGAACAGTGGGCTGCGGCCTCGGCCCGCATCGTCGTCCTCGACCGCGTGGGCGATGACCACAACCTTGGCTCGATAGCGCGGTCGGCCGCGTTCTTCGGGTGGCACGCGCTGGTCATCGGCCGTGACGATGGCGGCGCCAGGCTGACAACCAGCGCGTACCGCGTCGCCCGCGGCGCTCTGGAGCATCTTCCCGTCTACAGCGATGAATCGGCGGCCCGCTTCGTAGGCAGGTGCGCTCGCCGCATCGTCACCATCGGCGCCGACCATCGCGGTTCCCGTTCGATCAGGAACGGCGCCTCGCCGGCCGGACCGGTCGCGCTGGTGCTGGGCAACGAAGAGACGGGATTGTCATCAGAGGTCCGCGCCTCCTGCACGGAACTCGTCAGGATCGATGGCGCCGGAACGGTCGAGAGCATGAATGTATCACAGGCCGCTGCGGTGTTCCTGTATGAGCTTGCGCCAGCCCGACGATGAGCGGCTCTTCCCGGTCCGAGCGCTACCGCGGCCGCACGACCAGGCTGATGCTCGATACGAACATCTTCGACGAGCTTGCCGCCGATCCCGAGGCCGTCGCCGAGCTCGAGAACCGGCGCGACCTGCGGCTGGTCGTGTCCGAGGTGCAAGTGCGGCAGCTGTCGGCCATACCGGATGCGGCCAGGCGGTCGCGCTGCCTGGAGCTGGTCACGCGCCTGTGCGGCACGGTCTCGGCCACGGCGGCGCGCGGGCCAGGCCCGACGGAAGCGGGCACCGACCGGCATGAGCCGGACCGCATGATAGCCGCGGCTTCACGGGCCCGCTGCGATATTCTGATAACAGAAGACCGGGGGCTGCTCGAGTACGCCAGGCAGGCCTCGATTGCGGCCATGGACTGGCGGACCTTCCTGCGGCGTGTGCTCTACCGCAGCGAATGACCGGCCCAGCCCGTATGTCCAGACAGGAGCATCGACCAGCATGCGTTTGACGACCAGACTCTTGATCCTGATGTTTCTCAGCGTACTCGTGCCCCTGCTCGGACTGTCCTGGTTCCTCAAGGTGGAGATAACCGAGAACATCCTGAAGGAGAAGCGCGACAAGCTGTTCGGCCTGGCCCGGCAACTCGATGGCGCACTGGAAGGCACCTTTGACGATATCCTTCTCCGCGAAAAGGCCGGCTCAGCCGATCGTGATACAAAAATAGCTATCCTGAACATGCGGCTCCGTGGCGTCACCGATTTTGTGGCCTCCGGCAATGATGGAGTCGGAGTGGGCTATTACAGCAAGGAGCTCGACGCGGTGCTGACCTATGGTCCGAGCGTGCAGTTTCAGTACATGGTTGGGCGCTCGATCTTCGTCGGGCACAAGGGCTACGAGGTGATGGCGACCGGCAAGCCGATGGTGCAGACCGGTTCGCTCGTCCGCGGCGACATCCTCAACTGCATGTGGCCCATCAACCGCGATGGTCAGACGATTGGCTACATCTGGGCCAACGAGACGCTCGACATGATCGGACAGCAGCTGGAGCCGATCATACGGCGCGTCTTCCTGATACTGGGCATCATCTGCTTCCTGATATACCTGAGCCTGACCGTCACGATGAAGGGCCTGCTCGACACGGTCACTTCGATACGGAAAGGCATCGAGGTGCTGTTCCACACGCCAACCTACCATCTGCCGCAGGTCTCGGGCGAACTGTCGGCCATCGTCACCACGATCAATGACCTGGTCGACACGACCAACCTGATGAAGTGTTACAACAAGAACATACTGGAGAGCGTGACGAACGGCGTTCTGGCCATATCATCGTCGGGCATCATCACCAGGGCGAACAAGGCCTTCTTCGAGATGTTCCCGGGATTCTCGGAGTCGAGCATCGAGCGGCCATACCGAGAGGTGCTCGAACCGGAGGTTGCCGCGATGGTCAGTTCCGGTCTGGACGGCGAGCTGATATTCCATGGCTCGACTCTGGAGGTCCACGGCAGCGCCATGCACGACGAGACCGGAACCAGGCTCGGCGCGGTCTTCGTTTTCAGGGACATCACCATGATGCGCAGGTACGAGCGCGAGATTCAGGAGAAGGAACGCGCCGCGATGCTCGGCGAGATGGCGCTCGCCGTCGTGCACGAGGTGAAGAATCCGATGACATCGGTCAAGGGTTTCACGCAGCTGCTGTCGCGGCCGGATGTCGACGAGCAGAAGCGCTCGAAATACCTGCACCTGATCAATGACGAGCTGAACCGGGTAAACAGGCTGCTCAACGAGATGCTTGTTTACGGCGGCCGGAGCCGGCTCGATCCGCGGCGCTGCGATCTGGCCGCTCTGGTTCGCGAGGCCGTCGAGCGCAACGACTGGACCCAGGGCGGTGCCTGCGATGAATGCCGGCCGCTGGTCCGCGCCGCTCCGGACGGCGACTATGCCGCCGAGGTGGACGCCTTCAAGCTGGGGCAGGTACTGGACAATCTGTTGAAGAACGCCTGCGATGCCGTCGCGGCCAAGGGGCGGGGGCGCATCGTTGCGCTCGTCCAGGATCTGGGCGAGACCGTAGCGGTCCGCATCGTCGATTCCGGTACGGGCATCGCCCCGGATGTGCTGCCCAAGATCGGCAACCCGCTCTTCTCCACCAAGAAGACCGGTAACGGTTTCGGCATCGCGATATCACGGAAGATCGTCGAGGCGCATGGCGGCAGCCTGGCCATCGACTCGGCGGTCGGCGTCTACACCAAGCTGAGCATCTACTTGCCAAAAGCACAGAAGCAAAAGAGGGAGGAAGCGTGATAAAAAAAATACTGATATGCGACGACGAGGCCAATGTGAGGATCTTCCTGAAGGACCTGCTGGTTCTTGAGGGTTTTGCCGTCGTCGAGGCGGAAAGCGGAGCTACGGCGCTCGATTCCGTTGCCAGGGACAAACCCGATCTGTGCATCCTTGACCTGATGCTGCCCGACTGCAACGGCGTCGAACTGCTGCCCCGACTGAAGGCGGCCAGCCCTTCGCTGGCGGTCATCGTCATTACCGCGCTCGGAACCATAGACAACGCCGTTCTTTCGATGAAGGCCGGAGCCTACGACTTCATAACCAAGCCATTCGATGTCGATACGATTCTGATGTCGGTCAAGCGGGCGCTTGACTTCATATCGGTCAGCCGCGAGAACACGGTGCTCTGGAACCTGCACAAGAACCGCATCTACTTCGAGGACTTCATAGGCGACTGCCAGCAGATACAGGCCATCCGGAACCTGATACCCAAGCTGGCCTATGCCGACGTGCCCATCCTGATAACCGGTGAGACTGGCACCGGCAAGAATGTGCTGGCCAAGCAGATTCACTTCACGCTCTCAGCGGCGGAGGCTCCGCTGATCTATGTCAACTGCTCGAGCATTCCGGCTACGCTGTTCGAGTCCGAGCTTTTCGGGCACGAGAAGGGCAGCTTCACCGGAGCCGCCAGCCAGAAGAAGGGTCGTGTCGAACTGGCCCATGGCGGAACCCTGCTGCTGGACGAGATTACCGAGATACCGTTCGAGATCCAGGCCAAACTGCTCGATTTCCTGCAGGAGCGCACGTTCTACCGCGTTGGTGGCGTTGCTCCCGTCACCGTCGACATCCGTATCATCGCGCTGACCAACAAGAACCTGCAGGAGGAGATCAAGTCGGGCAAGTTCCGCAAGGACCTGTACTACCGGCTCAATGTGATCCATTTCGGCATTCCGCCCCTCCGCGAGCGCGGTGCCGATGTCATTCTGATATCGGAATACCTGCTGTCGCTTCTGCGCCGCAAGTACAACAGCTCGAACATACGGATCAGCGAGCAGGCGCTTGGCCTGATCCGCAGCTACGCATGGCCCGGCAATGTGCGCGAGCTGAAGAACGCGCTGGAGCGTGCCTTCATCTGCGCCGACGGCGAGCTGATAGAGGCGAACGCGCTCAATCTGGAGGAGCAGGACCACGGGGTGGTGAAGCGCGGCCTGAAGGACCTGATCGACGAGTTCGAGCGCGATGTCATACTGCGGCGCCTGTCATTCTTCAAGGGCAGCCGGACCCAGACCGCCCAGGACCTCGGCATATCGATCCGCAATCTGCAATACAAGCTGGAGAAGTACGACATCCGGTGACGGCCCTGGCAGCTCGTGGCGCGCAATAATTTGCGCGGTGCCTGCCGGAAATTGCGCGCGCCCGCGGCCGCGCCGGCGCTGAATCGCGATGGGATCTCGCTCTGGCGGTTCCTGGGTGACTCCTGTGCCTGGCACGCTTCCTGCTTAACAGTTGTCACTATCGCAACAGGAGGCGTGTATGATTAGAGCCCTGGGAAACTTCTTTACCAAGATAGCCAAACGATGGCTGGCGGACGCGTTTGTCTTCGCCATCGTCTTGACCATCATTGTCTATGCGCTGGGTATGATTATCCAGAAGTCTTCGTTCCTCGATATGGCCTCGTACTGGGGCGGCGGCATGTGGAGCCTCCTGGGCTTCTCGATGCAGATGGTGCTGGTCCTCGTTACCGGCAGCGCGCTTGCCATTTCGAAGCCCGTGCATCGGGTGCTCGTTTCGATTGCCAAGGCCGCCTATACGCCGGCCAGGGCCATCATCATCGTCACCGTCGTGGCGCTGCTCGGCAACTGGCTGAACTGGGGTTTTGGCCTCATCGTCAGCGCGATTCTGGCCAAGGAAATCGCCAAGGCGAACAAGGGCATTCACTACCCGCTGCTCGTCGCCAGCGCCTACTCCGGCTTCATCATCTGGCATTCCGGTCTGTCCGGCTCGATTCCGCTGTCCATAGCTGCCAAGACACCGGTCATGGAGAAATTCGCCCATGGCGCCATCGTGCCGACCGGCGAGACCATCTTCTCGGTGCAGACCCTGGCCATCGTCATTGTGCTCCTTGTCAGCATCCCGATCATCAACATGCTGATGCACCCGAAGAAGCAGGAAGAGATCATCGAGGTCAATCCGCTGGCGTTTGCCGATGATGACAGCGACGACGTGCCGGTCAAGGCTCGCAAGGACATGACCCCCGCAGAGAAGCAGGAAAACTCGATGGTCCTGGCGATGATCATCGTCGTCGTCGGACTCGTGTATACGGTCCGATTCTTCGTGAAGGGCGGGGCGCTGAGCCTCGACATCGTCAACTTCATATTCCTGATACTCGGATTGCTCTTTCACCGGACGCCGATAGCGTACGTGAAGGCTGTCGACAAATCGGTGCGCACCTGCGGCGGCATCGTGCTGCAGTTCCCGTTCTATGCCGGCATCATGGGCATGATGGTCAGCTCGGGCCTCGCTGCGACGCTGTCCAATTGGTTCGTCAGCATCTCCACGCCGAAGACGTTCCAGCTGTTCACCTACTATGCCGCCGGTATCGTCAACATGTTCGTGCCGTCCGGTGGCGGCCAGTGGGCGGTCCAGGGCCCGATCATGATGCCGGCAGCGGAAGCGCTCGGTGTCTCGTATGGCCGCGCCGCGATGGGTATCGCCTGGGGTGATGCGTGGACCAACATGATCCAGCCGTTCTGGGCCCTGCCGCTATTGGCCGTCGCCAAGCTGAACATCAAGGATATCATGGGTTACACCACGGTCATCCTGCTGTGGGCCGGCATCATTACGTCGCTCGGACTGCTGTTCCTCTAGTAGACCAGGCTTGTGTGCCCGCGTTTCGGCTCCGGTCGAAGCGCGGGTTTTTTTATTGCAGCGCCGACTGTATGGCGGAGAACACAGCCTCGGGAAGCTGCTTTCTGCCTTCCGCATCCAGCGTGTCGGTGCGTACCGCCGGATGCACGGTGATGTGAATCGCCGCGGGTTCGATGCGGTTATGCGCCTCCCAGACCTTGTATGACCCATCGATCGTCACCGGTACGATGATCGCATTGGAACGGGTGGCCAGCTTGAAGCTGCCCTTGTGGAATGGCAGCATCCGGGGTCCGCGGCTCCTGGTGCCTTCCGGATAGATGACGATCGCGTTGCCGCGTTCTATGCTGCGCACGCCGCGGTCTATCGCGCGCATGCCGCGCCTGGGGTTGCCGCGGTGTATGAACGCCGAGCCGAGCGCGGCTATCCACACATTGATGAACGGGAACCACATCGCCTCGCTTTTGGCTATGAATCCGACGGGGCGTGGCAGATAGGCCAGCATCAGTACGATGTCGAGGTCTCCCTGATGGTTGGCCACGAAGCAGACGCGCTCCTCCGCGGGGACGTTTTCCAGCCCGGTAATGGTCGCGCTGGCGCCTATGCCCCAGAGTACGGCCCTGCCCCAGAATCGGGTGAAGTATCCCAGCGCGGCGCGGGTAGTCCGTCCCAGACCAAGCGCATCGGTCAGCATGTACAGGAGCGCCAGTGGCGTCGACAGTGCCGCGCTGATCCATACTCCGGAGAGCACCAGTATTGTTCTGAGCATCGGGAAATCCTCCATCCTGCCAAATCGAAGAGGCACGCGCATTCTCCCGAATTCAGGCATCCCTGCCAAGTCCTCTGTGACGCGATCGTGACCATATATTGGAAAGCCGCCGCCAATTTGACTATACTGGAGGCATGATTAAAGTTACCGTCAAGAATTCAGGGATGGCGCAACCATGAGCGATTATTTTGCGCCATTCCGCAGTCGCCATCCGGAATCCTTCGCCCAGTACGATGCCCCGGGACGTCCTGGTGCGCCAGCCGAGCTTCGCATCTCTGGTGGCATCGACACGGAATCGGCACGTGACTTCCTGGACTGCACGCTGGCGGCGCTTGCGGACCTCTCGGCAGGGACCGAGCTGACCATCCGGCTCGATGGCGTTCAGTACATCTCGTCGGCCGGTGTCGGAGCCCTGGCCCGCGTGCTCGCCGAGGCCGAAACCCGGAAGGTCAGCATGTGCTTCAAGGGCATTTCTTCATCGTGCCGAGACGTGTTCTCGGTGCTCGGACTCCTCCGCTACTTCAATGTCCAGGAACCCTAGTCGGCATCGCCAGGCAACAATCGGACGCGATCTTCGTTGAAGGATACCGATACCCGCGCGCCTTCGTCGGCGACACGCTTGCCCGCCGGGTCGTCTATCTGCACCAGCAGCTCCCCGTATTCGGTGGTGACGAATGACTCGATGCTCGAGCCCAGGTAGACATTCTGGCGTACGGTTCCGTCGACGATCCCGGAGTCCGGGGCGCCAAGCCTGAGCGACTCCGGCCTGGCCATCAGCATGGCCGGTTTGCCCGCCGTGAGGCCGGCGACGCTGGAGCCGGCGCGCACCTGCTTGCCATGTATGGTACAGACAGACCTGCCGTCTGCGGTACCCTTGAACTCGGCCGGGAAGAACGCCACCTTGCCGACGAAGCCAGCGACGAACATCGAATCGGGCTGCTCGTAGATCGTGTTGGGCGAGCCTATCTGCCTGATCCTGCCATCCTTCATCACGATGACCCGATCGGACAGGCTCATCGCCTCGACCCGGTCATGGGTCACGTAGACGGCCGTGATTCCCAGGGACTTCTGTATACGGCGAATCTCGACACGCATCTGCTCGCGCAGCAGGGCGTCCAGGTTGGACAGCGGCTCATCGAGCAGCAACACGCCTGGCTCGACGACGAGGCTGCGGGACAGCGCGACGCGCTGCTGCTGGCCTCCGGACAGCCTTCCGGGCGACCGGTCCGCATAGTCGGTCAGGCCCGTCAGGGCCAGGGCCCGCTTGACCCGTTCATCGATCTCCGTCCTGGACAGCCTGCGTATGCGCAGGCCGTATGCCACATTGTCCGCCACATTCATGTGCGGAAAGAGGCCGTAGCTCTGGAACACCGTGGCCGTATCGCGCTTGTTCGGCGGCAGCGCGCTGACATCCTCGCCGCCTATACGGATGGTGCCCCTGGTGGGCAGATCGAAACCGGCTATCATCCGCAGCGTCGTCGTCTTGCCGCATCCGGACGGGCCGAGCAGGGTAACCAGCTCGCCGGGGCTGACGACGAAACTCGCGTCGTCGACGGCCACGACGTCCGGTCGTCCCCTGAGGTTCTTGTATATCCTGGTAACGTGGTCAATCGTAACCGCAACTGGTTCTTTAGCCATGCTGTGCTCCGCCTATCGAGTCATCGACTTGTCGAACGCCCCTGTGTCACGCACGAGGAGCCTCATGAGGCCAAAGGCGCTCATGACTATTATGATCAGCGTGGTCGCGAGCACGCTCGCCAGACCAAATCGCAGGTTCTCCGAGAAGTTGTAGATGAGCACCGTCATGTGGTACCAGCGCGCCGAAATCAGGAATATCACGGCGCTGACCGCCGTCATCGACCGTACGAAGGTATACGACATGCTCGATATGAAGGCGGGCCTGATCAGCGGCAGCACGATGCTCCTGAACACCATGCCTTCGTCGGCGCCAAGATCACGCGCGGCTTCCTCTATCGATGGATCGATCTGGCGCAGCGACGCGACACCGGACTCGATGCCGACCGGCAGCTCGCGTATCACGTAGTTGATGACGATGATGGCGCCGGTGCCAACCAGCAGTATCGGCGCCTTGTTGAAGGCCAGTATGTAGGCGATGCCCAGCAGCGTGCCCGGCACGGCGAAGGGCGTCATCATGATCGCCTCGAGAACGCGCCTGCCCGCAAAGCTCTTGCGCACGAATATGACGGCGGCGGCCATTGCCAGAAGGCCTGCCACCGGCGTCGCGAGTACGGCCAGCGTAAAGGTCGACTGAATGGCATCCTTGCCGCGCGACAGCGCCTCGCCGATGTTAGCCAGCGTGAAGCTGTAGTCGATGCCCCAGTTCTTGACGAAGCATCCCGCGATTATCGTGCCATAGAGCGACAGCACGAAGGCGACGATCAGCCATACGCCTGCCGTCAGCGCGGCCTTGACCGGGGGAGAGGCTATCTCGACCAGCTTGAGGTTCGGTTTGCCGGTAACCGTGATGAAGGATCGCTTGGAGACCCAGTTGCGCTGTATGAAGAACGCGGTCAGGGTCGGCAGCAGCAGAAGCAGCGACAGCGCAGCCCCGCCCCCCAGATCGTTGCGCCCGGTCACCTGGATGTACGCCTCCACGGAGAGCACCCGGTAATTGCCCGCCAGCAGCAACGGGTTGGCAAAGTCGGCGAGCGAATTGGTAAACACGAGCAGCCATGCCGACAGGATGCCCGGTATCGCCAGCGGCAGCGTTACCGTGCGGAACACAGCGGCCCTGGTGGCATTCAGGTCGAGCGCGGCCTCCTCGAGGGTCGCATCGAGCCCCTGCAACACGCCGGCCAGCGTCAGGTACGCTATCGGGAACATGCCGATCGTCTGCACCAGCACAAGACCGCCCAGGCCATATATGGAAAAATTCTGCAGGCCCAACAGCTGTTTGGTTATGAGTCCGTTGTTTCCCGCCAGCAATATTATCGACAAGGTCAATGAGAAAGGAGGCGATATGACCGGAAGCTGGGCAATCGCCGACAGGAATTTCTTGCCTCCGGCGCTGGTCCGGTGAATGACGAACGCGAACAGGAAGCCGACGATCGTCGATGTGGTCGCGGTCCACAGACCCAATCTGACCGAACCCCACAGCGCCTGCAGATGGGCGCCGGACAGCGCGTCCGCCCAGAGCGCCAGCGAGAACCTGTCGTCATGCAGGAATGACAGGCGGAACGCTTCCGCCAGCGGGTACACGATGAAGACGAGCGATATGGCGGCAAGCACGATTACCGCGTACCCAACCGTCGTGTCGCGCGTGAAGCGCGATATGCCAGAGAGCGCGGCGAACAGCACAAACGCGCCTATGGCAAAGGTAAGTAGCAGCCGCTCTATGCCGGAATCGGCCGTCTCCGGAACCATGAACACCGCAATGCCATGCAGTTCGCTCTTCGCATCGTCGGTAATCGGCGCATAGAACAGCCGTATCGGCGTATCGCCCAGGCGCGCCTTGGCCGGCGAGGCGTAGTTCTCGAAGTAGTACGCGGACTCGAGGCCCTTCTTCGCGTCCGGCGTCGATGCAAGCGTGTTCCAGAGAGACAGGGCGCCTTCATCGATGGCGTGCGCCTCGTACACGTCCGGATCGGCCTCCGAAGGCACGAGGTAAACCGCCGAGCCGCCGGGCAGCGAATCGTCGACCGACTTCAGCCAGTCATCGGTCAGCGCCGGATCTGCCGGCGCACTCATCGCCAGGAGCCCAAGCGCGTGGGTCCTGGTAGTCGCGGCGCTCGTCCGCACCGAGGAGCGCAGGGTCGTGTAGATCCACAGATCGGCGGCGGCGAAGACCGCCAGCACCATCAGAAATTTTAGTACCTTGTCCTTGGTAAACACGGCAGGCTCCGGAATTGGAACGGGTTTGGTCGCGGTTGGACGAATCGCAGCACGAGCCGACCGCCGTGAGCGGCCGGCTCATGTTCTTGACGCTTATCGCTTGTTGCCTATCTCGGCATCCCAGCGCTTCAGCAGCCGCGCCTTGTTTTCGGGAGCGCCATCCCAGGCAAAATCCTGCTTGACGGTCTTGATGTCTTTGATGGACAGTGCGTCCGGATGCTTGACCGCTCCGGCGGCGACGAGCACGACATAGTAGTTGACGAATTCCTTCTGCGCGGTCGGGCTTGAGAGGATCCAGTCATACAGCTTCTTGGCATTGACCGAGTCCTTGCCGCCGGCCACCAGCGACATCGAGGCCAGCTCATATCCGGTGCCTTCGCTCGGGGCATAGAATACCACCGGGGCGCCTTCCACCTTGAGCTTGACCTGGTCGTGGGCATAACCGATCGCCACCGGAACCTCGCCGATCGCGACGCTCTTGCCGGGAGCCGAGCCCGACTTGGTGTACTGGTCGATGTTGGCATCGAGCTTCTTCAGATAATCGAAGACCTTGTCCTCGTCACCCTTGAAGATGTAGCGCAGCGTGGTGATCACGTTGTAGGCGGTGCCCGAGGTGTTCGGGTTGGCCATGCGTATCAGGCCCTTGTATTCCGGCTTGATCAGGTCGGCCCAGCTGGTCGGCGGCTTGATGCCGAGTTCGGCGGCGCGCTTGGTGTTGGTTACAAAGGTCAGCGGGCCAACATACAGACCCACCCAATAGCCTTCCTTGTCCTTGAACTCGGCGGCCGTCTTGGCCGCGGCTCTGGACTTGTACGGCGTGGTCAGGCCCTTGCCCTTGGCGGTGATGTGATCAAGGCCGACGCCGCCTACCCAGATGGATGCCTGCGGATTGGCCTTTTCGGCCTCGAGCCGGGCCACAACCTCGCCTCCCGACAGGCGGACGAAGCTGACCTTGATGCCGGTTTCGGCCTCGAACTTCTCGAAGAGCGCCTTGGCGAGCGGCTCCTCAAGTGTGGTGTAGGCGCTGACCGTCTGCTGCTGCGCCATTGCGAATGACGCTGCGAATGCGACGAGTGCCAGAACCAATGCTGAACGCTTCATGATTCCTCCGTGCGCGGGCATGCACTGCCCGGATGTTTTCTATAGTTTAGGGCAGGTGCATCGAATGCGCAAATCAATAAAGGTTCGAAAAATCGACCAAACGTTCGAAATTCCGCTCGGCCCGTCACGGTTCTGTACAGTCCATTGCGGGACGGCGTATGCTTGCCCGAGCGGGTTCGACAAAGAGGCACAGGATGAAGGACAACGGCAGGAATGTGATGATCGTGGTCGCGTACGATGGTACCGAGTTTCAGGGCTGGCAGCGGCTCGGGGGCGGCGCGCGTACGGTGCAGAAGACGCTTGAGGAGGCGCTGTCACGCGCGCTTGGCGGCAGCATCAATGTGGTGGGCTCCGGCCGGACCGACGTCGGCGTACATGCCGAAGGGCAAGCCGCCAACTTCTGGACGGCGTCGAGCCTGCCGCTCGACACGATCGTCGGTCGGCTCAACGATGCGCTGCCGCGCGATCTCGTCTGCCTCTCTTCCCATGACATGGCGCCGTCGTTCCACGCCCGCTACCGCGCGCTGGCCAAGACCTATGCGTACCGCTTCCACGACGGCCACGTGCGCGACCCGTTCCTGGCCCGCTGGACCCACCACGTACCAGCGCGGCTGGACGAGCGGGCGATGTTGGACGCCTGTAGCGTGCTGACCGGCTCGCATCATTTCTCGGCGCTCTGCAACGCCAAGGAAGACGCGCAGCACTTTGTGCGCACGCTGTTTGACGCGCGCGTCGAACGGACCGCCGACGTCGTCCAGGTGCTGTTCAGGGCGGACGGCTTTCTGTACAACCAGGCGCGCGTGATGGCCGCCTGCGCCCTCGAAGCGGGGCAGGGGCTCATGAGTCCGGCACGGCTGGCCGCGTTGCTGGCGTCGCGCGACCGGTCGCGGACACCAGGCGCGCTGGGAGCCTACGGCTTGCGCCTGGTCCGGGTCGAATACCGTGCAGAGGATTTCGCCGGTCCGCCTCCAGGCCAGGCGCCTGAGGTATGCCTTGGCGCGGGTTCGGAGGCCGGCCGGCCGGAAGGTGCTCGGGGCCCGCGTGCATCGCGGGCGGGACGAGGGCCACGGCCCTGATCCTTTGAACCCTTGAGCGCTGCCCTGAACGTGGCCGGCGGGGGACACTCCAGGCGCAACGGGTCGCCGCCGGATGGTCGCCGCACCGATAGCAACGCCGCGTGCAGGCCCAGGCGGCCGAGTGGGTCACGCCGGGCGCCGTAGCGTTTGTCCCCGGCCACCGGGCAGCCGGCTCCGGCCAGCTGCGCGCGTATCTGGTGCCGGCGCCCGGTCTCCAGCGACAGCTCGACCAGCGACAAGCCGTCGCCCTGGGCGGCCACGCGGTAGCGCGTTATGGCGCGCAGCGAGCCCGCGGTGCCAGCTGGAACCTCGCGCACCAGGTACGGGTCGGTCTCGGACAGCCAGGTGTCGAGCGTGCCCTCCGCCGATGGCAGCGTGCCTTCAACCAGTGCGACGTAGCTGCGCTCATCAACCGATGCATTCCAGGCGGACATCAAAGCGGTCTTGGCCGCCGCGTGTTTCGCGAAGACGATGACGCCGGAGGTATCGCGGTCCAGGCGGTGGACGACGGCCGCGCGGGCCTTGGGGTTGCGCCTGCGCAGGTGGTCGGTTACCACGTCGTACAGGCTGCGGGTTCTGGAGCCTTCGGGCGCGATCGTCGGCATGCCGCAGGGCTTGTCCACGGCGATGATGTCGTCATCCTCGTACAGGAAGGTGACGATGAATTTACCCGATCGCACCGTAGACCGTGCCGCGCCGCGGGGTCTGCTCACAGTACGGCCTTGACTCCGGGCAGCCGGCCTATGGCCTGGTAGGTCTCGTACAGGCTTTCCTTGTCCTGGAAAGCGACCCGGCATGCCAGTCTGCCATACTTCTCTCCGCTCGCCGGCAACGATCTGACCGGCTCCAGGCCAACTCCGCGCGCGGCAAGAAGCTGCCCCAGATCCGCCTGCAGGCTGGTGCCCGTGGCACGGGCGAATATCACGCGCAGTTCGAACTCCACCGGATATTCGATGCCCTCGACGCCCGAGGGTTCGATTGAAACAGAATCATCAGCCATTGGTGCCTCGCTCCATCCGCTCCCGGGGATGCTGCCGATCGCGCGACTGGCTGCCACCGGGGGCCGTCTCCTGATATGAAAGGATATCCCGCTCCAGGCCGCTTCGATATGCCAGCAGCTCGAGCAGGATCGGTTTGTCTTCCGCGGCGGTGTCCAGATTGGACAGCAGCGATTCAACGGTCTTCGAGAAGCCGGCAAGATCGGTCGCGCCTTCCAAGCGCGGGCACAGGAGGCGGCTGGCGCAGAATGATCGCCAGCGTGCCAGCTCCGGGGCCGACAGGGTCTGGGGCCAGTTTCTGGCGAAGAGCCGCCTGACCAGCTGGGGCAAGCGCTCGTCCAGGAACGGCATCGCGTAGGCGTGTGGCCTGGCCTCCGTGGGGCCAAGCGTCGCTATCGATTCATGGATGGCAGCCATCGCGTCCTTGTCCTCGTCCCGGAAGAATCCGCCGGAATAGATGCGGTATTCCGGATCGGGCTCCACCACGTCTGGCGGCGGCGGGGCAAAGACGGCCTGCAGTTTCTGTATCAGCTCGGGCTCGCGTTCAAGACTCCGCGCCCGCTCGATTGCGAGCTCCGGGCTGATACCCAGCCTGTCGGCTGCCTTCGCGTCCATCGTCGACAGCGGGGCCAGGAAGGGACAGCGCCCGAGCCTGATGTCGACAAGGGGAATGCGCTCACCTTCGTCGAGCTCCGCCTTGCGGGAGAAGACGCGCCTGCGGATCTCGTCCACCGAAAGCTCGAGCAGGGGCGATGGGTCGTAGCGGAGATCGATCGCGACGAGCCCATCGCGCCGGCCCGGAACCATGCCCACCGGCGCGACGATGGTCGTGCAACCCCGCGCGCTAGTGTACTGGGCGGCGGTATGGACGAGCGGTTCCCGGTTGGCCAGATTGACGAGCGGCCGCAACGAGTCGCGGGTCCTGTGCTTCCAGTACCAGTCGTACAGCCGCGGCTGCGCCTGCCGCACGAGCCTGACCAGTCCGATGGTAGCCGCTATGTCATGGAAGGCGTCGTGCGCCGACTCGAGCGGAATCGCGTTGGCCGCGGCCATGCTGCCCAGCCTGAAGTCGGGCTTGCCGTCCTGTCCGTCGGGCCACGATATTCCGTCGGGACGCAGGTCCCTGGTGGCCCGGAACAGGTCGATCACGTCCCAGCGGGTATTGCCGTCGGCCCATTCGCGCTCATAGGGATCAAACAGGTTGCGGTATAGCAGGTTGCGTATGAACTCGTCGTCAAAACGTATGGAATTGTATCCGGCCACGCAGGTAGCCGGAGCCAGCATCTCGTTCCTGATCGCCTTCGCGAACTCATATTCCGGCAGGCCCCGCTCCAGTGTCTCTGCCGGCGTGATGCCATGGACGAGGCACGAGTAGGGGCTGGGCAGATAGTCCGGGCTGATCCTGCTGTACAGTACGACGCGGTCGGCGACCGGCTCCAGGTTCTCGTCCGTCCTGAGACCCGCAAACTGGGCAATCCTGTCATGGCGCGGGTCGAGTCCAAATGTTTCCAGGTCGTACCAGAGTATGCTCGCGGCCATTAGGACAGTATACTCCGCATACGACCCGAACGTGAAGTGACACCTTTGACAGTGATACCCTTGACAACGCCCCACCGTATCGATAATCGTTATCGATACGGTCGCCCGCTGGCCGCGGTGGAGGTTGTGGTGAACGACGATGAACGCGTGGCTCTCGAGCGATACCTGAAGGCCCGCGGACTCAAGATGACCCACGCCAGGAAGACCGTGCTCGAGGCGTTTCTGGGTCTCGAGTCGCACGTCAGCGCCGAGGCCGTGTTCGAAGCGGCCAGGCGACTCGATCCTGGCATCGGCCAGGCAACCGTATTCCGTACCATCAAATTGCTGTCTGACGCGGGCCTGGCCAGGGAAGCCAGCCGGGACGAGGCGGCACGACTGTACGAGCATGCCTTCAATCATGCCCATCACGACCATCTGACATGCGTACGCTGCGGTGCCGTCGTCGAGTTCATCGATGCCGACATCGAACGCGCGCAGGATGGGGTCTATCGCCGCTTCGGGTTTGCGTCCAGCGGCCATCGGCTCGAGCTGTACGGCCTGTGCCCCGCCTGCCAGCGGGCATGAGCGATCCGAGCCGCTAGCGGCTTCCCGCGTCGACGTGGAAGCGTCCGCGCCCCTGCCTTCTGGCCTCGACAATGGCCGCCCGGGCCCGCTTCAGGGTATCCGCGCCTTCGCTCGGTTTGCCGACTGCCGCGCCGACCGCACCGCCTATCCATATCGTCTGCGAGCCAAGCTCGACGGGTCTGCAGAGCGTCTCGACCAGCTGGCCGGCCCGCTCCTCGGTCACCTCCAGCGCTCGGGCGGGAACGACCGTCGCTATCGCCGCGAAATCATCGTCACCGGTGCGCGCCGCTATGCCATCGGAACCGGCGAAGGTCGCGACACGCTTGGCCACTTCGATCAGCACGGTATCGGATATCTCCTTGCCATAGCGCTTTTCCAGTTCTTCAAAATTGTCGAGGTCGGCGCTCATCACGATGATGCTCTTGCCTTCCTGCGCTATCATGCCAGCCTTCTCCGCCAGCCATGCGGAAAGGCCATTGGCATTGGCGAGCCCGGTCAGCTCGTCGACCCTGTCGGACGGTATCTGTTCGTTTCTGGCCACGGTCACTCCGGGGGCTGGCCTTGCGGTGGCCTTCAGGACCAGAACCCCGAGCCGGACAAGCGCGGCCAGCGCGGCACCGGCAATCACGACGCCTGCCAGCGCTCCCGGGATTCCGGCCGCCATCGCGCCAACGGCGCCGATCAGAGCCGAAGCCGAGCCGACCGATGCCACGATGAGGATAGTCCTGGATTGACCCGAATTGCCTGATCCTTGTGTGCTCATACCACAGTATCGGCAGTTGCGCAGACGGCGATAACAGTCCACAATGGGTACCATGGAGCCGACATACAGAGCGCTCATACCCGACGCCATTCCTGTCGATAAGGGGAATGAGAAAGTGGGTATGGCTTCAAAAACCGGTTTTGCCGTTTCAGATTCAGACAGACGCCTCATCCGTGACAATGCGCACTACATCCGCGAGGCGCTGTTCTCGTGCATTACGGATACGCAGGTGGAATGCTCCGTCGCCTTCGCCCGGTATCTGGCCCGGGCCGGATTGAATGCCGAGAACTATTGGCTGTTCCTGCGGCTCGTGATGACCAACAATCCGTGGGTGCTCGACGAGTTGCTGCACGAGCGCGAACCGCGCTTGCTGTTCTCGACCATCCTGCCCACCGAGGAGCTGGTCGAAACCGCCTTCCAGGCCTTGTTCTCAAGGCATCCCGATGAGATATACCCCAAGGCCCTCGAGGCGCTGCTCGGGATCGTCGAGAATGCCTATTTCGATCCCGATGATGGCTACCGCCTGCGGAGGCTGTCCATCATGGACATCAACGCCCTGGGCAAATTCCTTCGCAAGGACGAGCCCCAGGAGCATCCGGTCAACCGCCTCATTCTGGAGATTCTTGACAAGCTGACCGGTCTTGGAGAGTATTTCCAGGAACCGGACAAGAGTGTGCTTTCCAAACACGCCTTCAATGTGCGGTTCGCGTATTTCGACAGGGCCCGGGACATGGTCGATGCCATACCCCATCCGCTGCTGGTGCGGGTGGCAGACCGCAATTCGGCCGATCCGGAGGCGGATTACGCTGACCTGATCACAAAGCGCCGGGCGCGCAAGCGCGACGAGCGCGGCCGCTTCGTCCGGGATTCGCAGCCGGAGGCCGAGCAGCCGACGGCTGAGCCGCCGAAGCCCGAGCAGCCGCAGGCTGAGCCGCCTGTGGTTGTTGCCCCCACCGTGAAAGCGGCTGGGGCCAGGGGCTCCGGTCCGAAGACCCCGTCGCCGGCACCAAGGCGCAAGAAGAAGCCAAGCTGATCCCGGCCACACACCATGAGTGTCCGCATCGCGTCAAACCGCAAGGAGGTTCCCCATGGCGAGGAAGTCTGACCCCGGTACTGTCAGGGAACGCCAGAAAACGGTCGATCAGGCGTCGATTCCGCCACACTCCGATGTCAGGCTGGTCGAGCACGCTGTGGACATCATCAGGAACGACCCCTGCCGGCCCCGCGACTCGCGCAAGGAGCCAGGCGGACTCCTGGAATTGCCCAGAGGGCTCCGGCCCATCATCGTCGGCGATCTGCACGCGTGCGTCGAACACCTTGGCTACATTCTTGGTCATGGTGACAACAGACGGGACCTGGATGAAGGCCGCGCCTACCTTCTGTTCGTCGGAGACATACTGCACGACGACCGTGTCGGCTACATGCGCGAGACGGCGAACTCGATCCAGATACTCAATCAGGTGCTGACACTGGTGGCCACATGGCCCGGTCGGGTATTCTATATACGCGGTAACCATGATACCTTCGACGAACGCCTGAGAAAATCGGGCGTCGCCCAAGGAGCGGAGTTCAAGAAGGCTCTGGTACAGATCACCGGACAGGCCTTTACCGACGCGGTGGGCCGCTGGTTCGAAGCCTTGCCGTTCTTCGCCATTGGCGAGGGGTTCGTCATCGTGCACGCCGGACCGGTTCGGGGTGGCTGCACCCGAGAGGAAATCATAGACATCTGGAGACGCCCTGACTACGCCATGCAGTTCATGTGGAATCGCGTGAACGAGTTCCATGGCAATCCCAGCCCCAAGGAATATGGGGAGACCGATATCAGGATGACGCTCGAGACGCTTGGCTTGCCGCCCCTGACCCATTTCATCGTCGGGCATAATCCGCTCTGGAACGATGGTGGCACGACAGGCTTGTGGGAAAACGTCATCGGGATCAAGAATCATCACATCATCTATTCAGGTTCCGGGAGCAAGGCTCCGTACTACACCCTTGAGGGTGGGGCGCTCAAGGCACGATTCTCCAAACCGGAGCAGGCGGAGGTATATTACTATGGATGAACGGCAGCGCATGCTCGCAGAGCTCGATGATCCGGAGCTCGCCTCGTATTTCTACCTTGAAAAGACCATGCCCGAGCTGCTGCGCCATCTGGATTCCCTGGAACTGGCGCTGGATCCGCTCGCCGACGACATGCCGTTCAACGCGGCGGTCAAGGGCTATGGCGGAGCCAAGGATGCGCAGGGACACCCCTGGATCGTCAAGCCGATAGCCAGCAAGCAGGAGATCCTGTACCATCGGCTGTGCACGCTGGCGTATCTTCTGGACCACGCGACAGGAACGCTCGCGGCACCGACGGGCATCGCGACCATCGATGGGGCGGTGTACCGGATTACCAAGGTCGTGCGCAGGTCGATACAGATCAGCTCGTATCCCTATCTTGATCAGCCGTACATCGGCATCATCCGGGCTGATCTGGTCAATCGCTGGCTGTATTTTGATGAAGACCGCAATCCCAACAACTATCTGGTCGTCCACAATCGCAAACAGCGCCCCTTCGTCGTCGCCATCGACTATGACAAGGCCGATCTGGCCTCCCCGGTCATGAAGATCACCGGCGACCAGCAGAAGTTCGGCTGGTTTCGCAGCGAAAAGACCAGGTTCCTGACGCTGCTCAGACCCACGCACTTCGAAGGCATATCGATCGATGTGTTCGATGCCAGGCTGAAGGCGTTTTGCGGCCTGGCCGAGGCCGATCTGCGCACGATAGCCCACCAGCTACTTGATGAGTATGCGCCTGTTTCCTATGCCGATGGCATTGTCGCGAACCTGCTTGCAAGGCGAGCATATATCGACGAGTATTTTAGACGCATGTTCAAATCGGCGGCCGAGACAACGGACTCCAGACACGATGACGACTATGCCGCCTTTGGCGAGAGCTTCAGGAACATGTACAAAGACAAGAATTGATCGATTTTTTGTGGCAAACTGACCAAATTTGGCACGAATTCAAGTGAGCATTTGACAATTGAAACTTCGGGGATTAGAATCCCTTAAGCTTATTGTAGAGAAATGATGCCTTTTTTCATTCGGAGGTCACGATGGACAAACAGACTGAGAAGGTGATCGAGCGGACCTGGTCTAAAGAGACCATTATGCAGGTAGAACTCGGAATCCTCCAGAACATGCTCGGGTGTCGCACGGAAGAGGCTGTAGAGGCGGCGATCAGTTTCGCGCGCTTTTTGAGCATCTCTGGTCTGAGCAACGACAATTATCCGCTCTTTCTCAAACTCCTCGAGGTTGAGAATCACTGGGTAATCGACACGATGGTTGCCGACAAGGATCCGTTCCTTCTGATCAGCCCGATCCAGTCAAACAGCTACCTGCTGTATACTGCGTTCAAGTTGCTGACGAAGTGGCATCCGGGCGGCATCTACCCCGTAACGCTCTCCATCGTGCTCGGCATCCTGCAGGCGGCGTATGCCTCCCCCAAGGATGGCTACAAGATCTTCTCCGTATCGATCAATGACGTGAACAACCTGGGCAAGCACCTGAACAAGGAAAATGGTCAGGATGACCCGAACAATCGCTGTATCCTGGACATCCTCGACAGGCTGGGTTCTCTGGCTGGTACCTCCACCAACCCGGAGAAGGAGCAAATGTCACGGCAGGCCAACAATATCCGTACCTTCTTCTTTGACAAGCGCAAGAAGATGGAAGATGTGATTCCGCAGGTACTTCTCGTAAAGTCGGATTACATCGCCAAGGAAACCGCCCCCCGCCAGATATTTGCCGACTAAGGCCCACAAAGGAGCGTGGATATGAAAGAACTTTTCGAGAAGAAACAGGATTGGACCGACGAAGAAGTCGCCAACATAGAATACAGCATGCTCAAGGGCATCATGGGCACGCGCACCGAAGAAGCGGTCGAAGCCGCCATGACCTATGCGAGCTACCTGAATTTCACCGGCATCACCAACGGCAACTACCCGGTGTTCCTGAAGGCGCTGATCACGCGGAATCACCACGTGATAGACGCCCTCCTTGGCACCAGGGATCCGTTCCTCTTCATGAGCTCCATCCAGCCGAACTACTTCATCGTTGCCTCGTGCTTCAGCATCCTGGCCAAGTACCGCAAGGGCGAGATCTATCCCAAGACGCTGGGCATCATCCTGGGCGTCTTCCAGGCTACCTACAACTCGCCGCTCGATGGATACAAGATCTATCCGGCGACGGTCGCCGACGTGAACTGCCTCGGCAAGCATCTGAACGAAGACAAGGGCCAAGACGACCTGCTCAACCGCTCGATCCTCGACATCCTTGACAAGATTTCCTCACTCGAGGGGCAGAATGTGGACGAGGACATGGAAGACCTGGCTGTGCATGCCCACAACATCCGCAACAACTTCTTCGACTCGACGAAGCGCCTCGTGGACATCATCCCCGAAGTGCTGCTCCGCATAGAGCCGAACATGGACAAGGATGTTCAGCCGCGCAAGCGCGTTCCTCTCGAGGCTCCGGCCGCTAACTAAATGGCATACAGGCGGCAGCCGTCGGTCTCCTTGAGAGGCCGCGGCGCCGTCGGCCTGCAAGAGGAGGGATCGAATGCTCGGAGAGCCGTGGCCCATGTGGTCTGAGAAAGAGATAGACGCGCTGAAGCTCGGCTATCTGAACGACATAATCGAGTGCAAGGACGGCTTTGGCACCTTTGCCGCGCTGGCCTATGCGCACTATATGATCAGCAAGGTAGGCATCACCTCTGATAACTACCCGATATTCTTCCGGCTGATAGAGTCTGGCAACCGCTGGGTGGTCGATGCGCTCGTCGGTGAACGCGATCCGGCGCGGTTCTTCGGCAGCATTCAGCCAAACACGTTCATGCTCAAGGAATGCTTCAGCATGCTCACCGCGTGGAAGCCGGGTGAAGTGTATCCGAAGAGCCTGCAGATTCTGTATGGGCTCCTGGTGCTGTGCTACGAGACGCCCGAAGAAGGTTACCGGCTGTACCCGCTGACGGTGCCGGACGTGAACAACCTGGGCAAGCATCTGGACAAGGCGAAGGACCAGATGGATCCACTCAATCGCATCGTGCTGACACTGCTGGACAAGCTGGCGGGGCTGATAGAACCCCAGAAGCCGCTGCCGTCTCGCGAGGTTCAGGATGTCGCGCTGCAGGCCAACAACATCAGGGGCAAGTTCCTTGATATGACCAAGCGCATGAACGAGGCGATTCCCGATATCATTCTGGTGCGCGGTGATTATGCCGCGGCCGAAGTCAAGCCGACAGTCCCTGAGATCAAGATCTGATGACTCCTCCGGTGCGACCCGTGCGGGCCGCACCGCCGTGATCCGCTCGGCGATCACGGCTCCTGCTGGAAAAATCTGCCGACAACGGAGCGTCGAGGCTTGTCATCGGGCACCGCGTTGCGCGAACGCACCATCATCAACGATTGCTACAT
>MTLE01000306.1_pt1 | contig 58125 bp, 54 predicted proteins | sample 1982461 | NCBI WGS metagenome assembly MTLE01 (sample SAMN05712605, study PRJNA340218) | biofilm metagenome | isolation source: sample SPL anode biofilm adapted to -200 mV | place: USA | collected 2012-02-03 | reverse complement strand
CCGAGGCGCCGAAGACGCCGAGGATCGCCGATAAAAAGAAGATCTTTTCTCGGCGAACCCCGGCGCCTCGGCGCCTCGGCGATAGGTTTTTTGTCTCGAACAGCCTCGATGACAGGATCCAATAGATCTCCATCACCCGGCTTTTGGGCTCAAACAGGTTGTCTCGGCAAACACCGACGCACCCCGATCAGCTAGAGGGCCAGCGACAACCCCAGCACCACCCCGTAGGCCAGTTCCAGGGCCCCCGTGCGCTTCAGCACCGGCAGAAGGTCCCTGCCTGCAGCTCCGCCCAGGACCACCTTCAGGGGGCTGAAGGCCAGCGGCGCCACCAGGAACGTGAGCGCCGCCCAGGGGCGCGCCAGGATCGCGGGCACCAGGGCCAGGGCCGCGGCGGCCAGCAGCGCGGCGTAGAGCCTGCGCGTGCCGGCGTCGCCCAGCTTCACGGCCAGGGTCAGCTTCCCGGAAGCGGCGTCCGTGGGGATGTCCCGGAGGTTGTTGGCCACCAGGATGGCGCAGGCCAGCGCCCCCACGCCCACCGCGGCGCAGCCCGCCGGCAGGGACAGGCGCCCGGCCTGGGCGTACGTGGTGCCCAGCACCGCCACCAGGCCGAAGAACACGAACACGAAGACCTCGCCCATGGCGCGGTAGCCGTAGGGCCTGCGCCCCCCGGTGTAGAACCACGCGGCGGGAAGGCACGCCGCCCCCACCCCCAGGAGCCACCACGCCCCGCACAGCGCCACCAGCGCCAGGCCCGCCGCGGCGGCGACGCCGAAGGAGGCCAGGGCCGCCCCCAGCACGGCGCGGGGGCGCGCGGCCCCGGAGCCGGTGAGGCGGAAGGGGCCCACGCGGTCGGCGTCCGTGCCGCGGATGCCGTCGGAGTAGTCGTTGGCGAAGTTCACCCCCACCTGCAGGGCCACGGCCACGGCCAGGGCCAGGGAGGCCCGCAGGGCGCCGGCCCCGTCCAGGGCGGCGGCGGCTCCGGTGCCCGCGGCCACCGGGGCCAGGGCGGCGGGAAGGGTGAAGGGGCGGGCGCCCGAAACCCACTGTGCCGCTGTGGCCATGCCCGCCTCCTCGCAAACCTCCATTGTGACGCAAGGCGCGGGCCTCGACCCGGCATAATGGAGCATCCCCAGGAGCGCCCATGTTCGCGAGGCTCAGCCTTCCCCTCCTTCTCGCAGCGTCCCCGCTGCTCGCCCAGGCCCTCACCCCCGAGCGCCTGGATCAGCTGGCGGCCGCATGTCCCCAGGACGGCCCCTTCCGGGCCCTGCGGAACGCGCTGGCCCAGAGCGACGGCCGCAAGCTGGCCGAGGACTGGTCCCGCATCACCGCCGTGGACGCCCACTTCACCAAGCGCCTCCCCGACGAGCCCGTCGCCAACCAGATGTCCAGCGGCCGCTGCTGGATGTTCTCGGGCCTGAACCTGTTCCGGCGCGCCGCCGCGGCCAGGCTGGGCTGCGAGAACCTGGAGTTCAGCCAGAACTACCTCTTCTTCTACGACAAGCTGGAAAAGGCCAACCTCTTCCTGGACGCCATCGCCCGCACCCGCGGCGTGGCCCACACGGACCGGCGCGTGGAGTTCCTCCTGGGGAGCCCCGTGCAGGAGGGCGGCAACTGGCAGGGCTTCGTGGACCTGGTGAAGAAGTACGGCGTCGTGCCCAAGGACGTGATGCCCGAGACCTTCAGCGCCTCCAATTCGGCGGCCATGAACCAGGTGCTGTTCCTGCGCCTGAAGGTCGCCGGCGTGCGGATCCGCGCGGCCAAGGACGCCGCCGAGGTGGAGGCCCTCAAGCTGCAGGCCATGAAGGACGTCTACCGCATCCTGGCCATGCACCTGGGCGTCCCCCCCGCGAAGTTCGACTGGCGCTTTGTCGCCAAGGACAAGAAGGTGACGCCCCTCAAGGCCTGGACCCCCAAGACCTTCTCCGCCGCCACCCTCGCCGCGGACCTGGACGAGATGGTGGCCCTCTATTCCATCCCCACCCTGCCCTTCCAGCGGAAGTACGAGATCGACCTGGACCGGGCCCTCCTGGACGCCCCCAACATGTTCTTCGTGAACTGCCCCCTGGAGGTCCTGAAGGAGGCGGCCACGGCCTGCGTGCTTTCCGACCGTCCCGTGTGGTTCGGCGCCGACGTGAGCCAGGACATGCAGCGCGAGGAGGGCCTGCTCATGGCCGGCGTGCGCGACTACGCCTCCCTCTACGGCATGGACTTCGCCATGGACCGCCGCGCGTGCTTCGAGAGCCGGCGCAGCGTGCCCAACCACAACATGGTCTTCACCGGTGTGGACATGGCCGGCGGCAAGCCGGTGAAGTGGCTGGTGGAGAACTCCTGGGGCGAGAAGGGCGGCAAGAAGGGCTACTACACCATGATGGACGGCTGGTTCGACACCTTCGTCCAGGTGGTGGTGGTGCCCCGGTCCGTGGTGCCCAAGGCCGTGCTGGACGTCTTCGGCGCCAAGGCGGAGGTGCTGCCCCCCTGGGATCCCATGATGTCGGCCCTCAACGTCCAGTAGGGGTAGCGAACGGGCATCCGAAATGGGGTTGACAATTCATGGTTTTTAATTGAGAATCAGTCTCGTTCTCAGCTAAAAGACGTTTCCCCACCCGGACGTCCAACCCCTGACCGGAAGACCTGGAGGCCGCATGCCCGCCCTCACCCGAAACGTCTGCCTCCTCGCGGGGGCCGGGCTGGCCCTGGCCACCGCCCTGGCCTGCGGCAGCGCCGCGCAGCCCGCGGATCCGGGCGGCCTCTCCCCCGCCGCCCGCCTGGGCGAGCAGATCTTCAAGGACACCTCGCTCTCCGCGTCGGGCCTGCAGTCCTGCGCCACCTGCCACGTGGCCGAGGCGGCCCACGGGGCGGACAACGACCTGCCCGCCCAGTTGGGCGGCCCGGCCATGAACCTGCAGGGCACGCGCCAGTCCCCGTCCATCCGCTACCTGGCCGGCAACACGGCCTTCCGCTACGACGCCGAGGGCACGCCCACGGGCGGCTTCTTCTGGGACGGCCGGGCGGAGTCCCTGGCGGACCAGGCGGGCGGTCCCTTCCTCAATCCGGTGGAGATGGCCATGCCCAGCAAGGCGGCCGTGGTGGCCCGGCTGGCGGCGGCCCCCTACGCGGCGGCCTTCCGGGCGGTGTACGGGGACGGCATCTTCCAGGACGCCGAGCAGGCCTACCGCTGCATGACCCTGGCCCTGCAGCAGTACCAGCGGGAGGATCCGGAATTCCACCCCTTCTCCAGCAAGTACGACGCCTTCCTGCGGGGAAGCGTCCGGCTGTCGGATGCCGAGGCCCGGGGCCTGGCCCTCTTCAACAACCCCCAGAAGGGCAACTGCGCCGCCTGCCATCCCTCGTCCGGCGACCGGCCCCTGTTCACGGACTTCACCTACGACGTGCTCGGCGTCCCCCGCAACCCGGCCCTGGCGGCCAACGCCGATCCCACATTCTACGACCTGGGACTGGGCGCCCGGCCGGACATCGACCGGCCGGACCTCTACGGCGCCTTCAAGGTGCCCAGCCTGCGCAACGTCGCCCTGCGCCGGGTTCTCTTCCACAACGGAAGCTTCACGTCCCTGAAGGACGCCGTCACGTTCTACGTGCAGCGGGACACGAACCCGGAGAAATGGTACCCCTCCGCGCCCGACGGCACGGTGATGAAGTTCGACGATCTCCCATCGAAGTACCACGGGAACGTCAACGTCACCGAAGTCCCCTACAACCGCCTGCCGGGCCAGGCGCCGGCCCTCACCGACGCCGAGGTCGACGACGTCGTCGCCTTCCTGAAAACCCTAACCGACGGCTACACCCGCTAAGGAGCCCCCTTGAACCCCCTTCGCCTGCCCCTCGTCACCGCCTGCCTCGCCCTTTCGACCCTGAACGCCCAGACCCCGCCCGAGGACCTCGCCAAGCGGGTGGACGCCCTCTCCCGCGAGCTCGAGCGCGTGAAGGGGGAGATGGCCACCAAGTCCTCCTCCGACACGGTCCTGGGCGGCTACGGGGAGGTGCAGTTCTCCCACTTCTCCAAGGACGGGTCCAAGGACACCGCCGACCTGCGCCGGTTCGTCCTGGCCGTCACCCACCGGTTCGACGACCGCACCGAGCTGGTGACGGAACTGGAGATCGAGCACGCCGTCAGCTCCGCCGACGACGCCGGCGAGGTGGAGATCGAACAGGCCTACATCCAGCACCGGCTCTCGGCCGCGTGGTCCCTGCGGGGCGGGCTCTTCCTGGTGCCCGCGGGCCTCCTCAACGAGCGCCACGAGCCCACGGCCTTCTTCGGCGTGGAGCGCAACGCCGTGGAGACCGCCATCATCCCCAGCACCTGGCGCGAAGGGGGGCTCCAGGTGGTGGGCTCCTTCGAGAACGGCGTGGTGCTGCAGGCCGGCGTCTCCACCGGGTTCGACTTCTCCAAGTGGGACGCCGCGAGCACCGAGGGCGCCGAATCGCCCCTGGGCGCGGTGCACCAGGAGCTGAGCGGGGCGCGCTCCCACGACCTGGCGGCCTTCGCGGCCGTGAACTGGCGCGGCGTGCCGGGCCTCCTGCTGGGGGGCTCCTGGTTCCACGCCAAGGGCGCCCAGGGCCAGCCCAACATGCCCGCCATGGCCGCCACCCTGTGGGACGTCCACGCCCGGTGGACGCCGGGCCCCTTCGACCTCAGCGCCCTGTTCGTCCGCGGCACCGTGCGGGACACCGCCGCCTTCAACCAGACGCGGGTGGGCAACCCCACCCTGGTGCCCAGCCGCTTCGAGGGCTGGTACGGCCAGGCCGCGTGGCGCCTGTGGTCCTCGGGCTCCTACGCCTTCGCGCCCTTCGTGCGCTTCGAGTCCGTCAACACCGCCGCCGCCTTCGACACCCTGGCCCCGGCCTCCCTCACGCCGGCGGCCGCCCCGTCTGAGAAGATCTGGACCGGGGGTTTCAATTTCAACCTGAACCCCCACGTGGTGCTCAAGGCCGACCTGCGGCGCTTCCGGAACGACACCGCGCAGAACCGGGTGAACCTCGGGCTGGGGTGGGCCTTCTAGCCCTTCCAGGCGTTGAGGAAGGCCGTGATCTTCTCCCGGCTGTACCCCTTGCCCTCCTCCAGCACCCCGGTGTCCTGGGAGTGCAGCACCTTCCCGTCGGCGTCCAGGACGAACAGGTGGGGATACCCGGGGACCTTGGGGAACTGGGCGAGGAACTTCTCGTTCTTCGCCTCCTTGCTGAAGTTCACCAGGACGAACACGAAATGCTTGTCCCGCAGGTCCTTCACGTCCTTCTGGGCCTCCCAGAAGCCGTGGAGGAGGTGGCACCAGGGGCACCAGTTGCCGCCCACGTCCAGGATGATGCGCCGGCCGGTCTTCCGGGCCTCGGCCTTGGCGGCGTCCAGGTCCTTGAAACTGTCCCGGGCGGGATCGAAGGGGCCCGCCTTCACGGCGGTCTTCGCCGGGGCGCCGGCGGCCAGGGGCGCGACGCTCGCGCAGAGAAGAAGGGAAAGCGTAAGGGCTCGCATCATGACACTCCTGGATACCCAGTATAACGAGGAACCCGGCCGGTCCGGGTCTGGACCGCGCCGGGTTGCCCATCGCCCTCCGTCTACCAGGCCAGGGGCTGCTCCGCGATGATCCCATCCGAGACCGTGGCCTGCTCCAGGCTGCCGGCCTTGGCCTGGATCACCACGAACGTGAGGGGTTCGGTTCCCGTCGCCCTCCAGGCCCGCACGCCAGCGGGCTCGATGCGGACGGCGGTACCGGCCTGGAGCGGAATCCGCTCCCCATCCACCTGCATCTCCCCCTGCCCCGTCAGGAACACGTAAAGCTCCTCGTTCTGCTTGTGGGAATGGCAGAACGGCGCAGTCTCCCCGGGGGCCATGGACCCGAAGGACACCTCCATGCCGGTGAGGCCCAGCACCTGCCCCAGGAAGGTCTTGCCGGTGATCCGGCCCCGGCGGGGATGGTCCATTTCAAAGGCCCTCCAGCGGTCCAGCGCGCCGTACTCCGCGGCGGTGAAGTGGGTGGATCGGGTGAGGACCTGCGCGGCTTGGGTCATGGCGACGCTCCGGGAAAAAGGGGGTGGTGAACGGGGATGTGCTATTTTAGCACGATCGTTCGTGTTAATCTAACCAAATCGACCCTCCAGCGCAAGGGCCGGGTACGCTTAAAATTCACGGGCCGTCAGGGGCAGCTTTTCCGCTTTCCGTCCAAGCGGTGCGGCGGCCGCCGCAGGTTCCCTCCAGGAGGTCAGGTTTGGCGGAAAAAGGCGACAGCACGCGGGCGCGGATCCTGGACGAGGCGATGCGCATCGCCAGCCGCGACGGCCTGGAGGGCCTGAGCATCGGCGCCCTGGCCGCGGCCCTGCCCATGTCCAAGAGCGGCCTCTTCGCCCACTTCGGTTCCAAGTCGGCCCTGCAGGTGGCCACCCTGGAGCACGCGGCCCTGACCGTCCGGGAACGCGCCGCGCCCGGCGCGCGGCTGGCCCCGGGCCCCGAACGTCTCCGCTTCATGCTCCGGACGATCATGGCCTGGATCGACGACCCGGGCCTGCCCGGGGGCTGCCCCATCACCGGCGCCTGCGTGGAATTCGACGACCGGGAAGGCCCCGTGCGGGAGACCCTCCTGCGCCTCCAGCGCGACAACCAGAGAAAGGCCGCCGAAAGCTTCGCGGGATTCGCCCACCCCTCCCAGGATCCGGATCAATTGGCCTTCGAATTCCGGGCCATCACCCTCGCCTACCACCACGCCTCGAGGCTGCTGCGGGAGGAACGGGCCGGGGACTGGGCCCGCAGGGCGCTGGAAGCCCTCATCGAAAGGGCCGGACGCCCAGCCTAGGTCGTCTTGAGCCGGGTGAGGGCCACCTTGACGGGTCCGCCGTCCTCCTCCTGGAAGCCGGGCCTGGCGCGGGTTTCACGGCGGGCCTCGTCGGAGGCCACGCGGATCTGGTCCAGCACCTGCACGGCGCGCTCGTGGGGGAGCTCCCCGTCCACCTTCACGAAGACCTTGCGCAGGCCCAGGGGCTGAAGCATCACGACCGGCACGAGGCGCTCCCGCAGGCTCGCCAGCGTCACCTCCTCGCGCTGCAGGAAGAGCCGGCCCTCGCCGTCCAGGGTGACGACCACCGGCGGTTCCAGGGGCTTGTCCTTCGGTCCTTCCACGACGCGGGGCACCACCACCTGCAGCGCCTTGGAGAGGCCCGGCACCATCACGATGAAGACGATGAGGAGCACCAGGACGATATCGATCAGGGGCGTGATGTTGATATCGGACTTCGCGCTGGGGCGGCGCACGTTCATGGGGGCCTCCTGGGATTTGCCCCAAGGTCGGTCCCCCGGCCGGCCCGTCAATGCCCGGGAGCAGAAGTTACAATTTCCTGATTAATGGGCGTTTATCGGGCGAATTGTCACCCGGGCGTCACGCCGTCAGGCGCCCAGGACCCGTTTCACGGAAGCCACCTTGTCGGCCATGCGCTGGGGCCGGTCGGAGCGGGTGCCCAGCTTGACGTCCGTGTGGATGCGGGGGACGCCCATGGCGTGGAGCCGCTCGTGGCAGGTGCGGATGGCGGCCATGACCGCGTCCCACTCCCCCTCGACGTTCGTGCCGTTGGCGTGGAGCTCGAAGGTGAGCCCCGATGCCGCCAGCACCCGCTCCACCTCCGCCACGTACCCCGACAGCGAAATCCCGGCGCCCACCGGCACCACCGTGAAGTCGACGATCACATGCATGACGCACCTCGTTCCCAGGATCCCACCCGGGCCCCCCGGAACGCAACGCGGCGGCCCCCCGTCGCCGGGAAGGGCCGCCGCGGCGGAGAACGGGCCTACCAGACCTTGATGCGGTCGGCGGGGGCCAGGTAGAGCTTCTCGCCGGCCTTGACGCCGAAGGCTTCGTACCAGGCGTCCAGGTTACGCACCACCGTGGGCCGCACGAAGCCGGGGGTGTGGGGGTCGGTGGTGAGCCGGTTCAGGAGGTTGGCGTCGCGGTAGCGGGACCGCCAGACCTGCCCGAAGCCCAGGAAGAAGCGCTGGTCGCCGGTGTAGCCGGCCACGACCTTGGCGGGCTTGCCGCCCAGGGACTTGTGGTAGGCGTCCAGGGCCACGGTGACGCCGGCCAGGTCCGCGATGTTCTCGCCCAGGGTCAGCTCACCGTTCACGTGCGAGCCCTTGAGGGGTTCGTACTCGGCGTACTGCTTGACGACCTTTTCGGTGAGGGCGGTGAAGCGCTTGACGTCCTCGGAGGTCCACCAGTCGGAGAGCTTGCCGTCCATGTCGAACTTGCGGCCCTGGTCGTCGAAGTGGTGGCTGATCTCGTGGCCGATGACGGCGCCGATGCCGCCGTAGTTCACGGCCGGATCGGCCTTGGGATCGAAGAAGGGGGGCTGCAGGATGGCGGCGGGGAACACGATCTCGTTCCACAGGGGGTTGGCGTAGGCGTTGACGGTCATGGGCGTCATGCCCCACTCGGAGCGGTCGATGGGCTTGCCGATCTTCTCCAGCTGGCGCTGGAACCGGAATTCCGCGGCCCGGATGGCGTTGCCCAGGGCGTCGCCGCGCACCACTTCGAGCTTGGAATAGTCACGCCACTTCTCGGGGTAGCCGATCTTGGGGGTGAACTTGGCGAGCTTGGCCCGGGCCGCGGCCTTGGTCTTGGGGTCCATCCAGGCGAGGTTGGCCAGGCGCTGGTCCATGGCCGCGATGATGTTCTTCACCAGGGCGTCCATCTGGGCCTTGGCTTCGGGGGGGAAGTACTTCTTCACGTAGAGCTTGCCCACGGCCTCGCCCAGGGCGGCGGTGGTGAAGTCCGCGCCGCGCTTCCAGCGGGGCTGCATCTCGGGCTGGCCGGAGAGCACCGTGCCGTTGAAGGCGAAGTTCTCGGCCACCAGGGCCTTGGTGAGGAAGGGGGCCGCGTCCTTGAGGGTGTGGAAGGCCAGGTAGTCCTTCCAGGTGTCCAGGGGCTCGCTGGCCAGGAGCTTGGCGGCGCCGGCGATGGCGCTGGGGTTGGCGATGATCAGCTGCTTCTGGTCGTTGACGCCCACGGCCTTGAGCAGGGCCGTCCAGTCCAGGCCGGGGTAGGCGGTGTCGATGGCCGTGCGCTGCACGGGGTTGTAGAGCTTCTCGATCTGCCGCTGCTCCACCTGGGTCCAGTGGGCGGTGGCGATCTTCACTTCCAGGTCGTAGATGGCCTTGGCCTTGGCCTCGGGGTTGGCGATGCCCGCCAGGCGCAGCATGGCCGCGATGTGGGTCTGGTACTTGGAGCGGATCTCCGCGAACTTGGGGTTCTTGGTGTCCAGGTAGTAGTCCCGGTCCGGCAGGCCCAGGCCGCCCTGGCCGATGTAGACGGAGTAGATGGAGGGGTCCTTCAGGTCCTGCTCGGGGCCCACGCCCACGGGGGTGTTGACGCCGAGGCGGGAGGCCTCGCCCAGGGCCTTGGCCAGCTGGGCCCGGTCCGCGATGGCCGAGATGGCGTCCAGCTGCGGCTTGAGGGGGGCCAGGCCCTTGGCCTCGATGCCCGCCTCGTCCAGGAAGCTGGCGTAGAAGTCGCCAACCTTCTGCTCCTCGGAGCCCTTCCGGGCGCCCTTGGCCTTGGCCGCGGCTTCCACGATGCCCCGGGTGCGCTCCTGGCTCAGGTCCCGGAGCTGGTCGAACATGCCGAAGCTGGCGCGGTCCGCGGGGATAACCAGGTTCTTGAGGTAGATGCCGTTGACGAACTGACCGAAGTCGTCGCCGGGCTTGACGGACAGGTCCATGCCTTTGGTGTCGACACCGAACGCGCCGTACGTGGGGCCGGCCTTCGCCGAGGCGGCGGAAGCCTTCCCCGGCGTGGCGGCCAGCACGGGGGCGGCCAGGATCATCGATCCGGCAACCAGTTTCGCCAATAATCCGCTTTTCTGCATAGGGTCTCCTGACCTTGGGTGGTTACAAGTGTAACGCATTACGATGCGTGGTCGTTTAGGGGGCTTGCACAAGCTCCCTGAACACCCGAACCCACCCATCCTCAAAAAGAAGGTCGTCCCGGCCTAGCCTGATCACATCAAGGCCAGCAATCGATCCAGGACCAGCTTGAAGGGATCAGCGGCCTCGTAATGGCTGCGGACCTGATCTGCGAGCAGGGGGAGAACATCACGATTGAAGGTGGGGTCCTCGACCTTCAATTTCAGGTTCGACTCCAGGATGGTCCTGCTGACCTGGGTCTCCCCGAACTCCATATAACGTTGGAAACACTGGACAATACCGACGGGGTCCACATTTGTGCTGGCAAGAGCCAGCCAGAGGTCGAAAAGGTCACGCCCCTTCTTCCGCTGATACAAGGCGCGGAGTTTGGTGCCCAGCAGTTCTTCCAGGTGGTAGGTCTTCATCATGGCCTTCCCCTTGAACCACGGGCTCTCCACTTTGAACGGCAAATTCTTGAAGCCCAGATGGGTGAAGTGCTCACGCGTGTTGATCTCGACCTTCAGCCTCAGCGGCACGACCGGAGGCGTTTCGGACTCGAAGCGGAAAACCAGCGTCACGAGCCCTTCCCCCTGCTTCCACCGCGGTTCACCAAGCCAGGGAGTCAGCTTCGACCGCAAGGCGCTGATGACGGGGCCAATGGGGCCAGCCGCAACCTGCACGAGGTCCAAATCCTCGGAGTAGCGCCCCGCGGGTTGAAGGAAGAGCTTGTGGAGGGCGGTGCCACCACGAAAGGCCAGGGCGGTTAGGCAGGTGGGGTCCGTGAAGACCTCAACCATCGCCCGACTCAAGACGAGGTCTTGTTCGATTTGTGCATCGGATGACCAGGGGGCGTGGGCTCGCCAATGAGTGATGTACGCCTGGGAAATCAAATGTCGGCCTCGATCTGGTCGTTGATCCACAGGGACCATCGTTTGGACATGATCGCACCCGATCCGGGGAGATCCGATCTCAGTTTCACGACAGAATGGTGTCGGTGCCGGAGGAGGTTCTCGACTTCAAGGGCCGCGTCCGGCCAGCCGGTCAATTCCAGGAGATATCCCAGCCGCTGGAGGATGGCGGACTCGTTCCGCTTGGCCGCCAGCGTAAGATCCTTGAATTCGAGTCCGGCGGCCAGTTCGGCCACGATTGTCGCGACGTTGCCCAGTCCCCCGGCCCGCCGGTGATATGCCACAAGATCCAGCAGGGTCGTCCCCTTGGTCGAGACCACCATGGTGCCGGTCGGAGTCTTCACCTCCATGAGGGGCATGTGCCCTGCTGCGTCGCGTACGAAGAAGGCAAGGCTGTGGCGCCCTGCCTTGGCAGGTTTCCGTTGGCGCTCCACCATGACCTGAAACTCCTGGGCCTGCTGATGGGCGGCGCCGTGGATGGAGGCGGCGGAAAGGAGGGCCACGTAGTATCTGCGCCCTTCGTCGGCCATCAGGGCGTCGATGAACCACGGTGGAGGAGGGGCCCCTTGAGACAGATATTCCAGTGGGACGATGACGAAGAATCCCCTCCGGGGCATCGCCAGGCGCCCCTTTCGAATCAGGCGTCCGAGGTAGACACGCAGGTTCGGGTCTTCCAGGTTCACGCCCTGGGACGCCTCCTCCTTGGTAAAGGTGTACCGCCCGTTGGCCTGGAGATCGTCCACCCAGTTGCGAAGCCGAGGCGAATCTTTCAGGGAGTTGGAGATGACGTCCATCTTGGCTAGATATCCTCAAGGAGACATTTTCTGTTTCCTTTGGTGAAGTATAGATTCCATTTTTAGCTAAAAACACCCAATGAAACAAAAAATGTTACTTTAGGCATATTTACCTGAAATTGCTGACGTTCAAAGCACCGCAGGTTTCATTCGGAAGCTAATTACTTTATTTGAGGATCTTAGACGGCGGCGATCGGGAACCTGAACGGTCCCCGCCGGCTGGACTCCAGGGCCCGGGACCGGGATCACACCTTGGTCCCACCCTACCGCAGAGGCTAACCTGTATGAGGGGTTCGTATGGCACTTCAGACCTTCATTGCGGGAACCGGCCGTCACATCCCGGCCCAGGTCGTTCCCAATTCGGCCTTCCTGCACCACCGGTTCCACGGTCCAGACCACCAGCCGATCGACAAGCCCAACGAAGAAATCCTTGAACAGTTCGAGGCCATCACCGGCATCCACGAGCGCCGGTACGCCCCCGACGACCTGCTCACCTCGGACATGGCCTTCCTGGCGGCGGAGGACGCCCTGGCCTCCTCGGGCATCGACCGGGAATCCCTGGACGGGCTCATCGTGGCCCACAATTTCGGCAACGTGCGCCCCGGCACCCACCGGTCGGACTTCGTGCCGTCCCTGGCGGCGCGGGTGAAGGCGCGCCTGGGCATCCATAACCCCGGCGCCGTGGCCTTCGACCTGGTCTTCGGGTGCCCGGGCTGGCTCCAGGGCGTCATCCAGGCCGACTGCATGGTCCGTGCGGGCGCAGCCCGCCGGGTGCTGGTCCTGGGCGCCGACACCCTCTCCCGGGTGTCGGACCCCCACGACCGGGACAGCCTCATCTACGCCGACGGCGCCGGCGCCGTGATCCTGGAGGGCCGCGAGGCCCCGGGGGGCATCCTCGCCCACGCGGTGCGCTCCGACGCCTTCGAGCATTCCGGCATGCTGGTCATGGGACCCTCCTACCGCGACGGGGCCTTCCCGGGGGACCTCTTCCTGAAGATGGAGGGCCGCAAGCTCTACCGCTACGCCCTCCATAACGTCGCCGGCGCCGTCAAGGACGCCCTGGACAAGGCCGGGGTGGACCTGAGCCAGGTGGCCAAGCTCCTCATCCACCAGGCCAACCTGAAGATGGACGAGGCCATCCTGGAGGCCCTGTGCCGCCTCTACGGCCTGGAAGCCCCCCCTCCCGGCCTGATGCCCATGACCATCTCCTGGCTGGGCAACACGTCCGTGGCCACGATCCCCACGATGCTGGACCTGATCCTCAAGGGGGACCTGGAGGGCCACGCCATCCGCCCCGGCGACGTCCTGGTCCTCGCCTCGGTGGGGGCGGGCATGAACATCAACGCGGTGGTGTACCGGGTTCCCGGGTCCTGAGCACCGCCACCCGGGGCTCGCCCGCGGCGTCCGTGGCCAGGCGGCAGTCCCCGTAGGCCGGGTTCTTGGCCACCAGCGCCTGGACGAGCCGGGCCTGGCCCAGGCCGAACTCGAACAGCACCCGGCCCCCGGGCTTCAGGAAGGCCGGGGCCTCCTGCAGGAAGCGCCCGACGATGGAGATGCCGTAGGGGCCGCCGTCGAAGGCCTCCCGGGGCTCGTGGAGCAGCAGGTCGGCGTGGTTCTTCTCCAGCGAGGTGGATGGGATGTAGGGCGGGTTCATGGCCACCACGTCCATGGTGCCTTCCAGGCCCCGGCCCTTGAGCGGCTCGAAGAGGTCCCCCTGGGAGACCTCCACGCGGTCCCCCAGGCCGTGCAGCCCGACGTTCTCGCGGGTGAGGGCCGCGCAGCTCTCGGTGAGGTCGGAGGCCCACACCCGCGCCCGGGCCATGAGCACCGCCGCGGCGCAGCCCAGGTTGCCCGAGCCGCAGCCCATGTCGATCATGCGCACCTCGCCGGGGCCCGCCGCCTCCAGCGCGGCCAGCACCTCGCGCCCGAGGATCTCCGTCTCCTCCCGTGCCGCCAGGACGTCCCGGCCCGTGAGCAGCTCCACGCCCAGGAACCGCTGCCGGCCGATCACCAGGCCCAGGGGAGCGCCCTCCGCGCGCCGCGCGGCCCACGCCGCGACCTGCGCCTCGGCCTCGGCCGGGGCCAGGCCGCGGGCCGCGGCGAGGATCCGTTCGGCCTCCGCCCCGGCCTCGCTTCCCGCCACGGGGGCCAGGAGCGCCTCCACCTTCGCCTTGAGCTGGTCCAGATCCAAGCCGGCCATGTTCTCTCCTCAGAGTCCCGTGAGGCTCGACGTGTCGCCCCGGCCCTCGATGACATCCACGATGCGTTTACCCAGGAGGGGCGCGGCCTTCCTGGCGAAGTCGGCCGACGGATGGGAATCACCGGCGGTGACGGAACGGCCGGGTTTCAGGTACAGGCCGCCGTCGGTCTCCAGCTCCCGGAAGTCCCACACGAAGATGTTGTCGCCCTTCTCGTCCCAGGTGTCCTTCACCCACGCCGCGAACCGCTGCGCGCGCTCGGCGTCCCCGGGCCGCGTGGCCGACTCGGTGAGGGCGGGTCCCGTCCAGACGATGAAGGTCGTGCGGGGGAACTCCCGCATGCGGGCCTTGAGGGCCTCGTACTGCAGCTTGTAGTTGGCGAGGGTCCGCCGCCTCGACGACGCCGAGGGGGCGCCGTCGTCGTCGGCCACGGAGCTCACGGGGAAGCAGTGCTTGAAAACGATCACGTCGTAGTCCCGGGCCAGGTCGTCCAGGTTGGCTTCGGACCGGTCCCGGTCCTGCCCGCGGTGGGCCACCCAGAGGTTCCAGTAGTCGTAGGGGTTGTTCTCCCAGGGGTAGTGGTCCCGGAAGATCGCGTTGAAGACCCGCGCCGGCAGCAGCGCGCCGATGCGGGGGTGGTTCCCCTTGGCCATGGGGTAGTTCTGCTCGGTGATGCGGTAGTCGGTGCCGTGCCGGGTGTTCCAGGCCTCGATGAAGGGGGCCAGGCCGCCCTTCCACACCGCCTCGCCGGTGCTGTGGTGGAGGAACGCGATGCGGACGGGGGTGTGGGCCATGGCGGCCTCCTTGGGTTTCGTCCCCGGGCAGGAGACGCAGAGCGGCGCCGCCAGCGCGAAGGCCGCGGTCCGGACCACTCGCGGGAAGGCCACGGCGCGCCTCAGGACCCGGCCGGAACCGGCCGTTCCATCCCCGCCATGTCCAGGGGGGGCGTGCGCAGGTAATGGGTGGCCCGGGTCTTCCGGCTGAAGTCGTCGAAGGCGTTGCGCACCTGGGCGGGGGTGAGGTCCAGGGCCCGGGCCGTCTCCTCCAGGCTGACGCCGTTCTCCTGGGCGTACCAGAGCAGGTCCATGGTGGCGAAGGGCATGCGGAAGAAGAACTCCTCCTGCGTGGCCGGGGCGCTGTAGGTGTCGGAGGTGGGCGTGCGCTCCTGGATGACCTTGGGCACGTCCAGGTGGGCCGCCAGCTGGTAGACCTGGGTCTTGTACAGGTGGACGATGGGCTTGAGGTCCACCCCGCCGTCGCCGAACTTCACGAAGAACCCCTGGTCGTGCTCGTTCTTGTTGGGCGTGCCCACCACCGCGTAGTTGCGCAGCTCGGCGTGGTAGTAGAGCATGGCGGTGCGGGTGCGCTGCTTGAAGTTGGAGGCGGCCACGATCTGGGCGAATTCCGCCGGCCCCAGGCGCGCGGTCTTCTCGACGCCTTCGGGCGTGACGATGGTGAGGGAGTAGACGTTGAGCGTCCCGTTGTCCAGGAGCCCGGGGGGCAGCACGATCTTGGCCAGGTAGCCCTTGGCGGCGTCGAATTCCGGGAACACCCGGGCGATGGCCTCGTCCCGGCGCCCGTAGCAGTCGTAGCCGTCCAGGGCGGGGGTGATGACCTCCTTGACGGGCGTCAGGCCGTAGTGGGCCGCCAGCATGCGGGCCAGGTCCTCCGAGGCCGGGTCCGAGTCCTTCTCGGGGAGGATGAGGGGCACCACGCGCCCGGGGCCAAAGGCCTTCACGCAGAGCGCCAGGCACACCGAGGAGTCGATGCCGCCGCTGATCCCCAGCACCGCGCCGGTCCGGTGCAGCCCGCGCATGTTCTCCCGCAGCCACTTCACGATGCGGTCCGTCTCCGCCGGGGGATCGATGTCGAGGATATGCCTGTTCATGACCATGGTCAGTCCTGCAGCGAGGCCCCGGCGCCGGTGACGAGCTTCACGTCGTCCGCGGCGTCCAGGGGAGGGGAGGGCCTGAAGCCCGAAAGGAACTGGCGGTGGACCAGCTGGGTGGAGATGATGCCCGCCACGGCCATGTCGTCGGTCTCGCTGTGGGCGTGGCCCTGGCGGAGCTTGGACGCCAGGTGCTCCACGGCGCGCGGGTTGAAGTACCCCGCCTCGCGGATGGCGGCGGGGGAGAGCAGCTCGTCCACGTAGTCGGGCGCCGCCGCCCCGAAGAACGCCCGCTGGATGGGCGCGCGGAAGGGCTGCTTGGGCCGGTCCGTGATCTCGGGAGGCAGCCACTCGCGGCTCACGCGCTTGAGCAGGAACTTCTCCGTGAGCCCCTGGAGCTTGAGGCCCGGGGGAAGGCGGTTGCAGAACTCCACCATGCGGTAATCCAGGAAGGGGAACCGGCCTTCCACGGAGTGGCCCATGGCCATGCGGTCGCTCTGGGAGGAAAGGAGGTACTGCGACAGGAAGATGGAGATCTCCAGGTACTGGGCCTGGTGGAGGGGATCCCACCCCGTGAAGCCCTCGGGGTAGCCGGGGACGCGGGTGGCGCCCACCTGTTCCAGAAGGGCGGGGCTGAAGAAGCGCTTGGCCCGGGCCGTGGTGCGCCACCGGATGGCGTGCGAGTAGTCCTGGGCGCCGGTCTCGGAAAGGCCCATGCCGAAAAAGGCCGAGGCGTAGTTCGCGGTGCCTTGCGTCAGGCCCGAGATCCAGGGGTAGATGCGGCTGAACAGCTCCTGGCGGAGCTTCGAATCGGGGCGGGCCGCCCAGAAGCGGCGGATCCGGGCCTCCTTGAAGATGTCGTAGCCCGCCAGGAACTCGTCGGCCCCCTCCCCGGTGAGCACCACCTTGAAGTTCCGGCTCCGCACCAGGCCCGAGAGCAGGAACATGGGCGCCGGGGACGTCCTCATGAGGGGCGTCTCCGCGTGCCAGACCACCTCCGGGAAGATGCGCCCGATGTCGGCGTGGCTGGCGCGCACCACGTGGTGGTTCGTCCCCAGGGCCTTGGCCATGCGGGCCTGGAAGCCGCTCTCGTCGAAGGCCGGGTCGTCGAAGGCGATGGAGAAGGTCTCCAGCGGATTGGTGGTGAACGTGCGGATGATGGCGGTGATGGTGGAGGAATCCAGGCCCCCGCTGAGGTAGGCCCCCACGGGCACGTCGGCCCGCAGGCGCAGGCGCGTGGCGTCGATGAGGAGCTCCCGCAGTTCCGCCGCGCAGTCCTCCGCGGACCGCACGGGACCGGGCTCGGGGAAGTCCAGCTCCCACCAGGGCTCGAGGGTCACGCGGCCGTCCCGGACCTGCATCCAGCTGCCCGGAGGCAGCTCCCGGACGCCCTTGAAGAAGGTGCGGGGCGACAGGGTGCTCCAGTAGGTGAAGATCTCGTCCAGGGCCTCCGGGTCCGCCTGGGCCTCCACCTCCGGGTGCGCCAGGATCGCCTTGATCTCGGAACCGAAGACCAGGGTCGCCCCGGCCTGGGCGTAGAAGAGGGGCCGCACGCCGAGGCGGTCCCGGGCCAGGAAGAGGGTCTGCTTGACGGTGTCCCAGATGGCGATGGCGAACTGGCCGTTGAACCGGGACAGGCACCCGGGGCCGAACTCCTCGTAGGCGTGCAGGACCGTCTCGGTGTCGCAGGAGGTGGCGTAGCGGTGGCCCCGGGCCTCCAGCTCCTCGCGCAGCTCGGGGTGGTTGAAGATCTCGCCGTTGAAGACGATCCAGAGCGTTCCGTCCTCGTTGGAGATGGGCTGCTGGCCGGAGCTGAGGTCGATGATGCTGAGCCGGGCGTTGCCCAGCCCGGTGCGGCCGTCCACGTAGACGCCGAACTGGTCCGGCCCCCGGTGGCGGATGGCGCCCAACATGGCGCGCAGCACCGAGGCCCGCGCCGGGGCCGAATCGCCCAGGCCGCAGTACCCGACCACGCCACACATCTAGGCCAACCCGAGTTTGCTGATTTTCCCGCTGGGGGTCATGGGCAGCTCGGCCATGAACTCGACGTACCGGGGCACCATGAAGTCCTCCAGGTGCCGGCGGCAGTGGGCGATGACCTCGGCTTCCGTGAGCTTCGGTCCGGTGCACACCACGCAGGCCTTGATCACCTGGCCGGCCATGGGATCGGGAACCCCCACCACCGCGGCCAGCACCCCGGGCAGCATGTGGAGGACGTTCTCCACCTCCTTGGGCGCCACCTTCTCCCCGCGGCTCTTGATGATGTCGTCCTGGCGGCCCACGAAGTAGAAGAAGCCGTCGGCGTCCGTGCGGAAGAGATCGCCCGAATGGCACACGCGCTCGCCCGGGATGGGCCCGGGACGGTAGCGCCGGGCGGTGGCCTCGGGGGCCTCCCAGTAGCCGCGCATGACGTGGCGGCCCCGCACCACCAGCTCGCCGGTCTCGCCCGGGCCGAGCCTGCGGCCCGCCTCGTCCTCCAGCCACGCCTCGGTGCCGGGGATGGGGATGCCCACCGACCCGGGCCGCGCGTCCAGTTCCGAGGGCGGAAGGTAGAGGGTGCGCTTGGTTTCGGTGAGGCCGTACATCGAGTAGAGGGTCGCCCCCGGGAACGCGGCCCGCAGGTCCTGGATGTGGCTGGGGGGCAGCGCCGCGGCGGTGTTGGTGAGGTAGCGCAGGCTGGAGAGGTCGAAGGCGCTGCGGTCCATGGCCAGGAGCATGGCGAAGACGGTGGGCACGCCCGGGAAGCCGGTGATGCGCTCCTCCTGGATCCGCTGGAGGATCAGGGCGGGATAGGTGAAGCTGCGCTCCAGCACCAGGGTCCCGCCGAACTTCAGGACCATCAGGAGCTGGTAGAGGCCGTAGTCGAACGACAGCGGCAGGACGCCCAGGACGATGTCCTCCTCGCGGTTCTCCAGGTAGGTGATGATGGAGGTCGACGCGAAGTCCACGTTGCTGTGGTCGCACATGACGCCCTTGGGCTCGCCGGTGCTGCCCGAGGTGTACACCAGGCAGGCCAGGTCCAGGTCGATGTTGACGATGGGCAGGGGCGCCCCGGGGTCGTCGGCCTGGATCGCCTCGAAGGTCCGCACGCGGCCCTCGGCGGGGCGGGTGGAAAAGCAGGACACCCCCAGGCGCAGGGACGGCACGCCGGCCCACAGGTCCTGGAAGCCCACCACGCGCTCGTCCATGAGCAGGGCCGAGGCGCGGCAGTTGTTGAGAATGTACTTCAGCTTGTCCAGCTTGGTGGAGGCGTTGATGAGGACGAAGACGCCGCCGGCCTTCAGCGCCGCGAAGATCCCCACCACGGCTTCCACCGAGTTGTGCAGGTGGATGGCCACCCGGTCCCCCCGCCCGACGCCCGCGTCCACCAGGGCCCGGCCCAGGCGTTCCGCCATGGCATCCAGCTCCGCGTAGGTGACCCGCTGGTTCCCGCACACCACCGCCACCTTGTGGGGCAGTCGTGCGGCCGTGGCCGAGAGGAATTGATGGACCAGCATGGGCGCGCCCCCCTCAGGAGGCCTTTTCCGTCTTGCCCACGACGTAGGCGCTCAGCTTCGCCACGGAATCGAAATTGTCGGGGAGCAGCTCGCTGTCGCTCACGGAGATCCCGAACTCCTTTTCCACGAAGGAGACCAGTTCGATGATCCCAAGGGAATCGATGATGCCCTCCTCGAGGAACGAGGATGCGTCGCCGTATCCGTAGCCCTGGTCGCTGAAGAGGAAGTTTCGCGCGATGTAGTCGCGGATCTTCGGAGCCACAGAAGTCGTGTCCAAAGCCATTCGGGTTCCCCTCAGCAGGGCAGGTGATTGACGGTCCAACTTGTATATAAACTGCTGGTATTATGTCGATGACAGTTTAGCCGAACTGCGGTCCGATGCAACAGGCCCGATGCAGGGAATTCCCAACTGCCCCACCCGTCTGGTTAAGGTTGGAAGGAAGCGGCCCGAACCCAGGGTCCACCCTTAGCCCCGAGACCCGACCATGACCCGAACAACCGACCCTGGAACCGGAGGCAAACCGGGCCTTCACCCCCGCAACCGCCACCGGGGCCGCTACGACATCCCCGCCCTGGTGGCCGCCTGCCCCGAACTGGCCCCCTTCCTGCGGCCCAACCCGCTGGGGGAGGCCACCATCGACTTCGCGGACCCCGAGGCCGTGCGCACCCTGAACCGGGCCCTGCTGGCCTCGGCCTACGGCATCCGGGGCTGGGACCTGCCCCCCGGCTTCCTGTGCCCCCCGGTGCCGGGGCGCGCCGACTACCTGCACCACCTGGCCGACCTCCTGGCCACCGGAGGGGTCCCGCCCCGGGGCCCCGGGGTGCGGATCCTGGACGTGGGCGTGGGGGCCAACGCCATCTATCCCCTGGTGGGCCACCGGGAGTACGGCTGGAGCTTCCTGGGCACGGACATCGACCCAAAGGCCCTGGCCAGCGCCCGCACCATCCTCTCCGCCAACCCCGGCCTGGCCGAGGCCGTGGAGCTCCGCCTCCAGAAGGACCCGGGGCGGATCCTGGCCGGGGTGGTGCGCCCGGGCGAGACCTTCGACGCCTGCATGTGCAACCCGCCCTTCCACGGCTCCCCCGCCGAGGCCCGCGAGGGCACCCGGCGCAAATGGCGCAACCTGGGGCGCCCCGCCGCCGGGGTGCTGAACTTCGGGGGCCAGGGCGCGGAGCTCTGGTGCGAAGGGGGCGAGGTGGCCTTCGTGGGCCGCATGGTGGAGGAGAGCGCGGAGCGGCCGGAATGCTGCCGATGGTTCACCAGCCTGGTGTCCAAGTCCGCGAACCTGCCGCCGGTGCGGGCCGCGCTGCGCAGGGCCGGGGCGACGCGGGTGCGGGTGCTGGAGATGGGCCAGGGTCAGAAGGTCAGCCGCATCGTGGCCTGGGGCTTCTGAGGGCCGGGAATGAAATATAAAGACAGATATGCAGCACCCTGGCTTTCGGCCTATCCCTTTCGCCTCGGCATGGGTCAAAGGGGTGAAGGGGCGATCTCCTTCAATTTCAGGGGGAATTCAAACATCGCTGTTCCAACAGATAAAAATAATTGCAAAAATCGGCATCATTTTCTGGCTTCTCCCCGGAAGTACGTCATGATGACTCTAGAGAATCCATACGTCGTGGGTAATCTACGCTGGGCCGGCCACTGTCTCGACTCGCACACAGCGCTTAAATTCGAGACAACTTCAGGATCTCCAATGGCTCAAGGTACTGTTAAGTGGTTCAACGCTGAAAAGGGCTTCGGCTTCATCACCCCCGATGGTGGCGGCGCCGACCTGTTCGTCCATCACACCGCCATCCAGGGTTCGGGCTTCAAGACGCTGGACGAGAACCAGCGCGTGAGCTTCGAGAGCGGACAGGGCCAGAAGGGCCCCCAGGCGATCAACGTCACCAAGCTCTAGTCCGGCGCAATCCGGTTCCGGCCCGCCCCTGCTGAAGGTGGCGGGCCGGTTTCTTTGCAGGAGTCCCCATGGCCAGAGTGAATTACCAGAGAGACAAGCGGCTCAAGGACCTGGACCGGCAGCGCAAGCAGGAAGAAAAGCGCGCGAAGCGCCTGCAGAAGGGCCAGGCCCCGGCCGAACCCGATGCCCAGGTTCCCGAGGAAGGACAGGACACCACGCCTGTCCAGGAGTAGGCTGGCCCGGCCGGGTCAGCGGTTCTGCGGGGGGTTCTGCGGGGCGTCCCGCTTGTACCACTGCGCCTGCCCCGACACCGGAAAGGCGCGCCGTTCCAGGTCCGCCAGCTGCGCCGGCGCGTAGGGCGTGAAGGCCCGGGCGATGGCCACGTTCTCCTCCAGCTGGGCGATGGTGTCCACGCCCACGATCACCGTGGAGACCGGGTGGGATAGCACGTAGCCCATGGCCTCCTTCATGGTCAGCGCCCCGGTGCGGGTGATCTTCACGGCGCCGCGCTGCTGCTCGAGGGGCGGCGGCGCGTAGCCCGCCAGGAGCCGGCCGCGGGCGGGAATCTTCATGCCGATCACGCCCATGCCCTTCTCCACCGCCAGGTCCAGCAGGGGGCGGAACGTGAGGTGGTGCGGGTCGGCGGCGTTGAACGCCATGAGCACGGTGTCGAAGGGGAAGCGCCGGATGGCCTCCATGAGCACGGCCGGATCGGTGTGGCCGCTCAGGCCCAGATAGCGCACGAGGCCCTGCTCCCGCGCCTCCCGGAAGGCTTCCAGGGCTCCGCCCTTGGCGCACACGGCCTCCACGTCCTGGGGCGTGGCCATGGCGTGCAGCTGCCAGAGGTCCACGTGGTCGGTCTGGAGAAGGCGCAGCGACGTTTCCAGGAGGCGGAGGGAGCCGTCCCGGGTGCGGTCGTGGGTCTTGGTGGCGAGGAAGGCCTCGCGGCGCCTGCGCTTCATGACCTTGCCCAGGTACTGTTCGCTCCACCGGGCCTCCCCGCCGTAGCGGGCCGAGGTGTCCAGGTAGTTCACGCCCAGGTCCAGGGCCCGCTCGATGATGGGCACGGCCACGGCTTCATTGTTGGGCTTCTCGATGGCGGCCTGGCCCCCCAGGCTGAAGATCCCCACCAGGTGACCCGTGTGCCCCAGGTTGCGGGTGGGCATGGCCCGGGCGGTGCCGGGGTTCCAGGGGGCGTCCGCCCGGGGCCGGGAGGCGGCGGGTCCCGGCTCCGCGGTCCTGCCGGCCGCGAGCCCCAGGGCCGCTCCGGCCCCGAGCTTGAGAAGGGTGCGGCGGTCCATCGGCATGGTCATGGGCGTTCTCCGTTCCAGGGCAAATCTATCAGGTCTTGGGCAGGTCCCCCACCCGGCTCACCAGCCTCACCCAGAGGTCGCCGCCGCTCAACCCGTTGGTGAGGATCACCAGGCCCGTGCCCCGGACCGGATCGAACTGGCTGAAGCAGCGGAAGCCGGTCTGGTTCGCGCCCGAGTGGTGGAAGATGTCCCCGCCCAGGGTCCGGTTCACAGACCACCCCAGGCACCACCCCACCCCCAGCCCGCGGGCCGTGCCGGGACGCTCCATGGGCTCCCGGGCGTCCAGGGTCACCTGGGCGGTGAGGGCGGCCTTCAGAACCGGGGCCGTGAGGCCGCCCAGGGCCGGGTCCAGGAAGGCCAGCAGGAACCGCGCGTAGTCGTCGGCGGTGGTGTAGAGGGTGTAGGCCGCGTTGGCGTGGAGGTAGCGGGAACGCGTGTTGAAGGTCCCGTCCGGCCTGTGGCCGGCGGCGAGCGTGGCCCCGACGGCCGGGGTCCACACGAAGCTTGAACGCGACATGCCCAGGGGCCTGAAGACCATGCGCTCCGCCAGCAGTTCCAGGGGCTCGTCGGCGATGCGCTCCACCACCCGCTGGAGCAGGAACATCCCCTCCCCCGAATACAGGAAGCGCGACCCGGGCTTGAAGGCCACCGCCACGGGCCCTTCCCGCTCCTCCCCGTCCTTGCGCCAATTGGGCAGGCCCGAGGTGTGGGAGAGCACCATGCGCGCCGTGATGAGCCGGAACTCGGCCTGGGGCGGGTAGCCGTCCCCGGGGAGGTAGGCGCAAAGGGGCCGGTCCAGGTCCAGCAGGCCCCGGTCCGCCATCAGGAGCGCCAGGTACGCGAACACCGGCTTGGACATGGAGCAGGCCTCGAACACCGTCTCCCGCGCGGCGGGGGTCCCGGTCCGGGCGTCGGCGACGCCGAAGGCGCCGGACCAGGCGATCTTCCGGTCCCGGATCACGGCGATGGACACGCCCGGCACCTTCAGTTCCTTCATCAGCCGCGGCGTGAGCTCCCGGATCGTTTCGACGGTGCCGCCGGGGGCGGCCCCCATGCGGTCCAGGGCCCAGGAGGCCGCCCACCGCACGTCCTCGTCGGGGTCGGCCAGGGCCTCCCGCAGCGCGGAGGCCCCCGCCCCGGCCACGCCCAGGGCGAAGGCCGCCCCCTGGCGCAGGGCCGGGTCCCGGTCCCCGAGGGCCTTCACCAGGCCCGGCGCCGCCGGCATCGCGGCGGGACCCAGATGCCCCAGGGCCGTGGCCGCGCCCTTGCGCACGGAAGTCTCGGGCGATTCCAGGGCCCCGGCCAGCACCGGCACCGCCCCGGGCCCGAGGCTGCCCAGGGCCAGGGCGGCCTGGCCCTGCACGAAGATGTCGGCGTCGGCCAGGGCCCCGGCCAGGGCCTTGGCCGAGGTCGCCGCGCAGGGCCCCAGGGCTCCCAGGGCCTGGGCGGCCCGCTCCCGCACCAGGGCCTCGGGGTCGCCCAGGGCGCGGACCAGGGCCGGCACCGCGGCGCAGGCCGCCGGGCCCAGCCGCGCCAGGACGCGGGCCGCGGCCTCCCGGCCCGCGGCGTCGCCGGTCTCCAGCACCCGGATCGCCTCGGGCACCGCCCGGGCCCCCTGGGCGGCCAGGGCCGCCACCGCCTTCCACCGCAGGGCCGGATCCGGCTCGGAAAGGCCTCCGGCGAGACCCGGGACTGCCAGGCAAAGGACGAGGCCAGCCACGGACGGGGAAAGGATCCGCATGATTCGCTCCTGGAGGTGAGGCCAGTGTACAGGGATGAAGGAGAAATCATGTCGTGACCTGCAAGGTTCGTTTGGTATGCTGGGGGTTTGGCAAAAAGATGAGGTTCTAATGCAAAATCCCATCCACCGCACCCTGGCCTGCTCCTCCCTGGTCCTCGCCCTGGCCCCCGCGGCCCTGGCCTCGGGCTTCCAGCTGCGCGAACAGAGCCCCAGCGCCCAGGGGAACTCCTACGCGGGCATTTCCGCGGGGGGGAGCGACATCGGCTCCATGTTCTTCAACCCGGCCACCCTGACACGCTTCCAGGGCAATGCATTAGTCATCGGCGCCAGCCAGATCCAGCCCTCGGCGAGGCTGGAGGGCGGCAGCGCCACCCGGGCCACGACCCTCGGCGGCAGCGCGATCACCGGCACCTCCGGGGGCGACGCCGGCCGGAGCGCGGCCCTGCCCGTCCTCTACGCCATGTGGAGCCTGAGCCCCGATCTGAAGGTGGGCTTCTCCCTGAACAGCCCCTTCGGCCTCACCAGCGAATACGGGTCCGACTGGATCGGGCGCTACCACGCCATGAAGTCCACCATGACCATCGTCGAAGTCGCCCCCAACCTGGCCTGGCGCATCAGCCCCAAGTGGTCCGTGGGCGCGGCCGTGGTGGCCCGCCACGTGGACGCCACCCTCAGCAACGCCGTGGACTTCGGCGCCGTGGGCGCGGCCTACCGCATCCCCGGCTTCGCCCCCGGGGCCCAGGACGGCGTCGCCACCGTCAAGGGCACCCAGTGGCGCCCCGGCTACCGGGTCGGCGTGCTCTTCGAGCCCCGCACCGACCTGCGCTTCGGGGTGGGCTACCAGTCCGCCATCGACTTCGAGCTCAAGGGCGACGTGTCCTACCAGGGGGTCCCCGCCGCCCTGGCCGCCAATTTCCGCGACGGCGCCGCCACCCCCAAGGCCAACCAGCCCGGCACCGCCTCCCTGGGCGCCGCGTGGGACGTCACCCCCGCCCTCACCCTGGAGGCCGAGGCGGCCCGCACCTTCTGGTCCCACTTCAAGGAGATCCGCATCACCTTCGCCAGCGGCCAGGCCGATTCGGTCACGCCCGAGTACTGGAAGGACTCCTGGTTCCTGGCCCTGGGCCTCACCTGGCGCCCCGGCGGCGCCTGGACCGTGCGCACCGGCGTGGCCCTGGACCAGACCCCCACCACCGACACCCACCGCACCCCCCGCATCCCCGACGCCGAAAGGACCTGGGCCTCCGCCGGCGCGGGCTACGCCGTGACCCGGGCCTTCTCCGTGGACTTCAGCTACAGCCGGCTCTTCGTGAAGAACTCCAACCTCGCCCTCACCGCGACCCCGGGCGGCCCGGACTTCTTCCGCGGCACCATCCACGGCACCTTCCACAACCGCGTGGACATCTTCGCGCTGCAGGGGCGCCTGACGTTCTAGCAGCCTGTCTAGGTATAGGTACGGGTCCCTATATTTCGCCCCGATCGTCGCGGGAGTTGCTGTCGCAACTCCCGCGACGGAGAGCATCGCCAAAAGACGCTCGCCCGTGTCTCTCTTCGCGGGAATGCCGGTTTCGGGACATTTCAGGTCGGATGCAATCCTGAATCGGCTCCGAGCGGGCATTTTTAGAGCCTCAAGATCCGGAATAGCAGACCATCTTCAGGCCCAGAGCTTCCTGCATCCAGGAAAAGTCTTTGCCATTGTCCGTTACCAGGGGCAAGCCATGGGCCAGGGCGCAAGCCGCGATCCATGTGTCGTTGAGTTGGGCCTCCCTGTTGGGGTTCCCACCATCCCGCACATGGATCAAGGCGGCGGATTCCCCTGCGGTAATGATCTTGGCCCAATGGCGGGCGACGAGATCGGTTCCGTCAATCAGCCCGGTCTGGTCAAGAATTTCTTGAATACCTTGGGCATACTCCGCCTTGCGCGAATCCTCCGGCAGCCGCTGCAGCCAGACATGGAGTTCCGCTTCCGTTGGGAAGGCCCGGACCATGTCCTTGCCGTGCAGGTATGCCTCATAGCGCCTGGCGCGCGCCTCGTCCTTCTTCAGACGGCCATTCTTCAACTTGACTAGAAGGGAGATCAGGTTTGTATCCACCACCACGAGGGCCATGCCTCACTCCCCTTCGAATTCCTTCAGGAATGCGCCCAGGCTTTCGCCAGCGTCCGCTCCTAGACTGGGAGCGAATTCCTCCAGGTTGAAGCCGCCTGCCATGGGGCGCCTGGGGGGGTGGATGCCGGCGGGGTAGGATTCGGCGAGGAGTTCCTGGGATTGGGGAGCCAGAAGCACGCTTTCGCAAGCCTCGGCCTTCCACAGCCCTTGGGGGGGGCGGGGTCGACATAAAACCCTCGCGAAGATGACTTTCCGCACCAACCCAACCAGACGATCCTCCGGTAGATCAGGTGGGAAGGTGCAGGTCATCGCTCCGTGTCGGGTATGGACCTCGAAGGTCCGGTCCTTGAAATCAACCTCCAGCAGGCGGCCCTGGATGAGCTCCCATTTCGCCTCTGCGGCGATTCGCTGCGAAAAGGCCAGGTAATCCTTGCGATCGAACTTTGCCTTGAATTCCGTTTCATCGGAGTGGGCGGGGGGCACTTTGACGCCAAGACGACAGCCACGCCGGGTCAGCCGATCAAGGGCGGCCCTCTGGGCCTTGGCCCATTTCCAGCCTTCCTGTGGATCAAACCCGCCATTTTGAAAATAGGACCGGACAGCCTCCCGCGCCGGTCGGATGTCCGGGAGGCCTTTGGATTGGGGTGCGACCAGACCTACCGTTGCGCTGCCGGCCCGGATTGAGCCCACCATCCGCAAGGATTCCAAGGATGGATCAAAGTTCTTCAGGCCCTTCATCAGGTCAGCCAGGTCCTCGAGGTCCTCGGGGGTCAGAGCCCCTTTCAGGGCGCCCTTGCCGCCGATGGAAAGCACCAGGTCCAGGTCCTTCTTGGTTCTGGTCATGGCCCCCCCTCCCGCAGCAACGCGATCCCATCATCCCCCAAGGACCCCTCCCGGGTCGAGCCCGCAGGGGCACGGCGCCTTAACCAGGACCCACCCCAGCTTAACGTTGGGTTGAAAGGATTCCTCCAATCGTATCAATCCGGCTGGCTACCGCCGCCGCCGCACCTCGTAGGTGCGCAGGCTCGCGTCCACCAGGGCCAGCATGGGCAGGGGGCCCTTCCCCCGGCGCAGCAGGTCGCCGATGAGGTGGTCCGCTTCGATGCGGCCGCCGCCCTCCAGGTCGCGGAAGAGCGAGGACGTCATGGCCGAGCCCGGCTCCGTGAGGATGGCCCGGGTCTTCTCCAGGCTCGCAGGCCGGGGCGCGTAGCCCTGGGCCGCGGCCACGGAGGCGCACTCCTCCATGAGGGCCACGCCCAGGGATTCGGCGCCCGCGGCGACGATGTCGCCCACCGAACCCCGCAGGAGGCAGGTGATCCCGGCGGCAGAGGCGATGAACACCCACTTCTCCCACAGCTCCTGGACGATCTCCAGGCTGAGGCGGCCGTCGAACCCGGCCCCGCAGAGCTGGGCCTCCAGGGCCAGGGCCCGGGGCGTGCGCGCCCCGTCCCGCTCCCCGAAGACCAGCCCGTGAAGGCGGTTGAAGTGCACCACGGCGCCCTGGGCGTCCAGGGCCGAGGAGATGAAGCAGGACCCGCCCAGCACCCGTTCCGCCCCGAAGCGCCGGTCCAGGAGATCGAAGTGGCGCATGCCGTTGAGCAGGGGCAGCACCGCGGTGCCGGGGCCCACGGCGGGGGCGAAGGCCTCCACCGCCTCCTCCAGGTCGTAGGCCTTGCAGCTGAGCAGCACCAGGTCGAAGGGGTCCCGGAGGTCGCCGGCCAGCACCGTGGGCGGGGCGGCGAGGTGCAGGTCCCCGAAGGGGCTGCGGATGGAAAGGCCTTCGGCGGCCAGCTTCCGGGCCCGCCCGGGACGCACCAGGAAGGTCACGTCCCGCCCCGCCTCCAGGAGCCGCCCCCCGAAATACCCCCCGATGCCGCCGGCGCCCACGATGAGAATCCGCATGTCTGGTGCTCCCGGGGACCAGGATACGATGCGCATGAGCTACGCTGGAACCTCTGGTTCGCGATGGAGGCACCATGCGGTTCGTCAGTCTGGCCCCGGCCCTGCTCGCCACAGCCCTGGCCGCGGGCACCCTGCCCCCCACCCGCTTCGAGCGGTCCGGGGGCCTCGAGACGCCCCGGCTGGCGGAGACGGTGGAGGAATGCCGGGCCCTGGCCAAGGCCTCGCCCTGGGTCCGCGTGGGAACCTTCGGCCGCAGCCCCCAGGGCCGCGACCTGCCCCTGGTGATCGTGGACCGGGACCGGGCCTTCGACCCCGCCCGGGCCCGGGCCAAGGGCAAGCTCGTGGTCATGATCCAGGCCTGCATCCACGCCGGCGAATCCGACGGCAAGGACGCGGGGCTGCGCTTCCTGAAGGAGCTGTGCGTGGAGCGCAAGCACCCCGGCCTCCTGGACCGGCTCGTGTTCGTGTTCCTGCCGGTCTTCAACGTGGACGGCCACGAGCGCTTCGGCCCGCACAACCGCATCAACCAGAACGGCCCCAAGGAGATGGGCTGGCGCAGCACCGCGGCGGGGCTGAACCTGAACCGCGACTACCTCAAGGCCGACGCCCCGGAGATGAGGGCCTGGCTGAAGCTCCACCAGGCCTGGCTTCCGGACGTCTTCCTGGATTGCCATTCCACCGACGGCGCCGACTACCAGTACCCCCTCACCATCGCCCGGGAGGCGGGCCCCGGGGACACCTGGTTCCTGGAACCGCGGCTGGGCGCCTGGATCCGGGACAGCTTCCTGCCCGGCCTGCGCTCCGGCCTGGAGGCCGACGGCATGCCCACCACGGAGTACATCGTCTTCCGCACCTGGCACGACCCCCGCAGCGGCCTGGTCATCGGCCCCTCCGGGCCGCGCTATTCCCAGGGCTACCAGTCCGCCCAGAACCGCATGGGAATCCTCCTGGAGACCCACATGCTCAAGCCCTACCCCGTGCGGGTCGAGGCCACCCGGCTGGCGCTGCTGCGCACCTCGGAGATCGTGGCCCGGGAGCACGCCACCGTGGCCCGCCTCAACCGCGAAGCCGACGCCTTCACCGCCAGCGCCGCCTTCCGGGCGGCGCCCATGTCCCTGGGCTTCAAGGACGACGGCACCTCCGAGCCCATGGCCTTCAAGGGCTTCGCCTACGACCGCGCCACCAGCGACCTCACGGGAGGAGACTGGTTCACCTACGACCCCACGCGGCCCCAGACCTTCCAGATCCCGCGCTACGGACACCTGGTGCCCACCGCCACGGCCCGGGTGCCCGAAGCCTACCTCGTGCCGCCGGAATGGACCGAGGTCATCGCCCGCCTCGAGGCCCAGGGCATCCCCCACCACCGCCTGGCGAAGCCCGCCACGGTGGCGGTCTCCGGCTGGCGCTTCCGGGACGTGGTCTTCCGGCGCACCCCCACCGAGGGCCGCCAGCGGGTGGAGAGCCTGGTGCAGGAGGAATTCGCCGCCACCCGGGATTTCCCCGCGGGGACCGTGGTGGTGCCCACCGGCAACCGCCTGGCGCGGATCATCGTCCACCTGCTGGAGCCCGCCTCCGAGGAGAGCCTGCTGCGGTGGGGCTTCTTCAACACCATCTTCGAGCAGAAGGAGTACGGCGAAAGCTACGTCCTCGAGCCCCTGGCCCGGAAGATGCTCGCGGCGGACCCCGCCCTCAAGGCCGCCTACGAGCGCCGCAAGGCCGAGGACAAGGCCTTCGCCGCCAACCCGGACGCCCAGCTCAACTGGTTCTACCAGCGCTCCCCCTGGGGGGATCCCGGCCTGGGGCTCTACCCCGTGGGCCGGATCTTCGACGCCGCGGAGGCCGCGAAGCTCTGAAACTGGCCGGATCAAAATTGATCCCAACTGACGGTTCCAGTGCAGCCAGAGGGACGTAACCTGGAGGTCCGGGGGGCGCCATGCTGCTGAAACTGGAGGAGGGGGGAAGCCCCAAGGGCCGCCAGATCGTCGACCAGGTCCAGCGGCTCATCCGGGACGGGCACCTGAATCCCGGCGAGGCCCTGCCCTCCACCCGCCACCTGGCGGAGCGCCTCGCCCTGCACCGCTCCACGGTGGCCACGGCCTACCAGGAGCTGTGGGCCCTGGGCTGGCTGGAACTGCGGCCCGGCGCCGTTCCCCGAGTCCGGCGCCGGGGGGCCCTCGGGGCCCCCGCGGGCCCGGAGCCGGGCGCCTTCCCGTGGCGGGAACGGCTCACCCTGCCCCTGGAACCGCCGCCCCGGCCCCGGCCCGAAGGCCTCATCTCGTTCAACAGCCTCGGCATGGACCCCCGCCTCATTCCGGTGGAGCCCCTGGCCCGCTCCCTGAAGGCCGCCCTGCACCGGGAGGGCGCTCGGCTCCTGGACTACGGGGATCCCCGGGGCCTCCCCTCCCTGCGGGCCGTGCTGGCCCAGCGCATGGGCCGCCACGGCGTCCAGGCCGCCCCGGAGGAGATCCTCGTCACCCAGGGCGCCCAGCAGGCATTGGACCTGGCCCTCAGGGCCCTCACCCGCCCCGGGGACGCGGTCCTCGTGGAGGCCCCCACCTACGATCACATGCTCCGCCTCCTGGCCCTTCACCGCCTGCGGCCCCTGCCCATCCCCGAGGGCGCGGACGGTCCGGACCTGACCGCCCTGGAGCGCCTCGCCCGCAGGGAACGCCCCGTTCTCCTGTACACCATGCCCAGCTTCCAGAACCCCACGGGCCGCTGCCTGCCCCAGTCCCAGCGGGAGGGGCTCCTGGCCCTCTGCGAGCGCCTGGCCCTGCCCATCCTGGAAGACGGCTTCGAGGAGGAGATGAAGTACTTCGGCCGCGCCATGCTGCCCCTCAAGTCCATGGACCGCGCGGGCCTCGTGCTCTACGCCGGCACCTTCTCCAAGGTCCTGGCCCCGGGCCTGCGCCTGGGCTGGCTCACGGGCCCCGCCACCTGCCTGGGGGCCCTGGCCGGACTCCGGCGCTCCACCGACCTGGGCCCCTCCCCCATCCTCCAGGCCGCCCTGGAGGACTTCCTGCGCAAGGGCCACTTCGACCAGCACCTCGCGCGGCTTCACCGCACCTTCCGCCGCCGCATGGAAACCGCCCTGGCCGCCCTGCGCCGGGAAATCGACCCCGCCGTCGCCACCTGGACGGCCCCCACCGGCGGCTACCTCATCTGGCTCGCCCTGCGCGGAGCCCCGCCGGCCGGCCTGGAGGCGGCCCTACACACCCACGGCGTCGACGCCCGCGGCGGCTCGTCCTACTTCAACGACCCGGAATCCGGGAAACCCTTTCTCCGCCTCTCCATCTCCTCCCTGGACGAGGCGGAGATCACCGAAGGCGTCGCCCGGCTGGGCCGCGCCCTGGGAGCCCTCAGCCATGCCTGAACCCGCCACCCCCTTCGCCAACGCCTACGACGACCAGCTCCGCGCAGCCTCCTACGCGGCCCTGGCCTTCCCCGGCACCTACCACCTGGCCTTCCGGGACCTGCCGGAGCTCCTGGGTCGGCCCGGCCCCGGTGCCCGGGCCCTGGACTTCGGCTGCGGCGCGGGCCGCTCCACCCGCTTCCTCGCGGACCTGGGCTTCCGGGCCGAGGGCGCGGACCTTTCGGAGGCCATGCTGGCCCAGGCCCGGGCCCGGGATCCCCGGGGCACCTACCGCCGGGTACCCGACGGGGACCTGACCGCCCTGGCCGGGAACCGCTACCACCGGATCCTGTCGGCCTTCACCTTCGACAACGTGAGGACCGGCTCCAAGCCGGGCCTCTTCCGGCAGCTGGCGGACCTGCTGGAACCGGAAGGACGCCTCCTGAACCTGGTGAGCTCCGAGGAGCTCTACCGCCTGGAGTGGGCCTCCTTCAGCACCGCGGCCTTCCCCGGCAACGCGGCCCCTGCCCCGGGCGCGGCGGTGTTCACCGTGATGAAGGACGTGCCCGACGCCCGGCCCGTGGAGGACATCTTCTGCCCCGAGGCCGACTACCTGGACCTGTACCGCGGCGCCGGCCTCGTGCGCGTCCTGGCCCACCGCCCCTTGGGCCGCCCCGGCGAACCCTTCGCCTGGGTCAACGAGCTGCAGGTGGCCCCCTGGCGCATCGACGTGCTGCGCAGGGCCTGACCTTCCGCCGTACAGGCCTCCGCCCCGGCCCCTCCCCGAATGGGGGAGGATGCCGGGGCGGAACGCGGCAGGACTACGGGATATAGATGTGGTACCCGAGGCGGGCGGAATCCGTCTCGGCCGCGGCCTGGACTTCGGCCATGGTCTTCTGGGTCCACTCGGCGGCGGTGTAGGTGGGATTCCCGGCCTTCACGGACGGCAGCCGGAAGAAGCTCTTGTCGGCGGCGGGATTGGCCGCGCCCCAGGCCAGGTCGCCAATGGTGTCGATGCGAGCGTCCCAGGCGGCGGAAGTGGCCGTGCCCACCGTGCTCAGGAAGACGGGGTCGTTGCCGTTGAAATTGGCCACGTTGTTGTTGGTGACCGCGGCGGCGCCGTTGGTCACGTGGGCGGCGTCGGGAAGGGCCGCGCCCGTGTTCTTCATCAGAAAGCTGGCGCCGGGAGCGAGGGTGCCCGGGATCAGCGCGGTCTTGAAGGTATTGGACGTGTTCGGGTTCGTCCAGAGGCAGAGGTAGACCGGCGTGACGGCGGCATCATAGGTGCCGGCGCCGACGTTGGTGACCTCGATCCACTTGTCGTAGCTCGCGCCTTCGTAGTACTGGCTGATGATGAGAGAGGACGCGCCCGGGATGCCGCCGGGGGTGACGGTGAGGGTGAACGTCGTCGTGGTGCTGGCGCCGTCGCCGTCGGTGACGGTCAGGGTGACGATGGCCGAGCCGGTGACGCCCGCGGCGGGGATCAGGGCCAGGGTGCATACGCCCGCGGCGTTGTCCACCACCAGGGCGGAGGGCAGCAGGACGGTGTTGTCGACGGTGGCGGTGACCGTGAGGGCGCCGGGAGCCGTGGAATCGTCGGCCACGGTGAAGGTGGCGTTGACGGCGGCGCCCTCCGTGGTGGATTTGTTGCCCACGCCCGCGAAGGTGGGGGCCTCGTTGCCGCCCTTCACCTTGATGACGCGGGTGATGGTGTTGCTGGAGCCCAGGCTGTCCTGGACCGTGAAGGAGGCGGAGAAGGTGCCCCCGAGGGAATACGTGTGGCTCGCGGTCATGCCGGTGGAAACCGGGGTCCCGTCGCCGAAGTTCCAGGTGGCCGAGGCGATGGCGGTGCCCGCGGCGGAGGCGGAGTTCGGCGTGGCCGCGCCCGCGAAGGTCACGGTGTCATTGACGTTCACGGTGGTGTCCCAGCTGGGCTCGACCATGTGGACGTTGGGGCCGGAGGTCTGCTCGAAGGGAGTGCGCCAGCCGCGCACGTCCACGGTGGCCTTCCAGGCGGGGATGTCGAGGCCGGGGGCCACGGTCTGGAGGTTGGGGAAGAAGTCCAGGCCGGTGAGGGCCTCGATGCGGGCCACGGAGGTGACGTAGGTGGTGAGGGTCGCCGGCGCGTTGACCAGGCCCCAGGCGTTGGGCAGGATCAGGGCCAGGGCCTTGGGCTGGCCGGGCGTGGCTTCGGAAACCACGATCTTGTAGCAGGCCGTGGGAATGGCGATGTTCAGGCCGGGCTGGGCCTTGGAGGCCCACCACGCGGGGCTGGGGGGGAAGTAGGAGCCGGTGTAGACCCACACGCGGCCCAGGTAGGACGTGATGCCGTTGGTGTCGCCGCCCTGGGTGCCGCCGATGGTCTCCTCCAGCCGCTGCCAGAGCTGCTGGTTGAACTGGGAGATCTGGGGCACCAGGTTGCTCATGATGGTGGCGTCGTCGCCGGCCACGGGGGTGTAGCGGTAGGAGACGTCGGCCCGGGGCACCTGGTGGCCGCGGTCGTAGCTGTCCGGCGAGTTGGCCCCGCCCGTGTAGATGCCCGTGTAGTCGTCCTTGCCCACCCGGGGCGCCTCGAGGCGCAGGTCGGCGGTGTAGTCCTTGTCGGAATTGGCGTAGGGCTGGTGGACCGGGAAGTTCAGGTACGAGGTCCACACGGGGTTCTTCAGGGACTCGTCATAGCCCAGGCGGAAGGAGCCGTTGGGGTAGTTCACGGGGTCCACGTGGAGGGAAGGCAGCACCGTGAGGGGCCGGCTGGGCACCGCCACCGGATCCCCCGCGTAGACGGGGCTGGGCACGGAGGCCACGGCGTAGGCGTTGGCGCTCTCCACCTGGAAGGCGCCGTCGCTCACCAGGACGGAGTAGGCATCCCCGTTGGTGGGGAATTCGGTCGAGGGCACCGTGTAGGAAGCGGCGCTGGCGCCGTCGATGGGGGTGCCGTTCTTCCGCCAGGAATACGTGAGGGCGCCGCCGTGGTTCGCGGTGGCCGAGACGGTGAAGGTCACGGCGTCCGGAGGCAGGACGGTGCGGCTCTCGGGCTGGGCGAGGATGGTCGGCGGCGCGTGCACCGCCACGGCCGCGGCCAGGGAAAGGGTGGAGGTGACGGTGCCGTCGAGGGTGCAGGTGGCCACGGCGTCGTAGCTCCCCGCGTCGGTCACGGCCACGGCCGCGATGGCGAACTCGGGCGAGGTGGCGCCGGCGATGGGCATGCCGTCCTTGCGCCACTGGTAGGTCACGGAGCCCGCATTGGCCGAGGCCGCCACGCTGAGCGCCAGGGGCGCGCCCAGGTCCACGGTCTGGGAAACCGGCTGGAGCGTGAAGACCGGAGGCACGTTCACCTGGAGCGCGGCCGCCGCGGAGGTGGCGGAGGTGACCGTGCCGTTCACGGTGTTGGTGACCACCGCGTCATAGCTGCCGGCGTTGGCGGCCGTCACGGCGGTGAGGTTCAGGGTGGCTGAGGTGGCGCCGGCCAGGGCGGAGCCCCCCTTGCGCCACTGGTAGCCCAGGGTGCCCTTGCCCGTGGCCGCCACGGTGAAGGAGGCGGAGGCCCCCTGCACCACGGTGAGGCTGGCGGGCTGGGCGGTGATGACCGGCGGGACGTTGATGGCCAGGGTGGCGGGGCGGCTGTGCACCCAGCCCGTGGGGTTGCTCACGATCACCGTGTAGACGCCCGCGCTGGCGGACGTGGCGGCGGGGATGGTGTAGGTGGCCGAATCGCCGCCCACCCGGTGAAGGCCCTTCAGCCACTGATAATGGAAGCGGCTGGGCTTGCCCGTCACCTCCACCTTGAAGGTCACGGACTGGCCGGCGACGGCCGTCTGGCTCAAGGGCTGGGTGACGATCCTCAGGTGATCGGGCTTGTGGAACCAGCCGAGGTGCCGGCCCTGATCGTGGTCGCGGTCCGGGCCGCCGGCCCGGGTTGGGGTGCCCAGGCCGAGCACGGCCAGGCACAGGCTCAGACGAGCCAAGCTTCGAAGCGCCTTCATGACAGTCTCCTGGAAATCCGGGGTAATGGTTCATGAAGTATCCAGCGACCGCCCCCGGGTACCAAGTCAAATCTTGTGAATTCCCGGCAACAAATTCAGCGTTCGCTTGTTTGTCTGTCTCTCGGGTTCCGGCACAGGGCCAGGAGGGTGATGTCGTCCGAGGGCTCGAAGCCCGCCACGTGCCCGCGCAGGGCCTCGGTCACCCGGTCCAGCCACGGGCCGGCGCCCCCGCCGGGGGGCACCCCCAGCAGCCGCGCCTCCCCGAAGAACCCCCCGGCGCCCTGGGCCTCGGTCACCCCGTCCGTGAACAGCAGCAGCCCCTCCCCGGGCGCCAGGACCTCCCGCGCCACCCCGAAGGCCGACCCGGGCAGGAGCCCCAGCGCCGGCCCCGTGGGGGCCAGCCGGGTCCGCACCACGCCCCCGGAGGCCACCAGCGGCGCGTCGTGGCCGCAGTTCGCGTAGGCCAGCTCCCCCGACCCGGAATCCACCATCCCCAGGAAGGCCGTGGCGAACATGCTGGAGCGCTCGTGCACCGTGGCGATGTAGTCGCTGGCGGTGCGGGCGGCGCGCTCCAGCACCTGGGCCGGATCGCCCGGGGCCGCGGTGGCCGCGGCGCGGATGAGGGTCCGGAAGAGCGCCATGTAGAGCGCGGACCCCACCCCCTTGCCGCACACGTCGGCGACCACCACCATCGTGCGGCCCCCGTCCACGGCGAAGGCGTCGTAGAAGTCGCCCGCCACCTGCGTGGCCGGCGCGAACCGCGCGGCCAGGTCCCACCCGTCCAGCGCCGGCAGGGCCTCGGGCAGGAACCCCTTCTGGATCTCGTGGCCGATCCGCAGCTCGCGCTCGAGGCTCTCGGTGTGCAGGCGCTCCCGGTCCCGGAGGCGCTTCCGGTCCAGGGAGGCCCCCACCCGGGCCCTGAGGATCACGGGGTTGAAGGGCTTGGGGAGGTAGTCCTCCGCCCCCAGCTCGATGCAGCGCACCACCGTCTCCAGTTCCTCCACCGCCGAGATCATGATGACCGGCAGGTGGCGCAGGGCCTCGTCGGCCTTGAGCTGGGCCAGGACCTCCAGGCCGTCCATGCCCGGCATCATGATGTCCAGGAGCACCACGTCGAAGCCGCCGCCCTCCACCATGGCCAGCGCCTCGGCCCCGCCGGCCGCGGAGGCCGTGGCCAGGCCCAGCTTTTCGAGCCTGCGGGTGAGGAGGTTCCGGTTGGCCTCCACATCGTCCACCACGAGGACCCGGCCCGGGGACGCGCTCACGCCTCGACCGGGGCGTCCGCCAGGAGCCGGCGCAGGTAGGGGACCTGCTCCTGGGCGGCCCGTTCCCCGACCTCCGCCACGTAGGGGATCTTCTCCGTTTCGAACAGGCCCACCCGCTTGTCGAACCTGGGCACGATGAGGATCACCTCGGAATGGTGGGTGAGGTTGTGGAAGGCGAACCGCGACTTGAGCAGGTTGTTGGTCATGATGCTGCTCAGCTGGAAGGAGAAGCGGCCCAGGGTGTTGAACCGGCGCTGGTAGGGGCTCTCGAAGCCCACGGCGATGATCACGTCCGCGCCCTCGCGCATGGCCACGTTCACCGGCAGCGGGTCCGACATGAAGCCGTCGATGAGGAGCCGGTCCCCGATGCGGTGGGGGCTGAAGATGTAGGGGATGGAGATGCTGGCGCGGATGGCGTCCACCACGCTCCCCTCCCCGAGGATGGCCTGGTCCCCGTTGGCGAGGTCGGTGGCCGTGATGAACAGCGGAACCTTCGCGTCCTCGATGGCCATGTCCCCGAACGTCTCGCGCAGGCGGCGCATCACCAGCACGTCCTTGCGCATGCCGAAGACGGCGTCCCTTCTTCCGAAGAGCCGCCCGAAGACGACGCGCAGCAGGGCCAGGCGGTCCCGCTGGCTCGTGAGCTCCCGGGTCCACAGCCGGGTGCTCATCTCCAGGGTGGTCTCCACGTCGTGGCCCGCGGCGATCATGGCGGCGTAGATGCTCCCGGCGCTGCAGCCCACCACCAGGTCGATCCCGATGCCCTCCCGCCGCAGCACCCGCTGCACCCCCAGGGCCGCGGCGCACTTCACGCTGCCCGCGCCGATGACCAGCGCCACCTTCTTGGAATGCCTCGAGGCCAGGTTACCTTCCATAGCTGGCCACCGCCTCGTCGATGCCGGGGAAGAGCTTCAGGATCCCGGTGAAGCCGCTGATCTCCAGCACCCGGTTCACGTCGGGCCGCACCGCCCCCAGGCGGAAGTCGCCGCCGGCGCGCCGCGCCTCCTTGACCACCGCCAGGAGCGTGCGCAGGCCGGCGCTGCTGGTGTAGTCCACCGCGCTGAAGTCCACGGCCAGGCGCACCTTCCCGCCGCGCACCTGCGCCTCCAGGGCGTCCTGCAGGGCCCCCGCGGTCAGGCCGTCGATGCTGCCCACCACCGTCGCCACCGTCACATCGCCCACGTCCTTGACCGACAGATCCATCAGGTCCTCCCTCCCATGAACTTCACGAGCGTCACCCGGTTCCCCCGGGGCGCCACGTCCTCGTGGCGCACCTCGTCCACCACGGCCCGCACCAGGCTCCAGCCGTGGCCCCCGGGGCTGCGGTCCCGCCACCCCGAGGCCAGGTCCGGGGCCGGCGCCGAGGCCGGATCGAAGGGCGCCGCGCGGTCCTCCACCACCACCTGCCAGGACCCGGGCTCCGCCCGGAACGCCACCCGGATGGGCCCGGGAGCCCCCGGCGCGTAGCCGTGCAGGATGATGTTGGCGCACACCTCCTCCACCGCCAGGCGCAGGTCGTGGCGCGCCGCGCCGGCCACGCCGGCGCGGTCGAAGGCCTTGGCCATGAAGGCCAGGATGGACCCCAACCCATGGGCGTCGGCGGTCACCTCCAGGGCGGCCGGGGTCTCCGGTCCGGTCATGGGGACCCTTCGACGACAAATGAAACATTCAATTCGGTCACCCCCCGAATGCGTTCCCTTGGTTGCTTGATGAGCGAAAAATGCGACTCATTCTCGCACATCCTGATGTCTGAACACATGAAAATTCAGGGGATTTCCGGGGGCACCAGGGCCGCGATCTTGGCGAGCAGCCCGTCCAGGTCCACCGGCTTGGTGCCGTAGTCGTCGCACCCGGCGCCCAGGGCCTTCTCCCGGTCCCCGCTCATGGCGTGGGCGGTGAGGGCGATGATGGGGATGGGCCGGGTGGCGGCGTCCGCCTTCAGCAGCCGCGCCGCGTCCCATCCGTCCAGGCCGGGCAGGCTCATGTCCAGGAGGATCAGTTCCGGCGCCCCGGTGCGGGCCAGGGCCACGCCCTCCAGGCCATCGGCGGCGGTGACCACCTCGTGGCCCCGGCGCCGCAGCCGCCGGCTCAGCATGTCCCGGTTGTTCTCGTTGTCCTCCACCAGCAGGATCCGGGTCAAGGCTCCCCTCCCGGCTCCGGGGCCTCGGCCGGAAGGCGTAGGGTGAAGCGCGACCCCCGGCCGGGCTCGCTTTCCACCTCGATGTCCCCGCCCATCATGCGCGCCATGCGCCGGCCCACGGCGAGCCCGAGGCCCGTGCCGCCGAAGCGCCGCGTGGTGGAGCTGTCGGCCTGGGAGAAGCTCTGGAAGAGCCGGCCGATCTGCTCGGGGGTGAGGCCGATGCCCGTGTCCCGCACGGCGAAGGCGAGCCAGCCGCCCTCCCGGTCCACCTCCAGGGCGACGGCGCCGCCGGAGGTGAACTTGCAGGCGTTGCCCAGGAGGTTGAGGAGCACCTGGCGCACCTTGGTGGCGTCGCCGCGCATGGCGCCCGCCTCCGGGGCGCAGCGCAGCTCCAGGGAGTTGGCGTTCTTCGCGGCCAGGGGCAGGGTCAGGGACACCAGTTCCTGCACCAGGGGCTCCACGGCGAAGTCCTCCAGGTGGAGTTCCATCTTCCCCGCCTCGATCTTGGCGAGGTCCAGGATGTCGTTCACCAGCAGGAGCAGGTGCTTGCCGGCGGAGGTTATGCGGGCCAGATCCTCGCCCATGGTGTCCATGCCCGCCTCGGCGGCGTCCTCCTGGAGCATCTCGCCGTAGCCGATGATGGCATTGAGGGGGGTGCGCAGCTCGTGGCTCATGCGCGAAAGGAACTCGCTCTTGGCGCGGGTGGCCTCCTCGGCGGCGGCGTACAGGGCCTCCAGGTGGCGCTTCTCCTCCACCTCCGCCAGGAGCCGCGCGGCGCGGATCTTGGCGGCGGCCATGTGCCCGGCCACCGCCAGCAGGCGCAGGTCCTCCCCCGTGAAGGCGCCCCGGGCCAGGCCGGCGTCCAGGTAGATCACCCCCACCACCTCGCCGTCGTGCTCCAGGGGCACCATCATCACCGAGGCCGCCCCGCTGGCCACGATGGACTGGGCCTGGGCGAACTCCGCGTCCAGGACGGGGTTGTTGATGAGCAGGGCCTTGCGGCCCTCCACCACCTTCTCCAGGAGCGTGCGCGAGGGCTGCACCTGGAAGCCGGCCCCCTGCCGCCGGGTGCGGGAGGCCACCTGCACCATCTCCCCCCGGGCGTCCATGAGCAGCGCCGCCCCGCGGTCCGGGCGCAGGAAGGGGAAGATCCGCTCCAGGAGGTTGCCCAGCATCACCTCGGCCCCGGCGTCCCCCAGCATGTCCAGGCTGAGGCCGTGCATGAGGTCCAGGGCCTCCTTCCACCCCGGGGCGCCCTCGGGGGCCGGAACGGACGGGGACGAGGCCCGCAGCTGCTCCACCTCCATGATGAAGGAGATGGAGGGGTCCTCGGCCCGCTCCAGGGCGAGGCTCACCCGGCCCAGCACGAGGCTGTCGCCCGGGGCCACGGCCCGGGGCCCCGCCAACAGCTCCCCGTTGACCCGGGTCCCGTTGCGCGAGCCCAGGTCCTCCAGCAGGGCGCGGCCGGCATCCAGGAACAGCCGCGCGTGGTTGCGGGAGAGGCTGGGATCGTACACGACCACGTCGCAGGACGGGTCCCGGCCGATGACGAGGGACGGCCGGTCCTTCCCCAGCTTAGCGGGGGGACCGTCGGGAGGGCGGAGCCAGAGTTCGTCCATGGGATGACCTGTTGATGGGCCATCTTGGATTGTTTCCCGAACCTGTCAACTATAAATTATTCAGTATTCCCCCGCCGTCACTGCACGTCGCTGACCCGGCCGTTCAGGAAGGTGACCTTCAGATCGCGGTAGACGTAGATCTTCTTGGCTCCCAGGTCCACGGTGTTCCGGGGCCGGCCCAGGGCGGTTTCCACCTGCGCGGGGGTCATGCCCAGGGAGACCGTCGTGCCGGAGGGCGTGTCGTCGCCGGCGTCGATGAGGGAGCGCTCGGCCCCGTTGGCTTCGCGCACCGCCTGGGTGAGCTCGGTCTGGGCATCTGCGTCGGGCCGGAGATCCCGGGCGTAGTCGGCTTCCTGGGAACCCAGGGCCGAGGCCGGGAGGGCCGGGATGCCGTCCTTGCCCTGTTCGGTCTGGAGCTTGGCCAGGCCGCGCTCCATGGAGGCCTGCATGGTGTTGGCCATCTCCTGCAGGTCCAGGGTCCGCACCGAGACGTAGCCGCCCCGGGGGCAGCTGGCGCCGCGGGTGGACAGCACCCGCACCTCGGCCCATTCGGCGCCCTGGGCGGGCGTCTGGGAAAGCTGGAGCACGTCGCCGTCCACCAGCGAGCACTCCTCGCTGCCGGAATAGGCCATCACGCCCCCCGACACCACGAAGATCCGGGGCCCCCGCGCCGTGAAGATCGCCGGCGGGCCGGAGACCGCGGCCGGGTCCGGCCGGGCCTCGTCCATCTGCCGGCGGACCTCCTCGGCGATGGCGTCCTTCACCTCGGGCGACAGGGAGGTGCCGCTGTCGTACACGACGGGCGGCGCCGAGACGGTGACGTTCTGGGCCAGGTAGGCGGATTCCAGCGAGGCCGCGATGATGAAGTCCGCCAGCCAGAAGGCGGGGCTCCGGTACACCGGGTAGGGCGCGAAGTAGCCGCCGTAGTAGCCGTACCAGGGCCGCGACGACCAGCCCCAGGTGTAGCGCACGGGCCGGCTCCACGGGGAATGGCACCAGGAATAGAAGGCCGGGCGGTAGGCGTGGCGGGGCATGTAGACGTTGTAGGTGCGCCCGCCGTAGAACCAGGGGCGGTACACCGAGGCGTGGGGCACCCCGTTGACGATGTAGGTGCGGTGCACGTAGGCGTGGCCGCGGAATTCCACCGGACGCTGGATGTAGCCCATGCGGCCCGTGGCGTTGGCCACGATCACGCGGCCCCCGGGGCGCACCACTTCCACCTGCCGCACCCCGCTGGGCGAATGGCGGATCACGGCGCCGCCCGGCGTGCGCACCTCCCGGATGGCCCCGGTGTGGGTCCGGCGGATCTCGCCGCCCTCCCGGGTGCGCACCACCTCGTGCACCGGTCCCCGGCCGGCGGGGCCGGGACGGACTTCCGTGGGCCGGGGGACCCCGCGCCCGGGTTCGGGCCGGGTCTCGGGCCTGCGTTCCGTCCGCGGATCGGGGCGCACCTCGGGGCTGCGTTCCTGCCGGGGCTCGGGCCGCACCTCGGGCCGGCGTTCCGGGCGGGGCTCGGGCCGGATCTCGGGCCTGCGTTCCTGGCGCGGTTCGGGCCGAACCTCGGGGCTGCGCTCCGGGCGGGGCTCGGGCCGCACCTCGGGCCTGCGTTCCTGGCGAGGTTCCGGCCGGGTCTCGGGCCTGCGTTCCTGGCGGGGCTCGGGCCGGGCCTCGGGACGGCGCTCCTGGCGCGGTTCGGGCCGGGCCTCGGGCCTGCGTTCCTGCCGGGGCTCGGGCCGGGGTTCAGGCCGAGGTTCGGGCCTGCGCTCCTGCCGGGGCTCGGGTCGCTTCTCCCGGGGCTCCTCCTTCTTCCGGTCCTGGGCCTGGAGCAGAAGCGACGCGGCCAGGAGGGCCACCAGGGCCCTCCCGCCGCCGCTGAAGGCCTTTCGGATCCTGCTGGCGCCCATGGACATGGTGACTCCTGGTGACATGCGACCACTCTACACCCGGACCCCCGACAGGGGGGGCGCCGGGGCGGAGCCCGCGTCAGTCCCCGGTCTGGAAGGCCACCGCCAGGCCGTGCACCGTGGCCGCGATGCGCACCGCCTCGAAGACCTGGGCCTCGGAAAGGCCCCCTTCCACCAGGACGGCCTCGTGGGCCCGCACGCAGGCCTCGCACCCGTTCACGGCGCTCACCGCGAGGCAGAACAGCTCGAAGTCGAGCTTCGGGCCCGCGGTGCGGGCGATGCGGTTCATGCGCAGGCGCACCGGAAGCTGGGCGTAGGACTCCTTGCCCACCAGGTGGCGGAAGCGGTAGACGATGTTGGTCATGCCCATGAGGGCGGCCGCGGCCAGGGCGTCTTCCACCGTGGCCTCCCCGGCGGCCTCCAGGGCCTGGGCCCGCAGTTCGCGCAGCAGGTCCGGGTTGCGCGCCGCGGCGGCGGCCGCCAGGGCCGTGCCCAGGCGCTGGGCGGGCTCCAGGGGGGAATCGCCCAGCACGGCCTGGAGGTTGAGCTTGAGGTCCCGGGCGTAGGCGGGGAGGGTTTCGAGGGTCGTCATGGTCACACCTTCAGGGTCGCGTCGCCCTTGCGCCAGTTGCAGGGGCAGAGTTCATCGGTCTGGAGGGCGTCCAGCACGCGCAGCACCTCGTCCACGCTCCGCCCCACGCTCAGGTCGTTGACGCTCACGTGGCGGATGACGCCCTGGGGATCCACCACGAAGGTGGCCCGCAGGGGAACGCCCTCGGTCTTGTGCAGGACGCCCAGGGCCGAGCTCAGCTCGCGCCGGGTGTCGGCCAGCATGGGGAAGGGCAGGTCCTTGAGGTCCTCGTGCTGGTTGCGCCAGGCCAGGTGCACGAAGTGGGTGTCCGTGCTCGCGCCCAGCACCTGGGTGTCCCGGTCCTGGAAGTCGCCGTCGCGCTTGCCGAAGGCCGCGATCTCGGTGGGGCACACGAAGGTGAAGTCCATGGGCCAGAGGAAGAGCACCTTCCACTTGCCGGGGAAGCTCTCGTGGGTGAGGGTCTCGAATTCCTTGCCGCTGTTCACGGCCTGCAGGGAGAAGGAGGGGAACGTGTCGCCGACGGTCAGCATGTCTATTCCTTTGGGAGAGGGGAGCGGGATCGCTCCGCCCAACCAGCATCCCGTTTCCCCGGATCCAGGTCCAAGATATCAATTCTATCAAAGTGATAGCATGAACCTATGACGATCGCTCCCCTGCCCTGCACCCTCCGCCAGATGCAGTACGCCCTCGCCGTGGCGGAAACCCTCAGCTTCCGCAAGGCCGCGGACCTCTGCGCCGTGGCCCAGCCCTCCCTCAGCGCCCAGGTGGCCGCCCTGGAGGAGGCGCTGGGGGTGCCGCTCTTCGAACGGGGGCGGGGGGGCGTGCGGGTCACCACCCCCGGCCGCGCGCTCATCGCCCGCATGGGCGCCCTGCTGCGGGACGCCGCTGACCTGACGCACGAGGCCCGGTCCCTGCGGGACCCCCTGGCGGGCCCCCTGCGCCTGGGCATCATCCCCACCCTCGCCCCCTACGTGCTTCCCTTCCTCGTGCCGGCCCTGCGCACGGCCTTTCCGCGCCTCCAGCCCATCTGGATCGAAGGCACCACCGCCACCCTGGCCGCGGGCCTGGAGGACGGCGGCCTGGAGGGCGCCCTGCTGGCCCTGGAAGCGGACCTGGGCGAACTGGAGACCTTCCCCCTGGGCCAGGATCCCTTCCTGGTGTGCCTGCCCGCCGGCCACCGCCTGGCCCGGGGCGAACGCCCCCTGCCCCTGGACGCCCTGGAGGGCGAGCGCCTCCTCCTGCTGGACGACGGCCACTGCCTGCGCGGCCAGGCCCTGGCCGCCTGCGGCCGCACCCGGGTGGAGGAAGCGGGTTTCCGGGCCACCAGCCTGTCCACCCTGGTGCACATGGTGGCCGGCGGCCTGGGGATCACCCTGCTGCCGCGCCTGGCCGTGGGCACCGAGGCCGCCCGGGCCACGGTGGCCCTGCGCCCCCTGGCGCCGCCCGTCCCCTTCCGCACCCTGGCCCTGGCCTGGCGGTCCGGCTCCTACGCCGGCGCCGCCCTGCGCAGCGTGGGAACGGCCATGGCCGCCGCCCTGCGGGAGCATCCGGACGGCGGAGGGACGCCGTGAGCCGCGGGGCGGCTTTCCACCCGGGCCGGCGGACCGACTACCCTGGAAGCATGGACTCCACGCTGCGCATCCGGACGATCCTCACCTTCTGGCTGCCGCTTGCGGCCGCCTGGCTCATGATGGGCGCCGAGGGCCCCTACCTGTCGGCCATCGTGGCGCGCATGGACCGGCCCGTGGAGAACCTGGCGGCCTTCGGCCTCTCCTTCACCCTGGCCTGGCTGGTGGAATCGCCCATCATCATGCTGCTTTCCGCCTCCACCGCCCTGTGCCGGGACCGGGCGAGCTTCCTGGCCCTGCGGCGCTTCGCCTACCTGCTCAACGGCACGCTGACGGCGATCCTGGTGGTCGTGGCCCTGCCGCCGGTGTTCCGCCTGCTGGCGCAAGGGGTGCTGGGGCTGCCCGCCGACGTGGTGCACCTGGCCAACCTGGCCACGGCGATGCTGGCCCCCTGGCCCGCGGCCATCGGCTACCGGCGCTTCCACCAGGGCCTGCTGGTGCGCACGGGCCAGACCCGCCGGGTGGCCTACGGCACCGTGCTGCGCCTGGTCACCATGTCCCTGGCCGCCGCCGGCCTGGCCCTGGGCACCCGCCTGCCGGGGGCCTGCATCGGCGCCCTGGCGCTCAGCTCCGGCGTGGTGGCCGAAGCCGCCGCCAGCCGCTGGATGGCCCACCGGGTGGTGCGCGACCTCCTGGATCCCGGCCCCCCCAGCGGCCCGGCCCCCACCTTCCGGGAACTGGCCCGGTACTACTACCCCCTCGCCCTCACATCCATCATCGCCATGGCCACCGCGCCCCTGCTCACCTTCTTCATGGGCCGGGGCCGCGACCCCCTGCAATGCCTAGCCGCCTGGCCCGTGGTGCACGCCTTCGTGTTCTTCTTCCGGAGCGGGGGCAGCGCCTTCCAGGAAGTGGGGGTGGCCCTCACCGGCGCCGACGGCCGCCACGCGGCCCAGGTGCGCCGGGCGGCCACGCTGCTGGCGGCGGGGTCCACGGCGCTCATGGCCGTGGCGGTGTTCACGCCGCTGGGGGCGCTGTGGTTCCGGCGGGTGGTGGGCCTGGGCGCCGAGCTGCTGCCCTTCGCCCTGCTCCCCGCCCAGGTGCTGCTCCTGCTGCCCGCCATGGAATACCTGCTGAGCTTCCAGCGGTCCCGGTGGATCCTGGCCGGCCGCACATCCCTGGTGTCCACGGCCACCGCCCTGGAAACCGTGGGCCTCACCCTTTCCATGGCCCTGTTCGCCCTGGTGCTGGACTGGCGCGGCACCCTGGCCGCGGCCCTGGCCCTGACGCTGGGCCGGTCCGCCGCCTGCGGCTACCTGCTCCGCAAGGCGGCGGACGAGCCGTTCACTGGTAGCGGGACACCCAGTGGGCGTACGGCGGCGGAAGCGTCCGGGCCGCCGCCTCCGGCACCCCCAGCGTGCGGGCCGCGTGGAAGGGCCAATGCGGGTCATCCAGGAGAGGTCGCCCCAGGGTGACCAGGTCCAGGCGCCCCTCGCGGATCAGGGCGTCGGCCGCCCGGGGATCCCGGGCCAGGTTCCAGCTGGTGGTCACCGGCAAGCCCGTGGCCCCGTGCACCCGGACGGCGGTGGGCACCATGAAGTCCGGGCCCCAGGGGATATGAGCCTCCGGCGTGTTGAACCCCAGCGACACATCCACGAAGTCGAGCCCCTCGGCCTTCATGCGGCCCAGCAGCGCGACGGCTTCGGCGAGCATCGCCTCGTCGTCCCCGTGGAACTCCACCACGCCCAGGCGCACGGTGAGCGGAAGGTGCGCGGGCCACACCGCGCGCACGGCCCGGAAGGTCTCCAGCAGGAACCGGGCCCGGTTCTCGGCGCTGCCGCCGTAGGCGTCGGTGCGCCGGTTGGCCAGGGGCGAAAAGAACTCCTGCGCCAGGTATCCGTGGGCGAAGTGCAGCTGGAGCCATTCGAAGCCCAGGTCCCGGGCGCGCTCGGCAGCGCGGACCATGTCCGCCTGCACCCTGCCGATGTCCTCCAGCGTCATGGCCCGCGGCACCCGCGGCAGTCCCTTGCCGTAGGCCACCGCCGACGGCGCCAGGGTCTCCCAGGCGTTGGGCTGGCCCAGGGGGATGTGGTCGTCCCCCTCCCAGGGGCGGTTGGCCGAAGCCTTGCGGCCCGCGTGGGCGAGCTGGATCCCCGGCACCGCGCCCCCCGCCTTGATGGCCGCGACGACCGGCGCCAGGGCCTGGGCCTGCGCGTCGTTCCACAGCCCCAGGTCGGCCCAGCTGATCCGGCCCTCCGGGGACACCGCCGTGGCTTCCACCGTCACCAGGCCCGCCCCGCCCCGGGCGAGGGAGGCGTAGTGCCCCAGGTGCCACGCGTTGGCCAGGCCCTCGTCGGCCATGTACTGGCACATGGGCGGCACGGCGATGCGGTTGCGCAGGGTCACGCCCTTGAGCGAATAGGGGTCGAACAAACCAGGCATGGATCACTCCTTTTCAATGCCGGCGGCGCTGCGGCCGCCATCCCGGGTCCCGCCCGGCTGGATTCGACATTAATTGCAGACGCCGTATATTTCAATACAAGATTATTCCTAATCGCAATTTTCACCCCCTGCTATCATCCCCTGGGCACTGCCCGGAGACGCGATGGCCCCTTCCCCCCAACCCACCCCCCTGGCCCAGCACTGGTGCGCGCTGTCGCTCCTGCACGAGCGCATCCAGGCCCACCTGGAACGGGCCCTGCAGGCCCGGCACCAGCTGAGCGTGCGCGAGTTCTCCCTGCTCACCGTGCTCGCCCGCCAGAACGAGGGCGGCAAGGGCCACCTGCAGATGAAGCAGGTTTCCGATTCCGTCCTCCTCAGCCAGAGCGCCACCACCCGCCTGGTCACCCGCCTGGAGGAACGCGGCCTCCTGGAACGCGCCTTCTGCCCCATCGACCGCCGCGGCATCTACACCCACGTCACCGAACAGGGCTTCGCCATCCTGGACCGCGCCCGCCCCACCCACGACGAGGCCCTGGAACAGGCCCTCGCCGAGGCCCGGCGGGACCCCCAGTTGCTGCCGCTGGTGCAGGCGCTGGATGCCCTGGATCTGGGGGCGGGCGGGGCGGCGCGGCCGGGAGCCTGAGGGCGGGCCGTTCCAGGAACGCCACGACCGCAACGGGCTGCCCGGCCGACGTCGCCCGGCCAACCGTCCACGCAACCCGCGCGGAAATCCCCCGCAGCCCCTGCGGCCATGGCGGTTGACAATCCACCCTGTCACCCACCTCCATCAAGATCCTGCCAACATGGTCGTGCTCCGGTCCTCCACGCCATGCAGCGTTCCGAGCGCCCACCCCTGGTGGGCTCCCGCGTCATCAGGCAGGAATGTCGGCTATCTTCCCAGGCCTGGATGAATCCGGACACAACGTGCGACTCAGCCCGTCCTCAAACGCCACATTCCCCTAGGTGAAAGGGTCCTGGGCCCCGGTCGCCATTCTTCGGCAATCAGAACAAAGGCGAGGCCAGGCCCCGCCGGATCAAGGCGATCCCCACGTCCAGACCGGCTTCCGCCCAGCCGCCATCCGGGCTCCTGGCAATGTCGAAAAGCCGTTCCCGGTGCGCGTAGAGCCGGGTCGCGCTGGGTTCCTCCCGGAAGAACCGGTCAACCTCCGCTGGAAGAAAGGTCTCCTTCAGGGGATTGAGGAAGGCCAGCGGCTCCTGCACCGCCAGGACGGCCCCAGCCACGCACCCGCTGAGATCCGCGGCCGGGATCAGCGTGAAGGGAATCACCCGCACGTCGGGTTTAAGGGGAACCAGACCGTAGTAATCGACCCACAGGGCGGGATCGACCTTGTGGTCCAGCCGGAGGAAGGCGTCGGTCACCCGGAGGCGCCTCTGGTCCTTGACCAGCCGGAAGGGTTCCGCCTCGGGGACCGTCAAGGCGTGGTAGCCCAGGCCCAGGGTGTTTGGCCCGTAGACGCGGGGCGCCGGGCTGTCCTCGGCCAGGTAGCCATAGATCCCCATGGCCAGCATCACCGCCCAGAACGGGGTCCGGTTGAACGTCACCCCCCCGAAGATCACCGGCATGAACCAGGGATGAGGCTCGCCGCCGTCGCGGGGGTCCGCGAAATACGCTTCCAGGATGAGCCCGCACCTGCGGCGGTCCTCCAGGGAAAGGTCGAAGGCCAGCCCGCCCTCCCGGAACAGGCGCACCAGCGCCTTCGGCAAGGGCAGGTCCAGGAAGAAAGGTGCGTCGCTCATACCGTCTCCCCCATCGAATGGACACCCCTCCCGGGATTCGGCCCGGGCCCACTGTGCGGTTGAATGCCCCATCCTAGACCGGTACCTATCCCTGTGCCCGCCTTTTCGCTCCCCTTCTGGCGCCGGCCTTGCCTTCCGGCCGGTGGCCTCCTATGCTGGACCCGGAGTCTGGATGCGACAGCAGCACACGACAACCTGGATGAACCTGGAGACGGTTGCCGTCCCCAGGGCCGAAGCCTAGGCTCCGGCCCTCACCCTCTCGGAAGCGCCCCCGTCGGGGGGCTTGAGCGGTCATTCATCCAGGAAATCCACCATGACGCATTCAGCGTGTCCATCCGCGGGCCTCGGCCTGCCACCCTTCGATTCCCTCACCCCCTACGGCTGGTCCCCGACCCACGGCGAGACCTTCCAATCCATCGCCTCTCCCGGCTGCGAACCGGGCCGCGTCGTGGCCGCCTCCCGCGGCCTCGTGCTGGCCCAGACCCCCCGCGGCGAATGCTGGGGCGTGCCCACGGGCCGCCTCCGCGAACGTCTCCAGCGCACCGGCCTGAGCCTCTGCGCCGGGGACTGGATCCTCCTCCAGCCCAACCCCGGCCCGTCCAAAGCCTCCATCGTGGACCTGATCCCCCGGGGAGCGACGCTCACCCGGTCCTGGACCGGCTCCGGCGGCCGCCCCCAGTGCCTCGCCGCCAACCTCGACGTGATCCTCCTGGTCATGGGCCTGGACCGGAACTTCAACCCGGCGCGCATGGAGCGGCTCCTCTCCCTGGCCTGGGGCAGCGGCGCCCAACCCGTCGCCGTCCTCACCAAGCGGGACCTCAACCCGCAATGGGAGGCCTTCACGGCCCGCATCGAGGGCATCGCCCCCGGCGTGGCGGTCCGCGCCATCTCCGCCTGGACCGGCGAGGGCCTGGAGGTCCTTCCGGAGCTCCTTCCCGAAGGCCACACCGGCGTCCTGGTGGGGTCTTCCGGCGCCGGGAAATCCACCCTCCTCAACGCCCTGATGGGCAGCGAGGTGCGGCGCACCCGGGAGGTGCGCACGTCGGATGGCCGGGGCCGCCACACCACCTCCCTGCGGGAACTCTTCCTGCTGCCGGGCGGCGGGTGCCTCATCGATACACCAGGCATCCGCGAAGTGGGCCTTTGCGCCGAGGGCTCCGACCTGGATTCCGCCTTTTCCGACATCGCCTCCCTGGCCGAAGGGTGCCGCTTCCGCGACTGCACCCACGGCGCCGAACCCGGGTGTGCCGTGCAGGCCGCCCTTTCCGAAGGCGCCATCGATCCCGACCGCTACGGCCACTACCTGCGCCTGCGCAGGGAAGTGGCCTTCGAGGCCGCCCGCAGCGACGAGCACCTCTGGCGCGAACGCGAGGAGAAATGGCGCCGCATCAGCAAACTTCAGAAGACCTTCAAGAAACGGTGAATGCATGTCCCGCGACCAACGCCCCCCTCGAGGGCCCCTCCCCAACCGTCCCACCGACGCCTTCCTCTGCACCCACTGCGGCACCACCGTGCCCGCCGAAGCCCTGGGCACCCGCCAGCGCAACCACTGCCCCCGCTGCCTCCACGTGGACGTCACCGTGGGCGACCGGCGCAGCCTGTGCCGGGGCGTCATGGACCCCATCAGCGTGTGGGTCCGCCACGGCGCGGAAATGGCGCTCCTGCACCGCTGCCGCCGCTGCGGGGTCATCCGCTCCAACCGCATCGCCGGGGATGACGACCTCGAACCCCTGCGGGAGCTGGTCAGGAGCCTGGGGGAGGTGGGCGGGGGGTTCTGACAGGCCGCGGATCCGACGACCTCGCGCCGCCAAGGGCCGAGCGCAATGGCCTCCGGTGACAACCCGCCCCTGCCGGGCACCGGAGGCGCCCATCGCCAGGGGTGCGATCCGCCCAGGACGCACCCCGCCATGCCGGCCTTCACCACAACGACTCATGCCCTCCGTGGCGACCAAATCTCGGACCCGGGTGCATTAGCCCTTTGAGGCAATAGCCCCCAGGCGCTGCAGAAGCCCTGGGAGGCGAGCCTGACTGCCGGGGTCTCCTGGCAAATGCCCTGCGACGGCATAGCGGAAGTTCGGGTCCTCGAGCAATGCCCCCAGCTTCTCTGCAAAGTAACTCCGCAAGGCGGGATTGCCATCCTCGATCTCGGAGACGAGGCTCGGCCTCCCGTCCACAACGGCGATCAGGTCCTCAAGATCATGACTGCCGAGATAATCCCCTTTGCCCCTGCCGAAAAAGGCCTCGAGCTTGGTTGCGATGAAATAGGCAGGCGCCACCAAGCGAATGTTCATTCCCCCAGGGAGGACACGGTTCTCGGCCGTGGCAACGGCTGCGGGATACCACTGGTTGCTGAAGCCCAGGATAGCCGGGTCGGTGGGCATGACGTCCAAAAGGAGGTCCTCCCAGCACCAGCGGCACAAGGGGGCGCCCTCACGGGTATCGTTCCGGAAACCCAGCTTCCGGAGTTCCTTTTCGACCTGGTAATAGGTGCCGTGGGTGGCCACCTCCACGATCACGTCCACGTCCTTGGTCACCCGGATGGGAGGGGCCAAGGGATCCGTGATGAGCAAGCCAGTGGCGGATCCGCCCACGAAGACAACCCGTTCCCGCAGAGGCCCGAGGGCAGTCGCGATGCGTTCCACCATGCTCAGGTTGGGGTCGGGATTCACGTGAGGCGCTCCTCAAGGAAGTGTGCCGCCAACTGCCGTTCCCGTGCCCGGCCCATGCGCAGCGCATCGAAGAGCGCCAGAAGCTCATAGAGCGCAGGATCCGACAGGGCCGCCTCCGTGGCGGACTTGTACAGGGGCTCAACGCTGGTCCCCCGGACCGTCCCATCCTTGTGGGGCCAAACCGGGGGCAGATCAATGTCCGCCTGGAGTTCGTCCTTGAGGGGAGAGGCCGCGTGGGCGGTGGGGAAACCCCTAGTCACTTGGCCCAACTGGGTGGGGAAGGCGTACTTGGCGCCGTGGATCAGGAATTCCCTGATCGGCATGGGGCTGGGTGGGGAGGAAAGCCCATCCGATGGGAGGAGGCCCCCCTTCCGTGCGCGCTGAACCGCGTTGTGGGTCTCAGCGACGCTCATGCCGAGTTCGTGAGCCAAGGTCTGGTAGTTCCAGGCACGACCGCGCCCGACCCAAAGTTTGAGCGTGACGAGGAGGTCTTGGGGTTTAAGCACCATATTCCAATTATATCTACTATTCACGAATTGTGAATAGGCGGGTGAAAATTTCGGTCGGCCACCCTCCTGAACCACCTTGCGTGCACGAAGACGGACGCCCCACGCTAAGGGTAAGGACGGCTCAATCAGGTTTCTGGCGTTCCTGCACCGCTGCCGCCGATGCGGCGTCATTCGGTCCAACCGCATTGCCGGGGATAACGACGGGCGGATCATCGCCCAGGCTGAGCGTGGGTGCACAATGGTTCGGACCCGATCGTTCAAAAAACCCGCGCCGCCATTCCATCCGTTGCGCAGGAAGCCGGTCTCAAGCGGAGAACCAAGGCGCCATGACCCTCCTCAAGCTCTTCATCCCGGATTTCGGCCCCCTTGCGGCCCAGCCCGTCTACCAGCGCCACCTGCTCGTGGGTGAGCGGGCCGTCGCCACGGGAATGGCGACCCTGTTCCACCCCGAACCGGCCCGGGTGGAAGACCTCCTGCTTTTCCATTCCCCCGAATACGTCGAAGCCCTGGCCCAGGGCGTCCCGGACCCGCTCGCCTCCTCCGGAGGGACCTGGTTCCCGGGCCTGATGGATTTCGCGCGATCCATTGTCGGGGCCTCCTTCGCCTCCATCGAGGCCGCCGCCCGCGACGGCGTCGCCGGGTTGCTGGGAGGGGGGGGCCACCACGCCTACCCGACCCGCGGCGGAGCCCTGTCCTGGGTGAACGAGATCGGGATCGGAGTTCACCACTTCCGCCGCCTGGGTTTCCAGCGCGTCCTCGTCCTGGACCTGGATGCCCATTTCGGCAATGGCACCGTCGCCGGCTTCCCCGAGGACCCCGACCTGTTCCTCTTCGACCTCCACGGCCACGCCTCGGACTTCCATCGCCCCGCCACCCCGCACTTCTTCAGGAACTTCCGGGGAGAACCCGACGCCCGGAACTACCTGATGACCCTCGCCAAGGAACTCCCGCGGGCCTGGACCAGTTCCAGCCCCAGGCCTGCATCTACGCGGCAGGGATGGACGTCTTTTCTGGAAACCCGAACCCACCGCTGCGGCTGCGGAAACCGGACATTGAGAAGCGGGAAGCAACTGTGTTTCCGTGACTGTGCCGGCGAACAAACCACCTATCCACGAGAACTGATCGAGCACGCCCTCGCCCACCAGTTGAAGGACAAGGCCGAGGCCGCCTACTCCCGATCCACTCTTCCAGAACGCCGTCGCCCGCTAATGGAGGACTGGGCCACCTATTGCGATAAGGAGAAGGATAAATCCTTCCAGGTTTTACCAATCCAGGCAGAGAAAAGCTAAGCACTTACGACGCGACCCGAAGCGGGGGAGTGCCTATAGGCAATTAAAACAATTATTTCTATATTTGCAATCCAGAGCACTGCTTTTTGTGCTTTTTCGCGCCAATCTGAAAACACATGTATTCATAACACTTAACCCAAAGCGCCAGAAGGGCCAAAAAAAACATCGCGGTGGGGCCACTGAAGGTTTGAACGGGAAACAGCAAGCACCCAGGCGACCATGATACATTGTGTCAGAGCCACAATGAGGTGCACATGCCAACTCCAAGCCTTCTTGAAGTTGAGTCTCATATCAGAAATCTCAAGCTGGCTCTAAAGCGGAGCGGCGCTCCTTCAAAGATGATTGATAGCATCTCCACAAAGGCTCTCAGAACGGGACGTAAGGTAAACGGCCAGTTCGCTACCAATCGGGAGTGCCGATGGAAAATCAACCCATCCCATCCGCAATTTGCAAATGAGTTAGATTGCAAAATGATCTTTGCGAAGCTTCTCGCCCAAATTTTTTGTTTTGACAATGCCCCTGATTTCCCAGCTTCAGCTATTAAATCTGAAATTCAGGCTTGCTATTTGAATGTCGCAATGAAACCTGGCACTTTCAGAGACTCTCTTCTCCTTGAACGTTTCGATTACAATGAAATGGTCCAAGAGTATTCAGAATCTATCCATGGATTTTCGAATTACCACATAGGGCATGAGGACCCGACATTAAAGCCGAAGCATCTGCCGGGGAACATTGCATGGCGAACGCATCGAAGCAATCTAATCCAAGGAGACATGACACTCCGAGAATCCAGAATTTACCTAGTCAAGTTGATCGGACGTTATTTTGAATTGGGTGAACTCAAAATCGAATAATCTCACCCCAGGCCGGAATCAACCACCATGGCTTTCGCCTTACGCGCTAACTCTCTGGCTTCTACTCGATCCTCAATTACCTTCTTCACCATTGCATCGACCCTATTTCTTGCAGTTTTTGATCGAGGAATTGGTAAAATTATTTCATAGATCCTACTGCCTAAAGAGTCAATGATGTCCAAAGTGAAAGTTTTCGACTTGATCTGCTTTTGAACCGGCTCAGACGCCAACAATGCAAGCAGCAAATAGGGAGACAATCTTTCAGCATTAAGACACCTGAATTTTAGGAGGTGGCTTTGATAGACAATTTTTTCATCATAATCAGTTACGATTGCACAGCTGCCGATCAAATATGTCCCGTCCCTGACCATCAAGACATCACCAGACTTGACATCCTGGGAAGCTCTTAATTTTTCATATACCTCCTCGGAAACATAGTGTTTTGGGTCAATTTTAATTTCCCAACTCGAAATGTCAGATGTCCTCACGAATGGAATGTCACCCGTGCCATAAGAGAGTTTCCCGATCTCGTTGCCTGTTCTGACCTCAAGGACGCCTTCATCAATCAGTTCTTGAATCGAGATTAATTCATGGCTCTTCTTTAGGTGCTCTGTTGTCAATTGCGCAGTCGGTTCATAGTACCTGGGTGCCAAGATGCTGGCCACGACTGCCGAGCCTTCAACGAGATATCCCTTAGCCGGCTGTTTCCCGCCTTTGAACCTCTTGAATTCATTGATTAGCCCAGGCAAATCATCATTCGGTATGGTCCGGCCTCTACTATCGTGGCCACACCACTTCGCCTCTCCCATAAAAATCCTTTGCTGCTTCTTCCCCTTCTCGAAAGCGAGAAGACATGTCTTTGTATGGGTCCCGCCCTTGCCCGAATGCTTAAACAAGGCTTCCGGCATACCAACAACAGCAATAATCTTTGCCCTATCCTGGATATATTGGACGACATGCGAATAGGACCTATTGCTTAACAGACTTTCAGGAACGACAAGCCCGGCACGCCCGCCAGTCTTGAGGAGAGACATGATTCTCTCGATGAACAAGACCTGAGGCGAAACCCTGGTTGCAAGCTCCCCGGTGATGACGTACTTACCGCTCGGTTCCTTTCTCCATCTATGACCAAGCTGGAAAAGCGCCTGATCGCCAACACTCACAGAGGTAATGTTTTTCCCAAACGGCGGATTCGTAAGAACAACATCACATTGCCCAATTAGGTCGCCTTCAATGTCACGGCCCGACTCTTCCTCAAAGCTAAGCGAGTTTCCGCAATAGACAGTTGCCTCCATCCCAAGAATTCCGATCCTCGCCCTAGCCAGTGAAGCCAGGTAAGCGTCCTTCTCTATTCCACACAGGCGCACACCAGAACCAGCCTTCTGACCCGCCCAGAGTAAAAATCCCCCAGCCCCACAAGCAGGGTCAATAACCAAGTCGCCCGAGGAGGGGCCCACAGCCTCAACCAGCCATCGCCCTGCATTCTGGGGGGTAAAAAATTGACCATCTGCTCCCCGAATCGAAGACCCCACAAAGGTTTCGTAAAGGTCTCCAACTGGGTCACGATCTGGAGAAAGCAGGTCGATTCTACCCAACCGACTATCCACAAAGGCAATTGAACCTGGATCTAAAAGCATCTCTTCATTACCCTTAAACAATTTTGCCACTTCTTTAAAGTGTTTCCGATATTTTTTAGCGACTGAAATTTCATCAAAACTATAAGTATTATCACCACTTAGGAGCATTTGCTTTTTTGCAAACATACATTTCATCACCTCTTCAAGGAGCGTTCGATCCATCGTTGCGCCCAGAACCCTTCCCACCAGAAAGTTACGAATTTCAACAAAAAGAACTTTCTGGTTGGGTGTGTCCATTTCGAGCTCCATGTACAGCAATCAATCAAACCATGCGCCCCCATTCTTGAAAAGCAGATTCTGCAGAATCGATTGTGCGATTCAGAACCTGGATATATATGCGGCTGGGCGCCGGGCGGGGAATTCCTCAGAAACCCGCCAGATCCATTTGGCCTCCCCCCCTACAGTGCCTGCCCCTGGTTTCATCTCAACTCAACGCCCCACCCGGCCGGCCGTGCGGTAGACCTTGGCGCCGGCCGGGATCTGGACCTGCTTGCCGTCCAGGCTCACGAAATCGCGGGCCACCTGCGCCATCACCGGCGAATCGGCGATGACCCAAGATGAGTTCTGCGCAATCGCCATCGCGGATCTCCTGGACCTTGAAGAGGACACGGCCAATCCATGGAACCACGTTGCCCTCATCGAGTTGTTCCTCCAGAAGGCTTGATCCCCGACCCCGGCAAGCCCTACTTCAACCCGGTGGAGGGGGTGCAGGGCTTGTCCGTTCCAGGCCGTCCAGAAACCAGCCCCCAAGCGCCGTTTCAACCCCATGCAGGTCCCATTAGAAGGGGTAACCGCCCGTCGGGGCCCAGGATCTTGGGGTACCAGTCTCCGCTGTTCTTTCCGGCCTAGAATCCCGCCTGCCTTGCAAAGGCCAGTGCTTGGTTGATTTTCAGCTTTGGGACAGTACGAAACTTTGAGGCGATCTTTTCGAGGTTGCTTCCTATGGCGTCCAGGAGAAGTTCGATTTCGACCCCGCGGATGCCCCGCAGAAGAAGCCTCCTGAATCCTTTGTTCTCTTTGGTATTCCCGAAGGTAGATTCGATCCTTTTCCGCTTCTTCATCCAGTAGGTCCGCTTGGCCACCAGGTGCTTGGCTTCCCGGACCCTCAAGGCTTTCCTTGAGGTCCGGATCTGGGGAATCACGGCCTCCTTCACCTTGAGGCGGTCCATGGCCTCCAGGTTCGGTTTTCCCGAGAACCCCCGGTCCACCACCACCCGGATCAGGCACGCCACTCCCAACCGCCGCATCACCCGTTCGATGATCCTGGGGAGCCCACGGCTCTCGCCGGATTCCGTGGCAACCGTGGTGTCCAGGATGATTCCCGAATTGGCATCGGTGGCCCTGAGGATCCGATGGCCCTGGACGTAGCCTCCCGTCTGGGCCTGGGTCATGCGTCGAGAATCGGGGTCCGTGATGTTGCCCCGCTTCTGGCGGGGGATATCGATCCCCGAGAATTGGGACAGGGCCTTGGATATGCCCTTCACCTTGGTTTTCCGGGCCTTCCGTTTGGTTCGCTTCAGCCGGCGCCCCTTCCCGCGCCCTTCCCAGGCCAGGCGGAAGAGGCGGGCCTTCCGCGCAGCCATGCGCATGAGGCGCTTCCTCTCCGAGGCCTCCAGGGTGCGGATGGCCTCCCGGATCCGCTCCAACCGGTCGGTGGCAGGATCCTCGGAAGAAAACAGGGCGTCGGGATACCCTTCCTGGCCGTAAAGGCGGTCCTCCTCCTTGTCGGCGGCCTCGGCCTCGGCGATCATTCGCAAGACCATGCCTTCGGCGGCCTGGGCCTTGCGAATCTCCAACTCCGCCTCCTCCAACTTGCGTAAGGCTTTCATACGGCGGCTGTGTTTCTTGCTGGCGTTGGCCTGGAGGACGGTGCCGTCCACCAGCACCGCCCCCAGATCCATCATCTTCAATTGGGCAGCAAGGAGGATGACCCTCGTGAACACCTTTTGGAAGAATGCGTGATGGACTCTCCTGAATTCGGATAAGGTGCGAAAGTTGGGGGATTGTTCACCAGATATGACCTTGAAAGCGATGTTCTCGGCCATTAGCCTCTGGATCTTTCGACTCGATCGAATACCGCGGATATAGGCAAAAATCAGAACGGCTGCCATCATTCCGGGGTTGTAGGCAGGGCGCCCACCTTCGGTTCCAACCCTCCAGTTCAGAACATCCGCCCGGGTCAGCTCGAAGACGATATCCCTGATCCATACAGCCAGATGCCCCGGCGGAAGATAGTCCTCGATGGAGACAGGAACGAGTCGCTGTTCGTTGACGGACCAAGGTTGAAAAATCTTCATTAACCATGATACTGCTAAAATCTTCTAAGCAACTGAAATTGGAAACTGGGTCCAGATCTCATTCGTGCGCCGCGAAGCCTGGATTGGGGTTTCTGGACAGCCTGG
>MTLE01000040.1_pt1 | contig 59347 bp, 59 predicted proteins | sample 1982461 | NCBI WGS metagenome assembly MTLE01 (sample SAMN05712605, study PRJNA340218) | biofilm metagenome | isolation source: sample SPL anode biofilm adapted to -200 mV | place: USA | collected 2012-02-03 | reverse complement strand
CACTCCCCCGTTTTGTCGATTCGCTCGTGGCACTGGCACGCGTCTCCGGCTCATCCATCAAATCGGCCATGACCGCAGAGCTGAAGTCGCAATCACGCTGATCGGCTGTCAGAACGAGAGGCCACCCGTTACCGAGCGGATCAGAGTCGAGGCCAGCATCACGACAGTACCGACGAGTCCACCCAGAACGGCAATGACCAGCGTTCGCGGTGAGAAACGGGAACCGGTGAGGCGACCTGTCAGCGTGAAGGCCACACAGGCGATGGCGGCCACGAGCGTAGCCAGGCCGGTCATGCTCGCAAAATGCAGCGCCGTTGCCAGTGCCGCGTCCGACAGTGTTCCAATGGTGCCCGACGTATAGATGCCCAGACCCAGGCACGATGCACCGGCGAGGCCGAGCGTCAACCGGGCGAGCATCGCCCGCGCGCTCTGGGCCGTGTCGCCTCTCATGACTTCTTCCTTGGAGTCCTGACCGTTCGCGGTCTGGCTTCAGGAAGCAACACAGAGAAGGCATCGGCTATCGAAGTGGTAAAACGCAATTCCATGCTCTTGCATACTTCCGGCGGAATGTCATCAAGGTCCTTGCGGTTGGCTTCCGGCAGCAGGACCTTGTAGATCTTGTTGCGATGCGCCGCCAGAATCTTCTCTTTGACACCACCGATGGCCAGGATTCTTCCGGTCAGCGTTATCTCGCCGGTCATAGCCCAGCCAGAAACCAGCGGACGTCCCGTTACCGCCGAGGCAATCGCGGCCGCCAGGGTTATGCCGGCCGAGGGTCCATCCTTGGGTATGGCCCCCTCGGGGACATGCACATGCAGGGTGCGTCCCTTGAAATCGGCGGCTGACAGTCCATAATCGACGGCATGCGCCCGAAGGTATGTCAAGGCAGCACGGGCGCTCTCCTTCATCACATCGCCGAGATTCCCGGTCAGTATCAACTCGCCCTCTCCCTCGAAACCACTCGCCTCGACTGGCAGCACGGTACCGCCCATCTCTGTCCAGGCCAAGCCGCACGCCAGCCCCAATCCTGGTTCAGAGAAGACGAGATCATTCTCGTGCCGTCGCTTGCCTATGAGCCGCGGCAACGACGGGGCCCCGATCGAACGCTTGAAATCTGCCAGCGACTTGTCTGCGTGTGCGTAGCCGCCTGCGACCGCCGATTCCGCGGTCTTTCGTGCAACGTGGGCAATTTCACGCTCGAGCGACCTGACGCCGGATTCCATCGTGTAGTGTCTGATGATTTCGAGCACGGCGTCGTCACGGATATGTACACCCGAACCCTCGAGCCCATTCTCGGCAATCTGCTTCGGTATGATGAAGTGCCTTGCAATTTCGAGCTTCTCATACTCGCTGTAGCCGGGAATCTCTATGGTCTCCATCCTGTCGAGCAGCGCATAGGGAATGGAATGGATTCCGTTCGCGGTGGTCACGAACATGACCCCCGAAAGATCGTACGGAACCTCCAGGTAGTGATCGACGAAGGTCGCATTCTGTTCTGGATCGAGAACCTCGAGCAGGGCGCTCGCTGGATCGCCCCTGAAGTCACTGGACATCTTGTCAATCTCGTCCAGGAGGAACACCGGATTCGATGATCCAGCCTTGCGCATGCTCTGGAGTATCTTGCCTGGCAAGGCTCCGACATAGGTCTTGCGATGTCCACGGATCTCGGCCTCGTCACGAACGCCGCCCAGACTCATCCTGACGAAGTCCCGTCCCAGCGCACGTGCTATCGAGTGGCCGAGGCTCGTCTTGCCGGTTCCAGGGGGGCCAACGAGGCACAGAATCGGCCCCTTGAGCCCCTCGTTCAGCTGTCTGACCGCAATGAACTCGAGAATACGCTCCTTGACCTTCTTCATGCCATAGTGGTCGGCATCAAGTGCGGCCCGGGCCACGGCAAGATCCCTGGCATCGGTATTCCTCGCCGACCATGGAAGATCGGCAAGCCATTCGCAGTAGCCACGTATGACGCCAGCTTCCGGTGACAGCGCCTGCAGCTTCGCCAGTTTGGCAAGCTCCTTGCGTGCCTTCTGCAATACCTCTTCCGGTGGTTTCTTCTCTTCTATGCGGCGCAGGAGCTCGGTGTGCTCGTTCTCGTCATCGTCGCGCCCCAGCTCCTTGTTGATCTCCTTGAGCTGCTCCTGCAGGAAATAGTCCTTCTGGGATTTCTCCATCCGGCTGCGAACCTTCTGCGAGATGCGCTTCTGAACCGTCAGCAGTTCTATGTCCTGGGAGAGCGACTGTTCGGTAGCCTCGAGGCGTTCACGAGGGTTGATGATGGCCAAGAGTTCCTGTTTGCGCTCGACCTTGAGGCCCATGGTGTTGGCCACGATGTCGCAAATCCGATGGGGATCCTCCGCGCGCTGAATGCCAAGCAGCGTCTCATTCGGTATCTTCTTGACCAGCTCGGCCCAGGTGGTGAAGTCCTTGCGGACGATCTGTACCAAAGCCGTCAGTTCCTTGTCGCCAGAGTCGGTGGCGGCATCGTCGCTGATCGAGTCGACTATCGCGCCAAGGTATTCCTTGCGAAAGACCGTCCGTCGAAGTCGGGCGCGACCCTGCCCCTCGACGAGCAACCGGGTTGAACCATCTGCGAGCTTCACGGCCTGTATGACGTGCGCTACCGTTCCAATTTCGTGTACATCGATATCATTGGCACCATCGGCCGGCAGATTCCTGAGCAGAGCAATGAATATGGTCTTGTCCGATGCAGCGGCTGCATCGGCGGCACTCACGCAGAATTTAGTGGCGGCAAGAACCGGCGCGATCGTATGCGGGAATACAACCGCGTCCCTGACGTATACGAGCGGAAGTTCCGTAGCGTCCCCCTTGGGCCGCAAGGAATCCAGTATGCTCATGCGCTCTTCTTGAGTTCCTCGACAAGGGGCGGCAGACGGGATTCGACCGTATCCCGAGTGACCACCACACGCTTGTGTTCGGCATCGCTCGGCAGTTCATACATCACATCGACCAGCAGCTTCTCGACGATCGATCGAAGCCCGCGGGCTCCGGTATTGCGCTTGATGGCCTGTTCGGCGATCGCGTCGATAGCCTCCGGGGCAAAGACAAGATCGGCGCCATCGAGCTTGAAGCTCTCCTGATACTGCCTGAGGATCGAATTCTTGGGCTCCGTAATGATGCGCTTCAGATCAGATGCCTCGAGATTGTCGAGGGCCACCTGAATGGGCAACCGTCCGATGAATTCGGGGATCATGCCGTATTTGACAAGATCATCGGGGTGCATGTTCGAGTACAGCTCACGAAGGCCGGCCTTGGTCTTCGGTTGCGTCTCCGCGCCGAAGCCGAGCGTGTTCTGTACGACACGAGCCTCTATGGCCTTGTCCAGGCCAACGAAGGCGCCACCGCAAATGAACAGGATGTTCGTGGTGTCGATGCGGATGTATTCCTGCTGCGGATGCTTCCGGCCCCCCTGGGGCGGCACATTCGCGACCGTGCCCTCGATGATCTTCAGCAGGGCCTGCTGGACGCCTTCACCCGAGACATCGCGGGTAATCGACACATTCTGGGTCTTGCGCGCTATCTTGTCGATTTCGTCAATGTAGATGATGCCCTTTTCAGCCAGCGCGACGTTGCCGCCCGCATTCTGTATCAGCTTGAGCAGGATATTCTCCACATCCTCGCCGACATAACCGGCCTCTGTCAGCGTGGTGGCATCGGCAATGGCGAACGGCACGTTGAGTTTTCTGGCCAGCGTGCGGGCAAGCAGCGTCTTGCCGGTACCAGTAGGTCCGAGCAACAGCACATTGGATTTTTCCAGCTCGATGCCATCCGAAAGCGTGTGCGAATTCGCTATGCGCTTGTAGTGGTTGTATACGGCAACCGACAGCACCTTCTTGGCATAGTCCTGGCCAATCACATACTGATCAAGGTACTCCTTGATCTCCTTGGGCTTGGGCACATCGGTCGTGAAGTCGCCGCTGGCAGCGCTCTCATCCTCCTGGAGGATTCGGTTGCATACCTGTATGCACTCATCGCAGATGTACACACCGGGGCCGGCAATCAGGCGCTTGGCATATTCGGAACTCTTGCCGCAGAACGAGCACTCATGCCCCTCGTTCGAATCAGTGGCCTTACTTCCCTTCGACCGCGCCATGCTTCCTCCGTTCGAGTATCGAATCGACCAGGCCATATTCGACGGCCTCCTGCGCCGACATGAAGAAATCACGCTCCATGTCCTGCGCGACGCGGTCGATCGACTTGCCGGTATGATGCGCAAAGTACTCGACAGTCATCCGCTTCATCCTGATTATCTCGCGTGCCTGAATGCTGATGTCGGAAGCCTGTCCCTGCACACCGCCCCACGGCTGATGGATCAATATCCTCGAGCTTGGCAGCGCCATACGCTTGCCTGCGGCTCCACCGGCAAGCAACAGGGCGCCCATGCTCGACGCCTGCCCGACACAGATCGTCTTGACGTCGGGCTGTACTATCTGCATCGTATCGTAGATGGCCAGCCCCGCGGTCACCGAACCGCCGGGAGAGTTGATGTACAGGTCGATGTCCTTCTCGGCATCCTGCGACGCAAGAAAGAGCAGCTGGGCGACGACCAGATCCGCCGTCAGATCACTTATCTCTCCATCGACGAATACAATGCGATCCTTGAGCAGGCGCGAATAAATATCGTACGAACGCTCGCCAATTCCTGTCTGTTCTATCACCACAGGGACGAGATTATGCATCTTCTCGATCATGCTACACCTCGTGAACTAGATTACTCATTTTCCTTGAACAAGTCCACGAATGCGACCTTCTTGCCCTTCTTCACCTTGACCTTCTTTTCGAGGTCGGCGAGCAGCCGGTCTTCCTTGACACGGTCCTTGAGGTAGTCAACCATGCCGCGGCGTTCATACTCGGCCTTGACCTCTTCCACAGACATGCTGGAATCGGCGGCCATCTTGGCATATTCGGCGGCGACATCGTCGTCGGTAGCCGCATACGAGCCATCCGCCACCAGCTTGTCCATGATCAGCCTGGTCTTGATGGCCCGTTCGGCCTCCGGGCGCCACTCGTCGTACAGCTGCTCGGTGGTCCTGCCACTCATGCTGATGATCTGGGCGAGCTTGGCCTCGTCCTCGATACCCATGCGCTGCATCAGGTTGCGCATGCGCATGTCAAGCTCGGCCGACAGCATCGACGCGGGCACTTCAACTTTGGATCGTTCAACGAGCGCCTCGAGTATGGCCTTCTCCTTGAGCGAGCGCATGCGGTCATCGAGCCGTTTGTCGAGCTTCGCGCGGACATCGGCCTTCAGATCATCGAGTGTCTTGAACTTCTCCGAAACATCCTGGGCAAGGTCGTCATCGAGGACCGGCAGCTTCTTCTCTTTGAGCTTGGACAGTCTGATTTTGAGTTTCCTGGTCTGTCCGGCAAGCTCCGAATACTCATAGTCGGCGGGGAAAACCTTGTCTATCGTCTTCTCCGTGTCCTTCTTCATGCCAATGAAATCATCATCGAACTTGTAAAGGTTGTGGCCGGATCCTATTTCGAACACGAAATCCTGGCGCTCCGATCCCGCGACGGGATTGCCGGCGGCATCGAGTTCCGAATAATCAACCGTCGCGATGTCGCCCTTCTTCGCGGCCGCGCCATCGTCCTTGTCCATGACGATCGCGTTGCGCTCGCGGATCTCGTCAAGCTCACGTTCCTCATCGGCCTTGGCGATGGAACACGCCGGAATTTCTATTTCGACGCCATCGATTTCGCCGGGAGCAACCTCGGGGAACACGTCGTATGACACGGAAAAGGTAAAGTCCTGGTCAAGATCGAAGGATGGCTCGCCCTCGAGCGACGGCTGGGCATAGGACAGCGGTACGAGGGTCTCGCCTTCCAGTGCCGCTTCTACGGCCTTGTCGAGCACGCGCCCCATCGCATCGAGCTTCAGCTGTGGCCCGAATTTGCGCTCCAGGATGGTGACCGGAACCTTGCCCTTGCGGAATCCGTCGATATGGACATTCTTGGCATAATCCTTGAGCAGATCATCATACGCGGCGCGCACATCGGCCTTGCCAACGGTAACGGTCAGCTTCACCGCCGAGTGCTCAAGTTTCTCGAAATTCTTGGTAACATTCACGTCTGTACCCCTTCTCATGGCGGCCCCACGGGAAGGCCGCAAACGTACAACAGGAGGCGCCTGTCCCGCTCTACGGTCGTATGGCGCTATCCAGCCAATTTCAGAACTCTGCTGCTTCCGGGATCTGCCCGCATTTGACAAAAAAAGAAGGCGATCCGGGAGTTCTCCGGACCGCCTTCGCGTCGAGCGGGAAACGGGAGTCGGACCCGCGACATCCACCTTGGCAAGGTGGCGCTCTACCACTGAGCTATTCCCGCAAAGCAGTTCCCTCATTCGCTGACGCCGGACAATCCGACCCTGCGAGAGAAGGGACTTGAACCCTCACGCCGTAAGGCACCAGATCCTAAGTCTGGCGTGTCTGCCAATTCCACCACTCTCGCCCGGAACCATAAGGCACCGAACCTTACTTGAAATCGGCATAGCCTGTCAAGGCGGACACCCCGGCGAAACATCGCCCGGAGCATCTAGTGAGCCGTGCAGGGATCGAACCTGCGACCCGCAGATTAAGAGTCTGCTGCTCTACCAGCTGAGCTAACGGCCCTGGTATAAAACAATACAAAAAACAATCGCTGCGTCCGGCCGGACTCGAACCGGCGACCTACGGATTCGAAGTCCGTCGCTCTATCCAGCTGAGCTACGAACGCCCGCCACCGATCGGCCCCGAGCGCCGGCATCGGACGAGCTAGGGTGGATGACGGGGTTCGAACCCGCGACAACCAGATCCACATTCTGGGACTCTACCGCTGAGCTACATCCACCGTGCGCTTGGCGAGAGGTACAATGCCAAAAGCCGATAAAAATGTCAAGTGGATTTCTGAAAGTTTGTTACGGCGGGTTGACGATCGGGCTCGCGGCCCCGCAGGCGGCGCAACGGGAACCCCGCAGGCCCCGCGTATCGATTGCATAGCCGCGCCTTGATACCAGTGTGGCGCCGCACGACCGGCAGCTGGTTGCCGCCCGCTCTCTTGGAATGTTGCCAGGGTACACATAGGTCAGGAATCTCCGTGCCACGGCGACGGCGTGGTCGATGGTCACCTCGGGGGTGGCGGGAATCGTATACCGGAACATCGGGCGATAGGCCGACAGGTGCAGGGGAATGTCGGCCGACAGACCGGCAAGGAAGCCGGCGATGCCGGCGATCTGGGCCTCGCCATCATTCTTGCCGGGTATGACCAGGGTCGTCGCCTCTACATGGACTCCGAGCCGCTGGGCCTGGCGGATGAACGCCATCACGGTCTCCAGATCGCCCCCCAGTTCGGCGCGGTACCAGTCGGGATCAAACGACTTGATGTCGACATTGACCGCATCGCAGAGCGCCAGCAGCTCCGTCGATGCAGGAGCCCTGGCACAGCCGTTGGTGACCAGGACGTTCAGGAGACCGGCTGCCCGGGCCTGCTTCATGCACTCGATGACGAACTCGGCATGGACGAGCGGTTCTGAATAGGTGTGCGCTATCGAGGGGCACTGCGCCCGGAGCGCGCCAGCGACGAGCTGTTCCGGGGTGATGCGCTCGGTCGCGGCATCCGTCGATTGGGATATATGATAGTTCTGGCAGAAGGGGCATCGCTGGTTGCAGCCGACATATCCTATTGACCATGTCTGGCTGCCAGGCAGGAAATGATAGAGCGGTTTCTTCTCTATCGGATCAATGGAGAGGCCGCTCGCGTGCCCATAGAACGGCAACACCATGGTGCCGCCCGCGTTGCGGCGTACCTGGCAGATGCTCGATGCACCCACCGCGATCACACAGCGATGGTGGCACAGCTCGCACTGGATCGACCCGTCGGGGCGCGGCTCGAAGAAGCGAGCGGTCCCCGCCACCATCATGGGCACGCCCTACCCCCGATGCGGCCCCAGAATGCGTTCCTTGAGACCGCGCGACTCACGCATGTACCGCAGCGGCGCATCAACCTCGAAGGGCTCATAGCGGATGCCGACCGCCTTGCGCCTGATCCACAGTTTGACGATCTGGTAGCTCTCTCCGTCTGCATTGACCGGGCTGGACAGATCCTGTGCCCCGACAACATCGGCTGCCCTGAATTCATAGATGGCTGACTCGCCGTCGTGCGGATCGACAATCAGGATGATCTTGCCATCATCATAGGGATGCTTCCGCGGTGTTCCGGAAAACGCTATGGCATCCTGGGGTGGCTCGCTCTTGTAGGCCTGCATCTCAACTGATGCCCCGGAGAGGTACTCATGTACGCTCATGACTACTCCTTCCCTGCAGGATATCGTCGACCCACAGTATACACGCAATCAGCGCCAAAATACAGGCCAGCATGCCAACGAACCAGTCGCCGTGATCGAGGTAGGGGCTCCGCTCGCCCGTATATACCGGCACCGAGACCATGCTCGAGGTGGACTGAAACAGCGGGAGCGACTCGATGATCGATCCGTCGGGTCCGACGACCGCAGACACGCCGCCGTTCGTCGATCGCACCAGCGTCCTTCTCAATTCTATCGACCTGAACCTGGCGGCAACGAAGTGCTGAATCTCGGCCGAATGGGTGCGCGACCACGAGTCATTGGTCTCGTTGACGAGCACTTCGGCGCCGTCGCGCACAAAATCGCGGCAGAGTGATGCGAACGCGTCCTCAAAGCAGATGGGTGCGGCAAGGCGTACGACTCCGGCGCCGCGGGTGGGAAGCTTGAATATGACCCGGTCGGTGCCGAGCACCCAGCCGGATTCCAGGCCTACGACGTTCTGGATGAAGAGCCGGAACGGTTCATATTCCCAGAATGGTATCGCCTCCGCGAACGGCACGGGATGCATCTTGGCATAGGTCGCCTCCTGGACTCCATGCGGGTTGATCAGGATGACCGAATTGGTCGCGTCGAAGGTCTTGTAGTCGAGTATCTCGGGCGCTCCGGTCATCAGGTAGGAACCGGTGTCAGCCATGAGTCTGGCCAACGGATATTCCGCAGGAGTCCTGGCAAAGAATCGCTGGAATCCATTCCAGGGGCGGCGGAGCGTTGTTTCGCTGAACAGGATGATGTCGGCGGGCGAGCCGGCCTCCTCGATCGCCTGCCGGGCCAGTCCGATCGAAACGGCCAGATTCTCCGCCTCGGTGCCGGACCATGGATCAAGATTCTGCTGTACGAGTACGGCGTCGAAGCTTCCCCGCGGCGTCCTGTCCCGATGCAGCGCGGCAAAGCCGTACATGACGATGCCCAGCATCAGGATCGTCGCGATGACGAGCTGGCCCGCCGCGAGCAAGCGGCCAGGCCCGTCGGAATTGCGGGCAGGCAGGATGAAGGCGAGCATGCCGGTATGGGCACCCTCATCGCGGTCCGGCAGGGCTCGTCGGGGTTCAGCCAGTGTCTCTCCGAGGCTGGCCGAAAACAGCGCCAGCGCGAACGACAGGCCATAGACACCTGTGGATTCGGCAATCTGCGTCGCCGGCGCGACCGTGTTCCAGCTGTAGGCGACAAGACCCCATGGATAGCCCAGGAAGCCGTTTGACTTGCCCCATTCGAACACGGCCCAGACCGCGGCAAAGACCAGCGGACGCGCCAGCCCCGTACGCTTGACGGCCGCCCTCAGGTACATGCCGACAAAGCCGTAGACAACCATATATGCGAGGATGGTCGATCCCAGCGTCCAGAGCCTGAAATCCTTGAAGAACCAGAGCCAGTAGCTGGAAAGCCCGTGAGCCAGGCCGCCGAACACGGCTCCGGCCCAGAACGCCTGCCGATAGGTTGTAGTCTCGGACAGGCCCACGAAGAGCGGCGTCAGGGCTAGAAGGCCGAGAGCGGGATTCCCCCAGGAGAACAGCTCGTTGGGCAGCGCGAGCGCCAGCAACACGGCAGAGAGGATGCTGAATGACAGGAGCCGTATCGATCTCATGATTGCCCATGATACACACGGAGCGCGAACCGCGCCAGCGGTGCCGACTTCGTGCCGGCGGGCCCGCTCTATCGCGCTTGACGCGCCATCGCGGCAGGTTTATGTTTCCGGCATGGTAAAGGCCGTATTTCCTGGATCATTCGACCCGCCGACGTTCGGGCATCTCGATATCATAGAGCGGGCGCGCACCATATTCGAGCGCGTGCTGGTCGTTGTAGCCGTCAACAGGGAGAAGCAGTACCTGTTCGATGCCGATGAGCGGGTTGCGTTCATGCGCGAGCTGGTGGCTCCATGGCCGAATGTGGAGGTCCACACCTGTGACACCCTGGTGGTCGAATTCGCCAGACAGCACGCCTGCCGCGTGCTGTTGCGTGGCGTGCGAAGCGTACAGGACTTCTCATACGAGTTCGAGCTATCGATTCTGAACAAGGGTGTTGGCCCGGAGATCGAGACCTTCTTCATGCCGACCGACCAGAAGTTCTTCGTCCTGCGCTCCAGTGCCATCAAGGAACTGGCGGCCTATGGTGGTGACGTCAGCGGCATGGTCCCTGCCGTCGTCGCCAAGGCGCTCAAGGCGGCCTACCCGCGGTCCTGACTTGACAAAACATGGGTATTTCGTTATCGTGCGCCGGTATCCGTTACAGGGACTAATTTGTGGGAATGAGGTTTTAGTATGGCTGTACCCAGATGTAATACTTCGAAGGCCCGGTCGCGCCGACGTCGCTCCATAAACATGAAGCTCGTCGCTCCGACCGTTGTCACCTGTGGTAATTGCGGCAATGCCGTACTGTACCATCGCGTGTGCCCGAAGTGCGGCTTCTATCGCGGCAGGCAGGTTGTTACCCCCCAGACCAACGCGTAAAGGAGATTCGCTATGGACGAATTGTACGAGAAGATCAAGAAGATCATTGCAGACAAGCTTGAGGTAGAGGAATCGAAGATAACGCTCGATGCCAGCTTCAGGCAGGACCTTGGCGCCGACAGCCTCGACACCTATGAACTGGTGTACGGGATCGAGGAAGAGCTCAAGATTCGCATTCCGGACGAGAAGGCCAACGAGTTTGAGACCGTCCGCGACGCGTACGAGTTCATCAAGTCGCAAGTGTGATTCCAGCGGGCAAGCCTTTTGCGGCTTGCCCGGTTCGATGCACTAAGAGGAGGCCGTGATCGTGTCCTTCCGTAACGACGATATCAGTCGTGACCGGCTGGAAGCGCTCGCGGCCTTTCAGCGTCTGGTGCGTTTCAAATTCAAGAACATATCACTGCTCAACAGGGCTCTGACCCATCGGTCATGCACCAACGAGGATCCACAGGCACACGGCAACAACGAACGGCTCGAATTTCTGGGCGATGCGGTGCTGGGGCTGGTCACCGCCGCGCGGCTCTTCGTGGCCCTGGGAGACAAGTCCGAAGGTGATCTCGCCCGTATCAAGAGTTTCGTGGTCTCCGAAGACACCCTGTCGGACATAGCCGCAAGGCTCGGTCTTGACGCATTGCTGCTCGTCGGCAAGGGCGAAGAGCGCTCGGGGGGGCGGAACAAGAAGGCCATTCTGGCCGATGCGCTGGAGGCCGTCCTGGGAGCCGCATACATCGATGCCGGCTTCGACAAGACCCAGGACCTGGTCCTGTCGTTCATCAACCCGGAAATAGAGAAGGTGCTGACCGACCGTCACCGCAAGGACTACAAGACGCTGCTGCAGGAGTATGCCCAGAAGTGGCACCACTGCTATCCGGAATATGAGCTTGACCGCAAGACCGGGCCTGATCACGACAGGACATACTGGATGAAGTGCACCCTGCTGGGCGCCACATATGGGCCAGCCTCGGGCAAGACCAAGAAGGATGCCGAGCAGGCCGCCGGAGCCATAGCCTACGACGCCATCATGGCGGCAGGCGGTACCGAGGCCGCACGCCTGCTTGCGAGCAGACGCCTGTAGCCGTTCGGAGCGGTACCGAAAGCCTTCAGGCAATACCGAACTTTTCCTTGAGCCTCGTCGCGATCACCAACAGCCGGTCCTTGGTGTTCAGTTCCGGATCATCGAGCACCGCCTCCAGCAGCTCGGCGAGCGCCTTGCCCAGCACGGGCCCCCGCGGCCAGCCCAGTGCCAGGAGGTCATTGCCGTCGATTGCCAGATCCTTGAGACCGAAGGCCTGATCCTTCGAACGCAGCTCTTCGACGCGATCGAGGAGCGGCAGCACGGTACGGGGATCGGCCGGACCGTGGCCCATGCCCGATGTGTCGGCAAGCCTGAGCGCGGCCAGACGGTCGACATACGCCAGGCCGACACGGGCGACAAAACGCCTGACGGCTGCATCGGTCCAGCCATCGGCGTAGTCGAACATGTGGTGGCGTATCAGGTGCGCAACATCATCGATGACGACATTGGGGAACTTGAGTCGCCTGAGTGCCGCCTCGGCACGACGGGCAGATTCTACATCGTGGCCATAGAAGGAAAAGCCGCCGTCCGGATGCACGGCCTTCCGGTAAGGCTTGCCTATGTCGTGCAGCAGCGCCGACAGCCGCAGCACCGTATCTGCCGGCGCCGCGGCGCATGAGGCGACCAGATGGTCGAATACATCGAATCGATGCGGACCACCCTGCCCGACCCCGCGGCATACCGACAGCTCTGGCAGGAATTCGCCCAGAAGACCGGTCTGCTCGAGCAGCTGCAGGCCCATCGCGGGTCTATCGGTCAGCAGAATCTTGATGAATTCATCGCGGACGCGCTCAGCGGAAACGAGCCTGAACTGCCCGAGCGCCGTTGGTATGGCATCGAGCGTGGCCGGATCGATGGAGAAGCCGAACCTGGTGGCAAACCTGATGGCCCGCAGTGTCCTGAGGCCATCTTCGGCGAACCGGACAACGGGGTCGCCTATCGCCCGGACGATGCCCGCCGACAGGTCGGCGCTGCCCCCATTCGGATCGATCACCTCACCCGATGCCGGGTCGACCGCCATGCCATTGATGGTGAAGTCGCGTCTGGACAGATCCTCGACGAGGTCCGCCGTGAAACGGACCGACTCGGGCCGGCGGCCGTCCCGGTATTCGCCATCCACTCTGAAGGTCGTTACCTCGATGGAGCCGCCCTTCCAGCGCACGGTTACCGTGCCGTGCTGTATGCCCGTCGGTATGACCGATCGGAAGAGGCGGCAGACATCCTGGGGCATCGCGTCCGTGGCGGCGTCCCAGTCGCTGGCGGCACGGCCCAGGAGTCGATCCCTGACGGCGCCGCCGACGAAGTAGCATCGAAACCCAGCCTCGGTGAACACCTCGGCGAACGCCCGCAGCTCGCGTGGCACATCGATACGTCGTGGCATCGGCATACCCCGCTACCGGATCAGCATCGCATCGCCGTACGAGAAGAAGCGGTAGCGGGCGCTCACAGCCTCTTCGTAGGCGGCCAGAATCCGTTCCCGTCCGGCAAAGGCGGAAACGAGCATCAGCAGAGTGGATTCCGGCGTATGAAAATTGGTGAACATCATATCGATTGCCTTGAATCGATATCCAGGGTAGATGAATATGTTGGTTGATCCGGCCCCCGGCTGCAACCCGGTATCTGTCCATGCGCTTTCAAGCGTCCGCACGCTCGTCGTGCCGACGGCGACTACAGGCCGTCCATTCCGCCGCGCCCGGTTGACCGCCTCGGCCGTGTCTTCGGGTATGGTAAATTCCTCACGGTGCATGTGATGGGACTCTATCGTCTCCGACCTGACGGGCAGGAACGTGCCCAGTCCAACGTGCAGCGTCACGAAACGCATCTCGACGCCCGCCGTCTCGAGACCACGCAATAGCTCCCGCGTAAAGTGGAGGCCTGCCGTCGGCGCGGCAGCCGAGCCTTGCTTGCGGGCGTAGACGGTCTGGTAGCGTTCGGCATCTACCGGGGCATCGCCGCGGCGGATATACGGAGGCAATGGCAGGTGTCCGTGCCGTTCCAGATAGTCATCGTCCAACTCCTGCGAGAACCGCACGAGCCGCTCGTCTGCCCTTGCCTCGACGATCTCTGCCTCGACACCTTCTGGCAATGACAGAACCTTGCCTGGGGTCTGCTTGGCCATGCGCGTCGTCATCACGGCCCACAGCGCCGGCCCTTCCTGGCGCAGCAACAGCAGCTCGACCTTGCCACCGCCCGGGCTGGCGGCAAACAGCCGCGCGCGCCTGACCCTGGAGTCGTTGAATACCATCAGCGCACCGCGCGGCACGAACGACGCGAGGTCGCGAACCATGCTGTGCGTCGTGGCGCCGCTTGCCCTGTCGAGCACAAGCAGGCGCGAGGCGCCACGCTCCGTTGACGGCTGCTGGGCAATGAGTTCCGGTGGAAGGCTAAAACTGAAATCCGTCGTCAGCATGGTTCTTTCTGTATCCTAGATGGTCGTAGGCAAGCTGGGTAGCGACGCGTCCGCGGGACGTCCGCATGATGAAGCCTGACTGGATGAGGTATGGTTCAAGATAGTCTTCGAGCGTCTCGACGCTCTCATTGGTCGACACGGCGAGGGTGTCGGCCCCGACCGGCCCCCCGCCAAACTTCTCGATGATGGCTGCCAGCACATCGCGATCATGCCGCTCGAGCCCATAGCGGTCAACCTCGAGCCTTGCCAGACCGTCGCCGACAACCGAGGCCGTGATCGCGGCCGAACCTGCCACCTGCGCAAAGTCACGCATCCTTCGCAGCAGCCTGTTCGCGACGCGCGGCGTGCCCCGACTCGCGGCGGCGAGGAGATCGGCGGCGTCATCATCGACGGTGGTGCCCAGAATCCCCGCGGAGCGACGAAGGATGGCGACCGTGTCGGCCGTCTCGTAGAAGCCAAGCCTGACGCTGATGCCGAAGCGGCTGACGAGCGGGCTGCCGACCATGCCGGCCCTGGTCGTCGCGCCAACCAGCGTAAACGGTGGCAGCGGAATGCGCAGCGTGCGGGCCGCCGGCCCCTGCCCGATGATGAAATCCAGCTCGCCGTCCTCCATGGCCATGTACAGCATCTCTTCTATGGCCGGCTTCAGGCGGTGGATCTCATCGATGAAGAATACGGAACGCGGCGCCAGTGTTGTCAGAATGCCGGCAAGATCCTTGGGCTTCTCAAGCGCCGGCGCGCTGGTCACCTTGAAGTCGACACCCAGCTCGTGGCTCAGGATTCCAGCGAGTGTCGTCTTGCCAAGGCCGGGAGGGCCCATCAGGAAGACATGATCGAGCGCCTCGCCGCGTTCGAGCGCAGCCTTGATGAATACCGCGAGATTCGCCTTGATCGATGTCTGCCCCAGGAATTCGGCCAGGCGGTGCGGGCGCAACGCGTTTTCGCGCTCATCATCGACCGGGTCAAAGGTGCCGGCCACGACGCTGGGCTTGGCTTCGGCACTCATGGAGCGCTCAATTCGACGATGACGCGGCGAAACAGCTCACGTTCACGATCGGCGGTGGCCTCAGGCAAACCCGGCCGCGCCTCCATTCTGCCAATCGCATCGATGGCGCGCCGTCTGTCGTACCCCATGTCGACGAGCGCGCGCAGGATATCATCGTGTGGTCCCACGGGTTCGATGCGCGTGGCAGCATCCCTCGACGGCAGTTTGCCCTTGAGCGAGAAGACCAGCTTCTGGGCGGTCTTCTTGCCCAGCCCGGGAACGGCCTCGAGTCTGGCCAGATCCTCGGCATCGAGGGCGCGTTCCAGGTCGTCAGCCCCGATGCCGCCCAGTATCTTGATGGCCTGTTTCGGGCCAATTCCATCGACGGTCAGCAGTTCCAGGAAGATTGCGCGCTCGGCTTCAGTCGCGAACCCGAAGAGCCGCATCTGGTCCTCACGGTGCAGGAGCCAGCACAACGCCCGCGTCTCTTCGCCAAGGCGCCCGAACGAGTCTACGGAACGGGCGGGAACGGTCAGTTCCCACTCGATGCCGTTGTTGTCTACCCTGATGCTGTCGGCGCCCTTGTAGCAGAGCGTTCCGCGGATCGCGTTGAACATGCCCCGGATTATATACGGCCAGCAAGCGTCGCATCAACCAAGGCGGTGCGGATGGAACGGCCCTGGCAATGGCAAATCGCGACGGCCAGGGCATCGGCCGCATGGTCGGGTCGAGGCACCTCGCCAAGTCCCAGCACCAGCTTGACGAAGGATTGCACCTCGGACTTGCCAGACCTGCCCGATCCGGTGGCGGCCTTCTTGACGTCATTGGGACTGTATTCATGCATCGAAAGGCCCGCATCCCTGCACGCCAGCCGTATCACACCGCGGGCCTCCGCGACGCCGAGTGCGCTCGATACGTTGCGCGAGAAGAAGAGCGATTCCATGGCCGATTCAGTTGGCGCGTATTCGGTTATCACCAGGGACAGCGCGTCGCGGATGGCGGCGAGCCGTTCGGCCACATCGTCTCCGGCCTTCGTCGCGACACAGCCGTGCCCTCTGTATATGACGCGGGCGCCGTCAAGGTCGACGACGCCCCATCCCACAGCCGCAAGGCCAGGGTCGATGCCGATAACGCGGACGTATGCCGGTCCGCGCGCCACGGATTATTCCTCTGCTTCTTCGGGGAGCTCCGCGTTGTGGTAGACGTTCTGTACGTCGTCGCTCTCTTCAAGCTTGTCTATCAGCTTCTGCACCTTGGAGGCTGAATCCTTGTCTGGCGAGACATAGGATTCAGGCACCATCGATATCTCGGCACCATCGGTCTCCATGCCACCCGCCGTGATCGCATTCAGTACCGCCTCAAAGGCTTCCGGCGAGGTATAGACGACGATTTCACCATCTTCATTGACGATGTCATCGGCTCCGCCTTCAAGCGCGAGCTCCATCACCTTGTCTTCCGCGTAGCGTTCGCCGTCGAGGGATATGACACCCTTGCGGGCAAAGAGCCTGAGCACCGCGTTGGAGGTGGCCAGCGACCCGCCGGAACGGGTCAGAATGTTCCTGACCTCGGCCGCCGCGCGGTTCTTGTTGTCCGTCAGCACCTCTATCAGCACCGCAATGCCACCAGGTGCATAGGCCTCGTAGACCAGTTCCTCGTAGATGGCGCTGCCCAGCTCGCCTGTACCCTTCTTGATGGCCCGCTCAATATTGTCCTTCGGCATGTTCGCCGCACGAGCCTTGAGTACCGCCGTGCGCAGCCGCGCGTTGGTATCTGCATCACCGCCGCCCATCCGGGCCGCGATTGAAATTTCCTTGATCAGTTTGGTGAACATCTGTCCGCGCTTGGCGTCAGCTGCACCCTTCTTGTGCTTGATTGTCGCCCATTTACTGTGGCCTGACATGGTATCTCCTTGCAGTGTAAAAGCGGTTTATATCTATGGCAATACTATCATGCAGCGCGTTTTACTGTCAATAATTCGACCTAATGCCAGAATACAAGCAGAAAACGCAAAAAACAGCAAACAGGCGTCGGCGATCGACGACGGTGATCACCGCTACCTAAAAACCAAAACCCCCGCCAATCAACGGGGGTCAGCACGAACAGGCCTTGCCGGTTCAGGACTTCGGCACTGCTATCCTGTTCTTCTTGACGCCATCCTGGATCAGGTTGACGCGCAGCGTATCAAACCAGGCAAAATCGAACGGCTTCTTGGTGCGCACGGTATTCTTGACGGCCGCTTCCAGATCATCCCGGCATGACTCGCACAGGTCAAACTCGCGTACGTGAAAGAACGTCCTTGCAGGGATGGGATCGAGTATTTCTTTCTTGCAGACATCGCAGAATATTTGCTTCATACTGCTCTCCTCAATTGCTGTTTCGATGATCTGGATTCTATAGTATCCATCGGGTATTGTCGAGGGGAATTGCAGAATCGACAGAGTGCGGGAGCATATATGGGTACCACAGGCTTCAGAACGGCCCACACGACCTACGACAGCGAAGCGGTGCTGGTCATAGCTGAGATTGGAACCGGCCATGGCGGCGACCTGGCAAGGGGCCTCGAACTGATCGACGCGGCCATCGATGCCGGTGCCGATTGCGTCAAATTCCAGCATGTCTATGCCGATGAAATCATCCACCCTGAAACAGGACTGGTGCCGCTTCCGGGCGGCCCGACACGCCTCTTTGACCGGTTCAAGACACTGGAGACGGGGCCGGAGTTCCTTGGCCGCATGAAGGAGGCGGCCGAGGCTCGTGGCGCCCTGTTCCTGTGCACGCCATTCGGCATACGGAGCGCCAGAGAATTGCGCGGGCTGGGCGTTACCATGATGAAGGTCGCCAGCCCGGAGCTCAACTTCGTACAGCTGCTCGACGAGATTGCCTCATACCGCCTGCCGACCGTGCTCTCGAGCGGAGTCTCGACGCTGGCAGATATCGAATTCGCCGTCAGCCGCTTCGACAGCGATGCAGGCAGGCTGGCAGTCCTCCATTGCGTTACCGCCTACCCGGCGCCGGAGACCGATTACAACCTGCGCATACTCGGCTCCATCGCGGCGCTCGTCGGCGTCGCCGTCGGCGTCTCCGATCATTCGCTTGATCCGATCCTGGTCCCAGCGCTATCGGTGGCCTCCGGCGCCTCGATCGTGGAGAAGCACATATGCCTGTCCAGACACGGTGATGGGCTCGACGACCCCGTCGCGCTCGAGCCAAAGGATTTTGTCAGCATGACCAGGGCCGTGCGGATGGCGGAACGGGTTTCCCTGGACGAGACCGTGCGCGAACTCGCCGATCTGTATGGCCGCGAGCGGGTCGAAGCGACGCTCGGAGATGGCTGCAAGCGGCTGGCGCCGAGCGAACGGGCCAATTTTGACAGGACCAACCGGTCGATCCATGCCAGACGACCCATCGCCCGCGGCGAGGCACTGTCGGAATCGAATCTCGCCATTCTGCGAACCGAGAAGGTGCTGCGCCCCGGTATGCAACCCCGCTGGCTGCCTCTGGTCGTGGGGCGACAGGCGGCGCGCGACATTCCAGACGGCCAGGGGCTGGAATGGGCCGATGTGGGCTGTCCGCGCGGCTGACTCGAGGTATCTGATCGCTAGCCGAGCGTGACGATTGTCTTGCCATGGCCACCCTCCTCGGGCCTGGCGTAATGAAAATCGGTAACACCCGGGTATCTGGAAAGCGTATCCTTGACGCCTTGCTGCAGCACCCCTTCGCCGGTGCCATGGATTATGGAGAATCCGCCGAGCCCTTCCATGGTGGCGGAATCGAGCTGGCGCTCCAGGGCCGCGATGGCCTCGGCGAGCCGGAATCCACGCAGATCGAGGTCGAGGACGGCACGGCTGGAGCGGTCGCGATTCGCCTCTATCGATATGGTCGGAGCCTTCCGCTCGAGCGCTACCGTAGGCTCGAGGTCCGCCTCGTCGACGGTCAGCCGCAGCGCATCGGTCTCAACGAGCCATTTGCCTCCCTTGACCGCCCGCAGCGCCGTGCCGCGCTTCCTGCCGGGCAGCACCAGCACGGCACAGCCCTCGGTGATGGTTCCAGCCGGGCGCGCACCGGTCTTCAGCTCCTGTTCAAGCAGACGGGACTCCCGCTCGACCGCCTCCACACGGTCATCAAGCGATGCGATGAACTCCTTGACTTCCTGTGTCTTGGTCCTGGTCAGCTCGCCTTCCCGAAGCTCGCGCACCAGATTCTCCAGCGTGCGCCGGCTCTCCGAAAGCAGGGCCTTGAGCTCGGCTACACCGTGGGTGCGCAGCTCGACCTCCTGCTGGCGCAGCTTGAGCTGTTTGAGGTCTGCCTTGCGCTGTTCATCCCTGGCATCCCGCAGCCGGCGGCGCTCTTCATCGCGCAGCGCGTCGAGCTCCTTGTGCTTCGCCGACAGGCCCGTTATCAGCGCCGAGATGTCCGTCTGTTCCTCGCGAAGGTAACGTCTGGCTCCCGCGACGATGCCGGACTCGATGCCATTTCTGGCCGCTATGTCCAGCGCCCGGCTCTCGCCTGGTACGCCCATCAGGATGCGGTAGGTCGGCGACAGCGTATCCTTGTCGAAGTCGACCGAAGCGTTGAGGACGCCTTCCTTGGTATAGCCAAAATTCTTCAGGATACCGTGGTGAGTCGTGGAAACGGTCAGCGCGCCGATGTCGATGAAGTGATCGAGCAGCGCCATGGCTATCGCGCAACCTTCCTCCGGGTCGGTCCCCGAACCCAGCTCGTCAAGCAACACGAGACTGCGGCTCGTGGCGCCCGCGACAATGGCGGACATCGTCTTCATGTGTCCAGAAAAGGTGGAAAGCGATTGATCCATCGATTGCTCGTCGCCGATATCGGCCCACACACCGTCGAAAATCTGCAACGCGCTGCCATGAGCCGCCGGAATTCCAAGGCCGAACTGATGCATCAGCGCCAGCAATCCTGCCGTCTTCAGCGATACGGTCTTGCCGCCGGTGTTTGGCCCCGTAATGATCAGGGTTCTGGCGCCTTCCGGCATCCTGATATCGATGGGAACCGCCTTGGAGCCAAGTATGGGGTGGCGGGCACCGACCAGATCGATACCGGTCTGCCGCTCTTCCACGAAGACGCCATCATGCATGTGGGAGTACCGCGCGCGCGCATACAGGCTGTCGAGAGCTGCGCACTGCCCCGTCGCCATCACCAGATCGGGAGCCAACCGATGCAGCTGGGCGGTCGTCTCCCGCAGGATGCGCTGCAGTTCACGCTGGTACCGTGCCTCTTCCTCGACCAGCTCGTTGTTCCTCTGAACCAGCGCCTCGGGCTCGATGTAGACCGTCTGCCCCGTCGACGAGACCTCGTGCACGATGCCGTGCACTCTGGCCTTCGAGCCGGCCTTGACGGCGAGCACCGTGCGTCCGTCGCGCTGGGTCGGCACATCGCTCTGCAGCATCGCGCGGGTCCCCTCGTCCTGAAAGAACGAGGCCGTGGTCCGTTCGATATCGAGGTTGATGGCACGAATCCTGGAGCGTATGTCGCGCAGTTCCGGAAGATCCTTCACCGTGCCATCCGGTCCTACGATCCTGAAGGCGGCCGAAATGACTGCGCCCAGATCAGGCGCCAGTGCCAGCTCCGCCACCAGGCCTTCGTGCCGCGCAGTCTGGAGCCATTGCGTCAGCCTGGAGAAGGCGTCGCACCACATGCCCAGCGCCCACAGCTCTTCGACAGCCAGACTGGCGCCCGGCTTGGCGACGATCCGTATCGATTCCTGGACAGGCACGAAGGTTCCAGCGGGCACGCCGCGGCCTTCCTGAAACAGCATGACAATCGCGGCTACCCGCGCCTTGAGGTCCAGGACCGCCGCGCCGTCGCCGTATGGCTCGGAAGCACGCAGCTCCGCGGCGCCCTCCTCGGAAAGACAATATTCGGCCACCTGTTCGCGGATGCGAAAAAAGTCAAGCAGCCGCAGCGCATGTTCATTCATCGCCATAGATATCCTCATCATCTCTTCGCGGCCGCCCGACCTTCCGCGTGTAGCTGCGCGTATCCTCAAGCTCCGCGAGGATTCGCGCATAGCTTTCATATCGGTCATCATGAATCGTGCCAGCTTCCACAGCGGCGATCACGGCGCAGCCCGGTTCGTCGACATGCTTGCAGCGCGGCCCCAGGGTGCAGCCGGCCTGGGCAGCGCGTATTTCCGGAAAGCACGCGCCGAGCGAAACCGGAGCGATACCGCGGACGGCAAGCCTGCGGAAGCCAGGTGTGTCTATCACCCGCGTACGGCCGTCCTCCAGGAACGCCAGTATCGACGAGACGGTCGTGTGTCGACCGCGTTCGTACTTCTCGCAGACCTCTCCGACCTTCAGGCCAAGTCCGGCCTCGAGCGCGTTGAGTATCGAGCTCTTGCCTACACCGGACTGCCCTACAAAGGCACTGGTCTTGCCCGCTATCCGGGCCCGCAAGGTTTCGATTCCCAGCCCTGTCGCCGCGCACAGCTCTATCGTCTCGAAGCCGATGCGGCGATAGTCATCCATCCGCTCTGCGACATCGTCGTCGATACCCAGATCGGTCTTGTTCAACGCAATGATGAAGGGTAGCCCCTCCGAGGCGGGCTCGAGCGAAACCCTGTCGATGAAACGCGGCCTGAACGGCGGCAGTCCCGCACTCGTCACGCACACGACCACATCCATATTGGCCGCGATCGCCTGAATGGCCTTGCCCTTCTCATTGTAGCGCCAGAAGAGCGAGCGTCTGGGCTCAAGCGCCAGGATGGTACCGGTACCGGCCGACGCCGGTTCCCACTCGACGACATCGCCTGCAGCAAGCGGGTTGTAGAAGCCCTCCGCGCCCTTGAGTTTCTTGCCTTTCAGGCCGCAGCGCGCAAGACTGCCGTCTTCGGAGCGCACCACGAAGGCATTGTTCGAACTGGAGACCACCGTTCCGGTCATGACGCGAAGGTTCCAGCTTCCGTGAGACCGAATTGCCCTGCAAAGCCACCATACACCGGCCCGAACCCGCCAGCGCCGGTCAGGTACATCGCGTCGGGCTGCGATTCTGCCGCCACGCCATCCGCCGTTCCGACCAGCGAAGCCAGCCTCGCGATGACACCCTGCCGCGAATCGATTATAGCGATGTCCGGTCCCGCAGCCTCGACAAAGGCATCGGCGACATGCAGGAAGTGTGTACAGCCCAGCACGATCACATCGACCCCTTCCCGCTTCATTGCCTCGATGGCAGGCATGACGGCGGACAGCCGCTCCTCATGGGTGGAACCGATGAACCTGCGTTCGACAAAATCGACAAGATCGGTATCGCCACGCTTGACGAGCACGCAATCGGGAGCGCAGGCCCGGGCCAGGTCGGTCAGGTAGGAGGCTGCGGCCGCGGCGGCCGTCGCTACCACACCGATCCGTCTGACCTTTGACAATGCGGCCGCCGGCTTTATCGCCGGCACCGTGCCTATCACGGCGAGGCCGGGATTGGCACGACGTATGTCATCGATCGCCAGTTCCGTCGCGGTGTTGCAGGCTACCACCAGAGCCTTGGGGTTCTCGCGCCGGACCAGGGCCGCGATCGACGCGGTTGCAAGCTCGATGACGGTACCCGCCGGTTTGGTACCGTATGGAAAACCGGCGCGGTCAGCAAGATAGACATACCGCTGTCGTGGCATGAGCCGGCGGGCTGCTTCGAGGTACGGCAGACCGCCCACGCCGGAGTCAAAGAACGCGATGGGTCGTGAATCGATATGCATGGAGCTTCCTGTGCCGTCGCAATACGGCTGGCGAATCAGCCGCCGAAAAGGTTGTCAAAGGCATTCTTCGCCGAAGATGCCGCGTTTCGCGCCTTGCCATCGGAGGCCTTTGATGGATCGGCCTTGAAATATTCACAAAAATTCATGCGCTCTTTGTCGGAGACGGCTTCTGGAACGGTCTCGAGGCAATCACGAAAGGCTCCAGGCTTATAGAAGCCGCAATGCCTGCACACATGGAGCTCCTTGCCACACGTCGTGCATGCATCGCGAAACCCTATTCGTGTATCGGGCAGCGGCGACCCGCAAAACCAGCACATGATCGCAGTATACGCGCTCCGGCCTTTCCTTTTCAAGCATCGCCGCCTTCGGCACCTTGAGCACGGAGTCTGTTTGCACTATCCTCGGGGCAGCGTGCATCGCAAGGAGGCCCGATCGATGTTCGATCTGCGGCAATGTGCAACGAGCGGATGCGAGAAGACGGCCTTGCATCAATCGGAATACTGCGCCGTCCATCATCCAGATCCGCAGGCCTACGCCGACGAGGCGCTGGAATCGATGCTGCGGCTCACCGACATCAGGGACCGGAATTACGCGGGGCTGCGTTTCGAGGGAGCGGACCTTTCGGGCAAGCGTTTCCACTCCTGCTCGTTTTCCAATGCTGTTCTCAAGAATGTTATATTCAGTTCATGTGTCTTCAGAATGTGCTTCTTTGACTTCTGCGACTCCGATTCATGTGATTTCTCTCAAATGGATGCCCAGTTCTGCTCGTTCGCCGGCGCGCGCTTCCTCGGCGCTTCTTTCGAACGGTCCGAGCTTGTACACGACAATTTCGACGGTGCGATGACAACTGAATGTACCTTCAACAAGTCCAATCTGTACAACTCGCGCTTCATCATGGCTGAATTCGAGAAGACCGACTTCATGGACTGCAATCTCAAGCGTTCATTCATCATTCCTGCCAGGGAGACTGAAGTCTCGTGGCGCCTGTCCAATACCGCCGAGGCCATCCATGACCTGGAGGGACTGGACCCATGACCGTATTCTTCCATTACTCGGTGCACGGCTTCGCCAATGTCTATCTGGTCGGAAACGATGTAACCATGGAGGCCGTCATCATCGATCCCGCCGCCTTCACGCTGCATCTGCTTAATTTCATAGAGGACAAGCGCTATGCCGTCAAGGCCGTACTCGTGACGCACAATCACGCACACCATGTCGATGGGCTGGGAACGCTGTTGCGCATCTATGAGGCCCAGGTCTTTTCGAGCAACGCCAATCTGGGCGATATTCCGTGCCGGATGGTGGCCGATGGCGAGCGCTTCAGCGTCTGTGGGCTCGATGTCGAGGCGCTCTCGGTGCCGGGTCATTCGGCCGATTCGCTGGTCTATCGTTTCGACAAGCTGGTCTTTACCGGAGATGCGCTGCACTCCGGCATGATAGGCAAGACGCTCAGTCAATACAGCAACCGGCTGCTCAAGGAGCAGCTTGCCAGGAAGGTGCTCTGCCTGCCTGACGACACGATGCTGTTTCCGGGGCATGGTCCGCCGACAACGATAGCGGCCGAGAAGCTGTACAATCTTGGCTGGAAGAAGACCAAGGCCGAATCGCGTCACGATCAATACGATCTGTTCGTCTGATTGATCCCGGCGACTTTACAGCGCAACGCGGCCACCCTATACTTTGCCGGACTTGTATCCTGATCGTGGGTATATGATGGGCTCGATCTCCCAAGGAGTAGCAGATGAAGAAGACATCAATGATCGCCATGATAGCGCTTGCCCTGCTGGTGGCGGCAGCCGTATCGGCGTGGGCCGCTGACGATATTCTTGGCCTCTGGAAGATAATCGACGACAAGACAAACAAGCCTACCGCGTATGTGCTGCTCTACATGAATGGCGGCAAACTCTATGGCCGCATGATGGCGACGATCAGCAAGGAAACGGGCCTGATAGAAGACACGATCATCACCCGCACCAAGAAGGCGGATGCGCTGGCCGGCGATCCTCCGAATTGCGGGCTCGACTTCGTCTACGAGATGCAGGAAAAAGGCAGGGACTGGAAAGGTTCCATCATCGATCCCGCCGATGGCAAGACCTATGACTGCACGATCAAGCGCGACGGCAACAAGCTGATAGTCCGCGGCTCGCTGAAAGGCACCGGTGGTTTGCTTGGCCGCAACCAGACCTGGTTCCTGGCCGGAGTCGGCGAGTTCCCGGCCAACTTCGTATTGCCGGACGCGCGGACCTTCGTCCCGGTCATTCCCCGAAAGAAATAAGCTCCGGGTCCGTTGCCCTGAAACGTCTCGATGGACTCGCTATCGCCTCCTGTGAAGCGACGATGGCGAGTTCATCCCTGTGGGATGCCAGAGTAGCCTCCAGAACCGAATAGAGGGCCGAAGCGGTAGACTCGATGGCGGCGAACGGGTCCGAACTGGCCAGAAAATAGCCCAGAAACAAGGCGCTCGCAAGGTCACCCGAGCCTTTTGGCGGATGGCCAAAAGCCAAGGTCGGTGTCATGACGACGCGGCTGCTGTTGCCGTCGCTGACGAAGAAGCCGACCGGACCCGCCGCAATCGGGCGATAGCTGGTCAGGATGACGATGCGCGGCCCCATGGCATGGATCAGATCGGCTGCCCGCGCCGCATCATGGGCGGAGCGTATGGTGACCCCGCTCAGAAGTTCCGCCTCAAAGATGTTCGGGCACACGATGTCGGCGCGCGGTATCGCCTCGAGACGCATGAAGTCAGGAATATCCGCCTGAACATACACGCCGCCAGGCATGTCGCCCATCACCGGATCACAGCAATACAGCGCTCCGGGATGCTGCCGCTTCACCGTGTCCACGGCTGTCATGATTGCCGATCCGGTGGCGACGTCGGCCATGTAGCCGGACAGCACGGCATCGCAGGCTGCCAGCATTCCCATCTGCGCCAGGCTGGCGACAATCGATGACAGGTGATCACCGCCAAAGGCGGCGCCTGTCCAGCCAGGGTAGCCGGTGTGCGAAGAATACTGCACGGTATTGATCGGCCAGACTTCGTAGCCCATCCGCTCGAGCGGAAAGACCGCAGACCGATTGCCAACATGGCCGTATACGACATGCGACTGGATGGAGAGTATATGCTTCATCAACGAGTCTCCTCGTCACTGGTGGTGTATCGGTTTCGTAACCGCTCGATGTTCGACATGGCCTGCACGAGCACCCGGTTCAAGGTATCCATGCCACGCGGCGTCGCCCGCCACGAGCCAGCCTCGAGGCCGATGCTTTCGGGAAACAGCTCATGCAAGGGGCCGAAGGCTTCAATGGCGTCATGACCAAAACGCTCGCGAAAGCCCGCGATGTCAAGGCCGCAAGCGGTACGCAGCGCCATCATCAGCGATTCGAACATCGCGTCGATGCCCGAGATCACCACTTCACGCATGGAACCGGAAGGATCATCATAGTAGCACATATCATCGGCGGTATTCTCAAGCCGAAGGAAGCGCCCTCTTCCGGCAGCGACATTTCCGACACCGGACGGCCCCAGCGCGAGCCAGTCGTCCATGTTCCAGTATCGCATGTTGTGCAGACACTCCTGCCCGGGCACAGCCCAGTTCGATACCTCGTAGTGCCGATAACCGGCCGCCAGCAACGCCTCGCATGCGGCGTCATACTGATCCGCGCGCTCATCATCATCGGGCAGGACGACCAGACCGGCGCGCGCGTTCCGTTCCAATGGCGTGCCCTCTTCGAGCGTCAGCTCATACAGCGAAATATGGCCGAATCCGCGGTCAACAAGGGCGCGAACATCGTCTGCCAGGCCTGCTGCCGTCTGTGACGCAAGGCCGTACATCAGGTCGGCGGAACGCCTGCCTGGCCACCGGGCGGCAAGCAGGTCGAGCACCTGCATCGTCGATCGGGCAGATCCCCGACGACCCGCCACTACCCGGGCCTTGTCTTCGAGCGACTGGACCCCGACGCTCAGGCGATTGACCCCATGCGCCGCAAGCAGTGACAGGAAGTCCGGGCCGATGTCTTCCGGGTTTGCCTCGACGCTCCATTCTGTCGCGCCGGCAAGACCCGCGCGACAGCTGCGCGCGATGGCAGAGAGCGCGGCGGCCATGATGGCCGGCGGCAGAAAGGAGGGAGTGCCGCCACCGATGTATATCGTCGAGAAGGCCGGAAAATCGAAGCGCCGGCTCAGCTCGGCCAGATGGCGCTCGATCGCGTCGAGCCACCTCGGCGCGATCGCCGACAATGATGCGCGGTCTGGCGCCGAGCTGTGAAAGTCACAATAGGCGCAGCGTGACATGCAGAAGGGTACGTGAACATACAGTGATGGCACCATGCGACCAGGGCCCGCGCCTGGGCCGTTACAGGCGCTCGGCACGTTTCAAAGGCCAATAGCGGAAGGCAATTCTACCCAGGATGTCGCGCGACGATACCGGGCCGAAGAATCTGGAATCGGTCGTGGACACCCGGTTGTCGCCAATGACGAAGAACTGCCCCGGCCCAAGGTCAATCGCTGCCATTGAACCGCCCAGCGGCATATCCTTGTTCCAGCCGGCAATCCCGATCGAACCGCCGATATCGTAGGCTTTGGTAGAGACTTCGTATTCTGTCAGGTAATGGGTGGAGCCGGCGGTCTTGATGTATACGACGAAGTCATCGATCCGCACCGAGTCGCCGGGCACGCCAACAACGCGTTTCATCAGCGGCTCGTCGTCCGATGTTCCCTGTGGCCATAATGAAAGCCGCTGGAACGTCACAAAACGCACCATCGAGTCCAGAAGCCTGACAAGCCAGCCATGTTCCGAAGTAGAAGGCCGTGCCAGCAATACGATGTCACCGCGAGCCGGCGCCTTGAACACGCCGCGCCCACCACTGAATGGATTGAAGAGGCCATAGGCCGATGAGAGCATCACAACCCGGTCACCCTTGGACAGCGTCGGATTCATCGAAGAAGACGAAATGGTCCAGGACTTGAAGGCGAAGGTCGACAGCATCTCGAAGACGACAAAGAGGACGACCACATCCCTGAGGAAGCGGACGATCAGCGAGCGTCGCCTTCTTACGTCCTCGTACGATCGAACGCGTTTCATGCTGCCTATCTGATTCCGCCGGCGTGCCCCAGCGGCCAATAGATAAAGAGCGCGTGGCCCAACACCTTGTCGAGGGACACGGCGCCAAACCAGCGTGCATCCTTGGAATTGTCCCTATTGTCGCCCATGGGGAAGACGCGTCCCTCGGGCACGTACCAGCCCGCCTTGATCCGCCTGTCTTCCGATACGATCTTGCCGTCGTGCGGGTAGGCATCCGCGAGCGTCGACATCCTCCATGCGTTGAATGCCAGTTCGTCATAGGGGCTGAATTGCGGCAGCGATCCCGATGCCGCGAGCCCCATGTCCATCTCGGCGGCCTTGACTCCGGCTGCATGGATCGCATCGTATTCCTCCGGCTTGACCATACGCCGGAGAGGATACCTGAAGCCGGTAAGCTTCTGGTAATCACGCTCGGAAATCCATGAGTCCGTACCCTTGAACAGAAAGCGCACCTCGCCGTCGATTACCCTGATCGTATCGCCGCCGACGCCCACGGCGCGCTTTATCAGATAGTGGACACGAGGCTGACCCGCCTCATCGCGATCGATGTCGACCATCGTCAGCGTTGCCATGTAGATGAATTGCTGCAGGATCGTGAAGACCGGCCCCTTGGACAGATACGCAGGATTCTCGAAGACTATCACTTCGCCGCGGTTCGTATGCCTGAAGCCGGGCATCTTCACCACACCCGGCAGCAGCTCGGGCCCATAGACCAGCTTGTTGACGAAAATCATGTCGCCAACCTCAAGCGTGCCCGACATCGAACCCGATGGGATGCGATACATCTGGAACAAGTACTGATTGATCAGCAACACCATGCAGACGGCCCACAGAATGGCTTCTATCCAGTCGCGGAGCCAGTGCTTGGCCTGCTGCTTCATCTTCTGGGTCATGCGACGCTTCTTGCGCCGGGTCAGCGCCCGTTCGGTAACATGCTGAAGCGAGGCAAAGAAGTCCGGTTGGTTGGTCATCGTTTCGAGGCTACCATCTTTCGTTCGCGTTGACAAGCCTTGCCGCCGACTTCTATACTTCCGCGATGAACGACGAAAAGATGATCACCCAGCGCGATATCGACGAGGCCGCAGTCAGGCTCAAGCCGCTATTCGGCGTGCAACCGGGGCGATATCTCGCCGCACTCTATGGAGCATTGCTCCTCATGGTGCTCTCCTTGCTGTTCGTGTACCCGGGGCTCAGCCATCCAGGCAGCCTGTATACCATCAAGGCGGATCCGCCCGGATCGGCACTCTTCGTCGATGGCGTTTATGTCGGCTTCGCCCCGCGCGAAGTCTTCGTGCCCTCGGGCGCCCACCAGCTCAGCGTCAGCCGGCCAGGCTTTGCCACATACTCCGAGGACCTGCAGGTTCATGGCCGCGTCTTTGGCACCCTCTTCTTCAAGCCGCGCGCGGCCGTCATCGCGACCCTCGCACCGCTGCACGGTTACGATCAGGTGGCGGCCGGCGTATCGGACTATGCATCCTGGGCACTCGTCGGTACGCCCAGTGAGGCATACCAGGTTCCACTGCCGCTGTCAGATTCTGCGATGGCCGCCTCGATCGCTCCAACCCCGCTCGTCACGAACGCGGGCCTCGCCGGCGCCGCCCTGTCGTATGCGGCGAATGCCCAATCCGCCCGGGATGCCTCAAGGGCCGTCGCGATCGTCTATGGCGGCAATGCAACCGTTACACCGGTCTCGATGGGCGCCCTGACCGCCAGGCTGGCCGCCGAGATGGCCGCCGATCCGGCCATGCTCGTGGCGTTTGCATCGGTGGTCTCGCCCAGCCTTCGCGACCGGATCACATCCAGCGCCCTGTACAAGCGCGTGCTCGCCGAAATCGAGGCCGCCGCGGCCAGCTCGGCGCCGGCCCGGGTGCTGGGCACGACGAACAGGGCCGGCTACGGCATGACAGCATTCGCTGCCGGCACCGCTGTCATACGGGCAGGCGCGTCGGCCAGCGCGGTCGTACCTATGGCAGGCTTCGAGCTTGCCTCTACCGAGGTAACGGTCGGACAGTTCAGGGAGTTTGTCAGGGCCAATCCCGACTGGGCTCCATCGGCGGCCAGAACCCTGGAGGCCCGGGGCCTGGCCACGTCATCATACCTTTTGGGCTTCGATACCGCAGCCGACGCCGAGGCGCTCCGGTATGTATCGCGGCCAGCGGCCGAAGCATACTGCGCCTGGCTGACGGCGCAGGCGCCTGCCGGCCACCATTTTGCCATTCCCACCGAGGCACAGTGGTCATTCGCGGCCTCGGCTTCCGGAGTCTCGGCGACGCGCGGCGCGGTATTGTTTTCTCCAGCCAGTACCGGCCCGGCCAGGCCCGCCTCGCTGCAGCCCGACGCCGCTGGATTGAAGGGCATGCTCGGCAATGTCTGGGAATGGTGTGCCGATTCCTATGCAACCAACCCGGCGGCCGGCATCAGCGCCCGAACGCACTTCGCAACGTCCGAGGGCGTCGTCCGTGGAGGTTCCTGGGCGAACCGCGATGATCTGGTCAACATCTTCTCACGTGGGCCGATGCGCATCTCCGAGTGCTCGGCCTATCTGGGTTTCCGTATCGCACTTGTTACGAACGCGGAGTAGCCGGTGGAAGGCGTCAAGATCATAGCGCTGAACCGCCGTGCCCATTTCGACTATGTCGTCGAAGAGACCATCGAGTGCGGCGTCTGCCTGACCGGCTCCGAGGTCAAGTCGATGCGCATTGGCAAGGTCTCGTTTCCGGACGGATACGCGACATTCGAACATGGCGAGTTGTGGCTCAGAAACGTACACATCGCGGAGTACGCGTTCAGCTCGATATTCAATCATGATCCCGACCGGCCCAAGAAACTTCTTGCCCATGCCCATGAGCTGAAGCGCCTCGAACGCCGGGTGCTGGAAAAGGGATACACGCTCGTGCCGCTTGATTTTCACTTCAAGAAGGGCCGGGTCAAGGTGGAGCTCGGGCTGTGCAAGGGCAAGAAATACGCCGACAAGCGCTCATCGATCAAGGAGCGCGATGTCCAGCGCGACATACAGCGAGAGTTCAGAGACAGGCAAGGCTGATCGTGGGCAATCTGCGAATCACCGGCGGAACGCTCAAGGGGCGTCGCATCGAAGTGCCGCGGGGTGATTTCGAGATTCGTCCGGCAATGGACCGCATGCGCGAGTCGATCTTCTCCGTCATGGGACCGCTCGACGGATTGTCGTTCCTCGACCTCTTTTCCGGCTCCGGCATCATTGCGCTTGAGGCCGCAAGCCGTGGCGCCGACCCCGTCGATTGTGTCGAACGGGACCGGGCAAAGCTTGGACTTCTGATCAGGAATGTCGCCATGGCGCCGATACGTATTGCCTGCCACGGAATGCCGGCGGAACGCTTCGTCCTTCGATGCGAGCGTTCCTTCTCGATCATCTTCTGCGACCCGCCCTTCCCCTATGCCCACAAGACGGAACTGGTCATGTCCATTGCCGAGCATGGCCTTCTGGGCGAGCATGGCAGGCTCTTCATACATTATCCAGGCGAAGAGTCGCTGCCGCAGTCGTGCGGGTCACTGACCGCCGTCGATGAGCGTGAATACGGGCGATCACGAGTGCGCATATACGAGCACCTCGGCCAGATGCCTCGCGCTAGCGATCCAGCGCCTTGATGACCGCGGCCAGACGCCTGTCCAATGAATCGCACAGGCTGGTCCGCTGACACGGTCCGGTCTGTTCGGCTGCATGCAACTCTGGCGGCGCGACGGATGCCTCCATCGTGCACAGTTCATCGATGCCATCATGAAGCAGTTCATCCTGAACCATTGCGGCTCCCGTCCGGCGTGCCGAATGCGCGCTCCTGGCCATAATTCTACCACGCGGCGTATCCTTTTCAGCGCTCGTAGGTTTCTACAATTGATTATTTGGACATTCTCAACTATATTTGACCGATACGAAGTTGCGTTGGCGCGATGGCGCCTGGGACGGAGTCCGCATGGACGATTCGATATTCGAAAACTTCCCCGATGACGGCCTGATCAAGACAGTCGATGAACCCAATGGCGCCCTGACGTCCGAGCAGAAGGCACAGCTCAATCGTCGCGGCAACGTTCTCTTCAACCAGGGTGACATCGAAAGCTCCCGCAGGATATTCCAGACCACCGGATATTCTGATGGATTGCGACGCGTCGGTGAGTCATACCTGGAGGCAAATCGTCCCGTCGACGCTCTCAAGATGTTCAAGCTCTCCCATGACGAGGCTAGAAGCGCCGAGTTGATTGAAATTGCGGCGCTGGCAATACGTAAAATGCTCGATCAAGAGGAAAAATCATGAGCGACCCAACCAACCATGACCATGAGCCTCTGTTCAACGCCGGGATGGCCCCCCAGCAGGACGAGACCCTCATGGAAATCGCCGAGCTTTCAAAAAAAGGGTATCAGTTCCTCAAGGAGAACCGCATATCCGAAGCTGAACGCAATTTCAGAAAGATCCTTGAATCCGATCCAGAGAACAACTACGCGCTCGTCGGACTCGGCGACGCGGCCCGGAAACGCGCCGCCCATCACGATGCGGTAGATTTCTACAAGAAGTGCCTGATCTATCACCCCGGCAACAACTACGCGCTGTTCGGCCTCGCGGATTGCTACAAGGCCCTGAATCAGTACCAGAAGGCGATAGAGATCTGGGAACAATATCTGCTGCATGACAACAAGAACATAACGGTATTGACCCGCATCGCTGATGCCTACCGCAAGGTGCGCGATTTCAGGAAGTCAAAGGCCATATACCTGCGGGTCCTCGAGATGGAATTCGACAATCCCTATGCGCTGATAGGACTCGGACACCTGCATTACGACTTCAAGGAATATCGGGATGCCCTGCATTACTGGCAGCGCATGGTCGATGCCCAGGGTGACCAGGTCGATATCAGGGTGCTGACATCGATAGGCAACTGCTACCGCAAGCTCAAGCAGTTTGATCAAGGCATCCCCTACTTCGAGAAGGCGCTTGTCAAGGAACCGGCCAATTTCTATGCGCTCTTCGGATTGGCCGACTGCTATCGGGGTACGGGTGAACCGCAGCGATCACTTGACTATTGGAACAAGATACTTGCCAAGGATCCAGAGAACAAGGTGATATTGACCAGGGCCGGCGACGCATATCGCAGCATGGAGCGGTACGACGAGGCGGCCGACTACTATGAGCGGGCTCTGAACATCGAGTTCGACGTCTATGCCGTGCTGGGCCTGGCGACCATATCCAGAATGCAGGGCAAGGTACACGCCGCTATCGAATCGCTGAAACGCCTCGTGCAGAACGACGCCAAGAACTACCGGCTGCATCTTGAGCTTGCGCAATGCTATCTGGCACTTGGCGACAGGCACAAGGCCGAGGAGACGCTGCAGGACTTCACGCGGCTTGGGATCCGCAATCCGCACATCCAGGAGCTGCTTTCGCAGATTCAGAGCCAGTGAGCCACGCATCATCGGTCCACACCATTTCGGTCGCCGGTCTCCTGCCCGAGGAGATCTGCGGCTCGCTATCGCTCAGACCGGCGTTCCGCGGCATGCAGGTATTCCGCTGGATGGCACGCGGGGTGCGGTCATTCGACGAAATGAGCGACCTGCCCGCGACCGAACGCCAGAGGCTGGCCGCCACCGCCTTGTACTCATCATCAGTCGCGGAGACCCTGTCGGGCGATGACGGCTCAGTAAAGCTGAAGATCCGACTGTACGATGGCGCGGCCATAGAATCGGTCTTGCTCAGCGACGCAGAAGGACGCCTGACGGCCTGTCTGTCGACCCAGGTCGGTTGCCCCATGGCCTGCGCCTTCTGCAAGACAGGCACACTCGGCCTCTTGCGCAACCTAGACGCAGGAGAGATCGTGGAGCAGTATCTGCATCTCGCCGCGCTGCGTGGCAAGCCTTCCAATGTGGTGTTCATGGGGATGGGCGAGCCGCTGCTGAATCTGGAGGCGGTCAGAAGATCGATAGCCATACTGACGCATCCGGACGGCTTCGGGCTTTCGCGCAGGAAGATAACCATATCAACATGCGGCATCGTACCCGGGATCCATGATCTGGCCGACAATGGACCGCATGTCAGGCTGGCCATTTCATTGACGGCCGCGAGCGACCGCCTGCGCAGCGCCTTGATGCCGGTCAACAAGAAATGGAATCTCGCCGCGCTCAAGGGCGCGCTGGAATACTACCAGAGCAGAACCAAGGACAGGATCACGCTGGAAGCGGCGATCATGGGCGGCGAGAATTCCGGTCTCGACAGCGCGGCTGCGATGGCTGACTGGATCGGGCACCTGAATGTCCAGGTCAATGTCATCCCCTGGAACCCGGTCGCCGGCCTGCCCTACCACGAGCCGGCCCGCGGAGAAGCCGAGGCCTTCGAGGCAGAGCTGGAGCGGCGCGGCATCAATGCCGTCAGGCGTGCCAGACGAGGCCGCGGGGTCGCCGGTGCCTGTGGCCAGCTGGGTGATACGCTCGGAACGTGCGCCGTCGAGTCGCGGTATCTCCCCGACGATGACGATGCGGATTCATGATATCCGCCCGACAATGTCGCCAAGCCTGATGGCGCGCCGTTCCGCGCGCTGCCGCAAGGAGCTGCCAGCCCTCGCCGCAGCCATTGACCGAAGTGCCAGGGCATGCGCCGCGGGCAGGTCATGATCGATTCGTTCGGCATGGACTGAGCGCGAGAACAGGCCCGCCGCGTCGTCCGGCAGCAGAGGAACCAGCTCAAGCCGCTCGTGCCACCGCTGTTGCAGACGGTACAGCCGCATCAGCGCCCGTACGGCACGCCGGTCTCCGTGATGAAGCGCCGCGCGCAGTGTCTGCTCGGCACGCGCGCGGTCCACTCGAGACTCCAGTTCGGCGCGGCCGACCAGGTCGCAGCGGCCGCCTTCATCGAGCCCGCAGGCTACCATGCCAACCTTGAAAAAGAGCCGTGCAAGCGAAACGATATCGAGCCGGTTATGGCTGAACACCTGTTCCAGCCGGGCGCATCGGCCCCGCTTCACGAAATCAAACCATACGTCCGGCACCTCCGCCCCGGGAATATCGCCATCGCGGGCGGAGTCCAGAATCGCCGTCTCGATATTCGAGAGGTCGCAGGCGCCGACTGTCTGCCGGTACAGGCGCCGCACGGGATGCAACACATCGACATGGGGCAGCGCCGGCATCGCCCCAAGACCGAGCATGGCCCGGCGGGTCGCCAGCAGCGGCAAGTCGAACGAGGAGCCATTATAGGTCGCTATCGCGTCAGCATCGCCCAGATCCTCGCTGACACGCTGTATGAATGCGCGTTCCGCAGGATAATCATCAAGGAAGTATTGGGTGACATGGACCGAACCGGACTGATCGATGCGCCCTATTGCCGCAAGAAAGGCGATGGTTCCGGCGCCGCCGGAAAGGCCGGTCGTCTCCAGGTCGAAGAAGGCCACACGCTGCGGGTCTGCGATCCGGTCCGGCAGGCGTCTTGAGAACGCGGCAAGCGGCAGGGGCCGTCCGGTTTCGATACCCAGCGGGGGAGAACGCCATGACAAGGCGCGCACACCATCGGCGATGTGCGACCAGCCAGCCGGGAACTCGGCATCGCCGGGTGCGGGCTGCGGATTTCCCGGCTCATCTGCCTTTGGTCCGCCGGAAGGCGTCTGACGGGCGGCGGTCCGCATCCGTTCCAGCCGCGACCGCAGGTTGCCACTCATCAGTCTGGCTCAAGCCGTGCGCGCCGGTGCCAGTGCCTGGAGCACCAGTCGGGCGAACATCGCGGCCTTGGCCTTGCGTGTGCCGATCGCCGCGAAGGCCTCCTCGGGGACTCCAATGCATGACGGACAGCCACCTTCGCACGAGCAGGTGCTGACACGTTCGGAGACCGCCGCCAGGGTGTCGCCGAATGAACTGGCGAGCGCCTCGGAAAGGCCCGTGCCGCCGGGGTAGCGATCCCAGACATAGATGGCCGGCAGTCCGTAGTGGTCGTCCCTGACGCGCCATGCCGCGCCCAAGTCTGAGCGATCGCACATCAGCGAGACCGGCGCCAGGGACTTGATCATCGTACAGAAGGCAGACAGCACCGCGGCCCGCTCCATCTCCGCCATCGAAGCCAGCGCGGTGCCTGCCGCCCCCTCCGGCTCGAACACCATGGTAACCGTCCGTGTCTGCATTTCTTCAGGCGGCAGATAGATTTCACCATAGCCGATGTTCTCGTTGGTATGAAAGCGCAATTTCTTGAACTTTTCGGCACTCGAACGGACGAGCAGGTCGCCAACGATCGTCCGGACGCCACCTACAGACGTCGTTTCGTCCTCCGACAGCACCTTGATGTCGTTCTTGACTATCGCGTCCGTATAGTAGTTCACGTCGCGCTCTTCGACGAGACACTGCCGATTCTCGATGTCGAGCTTCAGGACCATGTACTGTCTGCCACGGTGGATGTAGACCGCATCGTCGAAGACCAGTTCCTTGGCGCTTGGCCTGTCCATCTCGCCTATCACGTCGGCTCTGCCCCGCGTCGTGTCGATGATGACGACGTTGTCGGCGGTGGCCGAGCGCAGCGACAGCTTCTCGGCCGGGTAGCCGGAATCCGCCCAGTACCAGCGCCCCTCGGTCGAGCGAACGGTTCCAGACTCCTCAAGAAAGGCGAGCACGCCTCCGACATCGGAACCGAAGGTCTCGCCATCGTTGAACGGCAGTTCGAAGGCCGCACATTTGACATGATCGGTGTAGATGTAGGGATTTTCCGGATCGATCCTCGCGTGCTCCGACGGCTGACCGAAAAAATGCTCCGGGTGGGCAATGAGGTACTGGTCCATCGGCGAACTCGAGGCCACATAGACCGCGAGCGACGACCCTCGCCTGCGGCCGGCCCTGCCCGCCTGCTGCCAGAACGATGCGAGGCTCCCCGGCCAGCCCGCCAGTACCGCCGCGTCGAGCCCGCCGATATCGATGCCAAGCTCGAGCGCGTTCGTCGAAACCACGCCCTGGATGGTGCCGTCACGCAGACCGCGCTCGATCTGGCGGCGTTCCTCGGGCAGCAGTCCACCACGGTATGGCTCGACCCGAATTCCGGAGTTGTCGGTATAGAGGTTCTTGAAGCGTTCGTTCAGATAGGAAGCCAGAATTTCCACCCGCAGCCTGGAACGCGCAAAGAGTATGGTCCGCGTCCCGCCGGCCAGCAGCAGCGCCGTAATGGCCATCGACTGGTCTGCGGAGCTCTTCCGTATGCCCTGCACCGGATCGACGACGGGCGGATTGTAGAACACGACGGATTTCGGGGCCCGCGGGGCACCGTTGTCGGTAATGAGGCCGACGGGCCTGCCGGTCAGCGCTTCGGCCAGCTCCGCCGGGTTGCCGATGGTCGCCGAACAGAGGATGAAGCGCGGCGATGACCCATAGTGGTGGGCTATGCGAAGCAGCCGCCGCAGCACATTGGCCACGTGGCTGCCAAACACGCCGCGGTAGGCGTGCATCTCGTCGATGACGATGTAGCGCAAGCCGGCGAAGAACTTGATCCACTTGGCATGGTTTGGCAGCACGCCGGAATGAAGCATGTCAGGATTGCTGATGACGATACGGCCGGCATCGCGGGCGGCCTTCCGCGTCGATTGCGGCGTGTCGCCATCATAGGTCGCGGCCTTGATCGGCAGCGAACCCGCCAGTATCAGCTCGTTCAATTCGGCCTGCTGGTCCTGCGACAGCGCCTTCGTCGGAAACAGGTACAGCGCACGGGCCTCGGGGTCATCGATCAGCGCCTGTGCCACGGGGAGGTTGTAGCACAGCGTCTTGCCGCTCGCCGTCGGGGTAACCACGACGAAGTCCCGGCCCGATGCGGCCATGTCCCAGGACGCGCGCTGATGACTGTACAGCCGGTCGATGCCACGGCCGCGCAACGCCTGTGCCAGCCGCGCATCGAGTCCCGGCGGCATATCGGCCCAGACAGCCGGCGTCTCGGGTACGCGCTCTATCCTGGCAACGCAGGAGGCAAACTCCGGGTCGGCGAGCAGATCCGCTATTGGATCCTTGTTCTTGTCTCGATTCATCACCCGCTATGATACGGCAAACCCATCGATTAGCCAATCGTCAATCGAAAGACCGATCATCGCCCGAAAAGTCGTGCTATACTACGACCCATCGATCATGTGGAAGTGACAGGGGGCAGCGATGAACAGGGTCCTATCGATAGTCTTGGGTGGTGGCAAGGGCACACGGTTGTTCCCGCTTACGAAAGACCGGTCCAAGCCCGCAGTTCCATTCGGCGGCCGCTACCGGATCGTCGATATACCGATTTCCAACTGCATCAACTCCGGCTTCAGGCAGATCTATGTGCTGACCCAGTTCAATTCCGCGTCGCTCCACCTCCACATTGCCAAGACCTACGTCTTCGATACGTTTTCGGACGGCTTTGCGGAAATCCTGGCGGCTGAACAGACGCTGACCCATTCCGGATGGTATGAAGGCACCGCCGATGCCGTGCGCAAGAATCTGGTCCACTTCAGGACCCAGAACCCGACCCATTACCTGATAGTCTCGGGCGATCAGCTCTATCGGATGGATCTTGATGACATGTTCAAGAAGCACATCGAATCGGGGCACAAGCTGACGATAGCCTGCACGACGGTCAGCAGGGAAGACGCCAGCGATTTTGGCATCATGAAGATCGATGCTGATGGCAAGATCCTGGAATTTCAGGAGAAGCCGGGCCCGGTCAAGGACATTTCCGACTACAAGATTCCGCGCGGACTGCTCCGAGAACGGCGCGGCTCCAAGGAATACCTCGCCTCGATGGGCATCTATATCTTCGATGCCGATCTGATGGAATCCAGCCTGGAGAATGACAACAATGACTTCGGCAAGGAGATCATTCCCCACATCCTTGCCACAAACGATGTGAATGCGTACGTATTCGAAGGTTACTGGGAAGATATCGGCACCATACGAAGCTTCTACGATGCGAACATCAACCTGACAAGCATTGCGCCCGAGTTCAATTTCTATGATGAAGTCAGGCCCATCTATACACACCGCCGCAACCTGCCCGCATCAAAAATAAATTTCAGCACGATGAATCAGGCCATCACGTCCGAGGGGTGCATCATCACCAATGCCTCGATTACGAGTTCCATTGTAGGTATCCGGACGATAATCGAGTCGGGCGCCAACTTCGACGGCGTCGTCTGCATGGGGGCCGACTATTACGAGACCGAGGCGCAGAAGAAGTCGAACGCGGAGCATGGCATTCCGAACATTGGCGTAGGCGGCGGTTCCATAATCAAGGGCGCCATCATAGACAAGAATGCCAGGATCGGAGCCAACTGCCGCATCGGCATCGACAACCGCGAACGGAAGGACGGCGAATTCGGCTCCTACTACATTGTCGATGGCATCATCGTCATTCCCAAGAACGCCATCATCCAGCCGGGCAGCATCATCTAGCATTTCGCACCAGTGTCTCAGTGGAGGACAACAAGCAATGCGTCAAGATGTCAGGGCTGCCTTGGTCATTGTCGATGTTCAGCGCTACTATCTTGAACCCGAAGCACCCTTCTACGCCTATACGGAGTCGTGCTGGCCCGGTGCGATGTCATATATCGGGAATCGTGTCCGCAAGACCGTGTTCCCGGCGATAAGCCGGCTGCGACAGTCATTCTCCGCCGTCGGCTGGCCAACGGTCTACCTCCGCTTGTGCGCTTCGATGCCGGACCGCTCCGATCTGCATCGTTTCTTCAAGTCATTCAACGCGTCCGCGGAGTCAGCCGGCTTTCAGAATGCCTACCCGCTGGCAACAGACCCGTGGGCGTCGGTCGCGGCCGAGATTGCGCCTGCGGCATCCGACCATGTGATAGACAAGGCGACCTTCTCCGGATTCTCCGGTGGTTCACTGGAACGCCTGCTCAGAAGCATGGATGTCGACACGGTTGTCATGACCGGGCTCGCGACCAGTCAGTGCGTCGATACGACCGCACGCGATGCATCCGAACGAGGATTCATGATTGTCCATGTGGAGGATGGCCAGGCAGACTATGGTCTGGCAGAACATGATGCAGCACTCTTCGCTTCACGTGGAATCTGCGGCGGCCATGTCGTCGACTCCGAGTTTCTCGCGGCGGCGCCCGTCAAGCTGATACGGGCCTATGCCGCTTCCGAGGAACTGTAGCCGGGAGCATCGATCCCCCGGGCGCACTACCCTTACAGTTCTTCTGCGCCGATATCAGGCCGCGCAGATCCGTGCGCCGAAACGCTTGCGGCGCCAAACACATCGTACCTCGATGACCAATCGAACGATTCACCGCCATCGACACAGGCGGACGTCCCGGCCAGCCTCCAGACGCCCTTGACGAGCCCACCGAAGGTACGCGACGGATCTTCCATGAAGTTCGCAACCGCAGGTGCCACGGTCCGATTGAGAGCCGCCACGGTCGTATCGGTGCGCGCTCCATCAAGGAAGACCGCGATACCCCATAGACAGTTCGAGCCGATGCTCCCGGCAGGAGGTGCCTGGTCGCTGCGGATCAGCACCGCGGTCCCTCGCCGTGACTGCACGATCGAGCTTCGCAGCGTCCCGGTCGAACCGCCCAATTCAAGAAACGTCGTCCGTGGCGAATCCAGCAAGGCGGTCAGATGGGCAATGCGGACAGTCGCGCCGTCAGATGCGCTGAACATCTGCGCCGTGCCGTTCCAGCTCGAATCAATATACGATGACGATACGCCAAGAGCGCCGCCTGATACTCCGAACAGCCTGCATGAGGCAATACCGCCACGAACCAGCACGACCGACTGCTCGATGGTCACCGTGGATCGTATCGCCGAAAGCCCCGACAGCGCGTATTCCGGCGATGCCTCGATCCTGAGTCCGCTCACCGACGCGTCAACATCCTCGAGCCGCATGGCCTCGAAGAGCCTGACCGATGGCAGACAGGCGATCGATACATCCTCCATGCGCAGCTGAGAACCACGAATGTCCAGGGCACGTGCCGTAGCGCTTCCTGACATCTCGATGGTCGATGATGCCAGACTGACATCCGAGCGGCGCGTCGACAGCACCACCGTCTCGGCGTTGCCCGCAGCCTTGATGGCCGTCCGCGCGAGCGATACCGAGCCGCCGTCAGCATGGAGCAGGGTCGCCGCCGAATCGTTCTGCATGGCAATGGACAGCGAGTCCAGCCGCAGCGTGCCGCCTTGCACCTGAATCAGCGCCGTGGCACCCGCGCGCACGTGCTGGATGGCGATGGCCGCCGGCTCCCCGGGGGCGTCATTCCATTCGGCGTCGAAGCCGCCGGCTATCGTCAGGGTGCCTGGCACGACGACGGGCCGGCGCAGCTGCACGGTGCCTCTGATATAGACGCTCCGCTTGCCGGCCGATACCGCGGCTTCGATGGCGTCGTCGAGATACGGCATCGGATCATCGGGCGTGCCGGACGCTCCGGGAGCACCCCGCGCATCGACATAGATTGAAGTGCGATCGATCAGTATGCGGAGGGGCACCATCGCTGCCGAGCGGTTGCCAAATGGGTCTTCCGCATAGGATTTGACGATGTATCGCCTGCGGCCGGTATCGCTCCCGGTGAAGGTGATGGGCTCGTCATACTTGACGAAGGGCGCGGAACCGTCATCGGAAATCGACACGTAGATCTGCCCGTCCTGGGGCTTGAAGGCTATGACCTGGTCGGCGGCGCCTGAACGGGCAGCCATCGCCAGCTGAGGCACGGGCGGCGGTTCACGGTCTATCGAGAACTGAATGAAGCGCTCCACGACGGCACCATCAGGACCAGCCTCGGGCAGAAGCCGCAGCCAGTACCGCACGACGCTTCCAGCCTTGCCTTCCAGCCTGAGACCGCCATCCGGCACAATCGCGCTGGCCAGGGACGCGAGCGCCGGGCTCGCGCCATCATCGCTCAGCTCATAATGAATCTTCTGACCGCCCTGGGCGACGATTGAAACGCCCGAACCATAGGTGGCACCGGGCTCGACGCCGGCGACGGCAGGAAAGGCGACGGCACGCGCCGCCGGCAGATCGATCGACCGCGTGGCTGATCGTGCGCTGCCCCTGCCCTGCACATAATAGGCGATGTGCCGGGGAGCGTCGGCAAGCGGCAGCACCAGTGGCCCGTGATAGACCACAAATTCGCCTTCATCGACCGAGACCATGACGAGCCAGGGCGTCTGGGGCCACTCGACTGTCGCGCTGGTACTTCCTGCCCGCACAAGCGGAGCCAGAGGCGTCTCGGCAATCGCAATCGGTTCATCAAGCCCGAAACGGGGTGTCAGCCGCAACGGTGCCGGCGCGACGCTGATCGCTCCATCACGCATATAGCCATAGTGTGCGACGATCTCGACCGCATATCCCCATGGAAAGGCGATCTCGCAGACCGAGCCGGCAGTCGAGTATGGCAGTTCAACGTACGACGAAGTGGATGTGAACGGCGATTCAGCGTTGATGGCGACTACTGGCCGCGTGCCCTCGGGAACCCGCAATATCAACCGTGCCGTACCGCTCATGTCGACGAGTTCGGCACTAAGGCTTTCGGTATTTCCCTGCGTGATCGACAGCACCGGCGATTCGGTTGAAATCGAGAATGAAGGCTGCACGCCTGGCGGCGCGAGGAGCCACGTTCCGTAGACGAGCCGCGATCTGTTGCCGGCAATGTCGACACTGTAGGCCGCCGCGTGCACAATGCTGGTCGCATCGGCCGGCGCGCTGATGGCCGGGGCGGCGGCTGGATCGAAACGCGCAAAGCCGCCGCCATCGAGGCTGACGAAGACGGCATCGGAACCCTTGAACCCGATGGCAAGACTGGAGCCGACAAAGCCGGAGTCCACGGTGAATCGCGGCGGTTCGGGAGGCCGACAGTCTATGGTATATTGTAGCGTGGACGACTGATCGGCCCCGTGCCGCAACTCCAGACCGTACGAACGCTCTTCACCGGCGAAGGCCGACAGGTACAGCGGACGGTCCATCGTCAGCCACGACGCCTGTCCTGCAAATCGATATTCCGTTGCGGCAGCGCCTTCGGAAGCGGGCACCAGCAGCTGCGTCGTGCCATAGACGCCGGGGGACGGGCCCAGAACCCCCGGGAACAGCTCGGACATGGCTACAGACGGATCGGCGTGGCACCACCCAAGGGCCGCAAGGGCAAGAGCGCATCGAATCGACAGGCGGCCCGCCGGACGCATCAGTTTTTCAGGACGGAGAGGATGCTCTGCAATTCTGGATCCTCGGGATAATAGTGCTCCTTGAGCTCTTCCTCGGTAAGGCCAACCAGTTCGTGGCTCATGTAGTGAATCCAGCGCTCATCCTCTGGCGTCTTGATCTGATGCAGGCGGCACCAGTAGTCAGGCTTGATCGAGGGCTGCTCACCCCGGTACTCGACGATCTTGTAATCGTGCACCGCTATCTTCAGGTCGCGGCGCGGTACACCTTTTTCGAGAATGATGCTGGCCAGGTGGTTGATGGTTCTGCCCGTGTCGTAGATGTCGTCGACGAGCAGGACCTTGTCGCCGTTGCGCAGATACTCCGGGCTGTAGGTCCAGCCATCGACCCGGACCTGCTCCTGCTTGCGTACGTCTACATAGGATCGCGCGACAACGGCGGCATAGAATATTGGCCGCGAATCTTCACGACGCACGGCCTTGAAATACTCGGACATGACATTGCCAAGATAGGCTCCGCCTCGCAAGGATACATAGATGATATCCGGTATGAAGCCGTCAAGATGGATGCGGTGCGCAAGTTTCAGCGCATTGTTCCGCACCTCATTGTATGATATGAACTCCTTGCTCATCGGAACCTCGCTTGACCTTACTGTACCATCACTTGCGAACCAGCGCAAGCGTCGTCAGGGTCTGGCCGCCGCGCAGCAACGTGAACTGGACCTTCTGGGCCTTGGCATCGTTGAGCAGGCGATAGAACGCCGACACGCCATTGATCTTGACATCGTTCATCGCCGTGATCACATCGCCGACCTTGATGCCCAGCGTAGCCGCGGGACTGCGGGCGACGACACTGGTCACGATCGCGCCCTTGGTGTCCTTGGCCAGTTTCTGAGCCTCCGCCGTGGCCGCATCGAGCGTTACAACCTCGAGCCCAGGCCACAGTTTGGCGTAGTCCGATGCACTGGTCTCCTTGCGCTCATCGATGGTCACCGTCGTCTTCACGCTCGCGCCATCACGGAAGACGGTAAATACCGACCTGGAACCGACCGGCAGGTCTCCGACGATCCGGACGAGCTGATCCATCGATGCCACTGGCTTGCCATCGATGGCCGTCACATAGTCTCCGGGCTTCAGGCCGCCCTTGGCCGCAGGGCCGTCGGTGAAGACATGGCCGATGAACGCGCCGTGCCGGTCAGCGACGCCGATGTCGCCCAGCAGGGTCTTGGGCGGATCGGACAAGAGCACACCGAGCCATCCGTACCGGACGGATCCCTTTGATATGATGTCATCGATCGCCCGGACGGCATTGTTGATCGGAATGGAGAAACCAAGCCCGATGCTGCCGCCGGTCGTCGAGGCGATCCAGGTGTTGATGCCTATCACCTCGCCATCGATATTGGCAAGCGCCCCACCTGAATTGCCGCGGTTGATCGCCGCATCGGTCTGGATGAAGTCGCTGATGTTGCCGTCGGGTCCGCCGTTGCGGCCAATGGCGCTGACGATGCCAGCTGTAACCGACGAGAACAGGCCAAATGGGCTGCCAATCGCAATGGCCCAGTCGCCAACCTTCAGGGCCGCCGAATCGCCAAGTTTCGCGGGGGTGATATCCTTGTCGGAGCTCTCAAAGGAGACAACAGCCAGATCCCGCCGGGTATCGGTGCCGACGACGGTTCCCTTGAATTCCCGCTCGTCGAAGAGCTTGACGGTTATCTCGGTGGCGCCATCGACAACATGGTTGTTGGTAAGTACGTAAACCTTCTTGCCGTCCTTGCGGACTATGATGCCTGAACCGAGCCCGCGCTCTTCCTGGGGCGCGGGCGCATTCTTCTCGTCAGGAGCCTGGTTCGGGTCACCAAAGAAGAATCGCCATGGCAGCTGGTCGCTCTGCTGTGGAGCCGCGGTGCCGACAACATCGACCTCGACAACCGACGGCAGTACCGTCTGCGCGACGTAGTTGAATGCGTTCTGGATGGCCTTGGCCTGTATGACGCTCTCGGGTCCAGTCTGCGTAGAAGCCGGAGCCGTCTCGGCGTGAGCTATCGCGGGGCCTTCGGTGGCCGGCGCACGAGCCAGCACCGAGAAGGCTGCGACAAAACCAATCATGATACCAACCAGTACCAGATTGACCAGAAAGAATTTTCTGGAAAAGAGTGTGCGTGTGAACGACATGGTCATAACCTCCAAAAGACTGTAGCGCTACTCGCGGTAGGGGGAACGATTATCCCACATTCGCAAATATAACGAATTTGCCATGCTGCTGGTTACTGGAGGCGCTGGCGACCACTACCAGGCGGTCAGAACTTCGACTCCCGTGTCGGTCACGACTACGGTGTGTTCGAAGTGCGCCGACAGCGAACGGTCCAGTGTCACGACCGTCCATCCGTCGTCAAGCTCGGTCACATTGTCGCCTCCGGCGTTGATCATTGGCTCTATCGCGATGACCATGCCAGGCACAAGGCGCGGGTTCGGGCCGGAGCCCACATAGTTGGGCACCTGGGGGTCTTCGTGCTGCGAGAAACCGACGCCATGACCGCAGTATTGCCGCACGACGCCGAAACCATTGGCGCGCGCATGCGAGAATACTGCCCGGGAAATGTCGTGTATTCGCGAGCCGGGTTTGACCACCGCAATGGCTCGTTCAAGGCATTCCTTCGTGACCCGGAGCAGACGTTCAGCCTCCGGTGCGACCGGCGGCACGGCGACGCTGAACGCCGCATCGCTGAAATAGCCACCAAGATCGATGCCACTGTCGATGCTGACGACATCACCCGGACGGATGACCCGCTTTCCCGGAATGCCGTGAATGACTTCCTCGTTGATCGATATGCACAGTGTCGCCGGGAATGGGTTCGAGGCATCACCATAGTTCAGGAAGGCTGGAGTACCGCCACGATCGACGATGAAACGCCTGGCGAAATCATCAAGATCGATCGTAGCCGTGCCTGCCACGATCAGCGGCCGGAGTTCTGCATAGAGTTCCGAAAGCATCGTGCAGGATGCCTTTATGGCGGCGATCTGGTTCTTGTTCTTGAGGCGTATCATTGAAGCCTTTCCGGGCCTGGGCCCTTGGTCATTCGTTACGGTCTCTTCATGCGTTCCAGCCTGGAGCGGGCAATCCTCGAAGCCGGATCGATGTCCAGAACCTTCTTGTACGCGGCAATGGCCATGTCAGCCTGATCGGAAGCCGCATAGGCATCACCAAGCAGCAGGTACACCCGGCTCGACTCGTCGTCGTTCGAGGCCATGCCTGCCGCGATCGCTAGGGCTTCCACCGCGGAGGCCGGTCGCGATGCCGCCAGTTCCATGATACCGAGATCGAGCGCTCCAGCATAGCCCGATGATGCGGGTCCGCCCGCCCGTAGAGCGTCGGCAGCGGCACCAACATCGCCATCGAGCGTCCGCTTCAGAGCCGACCAGAACCAGGCCCGCGGCATCGCTGTGCCGGCCGCGCTGGCCCTGTCCAGAACCTCTCTGAAGCGGCCCCAGGTGCCGGTCCTTGCAAGCACTGCCAGAGCCGCATCGAGAGCCGCCGGCGACGTGCCATAGGTAGCCGCCAGGTCGAGTGCCAGCGGAACGGAACGTGCCTGATCGCCATACTGCATGCGCGCGATCGCCCCGGCCTCGCCATGCGCATGCGCCAGCAACGCGGAGGCCTCCGACGCCCGCCCCCGATAGAAGAGCCTTCGGGCCTGTTCGATGTGTGCCTCGTCCGAATCGGGAAAACTCTCGGCCATCAGGCCATACAGGTGGTCCTCAACCGCGACGGGCGATGAAAGCGCCGCGTAGGAATCAGGAGGCGGAGCATGCGGCCAGACTGCGCTGACATCTGCCGGTTCGATCGCCGCGATGCGGGCCAAGGCAGCATAGGGTTTCCAGGACCACGATGGATGCGCCTCGATCAGCGCGGCGTACAGCTGTGTCGCGACGGCATCCAGGCCGACATCATGAGCCGCGTCGGCGCATACCGCCATCTCGAGGGGATCGGCCATCGAGGGCAGGCGTTCAGCGAGTGCCGCCGAGTCGCCCGCGTCCCAGAGCAGCCGGTACGGAACGCCAGGCACGTCGTGCAGCACAGCCTTGGCGGTGGCCCGGTCGCCCGCACGCATGGCCTCGATGCCGGCCAGAATCATGAACGCCGCATCGCCGCTCGCGTCGAAGCATGCCACCAGTCTGTCTACAGGCTGTTCCGGCATCGCGCCGGCGCGGTACGAGAGGACGATGGCCTCTGCCAGTTCAGCGCCATGGCTGCGTGCGTCCAGTGCCGCATCAAAGAGACCGAGCGCGTCCGCGTAGCGCCCGGCATCCAGGAATATGTCGAATGCTGCGAGCGCGACAGGCTCGGAAATGATGGGCGCGGCGGCGACGGCTATGGCGACGTCCGCGGCGAAATCGGGACCACGTCGCATGGCACGCTTGAGAAGGCGCAGCCTGTCCTCCGTCGACCCAGCCAGGACAGCCGCCTTTCGATAGACATCAAGCTTCGCACTGTCCTTCGAGGCATCGATTCTGGCAAGCAACCCGGAGAAGGATCGCTGTGGACTCGGACATCCAGCACATGACAGGCAGGCCAGAACGACGATGAACACCTTGCCCGCCAGGCGCATGCGTGCGTCGGCGGGTCGCCTGCGCATCAGGCTATCGATTCCTGCTCTTTCCATACTGCATCAAGAACACCGTTGATGAACCGGTACGAATCTTCCGCCCCATACTCCTTGGCGATCTCTATAGCCTCGTCTATCGTTATCTGAGCGGGAATATCGGCCTGATAGAGCAATGAATATGCCGAGACGCGCAGTATGGCAAGATCGACCTTCTTGAGCCGCTCTATAGACCAGTGTTCAAGATGCTTTGATATCGCGGCATCTACCGCGGATATGTTCTCGATGGTACCGGATATGATGAGGCGGGCAAATGTCTTGAGCTCCTCGTCGGTGCTCGCGGTGCTCTCTTCGCCGAGCCAGGCGAAGGACAACAGCTCATCAAGGCGCATGGAGGAAGCATCCCAGGCATAGAGCGCCTGGAATGCCATGATTCTCGATTTTCTTCTGGAGGCCATATCAGGGCTTTCCGATGATCTTGATCTCAGCCTGGCCACGCAGCTTGGTGAACAGCTCCGTGAAGGTCTTCTGCAGGAAGGCAGACTCGCGCTGTTTGGCGAGTAGCTGCCCAATGTAGTCCTGCACGGTGCCGGGCTGGCCAAGGCGGTATGGATCGGACAGTTCCAGCTGTTTCTGCGGCATGAACTCCAGACGGCGTATGATCCACCAGCCGGCCTCGTTCTCGAAGGCTATCGAATTCGTGCCATCCTTCATCGAAAACACCATATCATAGAAGGTCTTGCCGAACTGCGACATGAACACGTCGGTCCGCTCAAAATAGATCGCTTCCTTGCTTGCCGCGTACCCTGATTCCTGTGCCTTCAGCCGCAGGACATCGAACGACTCGCCCTTGGCCAGCCTGTCAGACAGGCCCTTCATCACATCCGCACCCTTCGTGCGCTCAGCCGCTGACTTGTCCTTGTACTGATAGAACAGGAACGCAAGCTTCACGGTATCGGGGCGGACGAGTCTCGACTTGTAGAGGTCATAGGTCGTCAGAATCTCATCGGTGGTGACCGGTGGGATCTTTGAAATCTCGGCAGACTTGTTGGCCATCAGCCAGCGCTGGATCAGCACCTGCTTCTTATAGTAGTTGCGCAAATCCTCGAATGGGATGCCCTGGGTCTGCAGGAACGCCGCAAACTGCTGATCGGTCTCGCCGGCCGGGCGCTGCGATCTGAGTTTTGCTATATAGCCATCAATCTCGCCATCACTGACCTTGACACCGTCACGATCGCACATCTGAAAAAACAGGATGTCATTGATGACGTCATCAAGGTATGCCTTGCGTTCATCCGGAGTCAGGGCGCTTCCGCGTCCGGCCTCGAGCTTCGCCACATCGTCCCGGAATTTCTTGTCCGAAACCACTTCGGTCTTGATCAGCTTGACGGTAGCCAGCGGGGCTCCAAGGGTGGTAGCAGCCATCGGCTGGGACCAGAGCGGAAGACACATCAAGGCGAACGCGGCAAGACCCAAAAGACGCTTATACATTGGACGCTCCAGTTGTCTACGATTTTGGCGCTACCGAACGATGCGAACGAACGATCGCCACGACACATAACAATCGACGATCACTTAGGTTAAACGAAAACAAGGCCGCAGTTCAAGGCGCGCCTATGCGCTGCATCCCGTTGGCTATCTTCTGAGCCAGCGCCCTGAGTCCAGCCATGCGCGGAGCGAGCGCCGCGGCGCGGGTCACCGCGGTGCGGGCCTCCGAGACGCGGCCGAGCCTGTAGAGGATCTCGGCCCGCTTTCTGAGGAATTGCGCATCATTTTCTGCGGAACTGCGTGCGTCGATCGCATCCGACAGCGTATCGAGCATGGCTTCAGGTTCCAGAACGCGCGGCAGATCCTCGAGCACCAAACGCCTGAAATGCTGCAGCACGACATCGTAGAAGTAGCCGAACCCCGGCGAGCGCTGCTCCATGGCAATCAGCTTGCGTATGACCGCATAGGCATCAACATACCGCCCCCGGGCGACATATTCTTCGGCTATGCAGAACTCGGCATCCATTGCCTCCGGCCGCTCGAAGAAACGCTCCAGCCGCCCCTCGTCAGTGTTGCGAATCCGTTCGTACAGCTCGAGGGCCTCATCCTCAAGATTGTGCAGCAGATCGTAGAAGACCAGTTTGGCCACATATTCCGGTTCATCGAGCCGCTCCTTGAGCCAGACCCGATAGTCGAAGATGTCGCGTTCGCTGTTGGGAATCAGCCTCAGCCTGCCGCGGTCGTACTCGCGCCGGGCCTGCGGATCGGAAAGGACACGGTACGCCTCGAGCAGCAGGCGCATGTCCTCATCATTGGCCGCCCCCGTATCGGGATGCTTCGCCTTTGCCCGCTTCCTGAAGGCGCTCTTTATTTCCTTTGTCGGCGCCTCGGGATGAACGCCCAGTATCGAATAGAAATCTCTCACTGGACGATCTCAGGAGGCTTCCGGCTGCGTGTCGAGATGTTCAAGAATCGAGTACAGACGATCGATCTCCGACACGGCCACGACCTGGTCGGCGAGACCAGGAACATCAAGAATGGAGGCAAGCTCTTTCAGGACCCTGAGGTGCTCTTCCGGATGATTCCGCGGTGACAGGATCATGAAGGCGATGCGGACAGGAATGTCATCGATGGCATCGTAGTCTATGCCGGCTCTGGAAATGCCGATGGCACCATGGATCCGGTCAATGCCATCGACCTTGCCGTGCGGTATCGCGATGCCCCTGCCGATGCCCGTCGTCATCATGGATTCCCGTTCCATGAGACTGGCCAGCGCCTCGGACCGCGGAAACGGCCGGTCGCTGGTTGAGGCGAAGAGGTCTATCAGTTCCTCGAACAGGGATTCCTTGTCGTCGCTCGCGACATCGAGGCATATCCTCTGCCGGGGGAAAATCTCCCCCAGCGCGAGCGGACGTGAATCCATCAGGGGTCTATTTTGTAGCAGGCGTGGTTTCTGTCGCCGGAGCAGCAGGAGTGCTCTCAGGAGCAGGAGCGGCAGTGCCGGTCTTCGCTTCTGGATTCCACCATTCGGTCGTCGTGCCGCCCTGTGAACGGACGGCCTTCTCGACATTGCCTACCGTACTGCGGTTTATTATCGCAAGACCAAACGCGATCACGAAGAAGAGACCGCCCAGTACATAGGTGAACTTGACGACGACGCTGGACGAGCGCGAGCCGAATGCGGCATTGCCGGCGCCGGAGAAGAGTCCGCCCAGGCCTTCGCTGTCCTGATCCTGTATCACGACCATGAAGACGAGCAGGAAGCATACAATGGCAAAGAGAACCAGAAGCACTATGCCGAAAACACCCATTTGTCTGACTCCGAATTATGGTGAATCTGCGTCGCTGACGCCGCTTTTGGCGATACTAACCTGAAATGAAAGCCCCGCGCAAGTAGCGCGGGGCTCAAAAATCATGCCCTGAATCGGGCTATGGGCACAAAGGTCTCGACCTTGAGGGCGGCCCCGCCGACAAGAGCGCCATCAATATTAGGCTTGGCCATCAACTCGGCCACATTGTCCGGCTTCACCGAGCCGCCATACTGGATGATCATGGCCTTGGCCGCGGCTTCTCCATACAGGTCAGCCAGCACCTTCCTGATATACGCGTGCACGGCATCCGCATCTTCGGGCGTCGCCGTCTTGCCAGTTCCAATCGCCCAGACCGGCTCATAGGCAATCGTTACGGCGGCCAGCGCCGCGGCTGAAACGCCCTTCAGGCCCTCACGGACCTGGGTGCCCACCACGGACTCCAGCTTGCCGGCTTCGCGCTCCGCCAGGGTCTCGCCGACGCACAGTATTGGCGCAAGATCCTGCGCCAGTGCGAGCAGCACCTTCCTGTTTATCAGCGCGTCATCCTCATGGTAGGAATGCCGCCGCTCCGAGTGCCCCAGGATGACCGCCTTGACCCCGAGATCCTTCAGCATCAGCGGAGAGACCTCACCGGTATGCGCCCCCTGAAGATCCGGGCCCATATTCTGGGCGCCAAGCTCTATGGATGTCCCCTTGATCACGGCCGCGACCGCGGACAGCGCCGTGAAGGCCGGCGCTATCATGATGCGTTCACCACAGGAACCCAGTTCTTTGACCAGAGCCTTGGCCAGCTCGACCGATTCGGAAACGGTCTTGTGCATCTTCCAGTTGCCGGCGATGTAATATGACCTCATGCATTGCTCCTCTATCAGCGCCTATCTGCAGACTTCTATGCCCGGCAGCTTCTTGCCCTCGAGCAGTTCCAGCGAAGCGCCGCCACCGGTCGAGACGTGGCTCATCTTCGCCGCCAGGCCAAATTTGTTGACCGCGGCAACCGAGTCGCCACCGCCAACCACGGTGACCGTGCCGCGTCCGGTAGCCTCTGCCACCAGCCGGGCAACCTCGCCGGTGCCCATGGCGAATTTCTCGAACTCGAACACGCCGACCGGCCCGTTCCAGATGATGCTCCTGGCGGTCGCGATGACCAACTTGTATGCCGCCAGGGTCTTGGGTCCAACATCGAGGCCCATGAGACCCGACGGAACATCGACTCCATCGACGGCCACCGGTGTCGCTGCGGCATCGAATTTGTCGGCACAGACATGATCGAGCGGAAGTACCAGCTGGACTCCGGCCTTCTTCGCCGCATCAATGATACGACGGGCCGTGTCGAGCTGGTCATCCTCGACGAGCGATGTACCGACCGCGTGCCCCTGCGCCTTGAGGAAGGTGTATGCCATGCCGCCGCCGATGACGAGAGCCGACGCGTTGCGGAGCAAGCTCTCCAGCACCGCTATCTTCGAGCTGACCTTGGCGCCTCCGATGATCGCAACCATGGGCTTGGGCGGATTGGTGACCATCGGCTCCAGGTAGGCAACTTCCTTTTCCATCAGGAAACCGCCGACCGAAACGGGCACGAATTTGGCGATTGATGCCGTCGAGGCATGATCACGGTGAGCGGTGCCGAACGCGTCGTTGACGAAGACATCACCATAGGTGGCAAGCTCTTTGGCAAGCCTGTCGCGCGCCACAGGATCATCGCTCGTCTCTTCCTTATGGAACCGTGTGTTCTCAAGCATGACGATCGCGCCCGTGGCCTGGGAATCGATGAAGTCCTTCTTGCCAAAGCAGCCATCTTCGCCCGCAAACACGACCGGCCGACCAAGCTTGGCCGCCAGATATTCGGCTATCGGCCGCATCCGGTGCTTGCCCGCTATGTACTTCGCCTCGTCCCAGGTCTTGCCATCACGCTCGGCCTTCTCTTTGGCCTTCTTCGCGTCCTTTGACGGATCTCCCAGATGGCTCATCAGCACGAGCGTTATGGCGCCATGTGCCATGATGTACTCTATCGAAGGAATGGCGGCGACGATTCGCGTATCATCCTGTACGGCGCCATCCTTCATGGGAACATTGAAATCGACGCGCATGATGACGCGCCTACCATCGAGCTTGATATCCTTGATTGTCCTGATCATCTAAAAACCTCCGGCATCGCCTGCCAGGCGATGGCGCATACAGTAAAAGGCCCGCCCTTTGCCGGGCGGGCCGTACACGGTGCGTTATTTCTTGAGGCCAGCCATGTGGCAGAGCAGGTCAACCACCCGGTTCGAGTAGCCCCACTCATTGTCATACCACGAAACCAGCTTGAAGAATCGCTTTTCGCCAGGCAGGTTGTTCTGCTTGGTCGCGAGGCTGTCATAGATCGATGAGCGCGGATCATGGATGAAGTCGGTCGAAACCACTTCCTCGTCAGCATACCCAAGGATGCCCTTGAGGTAGGACTGGCTGGCCTTCTTGAGCAGCGCATCGATTTCTTCGATCGAAGTATCGCGCTTGGCGGTAAAGGTCAGATCGACGACCGAGACATCGATGGTAGGCACGCGGAACGACATGCCCCAGAGGATTCCCTTCACCTCGGGCAGCACCTCGCCAACGGCCTTGGCGGCGCCGGTCGTCGACGGGATGATGTTGGTCGAGGCGGCGCGGCCACCGCGCCAGTCTTTCTTCGAAACGCCGTCGACCGTCTTCTGGGTGGCCGTCGTCGAATGGATCGTCGTCATCAGGCCGCGCTCGATGCCAATGCCTTCCTTCAGGGCGACGTATACGAGCGGAGCCAGGCAGTTGGTCGTGCAGCTGGCGTTCGACACGACGTCGTGCTGCTTTGGATCGTACTTGTCCTCGTTGACGCCCATCACGAAGGTCGGGATCTTCTTGGTCGGATCGCCGCTTTTGCCCGGCGCGGTGATGATTACCTTCTTGGCGCCCGCTTCGAGGTGGCCCCATGACTTCTCGCTGGCGAACAGGCCGGTCGACTCGATCACATACTCGATGCCGAGCTTGCCCCAGGGCAGATTCTTCAGTTCCTTCTCGGCCGCGACGCACTTGATCTCGGAGCCGTTGACGATCAGCACATCATCCTCGGCGAGCGACGGATTGCTCTTGCGGGATGATATCTCCGCCTTCATATGACCATGGACGGAATCATAGCGCAGCTGATAGGCAAAGTAGGCGGCATCGGTCACGACATCGACGACGGCGACGACATCGATCTTGCCCTTGCCAAGCAAGTTCTGATCGACGATTGATTGGAACACCAATCGACCGATACGGCCAAACCCGTTGATTGCTACTTTCATTGAAAATTCCTCCTGAACCATCGAATGACGTAAAAACCAGTAAATTTATAGCTATAGCATAGCGACAAGGAGAATCGCTCGTCAATATTTGAAACACCGCATGCCAAATAATTGTAGTTGTCCATCAAATCATGCCGATACTATTGATGTCTGGCGCCATCACGGTTCCCCTCCCAGTTTGCCGTGACTGACGCCGACAGCCTGTCAGGGCGGGCCGGTCGCAATGACCGGCCTTTTTTTTAATGCCGAGTCCGATCGGTCGCGCGCTTGACCTAGGCAAGGGGTTTCGCGTAGGCTTCCTGCCGTCATGGCATCCGGCAGATTGGCCCCCACACTCTTCAAGACGCTGGTCGTCGTCTCGATACTCTCCGCTATCGCCTTTGGCGTGGCCTTTGGTTTTGCCATCGCCTCGGTGCGCAATGTCGCGTCGGTCGAGAATTTCACCAGCTTCGAACCGGCGTTGCCATCGCGGCTGCTCGACAGTGAAGGACGGCTGATAACGGAACTCGCTTCAAGCGAGAAGCGCGAGATCATATCGATCAAGGACATGCCTCAGTACCTGATAGACGCGCTGATTACCCGTGAGGATCAGTCGTTCTGGACGCATCCCGGCTTCACGCTGCGCGGCTACGTGCGGGCGCTCCTGGGCATCTTTACCGGCAAGAGCCTGGGTGGCGGCTCGACCATTACCCTGCAGCTGGCCGGGACGCTCTATGCCGACCGCCGCGACATCAGCTTCAGGCGAAAATTCATAGAACTCTGGTGGGCACTGCAGCTCGAGAGACGCTTCTCCAAGCAGGAAATACTCGAGATGTACATGAACCGGATGATCATGGGTCCGGGCGTCTACGGTGTCGAGGCCGCGAGCAAGTATTTCTTCGGGCATTCCGCCAAGGATGTCAGCATAGCCGAGGCGGCCATTCTGGTCATCCAGCTTTCGAGCCCGACTCGATACAACCCCATCCGCAATCCGAACATAGCGCGCGAGCGGTCACGGGAAGTCATAGACCAGATGATATCGCTCGGCTATGTCACCAAAGAGGCCGCCAACGATTCATTCTCCCGCTACTGGGACAACTACGATTATACCCGCGTGGCCAATGCGTCGTTCATGGCGCGTGATGACAAGGCTCCGTGGTTCAGTGAATATGTCCGCAGGCAGCTCGAAGACATGCTGTATGGCTCGATCGACCTGTATAAGGATGGATTGACGATACACACGACTCTGAACCTCGATTACCAGACTGTTGCCGACAAGTACATGAGCCGCTATATCGATCAGGTGAACAAGGATTACGCCGCGTCGAGTTCGCAGCGACTGCGCGGCGCCGAGCAGATATACGCGCCGATGGCCGAACTGCTCGGGCTGGGTTTCAACCTGGAAGGCATGTTCTTCCAGGAGACGAAGGTTCGCGGCAAATCGATGGACTACTACCGCACCAACCTGAATACGACGGTTGATGCGCTCGCCTTGATGTTTGGCATCGATTCGCTGAAAGCCGCGACCAATGCCAGCTATGGCGCTACCAAGACCAAGCTGGAGAAGAACACCGTAGAAGGTGCCCTCATCACCATCGAGAACGAGACCGGGCATATCAAGGCGCTCGTCGGTGGCTCCAAATTCGATGAATCGAACCAGCTGATCAGGGCAACGCAATCGCAATTGATGCCTGGTTCATGTTTCAAGCCCCTGTACTACTCCGCGGCGATAGATTCCCGGCGCTTCACGCCAGGCACGCTGATATATGATGCTCCCGTGGTCTTCTATAACGAAGATGGCACGCCCTACATTCCGCTCAACTACAAGGGCGAATGGAAAGGCCAGGTACTCCTCTGGTACGCCCTGGCTCACTCGATGAATGTCCCTTCGATCAAGGTGCTTGATGGCGTTGGCTTCGATGCGGCCATCAACCGCGCCGCAACCCTGCTTGACATCACCGATCCCGACCAGATCAGGCGTACCTTCCCCCGGGTCTACCCGCTGGCCCTCGGGGTCATCGGTGTTTCGCCGCTCCGCATGGCACGTGCCTTCGCGGTGTTTGCCAACCAGGGCCGCGAGGTGACTCCGATAGCGATACAGTCCATAGAAGATCGTTCGGGCCGCCCGATACTGGAGCCGGAAAAGGATCTGCGAGCCGCGCAGAAGAAGAAAGGTGCGGCAATCCAGGTGATCTCGCCCCAGAATGCCTATGTGATGACCGACCTGCTCAGGCGCGTCGTCAAGGAAGGCACGCTGGCGTATCCATCGTCATCCGGAGCGGTCTTCACCTATCGAGACAAGGATGGCAAGCGCTATACCATACCGGCGGCGGGCAAGACCGGCACGACCCAGAACTGGGCAGACGCGTGGACGGTCGGGTTCACTCCCTACATGACTACGGCGATATGGTTTGGATTCGACCGGCCTGGCAACTCGCTCGGCGTCAGTCAATCCGGTGCCGCCGTCGCCGGACTGGCATGGGCCGGCTACATGTCCGAGATCCATCAGGGGCTGCCCTTCAAGGATTTCGTCCGGCCGCAAAATGGGCTGATAGACGTCAAGGTGTGCGCGGTTTCGGGCCTCCTCCCCACGGAATACTGCGATGAAGGCACGGTCACGCTGACATACTACGAAGGCACCGAGCCGAAACAGTATTGCGATCTTCACCAGTTCAAGTCGGAGCAGACCGAATCGACGATACGGTCGCTGACCAACCAGCAGAATGTGCTCGGCGGCGGCAAGGTGGATTCCAATCTTGGCTTCGATGCGAGCAGCATCGATGCCCTGCTGAAGAGCCTTGATTCGCAGAAGCAGCAGACCCCACCAGCCACCCCCGCGCCTGCCGCCCCGGCTGTTCCTCCGGCAACCGCGCCGGCTGCCACGCCGGCAACCACGCCGACCGAGCCCGCTCCGGCACCGGCGACCATCCTTGATTAGGCCGCCGATCGGCGATACCATTATCAGTGGGTTTGGGAGGCATGGTTGCAGGTCGATATAGCTTCCATCCGTACACGAAAGCGCGTACGCAGGGAAATTGCCAACCTTGAGGATCTCGCCGACAGCATGCGGCGCCATGGCCAGCTGCATCCAATCACGATTACCGGCAAGAATTTGCTGATTTCGGGCCAGCGCCGCCTCGAGGCCGCAAGGCTGTTGGGCTGGAGAACCATAGATGCGACCGTGCTCAGAGACTACGACAAGGCCTCGCAACTCGAGCTGGAACTTGATGAGAACATGCAACGGCTGCCACTCACTCGAATTGAGATCGAGACGGCTCTTGCAAACATAGAGAAGCTGAGAAACCCCGGTCTCTTCAGGCGGATCGTCCGGTTCATCGCAGCGCTGTTCAGACGGATATTTCATCTCGACGACTGAAATAGGGCATCATGCTCATGGGGGCGGGAGGCATCGATGAGAAGATCCACGCTGGTACTGGCATTCATGTGCCTGGTGCTGAGCCAAGGCTTTGGGCAGGCCCGCCAACCGGTACTGCGGGTTTCTCCCTTTGGAGGGTCCGGCGTTGGCGCCAGCGAGGCATCGACCATGGAACGCCTCGTCGCCTCGTATATCGTTGAACTGAAAGCCTTCCGTGTCTTTGACTCCCAGGGTCAAGAGATTGCGCTGAGCGAGACAGAGACTGCCTTGAATCTGGGCGTGACAACCGCGACCGTCACTCCGCTCGCCGCCGATTATGTCCTCGGCGGCTCCTTGGGAAAGATCGGCGAGATATACGTCTTCACACTCGAAGCAACGAAGGTATCCAGCGGCGAGAAGCTGTCGGTATCCGACACAGCACTTGCGCTCAGTGATATTGTACTCCGGTCTCGTGACCTGACACGGTCGCTGTTCGGCAGAAAAGACGCCGTGACTGCGCCCGCCATCGCGCCGGCTGCCGTTTCAGGCAGCCCGGCGCCCCAGGCCGAAGCGCCTGCGGCATCGGCACCAGGCTGGAACACGGCGCCGCGGCTGTCCGACATATCCGGTTCATGGCGCGGCGACAAGGGGCTGGAGACGGTCAGGGTGTTTTCAAACAGCACCGGACTCGCGGTCCTGACCGGCGGTGGAACCTTGAAGATCAGGCTTGCCATTCGCGGTGACCTGATCGAAGCAGTGCAGGACCAGCCCAACGATCCGAACCTCTATCGGTCGCCATCGGTCACGTTCGAAATGGCCCGACGGATTGCCACCCAGGCCAGGCCAATGCGCTGGCTCTTCAGACTGGACACCACCGGGCAGACGCTCGTCGGCACCAAGGAGTCCATTGCAATCAGCGGCAGTGGAACCGAGCTGAAGGTCGACAATACCTATGTGCGTGACGCGTCGTGGAGCAGAATTTCGCGCTGATTCCGTATGCCGCGGCCGGCTGCCAGCCTGGCTCCGAGTGCCATGATCATCGTCACGAGTGCCGCCATCGCCGACAATTCCTGTATCCTGGCCATCGAAACCGGCGCGTGTGGCTCAAACGAGACGCGCTCTCCCGGCGATGGAGGAGCATGCGGCGCGGCTGCGAAAGGCATGCGGACTACCACTTCGTCACCGGCGATATAGCCGAGCGAGCGGGCCTCGAGCGCCGTCATTTCCGGAACCGACTTCAGGCCAGCCCACTCTGTCGCATAGGACTCGTGCAGGGCTTCCAGTGACTTGAGATTGTTCTGCATGCTGAGCTCTGCCGCCTGGGCCTGGCGCAACGCCAGAATTCCGGAGGGACCGACAATGGCGGTCAGCCCGCAGTATGCCACCAGACCAACCCAGATGGAGAGCAGTAGGATACGTTTCATCACATTCATTAACGGAACGCCAGGCACAGGGCTTTACCCCCTGCCCGCCAAATTCACTTGCTGTTGACAACGGCAAGAAGCACCATTAGAGTAAAACATGCCGGTTCTAGTTTGTTTTCCGGCGATTTCTGCCGATACATGGATGAGATCAATCCAGTAGACGGAGTGCGTAGGCCATGCAGAACAAAGCCCCGCAAGGGAACCACGATTCCAGTCCGACGCCCGAGC
>MTLE01000243.1_pt2 | contig 59447 bp, 55 predicted proteins | sample 1982461 | NCBI WGS metagenome assembly MTLE01 (sample SAMN05712605, study PRJNA340218) | biofilm metagenome | isolation source: sample SPL anode biofilm adapted to -200 mV | place: USA | collected 2012-02-03 | reverse complement strand
TTGATCTCGTGGGCCACGCCGGCAGCCAGTTCCCCCAGGGAGGCGAGCCGGCTCGTCCGTACCGATTCCTCCTGGAGCCGGACCTTCTCCGAGATGTCGCTGGCCAGCATGATGACGTGGCTTACGCTTTCCGTCCCCTCCCTGACCGGAAACGCCTTGACCTCGAGGGTTCGGCCGTCGGGAGTCCCGATGGTGGATTCTTCGTTTTCGCCAGATTCGAATGCCCTTACCGCCGGGCAGTTGTCGCAGAGCGTGGTGCGGTTATAGAGCATTTCGCAGCAGTATTCTCCGGGAACGGTCCGCAGCGCGGCCCCGAAGGGATCGCCGGCACCCTTGTTGGACCAGATCACTTTCATGTCGGGCGAAATAAGGGTGAGACTGTCGGGGATGCCGTCGAGGATAATTCGGAATTGCCGGGATAGATTCCGGTAGTTCTGCTCGCTCTGGCGAAGCTTTGCTTCGGCGCGGCGGCGGAGCAGGAAGCTCCAGGTGAGGAGCAGGGTGATACTGAGGGAACCGAGCAGGATGGCAACCGACCAGAGGAACTGGGACTTGCTCAGGTTGTAAAATGGCTTGGGCCCGTTGACCAGTATATGTCCCGGCGGCAGGTTTTTTGAGGGTATTCCCAGCCGCTGCAGTTCTTCGTAGTCAAAGGTTGGCGGCGTCGATACAGTGGAGCGGAGCGGGATAGCAGCCACAGGTTTGCCATGCATCACCTCCAGCGCCATCCGCGCAGCAATGCGCCCCTGTTCCCGCACATCCACGAGCGGTCCCCCCGCAATCCCTTCACCAAGATAGGTGTTCCACGCGCTGCAAAGGGGAAGGTGGGACTGCCGCAGCAGACCGGTCTGCTCGTAAAACGACAGAAGACTTCCGGAGCGGTCCCAGATGGAGCCGTTGGCGAAAAGCAGTGTTGACGTCCCGGCTTCTTGCAGGCGTTCGATGATGTCTTCGGCGGGCAGGTCATTCCAGAAATCGAACTCCACCCGGTGGGCGAAGGCCTGGGCCACGGCCATGAGCCGTTGGGTGTTAAGGCGGTCCGTAAGCTCCAGGGTGCCGCCGATGACGACTATTTTGCTGGTATCGGGATGAAGTTCCAGAGCCTGGCGGATAACTCCCTCATAATCGGGATCGGCACGGACTCCGGTATATTCTGCCGGCACCGCCGCTGCCTTGTCGGTACCGACGGTGGCACAGGTGATGATGGGGGTCTTGCGGAACAGGTCGTGACGATGGTCGAGAGCATACTGCAGTGCCTCGTTTCCCACGGCAATCACCAGGTCAAAGGATCTTTTCTGCAGTTTGTAGATCAGCACGGAATCGATCATGCGGGAAACCTTGAGAGCCCGCTGATGGCGCTTCATATCGAGATATTCCACATCCATGTGAATCCGGCCGGAAGAATTCGACAGTACATCCTGAATTCCCTCCATGACCTGGTCGGCACAGGGGAACCCGGGGTGGAAGGAGTGAAGCACCAGGATGTGATTGGCAGCCCGTGCTTCATAGTTGGCATATGCTGTGGAAGGGCTCGCAACAGCAAGCATTGCGGCTGAAAGGTAAACCCCCAACCGCAAGATGAAGCCCGGCTGAATTCTGAATCGGGACATGGCGAACCCTTTTAGATTAGCATTATTCAATTAATACATATAATTAAGATAAAATAACTATATGCACATAATGTTCCACTCCCCTTTTGATCCTCAGTTCCAGATAATCACCAACCGAATCTATTGATAAAATAAGTATTTGCGGACCGAGAGGCGGGGGAGATGCCGACACGGCATCTCCCGGCTAAAAACCGTGAAATGGCAGTCCCATCAACCCTGCAGAAGGATATTCATTCAACATTTCAGCATGTTGCCAGCTTCTTGCTATTTGGCTTGCACGAAGGCCATTCCGCGACCCGGCCCAGGCCATGCTTCGGGATGATTTTGGTTGGCCCCGGCAAGAATGGTGTGATATGTGATAACCCGTGGACACTATCCTTCCTCTACGCAAACGCCTCAAATGGCAACTGGGCACCTTCGCAGCCGCTGTCGCAGCCCTGCCGGTGCTGCTGCTCCCCACACCGGCCGCAGTGGCTCTGGGGGGGGCAACGGGCTCCCTTGCCTACCGGTTACTCGGAAAGGTACGCCGGAACACTGTCGCCAACATCAGGAACTCGCTCCCCGCCCTCCAGGCCATGGAAGGGTGGGACCCTGCCACCGGCACGCCCGAAGAGATCGCACGCAGCACCTTCGCCAACTTGGGAAGGTCCGTCGTCGAGATGATTAAGCTCTATTTCGGTCAGGGGAGTTGGCTGGTGGAGCGGACGGAACTGCGGGGACTGGAGCACTACCTGAAGGCAAAGGAACGGGGGAAGGGGGTAATCTTCATCACCGGGCACTGCGACAACTGGGAACTGGTGGCCCACGCCTTCGGCACCAACGCCGGGGGGATGGCAGTGGTGGCACGCCGCCAGAAATTCGAACCTCTCACTCTTCTGCTGGAGCGCCTGCGCAACCGGCACGGCAACAGCATCATCTATGCTGACGGCGCAGCCCGTCAGATCTTTTTCCGGCTCCGGAAAAACGGCGCCATCGGCCTTCTCATGGACCAGGCGGTTCCTTCCCAGGAGGGGGAACTGGTGGAGTTTCTCGGGAGAAAGGCCTGGACCACCACCATGCCGGCGCTGCTGGCGGCCAAGACGGGGGCTGCCCTGGTGCCCGGTTTCGGCCACCGGGAGGGTGACCGGCACGTGGTCGAGTTCTTCCCCGAGATCGTTCCCGACCCTTCAGGGGATGCCGCTGCCACCACGAGGCTTCTCAACCAAGCCATCGAGCAGTACATCGCCCGCCATCCCGACCAGTGGCTCTGGGTCTACAACCGCTGGAAGCGGGTGCCCAAAACAGATTAACCTGAAAACATCTCGGGGTCAGGCCGGCCGCCGGCCGGCTGCGCCCTTCAATTTCTCCATGTCGTAGATTACCACCCGGCTCCCCTCCACCTCGATTAACCCCTCCTCCTTCAGCTTCCGGAACGAGCGCGACAGGGTCTCGCTGACCGTGCCGAGACGCGACGCCAGCTCTCCCTTTTTCACATCCAGATCCAGGTAGGTGGTCCCCTGGAAGACCGTGGATTTGCGCTCGGCCAGTTCCACCAGGTGGGCGGCAAGCCTCGCCGGCACCTCGGCAAAGGTGAGTTCCTCGATCTGCCGGGCGAAGCGGCGGAGCATGAGGGAGAGGGAAATGATGAGGTTCAGGGAGAAGCGGGGGTTCCGCTCCAGGAGCCCCATGAACCCCTCACGGGGAAAGAAGAGCGCCTCCCCCTTATCCGTCGCCCTGGCCTCGGCCGGGTACTTGCCGTCACCGAAGAAGGCGGCCTCGGCGAAGGTCTCGCCGGGATGGACAAAGTGGAGAACCTTTTCCTTCCCGTCGGGGGAGACCTTGCAGAGCTTCATGCTCCCCTGGGCCAGGAGATAGAAGCCGTTGGCCGGCTCGCCTTCGGAGAAGAGGGTCTCACCCCGGCCAAAGGGACGCCGCGTGGCGATGGCAGCTACTTCGGCCAGGTGTTCGCCATCCAGGCCGGAGAAGAGAAGGGATTTTTTGAGGATCTCTGACAGTTCCAAGGGATTGTCCTTTCAATCGGAAGTTACGGTGCGTCCGCCGGCTTCGAGAGTCCTTTGCACCATGAGGCGAAATAGCTCCTCCAGGCCCGTCTGGACTGCCGGTGATTCAATGATTCCCAGGGCCCGGGCGATGGCCTCGAAGGTGGCAAGCCCCTGGGGGTGGTGCTCCCGACGGACCCCCCACTGGGTGGGAGGCCCCTCGGGAAGCCGCACCATCTCGGCGTGACCAAGGCCGGGGAGCCGCCGCCCCATGCGGGACGCCTGGCGCCAGGTGCCGTCGGGGACCACGAGGGTGACGGGACGGGGATCCTGCTCCACGAGTTCCCTGGTCAGAACCGGCACGTCGTCGCCAGGGTAGAGGAGGAGGGTCCGCCGCTCCGGGCTTTCCAAATCGCTCAGGTCCAGGAGGGAGTCCCGCTCGCCATGGATGCGGAGTTCGCTGTTGGGGAGGGCTTCCAGGGCCAGGGGGCCGGTGGCCGTGGGTTTCGGGTATTCCCGGTGGTGCATGACGAGGACCACGCGGGTCGTGAGCTCATACCGGGGTATCGCCGGGCATACGCACCGCTCAAGGTGCATGCGGCAGCGGTCGCACCGTTCGCTTCGCTTCGATCGGATTCCCATGATTCCTCAGCGCCCCACGAGGTCGCGCACCCGTTGGGCCACCTTTGCCGGGGTGAAGCCGAACTCCTCCGCCAGAACCTTTTCCGGGGCCGAGGCGCCGAACCCTTCCATGCCGATGAAAAGCCCTCCGGGGCCGAGAATGCGCCACCAGAGGCCGCCGTGCCCCGCCTCCACCGCCACCCTGGGGACGCGTCCCGGCATAAGCCGGCGCCGGTATGCCTCGGGCTGGGCCAGGAAGGTTTCCATGCAGGGGACCGACACCACCCGAATCGTCACCCCTTCGCCCGCAAGCATGTCCGCCGCCGCCAGGGCCAACCCCACCTCGGAGCCGCTCGCCATGATGACTGCGTCGGGCGTTGTCCCCCCCTGGCGCACCACATACCCCCCCTTGGCAAAGGTCTTGGCGTCCAGGGATTCCTCCCGGGTGATGACCGGCACCTTCTGACGGGTGAGGATGAGGGCCGTGGGGCCGTCGGTGCGGCGCAGGGCCGAGGCCCACGCCAGGGCCGTTTCGGGGCCGTCCGCCGGGCGGATTACCCTGAGATTGGGGATCAGCCGCAGGGACGAGAGCTGCTCCACCGGCTGGTGGGTGGGGCCGTCCTCCCCCACGAAAAAGGAATCGTGGGTGAATACGTAGATCGCCTGCTGCTTCATGAGGGCCGCAAGGCGAATGGCCGGCCGGCAGTAGTCGGCAAAGACCAGGAAGGTGGCGCCGTAGGGGATGAAGCAGCCGTAGCGGGCCATGCCGTTCATGACGGCACCCATGGCGTGCTCCCGGATGCCAAAGTGGAGATTCCGCCCCCCGAAGCTTCCGGGGAGGACCGACGGGGAATCGGCAATCCGGGTGTTGGTGGAGGGCTCCAGGTCGGCCGACCCTCCGGCCAGGGCGGGCACTGCCGCAGCCGCGGCCTGGATGGCCTTGCCCGAAAGAGCGCGGGTGGCGGCGCTCCCTTCGACGGCTGCCAGGAGCCGGGCCTCCAGGTCTTTCGGCACCGACTTCTGCCACATGCCGTCCCATAGCCGGGCCTTGTCGGGGCTGCGGCGCCGCCAGCGGCGGAACTCGTCCTGCCAGGCAGCGTGGGCCGCCGTGAGCTCATCCCGGCGCTCTCCGCAGATCTCCCGCACCCGCTCCGGCACGTGGAACAGCTCGTCGGGCCAGTTGAGATTTTTCCTGGTGGCGGCCGACTCCTCGGCGCCTAGTGGAGAACCGTGGGCTCCGGCCGTGTCGTGCTTCCCAGGCGAGCCCTGGGCAATGTGGGTCCGGGCGATGATGAGGGAAGGGCGGTCCCGCTCCACCTTGGCCCGCCAGAGGGCTTCCCCCACCTGGTTCGTGTCGTGGCCGTCCACCTTCTGCACGTGCCAGCCCAAGGCCGTGAAGCGTCCGGCCGTATCCTCCGAGAAGGCCAGGTCCGTGGACCCTTCGATGGTGATCCGGTTGTCGTCGTAGATATAGACGATGTTTCCCAGCTTCAGGTGTCCGGCCAGGGAGGCCGCCTCCTGGCTGATCCCCTCCATGAGGTCGCCGTCGCTGACAATGGCGTAGATTTGGTGGGCACACGGGTCGAAGCGCTCGTCGGCGAAGCGGGCCGAGGCCATCCGGGCCGCCAGGGCCATGCCCACCCCCATGGCAAACCCCTGCCCCAGGGGTCCGGTGGTCACTTCAACGCCAGGGGTGTGTCCGAACTCCGGATGGCCGGGAGTGCGGCTCCCCCACTGGCGGAACCGCTTCAGTTCCTCCAGAGGGAGGTCGAAGCCGAAGAGGTGGAGGAGGCCGTAGAGGAGCATGGAGCCGTGCCCCGCCGAGAGGACGAAGCGGTCCCGGCCGGGCCACTCCGGGTCCGCGGGGGCGAAGCGCAGGTGGGAGTGCCAGAGGAGGAAGGCGTAGTCGGCGGCCCCCATGGGGAGCCCCGGATGGCCCGAACTGGCCGCTTCCACGGCGTCCACCGCCAGCATTCTAAGGGTATCGGCGCCGAGACGGGCGTCATCGTTGGTTAGCAGTGCTCCTGACATGGTGTCCTCCGTGACTCTGTTGTTCATAAATATTCCAATGCTTCTCAAACGGCCCAGCTCGGGTACACTTGTCTTCATCGAAGGAGGTTCGACAATGCCCGAAACATACGACCTGGTCATCCTCGGTTCAGGCTCCACCGCCTTTGCGGCGGCCCTGCGCGCCCAGTCCTACGGGGCGAAGGTCCTGATGGTGGAGAAGAGCCTCCCCGGCGGCACCTGCATCAACTGGGGGTGCGTGCCGAGCAAAACCCTTATCCACGCCGCGCTATTCTATCAGGAGGGGAGGCTGGGGGCAAGGCTCGGCCTCGGAGAAGGGGGCGGGACGGTGGCTCCGGAGCGCCTCATGGCCCGGAAAGATCAGGTCGTCGAGTACCTGCGCACGACAAAATACCTGGATGTACTGCGTAGCGTGCCGGGGGTTGAACTGGCGACGGGGGCCGGCCGCTTCCTGGATCCGGAGAGGCTTGAGGTCAAAGGGAAGATCATACAGGGTGAGCGGTTCCTTGTGGCGGTTGGTGGCAACCCGAGAGTCCCGCGGATTCCCGGACTCGAATCGACTCCTTTCCTCACGAGCCGGGGAGCCCTTCTCCTCAAGGAGATTCCAGCATCCCTGATCATCATCGGCGGCGGCGTCATCGCGGTGGAACTGGGACAGATGTTTCAGCGCCTCGGCAGCCGGGTTACGATCCTGGAGCACGGCCCCCGCATACTTGGACCGGTGGAACCGGAACCAGCCCAGGCGGTACATGACGTTCTGCGGGAGGAAGGGGTGGAGATCAGCTGCCGCACGACGATCTGCTCGGTGTCCGGGGACGGCACGGCAGTGAGGGTGGAGGCGGAGCGGAATGGGGAGAAGATCAGCTTTGCCGCCGAAAAGCTCCTCCTGGCGGCGGGGACGGCTCCGGCCACCGGGGAAATCGGCCTGGAAGCGGCCGGAGTGGCTACCGATTCACGGGGTTTCGTCAAGGTGGACGAGCGGATGCGGACCTCAGCGCCGGGCATCTGGGCCGCCGGCGACTGCACCGGCGGGATGATGATCGCCACGGCCGGTGCCCGGGAGGGAATCGTGGCGGTGGACGACATGCTGACCCCCGGCTGCGGATGCACCTTCGACCCCCTTAGCTTACCCATGGCCATTTTCTCCGATCCGGAGGTGGGAATGACGGGCTACACGGAAGAAGGAGCCAAGGCGGCGGGATTCGATGTAACCGTGAATGTCATGCCGGTTTCAGCCATCCCCAAGGCCCACGTTACCGGCCATACGGCAGGCGTCGTGAAAATGGTGGCCGACCGGGCTACGGGGAGGCTCCTGGGGGTGCATCTGGCCTGCCACCGGGGGGCCGACATCATCAACGAGGCGTCCCTTGCCATCCGGTTTGGGGCCACGGTGGCGGATTTGGCAAATGCGTTGCATGTTTACCCTTCGATGGGAGAGGGGCTGAGACTCTGCGCCCAGGGATTCAGCAAGGATATCGGCAAGTTGTCGTGTTGTGCCGAATAGCAGTTTCATATCGGCCGCGACGAGGCGCACCATGGAATGTAACGCAAAATTTGCACACCTTGACCCTGATTTGTCACGTCGGCTCCACCACGCCCTCACCTGCGGCAAGGAGGAACTCTTCGAAGCGCTCCAGGATGTCTCAATGGACGTGCTGAGGGCGGCGCTCCGGAATCCGGCCCTGGACGAAAACCACCTCCTGGCTCTCCTGGGCCGCCGCGACCTGACGGAAGAGCTTATCAAGACGATTGCCGGACTCAAAGCGGTGTCCGGCAACCACCGGCTCACGGTGGCCCTGGTCCACAATCCCGGTACGCCGGCCACCATCTCTCTCCCCCTGCTCCCCCACCTCTATCTCTTCGAACTCGTAACCATCACCGAATTTCCCGGCACCACCCCCGACCAGCGCCTAGCCGCGGAACGGGCCATCATCCAGCGGCTCCCCACGACCCCCCTCGGCACCAGAATCACCCTGGCCCGCCGGGCAACCGCGCCGGTGCTCGACACCCTCATGAAAGAAGGTGACGCACGGGTGGTGGAGCCGTGCCTCGCTAACCCCCGGCTCAAGGAGGCATCGGTCTTTCAGCTCGTTTCCTCCTCCCGGACCTTGTCCGAATCCATTGCCGCCGTCGCCCGGCATCAGCGATGGGCAAACCGCCCCAATGTGAAGAAGGCCCTCCTGCGGAACAACAACACCCCCTCTTCGGTCTTTGCATCCCTCATCAGCGGGGCCCAGCTCATGGAACTCAGGAACCTGGTCGCCTCGGGGCGCCTGACCGGCAACCGCAAAAATCTGATCCAGGAAGAGCTCCGTCGCCGGGGCTTCTGACCGAGTTTTTTCTGTCGGCGAAATACGTCATTTCGTCGCTTCGTGGTTGAACCTCTCCCCCACAATCCTTCCGTCCCGCACGTCGAAAATCCGGTCGAACCCCTCCACCATGCGATGGTCGTGGGTGACGACCATGATGGCCGAGTGGTTTTCCACGGCCAGTTTCTTGAGGAGCACCATGACGTTTTTGCCGTTCTCGGTGTCCAGGGCCGCCGTGGGCTCATCGGCCAGGATCACCCTGGGGCGGTTTGCCAGAGCACGGGCGATGGCGACCCTCTGGGACTCGCCGCCGGAAAGGAAAGCGGGATAGGTGGCCACCCGGTGGCCCAGGTTCAGGGCTTCGAGGAGTTCGACGGCCCGTTTCCCCGCCTCCCTCTTCGGGAGGCCGTTTATCTCCAGGGCCACCATGACGTTCTCACGGGCGGTGAGAAACGGGATCAGGTTGTGAGCCTGGAAGATGAAGCCGATTTTCTCCCGGCGGACCCGCTTCAGGTCCAGCCCCGGCACCCACCCCCCGTCCGCCACTGTGGCGCCGTCGAGTATGACCTTTCCCCGGGTCGGCTCGTTGATGAGGCCGATGGCGGTGAGGAGGGTGGTCTTTCCCGACCCGGAGGGGCCGAGGATCGCGACCAGCTCCCCCGGCTTCACCTGAAGGGAGGCATCGGCAAGGGCTGTGACGGCAGTATTTCCGCTGCCATAGACCTTTGTCAGGTTTTCCACTTCAACAGCGTACATGCTTTTATCCTCCCAAGGCCGCGGCCGGCTCCACCTTGAGGGCCTTGCGGATCCCCACGAAGCTCGAAATGACGCAGATGACGACGACAATCACGAACAGGGCGCGCAGGTCCCCGGCGAGTAGTTCCACCCGGCGCGGAAACCGCTCATAGGTGAGGGAGATGATGCCGTAGCCGATGGCGTAGGCCATGACCCCCATGAGGAGCGACTGCTGGAGGATCATCCCGACGATGACCCGGTTCTGGGCGCCGATCAGTTTGAGCGTGGCGATGACCCGAATCTTGTCGATGGTGGAGGTGTAGATGATGAGAGAGATTATGACCGCCGAGATGATGAGGAGGATGAGCCGGAAGAGCCCCAATTGCATCCGGGCCTTCTCGATCATTCCCTTGGCGAGAATTTCGGTCTGCTCTTCGTTGGAGATGGCCCGGAAGTGGTTCCAGCGCCCGATGCGCTCCTGGACCTCCTCCAGGTTCGCCCCGGGCGCAAGGCGCGCCACCACCGTGTTCACCGTATGGGTCGATTCCGTCAGGGCCGCCACGTTTTCCCGGAGGGTCTTCGCCTGGGGGGGCGAGAGGGAGGGGATGCCGGACAGGCGGGCATTGATCCGCTCCCTCTGGTTGCGGACGGCGTCGTTGTCGTACTTGAACTGGATCTCCTGGGCATCGGCCAGACTCACATAGGCGGCGGGATCGCCGGAGGAGGAGACCATCTTCCCGGTAATGCCGACCACGGTGTAGTCGTGGAGCCCCAGGCGAATCGTCTCCCCCAGCTCCATCTTCATCCCCTGGGCCGCCACCATCTCGTAGTGCTTTTGGCGAATCCCCCGGCCGGCGATGATTTCGGGGGGGCCCCCCAGGCCGTTCAGGTCATAGCCGACGAGGAAGAAACGGAACGGCTTGCCGTGCCGGTCGAGCTGGATGGTCTGAAAGGATAGGGGTGAAGCCTGGGCCACGCCGGGAACCCCGGCAATCCGGTAGCGTATGTCCTCAGGGATGCGGGATATGGCGGCAAAAGGGCCGCTCGTATCCTGCTGCACCACCCAGAGGTCGGCACCGGTGGCGCGGCTGATGGAGAGGGCGTCGGCGATGAGCCCCCGGTAGATCCCCCCCATGCTGATGACCACGCCAAGGAGCAGCCCCAGCCCGATGGTGGTCAGGACAAAGCGCCCCCGGTGGTAACGGATGTCCCTGATGGCCAGGTTCATGGCGCAATCCTCACCTTCATGCCGTCCGTGAATTTTGCCATTTTCGCCCGGGGAGCCAGAGCAATCCGCTCGCTCCCGTCGAGGCCGCTGCGTACCTGCGCGAAGTTACGCCGGTCCTCAATCCCCACCGCGATCTCCTTGAACTTTAGCCTGCCGTCGGCCGCGACGAACACTCCCCGTTTACCCCCCCGGAAGACGATGGCCTCTACTGGGATGGAAAGGGTTTTATTTCCTTCTTCCGTAACTATATACACCTCGGACTGTTCCCCAAGGCGGAAGTGTTGCAGCGGCAACGTAAAGGCCACGTCCACCTCCAGCTCTTCGGTCACCCGGTCACTCTCCCGGCCGATGCGGGCAACCCGCCCGGCGAACTGCTCGCCTGGAGCCGAGCGGAGGGTGATGACGGCCTTTTTGCCGACGGCGACCCCCTTCAGCTGGGATTCGTCCACATTAGCCTTCACCCAGACCGTGGCGGGGTCCGCCAGGGTGAAAATTGCGAGCCCGGGTGTCACCGTCGCACCTTTCTCAAGGTCTCGGGAGATGATGATCCCGTCCCGGGGTGCATAGATGAGGGTGTCAGCCACCCTGCTGCGGGCAACTCCGAGCCCCGCGCGGCCGGCCTGATGCTCCATCCGGGCCGCGGCCAGCGCCGCGGAACTGCGGGCTTCCTCTTCCCGGGAGACCCGGTAGCTGTTCTCGTACTGCTCCGCCTCCAGTTGGGAAACAAGATTTTTATCTGCCAGGACCCTGAAACGCCGGGCGTTTTTCTCCGCCAGTTCGGAATTGGCCCTGGCCTTACGGAGAGCAGCCTCTTCTGCTCCGATGTTAGCGGCCGCCTTGGTAACCGCCGACTCCGACTGGCGCTGCTGCTGGAGGAAATCATCGTTTTCGAGCCGTGCCAGGAGTTGCCCCCGTTTCACCGCGTCCCCCTGGTCCGCATAGAGTTCGACAATCCGGCCGGTGATTTTGCTGGATATCCCCACCACCACTTTGGCCTCGACGGTGCCGTTGCCGTAGACCTGGGCAACCAGGTCCCGTTTCTCGGCCTTCACCGTTGTAACCTTCGGTGGGGCAAGGATGGTCATCTTGAGCAGGATAGCGACGGCCACGGCGATGGCGGCCCAAACCAGGCTCTTTTTGATGCGTGCCGGCATTGTGCGCAGGTTCATGGTTCTCTCCTCGGCGATTGCTGTGGTTATTCTTTCCCCACTGCCCGGTCGAGACGGGCCAGGGCGGCTTGGTAGTCATATCCGGCCTGGATGCGGGCCGTTTCGGCATTCAGTGCCTGGGACTGGGCGTCGGTTACCTCAATTATGCTCCCCACCCCCTCCCGGTAGCGCCCCACGGCGAGGTCCCGGCTCTCGACGGCGGCCGCCACCTCCTTTTCCGTTGATTCACTGCGGGCCGCCGCGTCCCCGGCGCTTAGCCAGGCAGACTCCACCTCATTGGCGATGCGCAGTTTCAGGTTGCTCTGCCGGGCCTCCGCGGCCCGCAGCAAAGCACGAGACTCCTTACCCTTCTCGACGGTGGAAAAACCGGAGAATATCGGTACAGTGAGGTTCACCCCCACCGTCCATACATCGCCGTCGGGAGGGAATGCGCTGTCGGCATAGCCGATGCTCGCCGTTCCCGAGAGGATGGGATAATGACCGCTCCGGGCGGTTTTAACGCCGGCCTCTGCCGCATTTCTCATGGCGGCGTACTCCCTGAGCTCGGGCCGGGCGGCAAAGGCGGCACGCAGGCTCTCCTCCAGGCCGGGAAGAGGGGCGGGAGAAACGGCAGGCTCCGCAAGCAGCCGGCCGTCAAGGGAAGAAATGCCCATGGCGTTTGCCAGTTCGACCCGGCCGATTTCCCGGTTGCTTTCGGCACGGATCAGGGCGGTTCGCGCCTCGTAGAAGCTTGCCTCGGCCCGGGCCACATCCACCTTAGCCCGGATCCCCTGCTTGAAAAATTCCCGGGCCTGCATGAACACCGCCTCCCTGGCCGCGACGGTTTCCCCGGTGGCGGCCACCTGCTTCTCGGCGGCCAGCAGCAGGTAATAGGCAAGCCTGGCACGGAATGCCACATCCTGTCGAGTCACCTCGCGGGACGCGGCGGCAGCCATGCGGTTTTCCCGCGCAGCCGCCACCGTACCGGCAGTTCGCCCGAAATCGTAAATTGTTTGCCGGAGGTAGAGGGCATCGGTGTGCACCTCAGTGGCTTTGACACTCTCAAGGGGGGTGAGATAGGAGTGCCCCTTACTCCAGTCGGCGGCAATGGCGATGGTGGGATAGTAACTGGCAACGGCCTGCCCCGACCGCGCTTCGGCGGCAGTGACGTTCTCATTTGCCTCAATGGTGAGAGGGTGGCTTTTCAGCGCGGTGGCTACGGCTTCATCCATGGTCAGAAGTTCTGCAGCATGGAGTTTTGCGGACAGAAGTAGGATCAGGCCAAGTGCCATGGTCATCTTCATGGGGGTTTCCTTTTTATTCCATATTTCGAATATTAAGCGAGTAATTATTCACATCATGCGCAAAAAAAATCAGTGCGTCAGATGCATGAAGTTATCCCAGAGTTTCCCCGCTTCCTCCCGGATGTCGAAGGATGTGCCGGCGACGGTCCAGCGAAGGGCGGTAAACTGTATCATCCCCAGCATGGTCAGGGCCGTCTCCCGCGGCGCAAGGGAAGCCTTGATTTCCCCTTCGGCGATGCCGGCCGAGATGATGCCGGAGATGGTTTCCACATAGCCTGCCATGCGCTGGGCGATGATGCGGGAGAGGTCCCGGTCGCCAAGATGAACCTCATCGGAAAAGATAAAGCGGGGGATCCCCGGAAGCTCCGCTATCAATGAAACATGGGAGAAGAAAATGGTCCGCAGTTTCTCCAGGGGAGGGCCGCTCCCCCCTGCGATGGCTGCCGCCTTCCCCATGACCTCGGTGCCGATGAAATCAGCCAGGGCCGAAAGAATCTCCTGCTTGCCGCCGAAATGCCGGTAGATGTTGGCCTCGCTCATACCTGCCCGGCCGGCAATGGCGGCGATAGTCAGGGAGTTCACCCCCTGGGCGCCGATGACCTGAATGGCCGCCTGAACGATCTCTTCCTTGCGTATGCGGGTGCTTTTCTTAGGCAGCATGTCAATCCTCATGCGAATGTTTATTCACATAATACTTGGGTGAGAGAACTTCCGTCAACCGTTAATCACGGTCATGTCTCATCACCGTTTCAGGAGCCGGGCGACCTCACCCTCCATGTCGGTCGCATCGATCCGCGCCTGCTGCAGAAGCGCCCCCCAGCTCTTCCCCCCGTCTTTGGCGTCGCGCAGGATCTGGGGCGCTGGTCGCTTCGTTTTCCGGGCAATTAGGGAAGCAATAATCATTTCCTGGTTCGAAGCACCCGCCTTACGCATTCCCGTCAACTCCCCATTGTTCAGCAACCGGTAACGAAGGAGCAGATCATCTACCGCTGCCGCGGCTAGGCCCGATTCCGGAGACTTTGCGGCCAACACCCCGGAGAAGCGGGGGCCGAGGGACCGTGGGGAGATCCCCTGGGCGGTGACAACGTCCTGCCACGACTTGCCTGGCTGCTTCGCATCCAGCAGTGATTCCGGGGCCTTCCCGGATTTGGAGGCAATCCAGTAGGCAACCCAGAGGTCATCGGCCGAGGTTCCCTTCTGCTTCTTCATCACGATCGATTTTTTCTCGACGCCGAAAACGGCAGCGAAGAATGAATTCTGGGTGGTGGCCAGAAAGTAGGGGTCGGCCACCGTCGGACTTGCGGGATCATAGGAGCGGTCGGTGAAGCAGTGGCAGTTTATTGCCGGAATCGCCCGGGCAGTGACGGGCAGGAGCAGAATGAACAGCAGAAAAAATGAAATGATCCTGGAGTGTGAGGTGCGCATTTAAGAGCCTTTCAGTGTGAAATGATCGCTCCCCCGCTCAGAGTCCATGGCGGGGTATTTGCCGCGACCCGGCGATGGTATCTTAATCGATCAAATAAACCGGAGTCTTGACGTGAGTCAAGACAGTAAAAACAGGCAATATTAAAATCCATTGACATACGGTTTTTAGAATGTTTTACTGTGCATATGCACAATATCAAACAGGAGGTTTTCCCATGAAAATCTGTTTTCCGGTGGCAACCGACGAAGGCCTGGCCAGCAAGGTTTACAACCATTTCGGCTCAGCCCAGCGTTTCATCGTAGTGGACACAGAAACCGGCGCGACCCTTTCCATCAACAACGGCGACAAACAGCATGTCCACGGAGCGTGCAGCCCCCTGAGGGCATTGGCCGGCAACCCCATCGACGCGGTGGTGGTGGGGGGCATCGGCGCCGGCGCCCTTACCATGCTCAACCGGGCACAGATCCGGGTGTTCTGCTCCCAGGCGGCCACCGTAGGAGAAAATGTTGAGCTCTTCAAGAGTGGAGCGTTCCAGGAAATCGCACCGCAGACCTGCGGCGGCCACAGCCACGGTCACGGCTGCGCCCATTAAGCACGGGACCTGACCCATGTCGCCACGCAAAAAGAAACACCGCAACTGCATTTGTCCCCTGAGGGAGAAGCTGGGGCACGTCTTCAAGCCCGCCGGTACCCCCCTCATGGATATGGAAGTCATCATCCTTGAACATGACGAGCTGGAGGCCCTTTACCTCTGCGACGGCCGGGACCTGAACCAGGAACGGGCCGGCGAGATGATGGGGGTCTCCCGCGGAACGGTTCAGAGACTCCTGGCCCAGGGGCGGAAAAAGGTTATCGACGCCCTGGTGGGGCAGAAAGCGCTGGCGGTTGCCGGTGATCTTCCCGGCGAAGAGTCCGGTCGCGGCAATGCAACGACAGCGGAATATCCACAGGCGAAAGGAAACTGCAATGCCTGAATTTTACTCGGAGAAGGTCAGGGACCACGTGCGCACCCCCCGTAACGTCGGCTCGCTGGATGACGCCAACGTGGTGGTGCAGGCCGGTGACCCCGACTGCGGCGATACGGTCCTTTTCTTCCTGAAAATCGAGGGGGAGGTTGTCCGCGACGTGAAATTTCTTATCAAGGGGTGCGGTGCAGCAATCGCCACATCGTCGGTGGCCACGGAGCTGGTCATGGGAAAAAGCCTCGACGAGGTGCTGGCCCTTGACGACCAGGCTATTGCCGCTGCCCTGGACGGGCTTCCCGAGGAAAAGATGCACTGTTCCAACATGGCTGCCTCAGCCCTTCATGCCGCCGTGGAGCAGTACCGGGCCACCGTGGCGGGCGAGGCTCAACCGGTAGTGTGATTCAATAAGCAGGGCACAAAATCATTAACTTCATACATTGGGAGGATTTACGTGAGCGACGTACAGCTGGGAGAGAAAGTGACGCAGAAATCATGCAGCAGGGAACAGACCGAGGAGCTCTACAAGCTCAAGGAGCAGATCGACCTGCAGGAGACCCTCTTCGGAATCAGGAACAAGATCGTGGTCCTGTCGGGCAAGGGGGGCGTCGGGAAGAGCTCCGTGGCCGCCAACCTGGCAGTATCCCTTTCGCTCCAGGGGAAAAAGACAGGGCTTCTCGATGTGGATCTCCATGGGCCGAGCATCCCGACCATGCTCGGCATCGAAGGGAAGCTTCCCGCTTCCGGCGGTGGCCGGATCGAGCCGGTGGCCTACAGCGAGAATCTCAAGGTCATGTCGGTGGGGCTCCTGCTCCGCGACCAATCCGAGGCGGTGGTCTGGCGCGGGCCGGCCAAGCACGGCGTCATCAAGCAGTTCCTGGCCGCCGTCGAGTGGGGCGCCCTGGACTATCTCATCGTAGACTGCCCCCCGGGCACCGGTGACGAACCACTGTCGATTATCCAGCTTCTGAACGGGGCCGAAGGCGCCATCATCGTCACCACCCCCCAGGATGTGGCCCTCACCGACGTGCGCAAGTCCGTCACCTTCTGCCGGCAGATGAATCTGCCGGTAATCGGGGTCGTCGAGAACATGAGCGGCTTTGCCTGCCCCCACTGCGGCGAGACCGTCGATATCTTCAAAAGCGGCGGAGGCAAGAAGATGGCCGACGAAATGAATGTGCCGTTCCTGGGGAGAATACCACTCGACCCGGCCATGGTTAGTGCCGGCGATGCGGGCGCCCCCTTCGTGGAGCATCAGGCAGCCTCTCCCACGGCCAAGGCCTTCGGCGAAATCGTTGCCACCGTGACGGAGCTCTGCGCCCCCGGCAAGTAAGGAGCACTCATGGACCCGTTCAAGGAACTCCGGACCGCGGCGGTCCAGCAGAACCTGGTGGGGGATTTCCCGGCATGGCTTTTGGCGGATGTCCTGGCTATTGCCGATAATCCGGAGATATATCGGGACTCCATAACTCTGGTCGAGACCCTCATTGCCCAGATCAGGGACTATGATCCCTTTGCCGGCACGGGATGCTTCGATGATTCGGTCGGTATCGAGCAGGTTCAGGCTACGATACGCCGTATAAAGCACGGCTGACTACCGGAGCCCGAGAGGGGAAAACCTTCGAGGGCTCTTCATTTCTTGCCGGTACGGGGGTTTCGCATTACCACCCGGGGCGAACGGTTCGCCCTTCTCTGAAGGTGCAAGAATCGGCCTGGTAGTGCAGAAACTGCATCTGATGCAACACCCTGCCCTGGACTCAAACCACATATTTCCAAAGATATCCATATGTTGTTGACCGCTAAACCGCTGGCATGGTCTTTGAGATACTTCTCTCCGAGGAACAACACAGCACACTTAAGGAGGAAGATCATGAACAACAGAAAGTTGGGAATTTACGCACTGGTAGCGGCATGCGCACTGTCCTTCGGCGCTGAAGCATTCGCCAGGGGCGGCGGTGGACGGCAGGGGGGAGGCCAGACTCAGCTAAGAGACGGCAGCAGCACCATGCAGCAAAACAGGACCAAGACCATGTCGCAGGATCGGAAACAAATCCAGGACGGCAGCGGCACCATGCAGAAAACCAGAACGCAGACCCGGACCCGGGATCAGGAACAGCTCCACGACGGCAGCGGCACCATGCAGCATATCAGGACGCAAACCAGTACCCAGCAAAGTCAATAATTGCAAAAACGTTAGCTTATCACAGATTCCCGCGGCAGCGGATGGTGGAGGAGGCTCGGCATCTTCAGGCGAGCCCTCCTGCACCGGCGCCTGTCCGCGGGATTTTCTTTCCGGGGGCGGTGCAAAAATCAGCCGAGCCGTGCAGAATCTGCACTGTTTTTACCGCCTCAAAGCTGGGGCATAAAGCGAAAAATTAAACAATATTAAATTATTACAACAAAACACCCCCTCTGGCACGATGCTTGAGATGCTCCTCTGCAGCAGCATCATTTCCGCGCAAGGAGGATACACCATGGACGGCAGAAAAATGGCTGTGTGGGGAATGACTTTGGCATGTGGGCTGGCCATTGGCAGCGAGGCCTTCGCCTTGGGCAAAGGTGATCTCGACCAGCTCCGCCTGAAAGACGGAAGCTGTCTCACCGCGACAAGCGTGCCCCTGGCATCCCAGACGTTGACCACCACGACAACACCGACCCAGGACAGGCTGAAGGACGGAAGCTGCCTGACCACCCCGGACCGGGACCAACTGCAACTTAAAGATGGCACCGGGTCCGTGAATGTGGACGGTTACGGAGCGGATGACTTACTCCCCGATTCCGGCGAACCCCTCTTCTGATCATCAGCATCCAGGCATCACCCTGGCAGCATAGACCTGAATCCGTGGCGGATGCCATTCCGCTTCGCCGGTGCGCAATCCGTCACGGTTTCACCCCGCCTTCAAAGGTTTCAGACCATTCACCATTCCCATTCATGATTTGAGATACCGTAGCGCCTCGTCCCCCAGGACCCGCTCCACTGCCAGGGGGAGGAGTTCAGCGGAGTCCTTTCCGGTGGCGGCCATCATCTTCAGGGCGTAGCGGGCGATGTTTATGCCGTCGCGAACCGAGTAAAGCTCGTCGACCCCATGGGCCCGCTGGAGAAAATCGACCACGTAAGTGAGTATCCGCGTCGGGGCGAAGGGGAGATTCTCCCTGAGAATCATCAGCTCTTCGTCAGCCTCAGGAAAGTCGATGAAAATCTGGGGCTGGAGCCGGGAATGGATGTACTCGGGGACCTCGAAGGTGGAGGCGTCCTCGTTCATGGTGACGACGATGCGAAAGTCCCGGTGAGCCGGGACCCGAAGCCCAGTTATGATGGACTCCACATAACGCCGGTCGTCCAGAAGCGGTGCCAGGGAGGCCCACGCCTTCTCGCTCATCCGGTTCCCCTCGTCGAGAATGAGGACACCCCCCTTGACCATGGCCGATACCAGGGACGAGGCGGCGTACTGGATCTTCCCGTCGGGGCCGATGACCGGGGTGATTATGAGGTCCTCGGGGCGGGTGTCCATTGTGGCCTGGAAGAGGTAGACGGGGCGTCCCAGGCGCTGCGCCGCCGCGTAGGCAAGGGTGGTCTTCCCCACGCCGGGCTTGCCGATGAGGCGGGGGTTGAAGGGGATATCCCGATCGTCGATGACCATCCAGGCAGCAAGTAGCTGCTGGAGGAGCTCATCCTGGCCGACCCATTTCAGGGAAAGCTGGACTGGGCCGGCCAGGGCAAGGGAAATCCCGTCTATTGTCGTCTGTTCCATATTCAATTCACCTGTCGATTACGTACATCATGGCGAGTTTCGCCCGGTTGTCGAGGCATTGCGGGCAGAGGGTGCCGGCATCGTTCCAGAGTTCGGCCGCCAGCCATTCACCGGCCTCCTCGTAAAGGGAGCGCTCTTCTCCTGGGATGAACTCCATCCCACACACCGTGCAGATCACTGCTTTACTTTCCATGGTCACACCTGGTTCAAACTGTTTACAAAATTGCATCCTGCCGTGTTTCACCTATACTTGCCCTGATACTAAACAAAGGAGTTCCATTCATGCTTACCATGCAGGATATCAAAAACCACTACTTTTTCACCGAGGAGGACGCAACGCTGCTCCGTTCGCTCCAGCCCGTGGCAGAGGCCAATATGGACCGGATGGCCGACGAATTCTATGACTACCTCCTGGGAATCCCCGAGACGGCGACCTACATAAAAGACGAGCGTTTCCTCCTGAAGCTGAAGAAGACCCACCGGGACTGGTTTTCGTCCCTCTTTACCGGCACGTACGATAACCAGTACCTCAACACCCTCCAGAGGATCGGCACTGCCCACGTCCGGGTTGGACTTAACGCCCACTTTGTGAACGTTGCTATGAACGTGGTGCGTCACTTCGTTGTGGAAATGCTCCAGGAGAACTTCCCGGCTCACGATGAGCGTCGCCGCCTGCGGGCCGCCTGCGAGAAGATCATCGACATAAATCTCGACATCATGAGCGCCTCCTACCAGCAGGAGGAGCTCAAGAAGTTCTTCCTCTCCCGCCGGCTGGAGTCCCAGCTCATCAAAGCAACCGAACGCTTTACCCACGGCCTGAACCTGGTCCTGGTGCTGGCCCTGGCCGGGCTCTCCCTGTCGGTGGTGGGGCTGTTCGTCTGGGACATCGGCCACATCTTCCAGGGCAACGTTGAAAAGGGTATTCTCTCGGCCCTCGGCTCGCTGCTCATTCTCTGGATGATGATCGAACTCATGGAGAACGAGGTAAAGATCCTCAAGGGGGGCCGGTTCAACATCCTCTTTTTCATAGGCGTAATCATCGTGGCCATGATCCGGGAGATACTCATCTCAACCCTGCGCCACGACCCCCTGACCACCCAGGCATTCCTGGCCGGCACGCTCCTGATCCTCGGCGTCGTCTATTTTCTGGTGTCCAAGAGCCAGCAACCCTACACCTCCCACTGACGGCTCGCTGCCGGCTTCGGGCCATCTTCGGCCGGCCCTTCCTCGGGCACTCCTCGACGTAGCGCTGCTACGCCTGCGGGTTTCCTCGGGCGGGGACGGCCAAATCTGACCCAAATCCGGCGGCGATGACACTTCATCCTTACATCGAATCCCTTTGTTCAGTTTCTCGCCCGCCGCACCAAATCCGCCAGGCAGTCTATGAACGCCGGGGCGCAGTTGAGGGACGGGGAGCGGCGGAACTTGGCGTACCCAAGCTTGTGGGCCAGCATGGCGTACTCGATGTCGATCTCGTGGAGGGTCTCGATGTGGTCCGACACGAAGGAGAGGGGCACCATGAGAAGGTTCTTCACCTGGTGGGCCGCCAGGTGCTCCAGCATCTCGTCGGTGGAGGGCTCCAGCCACTTCACCGGCCCTGCCCGTGACTGGAAGGCCAGATGGTAGGTGACCCCCTCGAACCGCTCCATGACGAGCCGGACCGTCTCCTCGATGTGTGAGAGGTAGGGGTCCCCTTCGTCGATGAATGACTGGGGGAGGGAGTGAGCCGAGAAGAGTATCTGCACCTCGGACAGGGGATGGAAATCGTCGAGCCCCTCCTGTATCTTCCCGGCCAGGGCCTCGACATACAGGGGGTGGTCGTAAAAACGGTCCACGTAGGTGATGTCGAAGCCGGCGGCCGACTGGGCCAGGACCCGCTTCAGTTCGTTCACACTGGAGCCGGTTGTGGCCCGTGAATAGTGGGGATAGAGGGAGAGGGCGATGATCCGGGTGATCCCCTCCCGCCGTATGGCCGCCAGGGCCTCCACCGTGGTGGGCTTCCAGTAACGCATGGCCGTGAAGCAGCGATACCCCTCCCCCAGTGTCTCTTCCAATGCCTTCGCCTGGGCTTCGGTCAGCTCCCGGATAGGGGACTTGCCGCCGATCTCCTCGTACTTGCGCTCCACCGGGCGGGCACGCTTCCTGGCGATGAGCCGGGCGATGAATGGCTGCAGGAAGGAAGGCCCTATCCGGATAATGTCCCGGTCGGAGAAGAGATTGACAAGAAAGGGCTCCACGGCTTCCAGGGAATCGGGCCCCCCCATCTGAAGGAGAAGGACAGCGGTTTTTTCTGACATGGTCGCCTCGTTCATGCTATAAAGTCCGGCCTCGCGGCATTCTCTTCCAGATACCCCATTAGCCCGAACCGGTCAAGGAGGAATAGAATAATCGGCCGCGGGAACTTCGGCACGGATGGTGTATAGTTACTCGTGAGACACCAGATCCACATGCCGGAAAGAGAGTGACCCATGGCTTTCAGGATGGCTCTGACCCGCAAGTTCCTCATAACAGTCGGCACGACCGTGCTTGTGACGATCGGCATCCTCTTCTTCTTCATGTACGAGCAGTCCAAGGAAGCCATTTACGACCTCGTGGATCGCCAAAGCACTGCTTTACTTCAGCAAGTGCTCATTACCAGGGCCTGGATCTCGGAACACGAGGGGGTCTACATACGCCAATCCCAAGGCATGGAACATAACCCCTATCTGCCCGGTTCCGGCATCACCGACAAGCAAGGGCGGGAGTACATTTTCCACAACCCTGCCCTGGCCATCCGCAAACTCTCCGAATACGCCGACCGGCAGGGGCTCTACCGCTTCCACCTCGCCAGCCTCAGGCCCCTGAATCCGGCCAATACACCAACCCCCTTCGAGGCCGAAGCGCTCAGACAGTTCGAGCTGCTCGGCTACGGCGCCAGCAAACAGGGGATCGGCAGCATCGTCCGTGAAGGCAGCCACTCCGCCTACCAACGGGTCATTCCACTCGTGGTGGAGAAGTCATGCCTCGTGTGCCACCTGCGGCAGGGATACCGGCTGGGCGACATCCGCGGAGGGTTGAGCGTAACCATCCCCCTCAAGGAAGCGGAGCGGAAAATCGGACGGACTCGTATCCTTTACGCCTCGGCGGCATTCGGGATAATGGCCGTGGTAATGGGCACCCTTTACCTTCTACTGCGCCGGATGGTGCTCAAGCCGGTGTCTCACCTCCACGACGTGGCCACCAAGCTCAGCACCGGCAACTACACTGCCCGCGCCGACCTTACCACAAGGGACGAACTGGAGAATCTCGGCACAGCCTTCAACTCCATGACCGACCAGATAATCAACGGTTACCAGTCGGGCCTCAAGACCCTGGCAGCAGCCGTGGAGGCCAGGGACTCCTACACCCGTGGCCACATTGACCGGGTGGCCCGTTATGCCCTCGGCATCGCCCGGGAAATGCACCTTGAGCCCGAGATCATCACCAAAGTTGAAATAGCGGCCATTCTCCACGATATCGGCAAGATCGGCATCCCGGACGCCATCCTCCGCAAGGAAGGCCCCCTCTCACCGGAAGAATTCGGGATAATGCAGGCCCACTCCCTCAAAGGGATGGAGATCATCTCCACCTCCAGCTTATTCTCCTCGGTCATGGACGCCATCCTCCATCACCATGAATTTTACGACGGATCGGGCTACCCTGCCGGGCTCAGAGGCGAAGATATTCCTCTGGTGGCGCGGATCATCGCCGTGGCGGACAGCTTCGATGCCATGACCACCGACCGCCCCTACCGCAGGGGCCTCGCTTGGGAAACGGCCCTTAAAGAAATTGAGGCGGCAAAGGGAAGCCAGTTCGATCCCCTGGTGGTCGATGCTTTTGCCAAGGGGGTGGAAAAGGGAAACTTTGTCATGCAAGGCGCGGCAGAGGCCTCCCGGAGAAGCGACGATGTTGAGCCCGCTGCTCAATAGTGGGGGGGCGGTTCTTCGTCCTCCGGCGCCCTTACCAGGGATGGAGCCGCGGCAAGAACCTGCTCCCGGAGCCCCTTCAGCTCCTCCTCCATCCGGCTGATGGTCTGCTGCTGGAGGTAGACCACATCATTCAATTCGTGAACGGTGCGCGACAGGTGGGTGACGTGGATTTCCAGGTCAGTGATGCGATCGTCCATTGAACCCTCTCTCATCGTAAAACGGAAAAAGGCAGCCACCAACGCTGCCTTTTTCCGTTTTTAATCTTTTTTGATTCCACTACTTCTGCGACAGCCGGTGCACGCACTCGACCATGTGGATGGCGTTCTCCGGCGGCACAGAGGGGAGAATGCCGTGCCCCAGGTTGAAGATGTGGCCGGGCCGGCCCGCGTTCTCGTCCAGAACCCGCTTCACCTCGGCCTCTATAACATCCTTCGGCGCAAAAAGGACCGTTGGATCCAGGTTCCCCTGAACCCCCATGTTCGGGCCGAGAACCTCGCGGGCTTTGCCCAGGTTCACATGCCAGTCGAGTCCCATGACGTCGCCGCCGGCCTTTTGCACCGTCTCCAGCATGGTGCCGGACCCCTTCACGAAGTGGATGACGGGGGTGTTCTGACGGTCGAGGCCGTTGATGAGCTTCTGGGTGTAGGGGAGGACGAACCGCTCGTAGTCCACCGGGGAGAGGACCCCGCCCCAGGTGTCGAAGATCTGGATCGCCTGGGCGCCGGCCTTGATCTGGGCGTTCAGGTATTCCATGTCCATCATGGTCACCTTCTCCATGAGGGCGGCGTAGACCTCGGGGGCGGCATACATCATCCGCTTAATGGTGGCCCAATCCTTGGAGCCCTTCCCCTCAACCATGTAGCAGGCCAGGGTGAAAGGCGCCCCGCCGAAGCCGATGAGGGGGACCTTGCCGGCCAGCTCGTTGCGGAGGATCTTGATGGCATCAATGACATAGGGGACATCTTCTTCGGGCTTGGGAATCCGGAGCCGCTCCACGTCGGCCATGGTGCGGACCGGGTTTTCGAAAACCGGGCCGGGGACGAAGTCGAGCTTAAGCCCCATGGGCTCAACCGGGGTGAGGATGTCGGAGAAGAGGATAGCCGCGTCCACCCCCAGGATGTCCACCGGCTGGATGGTCACCTCGGCGGCCAGTTCCGGGGTCTTGCAGAGCTCCAGGAAAGTGCACTTGGAGCGCACCGCCATGTATTCGGGGAGGTAGCGCCCCGCCTGCCGCATGAGCCACACCGGGGTTCGGTCAACGGGTTTGCCCCAGCAAGCGTCGAGAAAACGATTATTCATTGGAAATCCTCCCCAGAGAAATTGTATTTATTGGTTTTAGATTGAAAAACCCAGGAACGTGAGATTTGCCTCAGATTGGAGCACCCGCAGAAGCTCCAGCGGAGGCGTAGCAGCGCTACGCCGCACAAGGAGAGCGACGAGGACGGCGCCAAGATGGCGTAAATATCGCGTTCCTCACTACGCCTTCTTTTGAAGGCGTATCGGCACGTAATTACAGAACGGCTCTTCGGCCATGTAATCGCCGTGCACCGCATCGGCCCGTGCTCGGCAGCCGCCGCAGACGTTGATGAACTCGCACTCGCCGCATTTCCCCTTGTAGGCCTTGAAGTTGCGCAGGTCCTTGAAGATCTCCGAGTTTTCCCAGATCTCCCGGAAGGGAGTCTCCTTCACGTTGCCGGCGGTGCGGTGGAAGTAGGAGCAGGGCTTCACGTTGCCGAAGCAGTCAATGAGGCAGATGGTCTGGGCCGCGATGCACCCCTTGCCGCCGCCAGTGGAAAAGGTGAGCGACCGGCGCTCGAACTTGATCCCCTCCTCCTTGGCCCGCATGGGAACCATCCGGTAGTAGTGGGGGGCACAGGTGGGACGCATGAGAATGTCATCCTCCAGCTTCTCTTGCTGGTAGTGCCACTCCAGAATCTCCTCGTAGTCCTCCTTGGAGATGAGCTCGTTCATGATCTCCTCGCCCCGGCCCGTGGGGACGATCATGAACATGTACCAGGCGGTGGCGCCGAGACTCTTGGCCACCTTGAAGGTATTGGCGATGTCATGCTGGTTCCGCTTGGTGAAGGAGGAGTTGATGAGGAACTTCTGGCCGTTCTTGCGGAAGAGCTCCGCGGCCCGCACCACCCCTTCGAAGGCACCGGGGCACTGGCGGAAGTCGTCGTGGACCGCCGCCGTGGAGCCGTCCAGGGAGAGGGAGACCATCTTGATGTCGGCCTTCCGCATCTTCTGGCAGATCTCGTCGGTGACCAGGGCGCCGTTGGTGGCCATGCACATGCGCAGCCCGAGGGAGGTGCCGTACTCGGCCAGCTCGAAGATGTCCTTGCGCATGAGGGGCTCGCCCCCGGAGAGGACTACGACCGGCTTGGAAAAGTCAGCGATCTCCTTAAGGAGGTTCTTCCCCTCCTCGGTGGTGAAATCACCCTCGGATGAGGTCAGGTCGGAGGAGCAGCGGCAGTGGACGCACTTGAGGTTGCACTTCTGGGTGGTTTCCCAGGCAACCCATTTGGGAATGAATTCTTCAGCCATGGGTTCTCCGTTTCGTGTGGCAATCCTGTAAATCCTACTATGAATAACGCAGGCAGCACAAGCAGTTTCCCAGCCGCCACCGCCCCGCGGCATGGGCCGGCCCCTGCGTGTCCATCAAAAAAGGGGCACCGACACCGATGCCCCTTTCAGACCCTGCCGCCCTGTCAGCAGGGGTGCACTGACGCACTACCCACCACACGGGGTGGCACATACCGTTTTTTCATGACAACACACCTCCTTATGTTTATGTTCCTGCGTGCACATCTGTTTTATGGCGTTTCTATACGGCGCTTCAGCTCCTTGACGATTTCGGAGATGGTATGCTGGTGAAGCTCCTTGATGCCGATAACCACCGAAGCCGATTTCTTTGTCCGCAGGTTGAAGAGATCGAGCCGAAGCTTCAGCTCCTGGATCATGCCGACGGTGGGAGCCACATTCTCGTCACGCTCCAGAATTTTGCCCGAAAGGATGGCATCGGGAGCCCACTTCAGCTTCAGCTGCTCCTGCACCTCCTCGGGAGTTTTTGCCCGAAGGGCTGCCAGTGTCTGGGGGCCTTTGCCGTATTCACGCTCCATGGTGAAATCCGTGGTGTACAGCCCCTGTTTCTGGAGCTCCGAGGCCAGGTTCGCCTCATCCTCCCCGCGGCAGATGAAGTACGCCCCTTCCGCCTTCTCGAAGGGGGCGAAAATGAGCACCTGCTTTACGGCGCGGAAATCTCCGGCACTTCCTTCCGAAAACTCGAACGCCTTAACGCCGTTGGTGGCGCGCATCGCCTGCCCGATAATCGGACCGCAGCCCGCAACTACCACCATGGCGACAACAACACACACCACAGAGAATAATTTCCTCATTTCAGCACCCCCTGCAAATTATGTGGCACTTCGTACAATCGTCATTGTTGGAATGATGGGGCACCGATGCCACCTCATGGCACTCCAGGCAGTTTTTCTGCTGCACTGCCTGCCGGTGTGCCGCAGAATCGGGTATCCGCGGCGAATAGCGCTCCACCCTGGACGGGCATCCGGCCAATACAGCAACAGCAAATATACCGATCATCAACCGGCAAAGCTTTCTGTACATACTTTCCCCCAATCCGGCCCATCCGAAGCAGTAAATGTTCCTATATTATACTTTTCCTACTATTAAAGTCCAGTATCAACAAGAACATTGCCATCGGCCTGATTGTGCGTAATGCCGCCTCACTCCGCCATTTTCCAGTTGAAGATGGCCACAGTGGCGGCAAAGGCAACCAGGGCGGTTGCGGCGAGGATGGAGATAAGACTTCCGTCTAGACCGCCAGCCAGAAGCGCCCGGCGCGCCCCCTCGAATAAGGCGGTGGTGGGGATCGCCATGACGGCGGTTCTCATAGACTCGGGATAGGAAGAGACGGGAAAGAAAACCCCGGACAGGAAGATGAGAGGCATGATAATCACAGCCTGAACCTTGCCGATGGTTTCGGGCTTGTCGAGAAGGGTCCCGCAGACGGTGCCGGCGCAGGAAAACACCATGGAGCCGAGGACGATGAAACCAAGGTATCCGGCCAGATGGGCCGGGTCGAAGCGGATCCCGGTCAGAAGAAATATCACCGCAGCCACCGCTACCCCCTTGAGGGCTCCCTGGGTGAAGCCGGAGAAGATCTTGCCGATGACGATGTCGTAGACCGTGATGGGGGTGACCCGGTAGGCTTCGATGGTCTGCTGCACCTTGCGGTGGAACCACATGCTCCAGGCGCTCTCGTCGAAGGCGGCGGAAACGGCCGTCATGGTGATGAGGCCGGGCGCCATGAACACGGTATAGGGAACCCCCTCCACGTCGGCGATGTAGCCGCGCAAACCGAAGCCGAAGGCCAGGTAGAAGGTGAGGGGGGAGGCCACCACCGCCACCAGTTCCGAGAAGAGGCTGCGGCGGAGCACCAGCATGTCACGCTTCCAGATGGAAAAGGCACCCTTTAACATTATTCTCGTACCTCTTTCCCCGTCAGCTCGATGAACACATCCTCCAGGGTCGGCTCCCGCAGGCAGATCTTGCGGATGTCTTCGGTGCCGATGGCGTCCATGAGAGGCTTGAGGCTCTCCTCGCCGGCAAGGGATAGCCGGAAGAGGTCGCCGGTGCGCTGGAGGGAGCGGACAAAGGGGAAGCCCGCCAGGACCGATTCGTAATGGTCGGCGTTGGCCCGGAACTGAAGTTCGTAGCAGTGGGCGTGGGCCATCCGGTCCTTGAGCTGGGCGGCGCTTCCGTCCACCAGGGCCTTGCCGTGGTCCATGATGACGATCCGGTCGCAGAGGGCGTCGGCCTCGTCCATATAGTGGGTGGTGAGGAAGATTGTCATGGAATCCTTGAGGGACTCGACGTACTCCCACACTGCCCGGCGGGACTGGGGATCGAGGCCGGTGGTGGGTTCATCGAGAAAGAGGACCCGTGGGGTGTGGACCAGTGCCCTGGCCACCACCAGGCGCCGCTGCATGCCGCCGCTGAAGGTGTCGGGAAAATCGTTGCGCCGGCCGGCAAGCCCCACCAGATCCAGAAGCTCGTCCACCCGCCGGCTGGTCTCGGCAGCCCCCATGCCGTGGAGCCGGGCCTGCATCACCAGGTTCTCCCGGGCGGTGAGGTAGCGGTCGAGGTTGTTGTCCTGGGGAACGACACCGATGAGGCGCCGCACCTCCTTCCCCTGCCGCCGCACATCGAAACCCGCCACCAGGGCCGTGCCGGAGTCGGGACGAAGCAGGGTGGTAAGTATCCGGATGATGGTGGTTTTGCCGGCGCCGTTGGGGCCGAGAAGGGCGAAAATGGACCCCTGCTCCACTTCCAGGGAGAAGGAGTCCACGGCCGCAAGCGGGCCGAAGTGCTTGGTTATGGAGCGAAGAGAGAGGGCGGATGTCATGGGGCTATCGCCCCTCTTTGCGTTTGGGGATGATGCAGGTGTTGTCCATTGGGAAAAGAAGCGAGAAGGCGCTACCCCGCCCATTTTCTCCCGGCCTCACCCAGACCATGCCACCATGGGCGTCCATGATACCCTTGACGATGGAGAGACCGAGCCCTGACCCCTTTGACATGAAACCGGTCCTGCCGGAGGAGTGGTAGGCGATGTCGCCGACGCCATAGAATTTCTCAAAAATCCGCACCCGCTCCTCGGGGGGGATGCCGATTCCGGTATCGGCAATTTCGAGCCGGTAAAAGGCGGGATGCCCCGATATATTGGCCGGGAACTCCCGGTAGAAGGGGCGGAGGTAATCGGCCTGCGGGAGGAGGTCGTCCAGGGAGGCAAGCTCTCCGCTGATGGTAATCCGTCCCCCGTCAGTGGTGAACTTGATGGCGTTTTCCAGGAGATTGCGGGTCACGAGCCGGCAAAAACCCTCGTCAGCCGGCACGCTGCATGTGTCCTCGGCAATGACGACCTGGATATCTCGCTCTGACAGGGGAAGAAGAAGGGTTTGCCGCACCTCGCCGCAGAGTTTGAGAAGGTTCACCATCCGCTTGTTGACGGCAAATCCCTTGGTTTCGATCCGCGAAATGGAGAGGAGGTCATCCACGATGCCCCGAAGCTGGGTCGCCCCCTCGTAGACGGACTCCATCATCTCCTTCTGCTCCGGGGTCATTGCCAGGCCACTGTATTTAAGTAGAAACTGCAAGCCCCCGATAATGGAGGTGAGAGGGGTCTTCAGCTCATGGGAAGCCATGCCGATGAAGGTGTTCTTGGCGGCATTCAGGCGCCCCAGCTCAATGTTGGCCCGCTTCATCTCCTCCAGGTTCTCCCGGAGGGTCTGGCGGCTCTGGATCAGCTCCTGGGTGGTGAGCTCCTTCTCTTCTTCCATTTTCTTGCGATTGGTCACATCTTCGATGACATAGACGAAACCGTGTTCATGCTCGGTGGGGTGCATGGGGAAACAGCAGGCCTTGTACCACCCGGTTAACATGGGAAATTTCACATCGGAGCAATTGGTTCCGGGGTCGGTGCACTGGTCGAAGATGCTTTCCGGCGCCTGGTGCTTTCCGTAGAAAAGCTCGGTAATATCCCGATTGAGAATGTCGCTGTAGGTGGCGTTGAAATAGTCAATGACCCGCTTGTTGCAGCGGATGATCGTGTTGTAGGGGTCAGTAAGGAGAACCAGGTCGGAGATGGTATCGAAAGCCGCTTCCCATTCCATCTTTCCCTGGCGGATCGACCGCTCGGCCCGGCGCCGGATGCGGCGTTCCGCCGCCTCCCGCAACTCCCGCTCTACGGCGGGAATCAGGCGCGACAGATTTCCCTTCATGAAATAGTCATTGGCGCCGGCCCGCATGGCATCCACAAGCATGTCCTCGGCTATCTTCCCCGAGACAATTATGAAGGGAAGATCGAGACCGCTCTCCTTGAGGGTATTGAGGGCCAACGGTGCGGAAAAGCGCGGCATCCGGTAGTCGGAGATGACGATGTCCCACTCCCGGCCGGCAAGGGCCTTTTTCATGGCGGCGCCGGTCTGTACCCGCTCACACTCAACCGCATACCCCCCCCGCTCCAGTTCCTTCAGGAGAAGGAAGGCATCATCCTCCGAATCCTCGATCAGCAGTACTTTCAGTCTTGCTTCTGCCATTAACTATCCCTTGTCATTGTTCGCAGGGGAGTGTAGTTCTCCCAGGGTGAAATAGAATGTGGCTCCCTCTCCGGTCCGGCTTTCGGCCCAGACCCGTCCGCCGTGCCTCTCAACCACCCGGCGCACCGTTGCCAGGCCGATGCCGGTACCCTCGAATTCGTCCACCCCGTGGAGCCGCTGGAAGGGATGGAACAGCTTGCCCACATGGGCCATGTCGAACCCTACGCCGTTGTCGCGCACGAAGAACACCGGCGCATCATCCCTTTCGGCAACCCCGAACTCGATAACCGGATGAGGCTCCTTCCCCGTGTACTTCCAGGCATTCCCCAGAAGGTTCTGGAGGACTACCCGCATAAGGGTGGGGTCTCCCACGGCCTGGACACCTGTGGCAATCTCACAGGTCACTTCGCGTTCGGGAGCAGTCTGCTTGAGTTCGGTTACAATGGTGCGGGCAATGTTGCTGAGGTTTACGGAACGGCGCTGCAATTCGTTGCGGCTTACGGAGGACAGCTGGAGAAGATCGTCGATGAGCTGTCCCATCCGGTTGGCTCCCGCGCAGATTCTGTTGAGGTACCCCTTCCCCTGGGAATCGAGCTGGTCGGCGTAATCCTCCAGAAGCATCCGGCTGAAGCCGTCAATGTGGCGAAGAGGTGCCCTCAGGTCATGGGAAACCGAATAGCTGAAGGACTCCATCTCCCGGTTGGCCCGCTCCAGTTCGGCAGTCCGCTCCTCCACCCGTCTCTCCAGATCGGCATTGAAGCGCAACATTTCCTCCTCGGCCCGAATCCGATCGGTAATGTCGCTGGAGAGAACCACCTCGGCGCGTCTTCCGGCAAAATTGATGGTATGGGAAGTGATCTCCACATGGATAATTGAACCGTCCTTCTTCCGGTGACGCCAGACTCCGGCACGGTCAAGGCCCGAGGAGACCTGGGCCACATTCTCCGTAAGCTTGTCAACGTCCTCACCGGGGCGGATATCCTTGATCGTCAAGGACAGGAACTCATCGCGGCTGTAGCCGTAGTGTGCCACCGCGGCGTCGTTCACTTCGAGGATCGACAGGGTTTCCAGGTCGTAAATCCACATGGGGTGAGGATTGCTGGAAAAAAGTATCCGGTAGTTTTCCTCACTCTCCCGGAGTTCATGCTGGCTGCGCTCGGACTCGTCCAATTGCTGGCGGAGTTCCTCCTCCACCAGGGAGAGCTTCTCGTTGTGTGCCTGCAAAAGCTCCTCGCGGCCCATTACCTCCTCGACGAAACGGCGAATCACCATAAAGAGGAGAAGAGCGGTAACGGCAACGAACAGCCACCCCTTCACCGTCGCCAGCCTGATCATGAGTTCATAGTCACGCACGAACAGGCCAAGGAACCAGTCGGACAAGAGTATCCAGAGCCCGGCAAAAAGAGCGTAATACGCTGCAATTCTATATGGTGCGCCGTGGTATGGCTGCTTCATTGGCAAAAATCCTCAACGGAAGCGGTCAGTCTGCCTCTAACGGGAAGAGCATGGAGAAGGTGCTGCCTTTGTCCTGTTCGCTCTCCGCCCAGATGAAACCATGGTGGGCATCCATGACCTTGCGGCAGAATGCGAGGCCAAGGCCAGTTCCGCTAGACTTGCCCATCTTCCGGTTACGGGCCTGGACGAAGCGGTCGAAGATGGTTACGAGGGAATCGGATGGTATCCCCGCACCAGTGTCGCTCACCGTAACCAGAATATGATGCCCATGCCGGGGAATGCTCTCCGGAGGGTAGGCCATGGCGGGAATACGATCGGCAACGGCAACGGCGTTCTCCAGTCGCTCCGCCCGCACCTGGATGCTCCCCTCATCGGTGAATTTCAGGGCATTGGACAGGAGATTCCCCACGAGACGCCCGAACTGTTTCGAATCCACCGGGAAGGTAGCGGGATGCTCGGGAAGGGTGAGGACAAGATCAAGTCCGTTATTGCGGGCCACCGGCTCGAACCGGCTGACGATGCGATGCAGGAGCGGCCCCACTTCCACCTCCACCCTGGTGGTCACCATCCGTCCCGCTTCGAAGCGGTGTACATCCAGGAGGGTGTCGATCATATCCACCATCTCCGCGCAACTCTCCACGGCGGCCTCCAGGTACGACTTCTGCTCCGTGCCCACCGCGCCGAGCAACCCATCCTTCACCAGGTCGATGGAGCCGATAATGGCCGTGATGGGGGTCTTCAGATCGTGGGAGAGCATACTGACGAAATCCTCCCGCTCTTGCTCCAGTGCCTTAAGGGCGGAAATGTCGCGGATGATTTCCACGCTCCCGATCATCTCTCCGGAGGCGTTCACCAAGGGGGAAGCACTGGAGAGCACCGGCACGACGCGCCCCGGCAGGAGCAGCTCGTAGGCCACGTCCAGGCAGGGCTCACCGGTGGCGAGCACCTTGCGGCACGGGAGCCCGCCGGAAGGGAGGGAGGTGGCAAGGAGCTCTTCCACGGGGCGGGAGTTGACCTCTGCCGGATCGATCCTGAAAAGTCCTGCGGCAGTGCGATTGATGCTCATGACGAGCCCCTGGCGGTCCACGGCTATGAGGGCTTCGGCCATGCCATGGAGAATCGCCTCCATCTTGCGGCGCTCTTCCTCCACCTCCCGCTGGAGCCGCTCGTTTTCGAGCCGCGTCCGGTTGTACTGGATCGCCCGCTCCACCCGCTTCTTCATGTCGTCGGAGGAGAAAGGCTTGGAGATGTAGTCCACCGCCCCCTTCTTCATGGCCTCAACAGCAATATCCTCGCTGCCGTGGGCGGTCATCATCACCACCACCATCTCCGGCCAATCGCTCCTGATGCGCTCCAGCACCTCTATGCCATCCAGTCGCGGCATCCTGATATCCAGGAGAACCAGATCAAAGCTTTCACGGCCCAGTACCTCCAGGGCCTCCAGGCCATCCCGGGCACGGGTCGTGCGATACCCGGCGTCCTCCAGCTGAAGCTTCAAGATGAGGGCGATATCCGCTTCGTCATCAACAATGAGAATCCTGGCGTCGTTCATGATTGTTCCTCGTAGACGGGGACCGTGAAGGTAAAGACGTTCCCGCCTTCGTTCCCCTCGCTGTAAAAGATTCTACCATGGTGCCGCTCAACAATCTCCTTGCAAATGGCCAGTCCCAGCCCTGTCCCGCCGCGCAGACGGCTTTCGGGGTCGTTCATCTGCTGGAATTTCTTGAACAGTTTGTCCCGGTCAGACCACTGGATCTCCCTCCCCCGGTCTGCCACGGAAATCGCCACGTAGTTTGCCGTCCGTTTTGCAGTTACCACCACCTGTTCCCCGGGGGGAGAAAAATTAATCCCATTGGAAATCAGGTTGACCAGTACCTGCACCAGCCGCTCCCGGTCGCCGTAAATTGGGGGAAGGTTGTCGTCGCAGCGGTTTTCGACGAGAATCCCGTTCTCTAGGGAAAATGCCGTCAGTTCCTTGATTGAATTGGCAACAAGAGCCGGCACATTCTGGGGCACCAGGGAAAACTCCAGTCCCCCCGATTCAATGCGGGCAATATCAAGAATATCGTTCACCAGGCTGATCAGCCGATCGGTGTTACGAAGGCAGACGGTGAGAAGCTCTCCCTCAACTTCGCCGACCCCATTTCCCCGGTCATGGATGAACTGGAGGGAGCCTTTGATGGAGGTAAGAGGTGTCTTTAGCTCATGGGAAACAGCGGAAATGAATTCAGTCTTCATCTGATCCACCTTTTCCTCGGCCGTCACATCCCGCACCGACATGACGACACCGGCCAGGGTCCCCCCCATATCGGCAAGAGGGGAAAGATTAATCTGCAGTTTTTTCCCCTTTACGGCCAGTGACACGTCCCGGCGGGCCGTCAAATCGTTGTTTTCCCTCATGGTGCGGAAATATTCGACAAGGGGACAGAATTCACCCGTGGAGCAGAGCTGTTCGAGCCGTTGACCAAGCACCCGGTGGGGAACCATCTCAAATATCCGCTGGGCCGCGGGATTGAACAGAATAATCTTTCCATCCCTGTCGGTGACCGCAATCCCTTCAACCATACCGGTAATGATCGCCTCCAGGCGCCCCATTTCCATCTGCAGGGCAGAAGTCCGTTCGATCACGCGCTTCTCCAGAAGTTCATTCATCTCCTGGAGTCTGCGGTTGAGCACCTCCTGCTCATGGGCCGTGGAACGGATGGTGCTGTCACGCTCCTCAAGGCTTGCAGCCATGCGGTTGAAGGCATCTCCCAGTTCGCCGAGCTCGTCGGAAGCGCTGACATCCACCCGCTGTCTCAGGTCTCCGCTCTCTATCATCCGCACACCATCCGCAAGGGCCTTTACTGGCATAGTCAATCTGCGGGCCACAAAGTAGGCAATGAAGAAGGTCAGAACTATGCCGATGGCAGCTGAGGCGAAAATATTCCGCAAGCTGCTCTGGAGTATCCCTTGGAAGTCATCGCGGGAAAGGGCGACATAAAGGGAACCTACAAAATCGCCGCGGCTGTTGGTGAGCGGATCGAAGGCCGTCTTGTAAACTTTGCCGCCGATGGCGGCTTCTCCGCCGAACGACATGCCCCTCTCCAGTTTGGCAAGGATTTCAGGGGCGATGGCGGCAGGGTAGGGGAAGGAGGGATTAACGCTGGCCGGTGCAATCATGTTTCCCCGGCTTACGGCCACCATAACCTGTTTGCCGAAGATTTCCTGCACGTGGCCCGACAGCTTCACATCCCGCTCGATGACGTCGCCGGCAACGATGGCGCCCAGGGGCTCTCCGCCGGCGGCAAACACCGGGACCACAACCGTGATCATGACCATGCCGCCGTCGCCGGTGGAAACTTGCTCGGAACAGAATTCCCGAATTCCGGCACTGCAGAGAAACCTGGTGCTCACCAGCTCGGTGGCAATGACCGGTTGTTTTTCCCGCATGGACCGTTTCACTATTGAAGCAAGTTCGCCGGTGTCCTGAGGCTCCGACTCGCTCCAGCTCGCCAAGACCTCGCGGCGAGAGTCAACAAAGAGTAACAGTTCGGCAAGGGGAAGGTTCCGCCGCCATCTCCGGGCGGCATCCCGAAGCCATGCCCTGTCCCTCCCGGTCATCCGGTCTTTAACCGGCTGTGCCGAAGCGGGGAGCATAAGGGCGGCCTTCATCTGTTCAGCACGGGCGGAATACTGGTCCTTGGCGTAGTGCAGAGTCGCCGAGAGCTCTCTGGCCAGGTGGTCTTCAAGGGAAGCATTGATGCTGGTAACGGTCGTCTGGATGAGAATGGCGTAGGATACAAAGAGAATGAGCAAAATCGCCAGGAAGAGCTTGTTTCTGATAGCAAGGCGCAGTTTCATTGCACACCCTCCGAGGGGCGCTGGCTAAATCCAGCCCTACCCCTGCTCCGCCTTCGGGTCACGGGTCATGAGCTCCAGCACCGCCTGACGGGCCGGCTTGTCCTCGTAGAGCACCTGGTAGACTTTCTCGGTGATGGGCATATCGACCCCCATCCGACTGGCAAGGCGCCAGGCCGACTCGGCGGTCTTCACCCCCTCGGCCACCATCCGCATCTCGCCGAGGATTTCAGCAAGGCGTATCCCCTGACCGAGCTTCATCCCGACGGTCCGGTTGCGGGAAAGGTCGCCGGTGCAGGTGAGAACCAGATCCCCCATCCCCGCAAGGCCGGCGAAGGTGGCCTGTGCGGCCCCCATGGCGCGGCCCAGGCGGTTCATCTCGGCAAGCCCCCGGGTGATGAGGGCTGCCCGGGTGTTGTGGCCGAGCCCCAGGCCGTCGGAGATACCAGCAGCCAGAGCGATAACGTTCTTGAGGGCTCCGCCGATCTCGACTCCAACCACATCGCTATTGGTGTAAACCCGGAAATAAGGGGCGGTGAAGAGCCGCTGCACCAGGGACGCCGCTTCCTGATCGGCGGAGGCCGCCACTACCGCAGTCGGCATCTCCTGGGCCACCTCACGGGCGAAGCTTGGACCAGAGAGAACGCAGAAGCGGGCGGCAATACCCGGGGGAAGGACAGCAGCGCAAACCTGGTCCATGGTCATGAGCGTGTCGAGCTCAATCCCCTTGGAGGCGTTCACCAGGGTTACCCCCGGCCGGAGAAGGGGAACAAGCTGGGCAAGGACGCTGCGCATGACCTGGGAAGGGGAAACGAGGACCAGCGCATCCTTTCCCTCTGCCGCCTCTGGGAGGGAGTTGGTGAAGGCCAGGTTGGGGGAGAGCTCCACACCGGGGAGGAACAGGGTGTTGACCCGTGTGGTGCGCATCTCGGCAACCAGCTCCGGCTCGTAGGCCCAGAGGGTTACGTCCAGACCCTTTTTCGCCAGAAGATTCGCCAGGGTCGTTCCCCAGCTCCCCGCGCCGATGACACCGATTTTTTCACCCATGGACAGTCCCTCGCTCATCTGTTTTTCTCTCAATCCCACTCCCCATCTTCGTCATCCCAGGGAGTGGGGGGAAACTGGTACCCTTCAGCCCTGGCATCCCGCACCATGCCGATCAGCTCCAGAAGCCAGCGGCGCAGGAACGGGTGCCGATGGGGAGGTACGTTTCCCCGGGAAAGGCTCACGGCAACGGCCAGGGTCTGTGCCACGAGCCGCTTCTCCCTGCCGGAGCGAACCATTAAGTCGGCCGTGAGAAGCAGCCGCCGGACTATGCGCTCCAGCCGCGGCACCACTTCCTGGCGGCACCAGCGCTCAAGAAAGCGGTCAGCGGCCGGTTCGTCCTCCCTGGCAAAGGGGTCGTCCCCCAGTTGCTCCAGCTCCTCGGCCAGCAGCCTGGTCCGGCTGTCGAAAAAAAACCATCCGTCAAAATACCCGTCATCCAGAAGTGCAGCACTCCCGGCAACAAGTGACGGATCATCCGCCGTATCCAGATCAATCCCCTCGAAATGCGGAATGTAGGAGCGTGGAGTCAGGTCAATGCCGGCAAATATCCGCTGCCGCACATAGAACTCGGGAGGGAGATAAAAGCCTGTTGCGTGACTCCGTTCAAGGCTATCCCCAACCAGTTCGGCAACGTATCCGTAGTCCACTGCCACCAGGGTCTCTTCCACGGCGTTTTCCCGAAGAATATCACCGTATTCGTCAGGCGTCAGGCCGCTCCATCCCCAGGCATCCCGCAAACCATCGGTTTCGTGGAGCTCCATGAAAAGGATATCAAGCTTTTCCCCCTCCGACCAGCGCGCCACGAGGAGGCAGCTGAGACCGGAACCATCGGGAGGGCTTGCCCAGGATGAATGGAACGGAAACTGCCGCTCCGGCCCATCGTCACCCGTGTCGAGTCCCAGGAACCCCAAGCGTCGCAAACTCCGCTCGGCCAGAAGCCGATTATTGCCGGACGCTTCATACAGGTAGTGCCGGAGCAGTCGCGCGGCACCGGGAAATCTCACCCTGCCGAGGGTCTCCACAACTTCCCGGTGGGTATCGGGCTCATCGAACGCCAGGAGAACGCCGAAGAGGTCCACCACGCGGGGATCATCCACAAAACTCAACTCGCGGACGATGGTCTTCTGGGCCTCCAGGGAGTAGGCGGCAAACTCCTCCATGAAGACTATCAGCCCGTCCTCTCCCCGGTCAAGAAGGCGGGGAAGCGTTGTTCGCAGCGATCCGCCACTCCCTATGGCTTGAGTGAAGGGGGGGACCGAAACATCCACGCCATAACCGGCCAGGGCATGGATGAGAGCCAGCCGTCCCGGCTCTTCCAGATCCTTGCGGGTCAGGGCGAGCTGGATGAGCTGTTCCAGCCACCCATCGTCCTCGAAAAAACTGAGGAGAAAGGTATACCTGGAGATGACCGCACCGTCTTTTTCCCGCCAGAGGCGGCGAAAGAGGGGAGACAGGGCTCGCCGTCCCGCTGCGCGAAGGGTGGTGCCTATCTCGGTCAGCTCATCGGCGCTGACGTTCTCCTTAGTCAGCTGCTCCAGGAAGTTCAGGATGGTATGGCGCTCCCTGAGGCTCGTGTCGATACTTCGATTACTTTTCATAAGCGGGGACCGGGGACCGGGGACCGCGACCGGTTAAATCTCTCAACCGGTCACGAACCGGGTCCGCCGCGGCTACTCCTCGACAACCTCCACTTCGGGTTGTTCGTCATCACTGCCTTCGTCCCCTTCATCCTTTTCGGCGAGTCTGGCCACGGCCACGATCCGCTCGTTCTGCTCGGCGGTCATGAGCCTCACCCCCTGGGTGTTGCGGCCGATGACCGAGAAGGGTGCCACCGGTATACGAAGGATTTTCCCCTGGTCGGTGATGAGCATGAGGTCGTTCTCGTCGGTCACCTGCATGATGTCCACAACACAGCCGTTGCGCTCCGTGGTCTTGATGGTGATGATCCCCTTGCCGCCGCGGCTCTGAACCCGGTACTCGTCCAGTTCGGTCCGCTTGCCGAAGCCGTTCTCGGTGACGGTGAAGATGGTGGAGCCGGTGGCGCTGGGGTTGATGACCTCCATGCCGATCACCACATCGTCGTCCTCCAGGGTCATCCCCCGCACCCCGCGGGAGACCCGTCCCATGGGGCGGGCGTCCTCCTCGTGGAAGCGGATCGACTTGCCGTTCCTGGAGGCCAGGAGGACATCCTGCCGCCCGTCGGTGAGGGCCACGGCGATGAGCTTGTCGCCATCGTCCAGATTCACGGCGATGATGCCGCCGGCACGGACGTTGCCGTACTCCCGCAGGGGGCTCTTCTTCACCACCCCGAGCCTGGTCGCCATGAGGATGTTCCGCTCTTCGTCAAACTCCTTCACCGAGAGAATGGCGGTAATCTGCTCGCCGGCCTGGAGGTTCAGCAGGTTGACGATGGCCTTGCCACGGGTGGCCCGGCCCCCTTCGGGGATCTCGTAGACCTTGAGCCAGTAGACCCGGCCAGAGTCGGTGAAGAACATCATGAAGTCCTTGCTGGAAGCGACGAAGAGATGCTCGACGAAATCCTCTTCCTTGGTCTTCATGCCGGTCTTACCCTTGCCCCCCCGGCGCTGGGAGCGGTACTGGGAGACGGCGGTCCGCTTGATGTAGCCGGTGTGGGAGACAGTGACAACCACGTCTTCTTCGACGATGGTATCCTCAAGGGATATCTCGGCGCTACGGTCCACGATCTCGGTGCGGCGCTCGTCGCCGAACTTTTCCTTCAGTTCCCGCAGTTCTCCCACGATGATGGCAAGTATCTCCGCCTCGGAAGCGAGAATCTCCTTCAGCCGGGCGATGTACTTGAGGATGTCGGCGTACTCGTTGAGTATTTTCTCCCGCTCGAGACCGGTCAGGCGCTGGAGGCGCATCTCGAGGATCGCCTGGGCCTGTTTGTCCGAGAGCTGAACGCTGGCGGTGAAGGATGCCCCTTCGATCCCGAGCTTCTGCAGGAAGTTGGGATCGGAGAAGTTGCCGGCCATGAGGCCGTTTTTCGCCTCGTCGGGGTTCTTGGAGGCGCGGATAAGCTCGATAACTGCATCAAGCCAGTCCAGAGCAATCTTGAGACCTTCCAAAATGTGGGCCCTTGCCTCGGCCTTCTTCAGGTCAAAGATGGTGCGCCGAGTGACGATCTCCCGGCGATGGTCGATGAAGTGGCCGATGGCGTCCCGCAGGGTCAGGACCTTCGGCCGTCCCGCCACGATGGCGAGCATGTTGATGCCGAAGGAGGTCTGCATCTGAGTCTGCTTGTAGAGGTGGTTCAGGATCACCTGGGGATTCTCGTCCCGCTTGAGATCAATGACGATCCGCATCCCGTCCCGGTCGGATTCGTCGCGGATGTCGCTGATCCCCTCCAGCTTCTTCTCCCGCACCAGCTCGGCGATCTTGGTGATTAGGTTCGCCTTGTTCACCTGATAGGGAATCTCGGTGACGACAATGGACTGGCGCTCCGTCTTCTTGTGGGTCTCGACGCTGGCCCGTGCCCGCATCTGAACGATGCCCCGACCGGTCCGGTACCCCTGGAGGATTCCTTCACGGCCGTAAATGAACCCACCCGTGGGGAAGTCGGGGCCGGGGATGAGGGCCAGGAGCTCCTCGAAGCTTATGTTCGGGTTCTCGATGGTGGCGACAATCCCGTCGATCACCTCCGTAAGGTTGTGGGGAGGGATGTTGGTGGCCATGCCGACGGCAATGCCGGAGGAGCCGTTCACCAGCAGGTTAGGGAATTTGGAGGGGAGCACCAGTGGCTCCGTGAGGGAGCCGTCGTAGTTGAACCCCAGATCCACGGTCTCCTTCTCCAGGTCGTTCAGGAGTTCGTGGGCCAGATGTTCCATCCGGATCTCGGTGTAACGCATGGCCGCCGGAGAGTCGCCGTCCACGGAGCCGAAGTTCCCCTGCCCATCCACCAGGGGGTATCGGAGGGAGAAGTCCTGGGCCATCCGGACGATGGTGTCGTAGGCCGCCGTGTCGCCGTGGGGGTGGTACTTACCGATCACGTCCCCGACCACCCGGGCAGACTTCTTGTATGGCTTGTTGTAATCGTTCCCCATGTCGTACATGGCGTAGAGGCAGCGCCGATGCACCGGCTTCAGGCCATCCCGCACGTCGGGGAGGGCCCGGCCGATGATGACGCTCATGGCGTAGTCCATGTACGAGCGTTTCATCTCGTCTTCGATGTTAACGGCTGTCTTGTTCAGGGTATGTTCAAGCATTCTGGTTCCTCGGATTGATCAACGTAGTATCAGATATCAAATGTCAAGGTTCGACACGTTCAGGGCGTTCTTTTCGATGAAGTCCCGGCGGGGCTCCACCTGGTCGCCCATGAGTATGGTGAAGATGGTGTCGGCCTCGATGGCATCCTCGATCTTTACCTGGAGCAGTGTCCGGTTCTCCGGGTTCATGGTCGTCTCCCAGAGCTGATCCGGGTTCATCTCGCCGAGACCCTTGTAGCGCTGTATGGAGAGCCCCTTCTTGGCGCTGTCCATAAAGAAGGTGAGGAGATCGAGTCCGATGGTGGTGGTGAAGAGCTCTTTCCCCTCACTGGAAACCACGGCGCTGCCGTCGCCGAACAGTTCCCGCACCCTCCGGAAACTTTCCACCAGGAGACCGTACTCGTAGGAGCCGATGAGGTCGAGGGTGTGCTGGTCCAGTGCTATCCGGAGGTTGCCGAGGCGCACGATGACCCGCCCGTCGTCCAGGGGACTGAAGTCACCGCCGTCATAGACCTTTGATATGTTTGCCAGGTATGGAACCAGCTGCTCCATGTCCTCGATGCCGGCCTTTACGCCAAGGCGCAGCAGCACCCGGATCAGTTCCTCGTTGATTCCCTTGCGCACCACCTTGTCCAGGATTGTGCGATATTCCACCAGCTGCTTGAGGATCGGGATTATCTGCTTGCCGCTGTAAGTCTTCTCGCCATTCTCCAGGAAGAGGACCATGTCTTCGGTCCCCTCCTCCAGGAGGTAGGCCTGCATGGCCGCCTCGTTACGGAGATAGAGCTCCTTGCGCCCCCGCTTCACCTTGTAGAGCGGCGGCTGGGCGATGTAGAGGTGCCCCCGCTCAACCACTTCGGGCATCTGCCGGAAGAAGAAGGTGAGAAGCAGCGTGAGGATGTGGGAGCCGTCCACGTCGGCGTCGGTCATGACGATGATCCGGTGATAGCGGAGCTTCGCCACGTCGAAGTCTTCCTTGCCGATGCTGGTCCCCAGGGCCGTGATCAGTGTGCCGATCTCCTGTGAGGAGAGCATCTTGTCGAAGCGGGCCTTCTCCACGTTTAGGATCTTACCCTTCAGAGGCAGAATCGCCTGGAACTTCCGGTCACGTCCCTGCTTGGCGGAGCCGCCGGCGGAATCACCCTCGACGAGGTACAGTTCGCAGAGGGCCGGGTCCCGCTCCTGGCAGTCTGCCAGCTTACCGGGGAGGCTGGAGATGTCCAGGGCTCCTTTACGCCGGGTCAGCTCCCGGGCCTTGCGGGCCGCTTCCCTGGCCCGGGCAGCCTCGATGGATTTCCCGATGATGTCCTTGGCAATCTTGGGGTTTTCCTCCAGGAAGACCGCCAGCTGCTCGTTCATGAGGGATTCCACGTACCCTTTCACCTCGGAGTTCCCCAGCTTGGTCTTGGTCTGCCCCTCGAACTGGGGCTGTGGAATCTTGACTGAGATTACCGCCGTGAGCCCCTCCCGCAGATCCTCGCCGGAGATGGAGACCTTCTCCTTCTTCATAAGCTCGTTGGCCGCGGCATAGGAGTTCATGGAGCGGGTGAGTGCCGCCCGGAACCCCACCAGGTGGGTCCCACCCTCGTGGGTGTTGATGTTATTGGCAAAGGTGAAAACCTTCTCGTCGTAGGAGTCGTTGTACTGGAAGGCGATCTCCATGTCGATCCCAGCCTTCTCACCCCGGAAGTAGACCGGTTTCTGATGGAGCGCGGTCCGGTTCCGGTTCAGGTACTCCACGAAGGAGACGATTCCCCCCTCGTAGTGAAAGTCATGGTGTTTCCCCTCCTCCCGCTCGTCGGCGATAGTGATCCGCACCCCGGCGTTCAGGAAGGCCAGCTCCCGGAGCCGCTGGGAAAGGACGTCGAAGGAAAATTCCGTGGTCTCGAAGATGGTGTCATCGGGGAGGAAAGTGATCCTGGTTCCCCGTTTCTTGGTCTCACCCATAATTTCCAGGGGAGTCAACGGTGCTCCGTAGGCATAGGTCTGCTGAAACACCTTACCGTCCCGGCGAATTCCCAGTTCAAGCTTTTTCGACAGGGCGTTAACTACCGAAACGCCAACCCCGTGGAGACCGCCTGACACCTTGTATGACGTGTTATCGAACTTGCCGCCGGCATGGAGAACCGTCAGGGCCACCTCTGCCGCCGGTTTCCCTTCCGTGGGATGCATCTCGGTGGGAATGCCTCGGCCGTTGTCCACCACCGTAATGGAGCCGTCCATGTGGATGGTGACGTTCACCTCGTTGCAGTAGCCGGCCAGAGCCTCGTCAATGGAGTTGTCGACAATCTCGTAGACCAGGTGATGGAGCCCCTGGCTCGAAGTCGAGCCGATGTACATGGCGGGGCGCTTGCGAACAGCTTCGAGCCCCTCAAGGACCTTGATCTTGTCCGCTCCGTAATCGTTGTTCAGTTCGTCAGCCATACTTCTCCCTCTATGAAGGCGTTACCGTTCCACGTGAAACGTGAAAGGACGCATGGGTTGCAATCCCCGCCAGGCGGAGGGTTGAAACATCGGTGGTGGTGATAAAGACCTGCATCCGCTTTTCCCGGAGGAAGGTCATGAGATTTTCGTTGCGCTGCGGATCCAGCTCCGACGATATGTCATCCAGCAGCAGCACCGGCGGGGCTCCGTTCAGCCGCTCCAGGTACTCTATCTCGGCCATCTTGAGGGCCAGGACAAAACTGCGCTGCTGCCCCTGGGAGCCATGGGTGCGGAGCACCCGGCCGTTCAGGATAAAGTCTACATCATCCCGGTGGGGGCCAACCACGGTGGTACCCCGGCGGAGTTCCTCGGCTTCATGGGCTTCAAAGAGCGCCAGCAAGGCACCGGTTCCCTCTCCGGCAACCTGTTCTGGGCTAGTAAAATGCGGGCGAAAGGCAAGTCCCGCCTCTTCACTGCACCCGGCAATATCCCGGTAAAAACGCTGTACCAGCGGTTCTACCTCGGCCAGATACTCCATTCGTTTCATCATAAGCCTGGTACCGGCCTCGGCCAACTGGCCGGTCCATATGTCCAAGCCATCCCGGCTGCCCCGTTTCAGCAGGGCATTGCGCTGTTTGAGAAGCCGGTGATACTCGTGGTGAAGTAGCAGATATCCCAGGTCGCCGCTGAAGATGGCTCGATCAAGGTAACGGCGGCGGAGATCAGGGCCGCTACGGGCCATGGCGATCTCTTCCGGAGAAAATACCACGGCATTTACATTGCCGAAAAAATCTGCCAGACGGGTCACCGGTTTCTGATCAACCCTGGCTTTTCTCCCTTCCTTCCCAAGGTAAAGCGCAATTTCCCTGCCGACTCCATCCCGTTCGGCCCAACCCCGCAGCAGTGCATGGGGGGCGTTCCAGGTAACGAGATCAGGGGTCTTGGCCAGGCGAAACGACTTCATGGTACCCAGCAGATAGATTGCTTCAAGAACCGACGTCTTTCCTTGACCATTGGCGCCGTAAAAGACATTCAAGCGCCTGTCGAAGACGATATCCGCCCTGGCGATGTTCCTGAAGGTACTGATTTGTATCTTCGTTACAAACATGGTGATTCTTTGGCCAAAAGAACGGCAAAAGGCCTCTCCCGGGGAGCGGCCTTTGCCTTCCATGGCATGCCGTTTACGGTTTCTACAGGCGCATCGGCATGATCACCGCAGTGAAGCCGTCCATCGCGGCAGGTTTAACGATTGCCGGAGAGAGTTCATCGCGCAGAACCAGAGCCACATCGCTTTCATTGAGTACGGCAAGAACGTCAAGGAGGTACTTGGCATTGAAACGGATGGAGAGGGGAGGGCCGCTGTAGGTGGCTTCCAGCTCCTCTGAAGCTTCCCCCAGTTCCGGGTTGCTGGAGGAGATAATCATCTGCTCGCCGTTGATCTCCATCCGGATACCCTTGAACTTCTCGCTGGAAAGGATCGACATCCGGCGCAGCGAGTGAAGGAAGGGATCCCGCGCCACAGTTACGATCTTGTCGTTGGCCACAGGCACTACGCGGGTGTAGTCGGGAAACTCGCCATCCACAAGCCGCATTACCACTACGGTATTCCCTTTTTTTATCACAGCGCTGTTATCCATGAAGCCGAGGGCCAGTTCGGTCGATTCCTCCTCGCTGATCTTTTTGAGCTCGAAAATACCTTTTTTAGGGAAAATTACCCCTTTAGCCATTTCAGGCCCAACTGCGCCATGGAACTCTTTTTCGGCAATGGAGAGCCGGTGCCCGTCAGTGGCCACCATTCTCAGGATCGGCTTATCGTCTTCGACAGTGGCCTTAACAAAAATGCCATTAAGATTATATTTAGTTTCGTCGAAGCAGATGGCGTAGGAAGTCTTCTCTATCATGTCGGCCAGGAGCGGGCCTTCGATCCGGATGAGGCTTTCTTCGTTCACTTTAGGGAAGTAGGGAAACTCTTCAGGTGAGAGGCCGACGATGCTGAAATGAGCTTTTCCGCAGCGAATTTCCACCCAGTCGTTTTCCTTGGTGGAAAATGAAATTATTTCCTCCGGCAACTCCTTTACGATTTCATAGAGTTTTTTAGCCGCAACGGTTATCCGTCCTTCCCTGGTCACGGTTGTTCCGTAGGAGCTTTTCATCCCGACTTCCAAATCCGTAGCTGTCAGTTCGATCCGGTCGGCGTACGCCTCTATCAGGACGTTAGAGAGGATCGGCATGGTATTTCTTTTTTCGACGATACCCTGAATTTTCTGAAGAGCCCTTAGGAAGGTTTCCTTGTCGATTTTGAATTCCATCGCTCCTCCTTTTCAACAACGCAGATTAGTATGATTATTCTTTTTTTTAGTTCAGTAAAAGTAATAGTAGCTGTGAATTGGTGGATAACACCACAACTACCTGAAGTTCAATGCTTTTTGCATCTCGACTAATGTTGATTCAAATCCGGTTTTCACCAGGACGCATCAAAACAGTTGCATGGCTGTTTATAACACGTAAAACCATCCACAGGTTTATCAAGTTCAGCTCAACAGTCCCTTGCGCAGGGTTTCAATGGTATTTTTCAACTCAAAATCCTGAGTGAGAAGCTTGTCCACCTTTTTTACGGAATGAATAATGGTGGAATGGTCTTTTCCCCCGAATTTGTCGCCTATGTCGGGATATGAGGACTTTGTCATGTCCCGACACAGATATATTGCTATCTGCCGTGGAACCACCAGAGCCTTGGTTCGCTTGTCCGACTTGAGATCAGCCACCTTGATGTTGAAGTGGTCGGCAACGTATTTTTGAATCATCTCTACAGAAACTTCCTTAGTCTTGTCGACGATGATATCTTTCAGAACTTCACGGGCCATGTCGAGGGTAATGTTTTTTCCGGTCAGGCTTGATACCGCTCCAAGACGAATCAGCATTCCTTCCAGTTCCCGCACGTTGGTACTTGCGCTGGAGGCCAGGAAAAGAGCCACTTCGTCGGGCAGAAGAATACCGTCGGCTTCGGCTTTTTTCCTGAGAATGGCTACCTTTGTTTCGGTGTCCGGTGGCTGGATATCGGCTATGAGGCCCCACTCGAAGCGTGAACGAAGCCGCTCTTCCAGCCCTGGAATGTCCTTGGGAAACTTGTCCGAGGTTACCACAATCTGCTTGTGCGACTCGTAGAGGGCATTGAAGGTGTGGAAAAACTCCTCCTGGGTCCGTTCCTTGCCGGCGATGAACTGAATGTCATCGATGAGGAGGAGATCCATCTTACGGAATTTATTCCTGAACTGGTCCATCTTCTGGTAACGGAGGCAGTTGATGAGCTCGTTCATGAACTTCTCTGAGGTATAGAAACAGACTCGTGCCTTGCGGTTCTTGGCCAGAACCTGGTTGCCTATGGCCGTCAGAAGGTGGGTCTTCCCGAGACCTACTCCGCCATATATAAATAGCGGATTATACTTGCCGGCCGGATTGTTGGCCACGGACTGGGCTGCAGCATGGGCGAACTGGTTACTGCCGCCGCAGACGAAGGTATCGAAAGTATATTTAGTGTTCAGGTTAGTGGAGAACTCGACAGGCGCGGGTTTTTCCGGATCAACCTCTTGTAGCTCGCTGCCGGAATTTGTCTTTCGAGAGCTTTTAGGGGTTTTTTCCTGGGGTTTTGCCGCAATCTGGAGTTCGACCTGAAAGTGCGAGTCGGTGAGGGAGCGAACCGATTCCAGAATCATGGGAAGGTAGCTTTCCCGGACTCTTTCCCGGATAAACAGATTCGGTGCTTCCAGAATAAGAGTATTATTCCGGGTTCCTGAAAACCGGATCGGTTCTATCCAAGTGGTGTATGTCTGGTGTGTGAGCACCTTGGCCAGATTGGATTGTGCCTGGAGCCAAACGTCTTCCATAAATGAACGATCTCGGGGACCAGTTATTCACATGTTTGTCAACAGATGTTTATAACCGGATTTTTGTAGATGAATTGAAGAGTTATGAGCGGAAAAACAAATGATTCGCGAATGCTGGATATAGCCTCAGGATAGAGGAGACTAGCAGAGGAATGTGTCGTTTGCAAGGCCAAATGTACCGTATGCAGGTAAATTTATACTTGACAGAAAAAGGCCGCTGTGATTAAAGATACTTCTTTGCATAATAAGCTAAATGTCACTGATTCAGGGAGATAGCATATGAAAAGGACTTTTCAGCCGAGCAACACTTCGCGGAAGCGTACCCACGGTTTTCGCGTACGGATGTCCACCAAGAACGGCCGGCTAGTTATCAAGCGTCGCCGCGCCAGGGGCCGCAAGCGCCTTGCGGTAACCATCGCCAGCAAGTAATCCTTCGTTTGACTTCCGGCATCGGGAAGCGAACTAATGGAGCGGGGGAGATTCCTCTGTTCACGTTTACCAAAGACGAACGCCTGCTGAAGCGGGCCGATTTTCTCAGACTTTCGGATGGGGCGCGTAAAATAAATACCCCCTGTTTTCTCGTTCTTTGGACAACAGGCCCGGGCTCTGTCTGCCGGATAGGAATAACCGTGAGCCGCAAAGTTGGCAATGCGGTGACCCGCAACCGGATAAAGCGCTTTGTAAGAGAGTATTACCGTCTCCACAAAGCGCTGTTTCCTCCCCTCGATATCAATATTATCGCCCGGAGGGGAGCTGAGAAGCTCGACTACCGCGGAATATGCCAGGAGCTGGACCGGGCGGTGGAGCGCCTCACGGGCGTTACACGATCATGCTGAAGATTCTCATAAAGATCATCGGCATCTACCAGCGTTACCTTTCGCCCCTTACGGGACCCACCTGCCGTTTCTATCCCTCCTGTTCAGCCTATGCCAAGGAATCGCTCATGAAACACGGTCTTTTCAAAGGACTGTGGTACAGCGCCGTGCGAATAGCAAAATGCCACCCCTATCATCCCGGTGGCTACGATCCCGTAAAGTAATCATCCATCAGGAGCTGACATGGAAAAAAGGGCTTTGATTGCGGTTGTACTCTCTATTCTCTTCTTTTACGGATATACGGCCCTCTTTCCGCCGCCGAAGAAGGAGACCCCGGCTGCCACCACCCAGCAGGCAGTGACCAGTGCCCAGGCCACTGCGGCTCCGGCAACGGTTACACCAGCTGCGGCTGCCGTGCCTGTGGCTGCTACGGCAGTCAGCGCCCCGCTGAAGGATATCACTGTCGATACTCCCGACTATACTGCGGTCTTTTCGACTCAAGGAGGGAGCCTTACCCGCCTTGTCCTGAAAAAGTATCGGGAAACCGCCGATACCCAAGGGAAACATGTAACATTGGTGGAAGAGCGTGACCCGTCCGCCTATACCCTTTCAACCCGGGCTGCCGGCATTGGCCTCGATCCCTCGGCCCTCTTCGTGCCCAGTGCCGACTCCCTGACCGTCGGGGCAGGGGAGAAGAAGGAGTTGGCCTTTACCTGGATATCTCCGGCCGGCGTCACGGTCCGCAAGGTCTATACCTTCCAGGGTGGGAACTACGGCATCGATTTGGCCTATCAAACGGCCAATTCCGGAGCTGCCAGGGCCGCAGCGGCCTTTCAGACCGTTATGACCTATCCGGCGGTTCCCAGAGCCAAGGAGAGTCGGCTTGAGACTTTCGGACCGGCCACCTTTGCCCAGGACAAGCTCACGGAAGCGAAAGTCAAGGACCTGGCCGGCCAGGGGAAGAGCTACAGTGCTCCACAGTGGAGTGGCTTTGCCGACAAGTATTTCCTCTCGGCCGTGGTGGCCCAGGGGGGTAGCATTGCTTCGGCCGCAGTCCGCAGTACCCCGCGGGGGATGCTTGAGAACACCATAACCGCACCGGAAACCTCCTTGAACCCTGGCGAAACCAAATCCGTTGCCTATCGCCTCTATTTCGGTCCCAAGGACCTGGATATCCTCAAGGGGCAGGGGAACAGTCTGGAGCGGGCTATTGATCTCGGCTGGTTCGCCATGCTGGCCAAGCCGCTCCTCCACAGCCTCAAATTCTTCTATAAGTACGTCCATAACTATGGTATCGCCATCATTATCATCACGGTTATTATAAAGCTCCTCTTCTATCCCCTGACCCAATCCAGCTACAAGTCCATGAAGGAAATGCAGAAGCTCCAGCCTAAAATGGCCGAGCTGAGGGAAAAGTACAAAAATGACCGCGATGCCATGAACAAGGCGATCATGCAGCTCTACCAGACCCACAAGGTGAACCCGGTTGGTGGCTGCCTCCCCATGCTGGTCCAGATTCCGGTGTTCTTCGCCCTCTACAAAGCGCTCATGTTTTCCATCGAACTGCGGCATGCGCCGTTCATGCTCTGGATTCAGGACCTCGCCGGCAAGGATCCCTACTACGTGACTCCGATTATCATGGGTGTTACCATGGTGATCCAGCAGAAGATGACCCCATCCCAGATGGATCCGATGCAGCAGAAGATGATGATGGCTCTTCCCGTTGTCTTCACGTTCATGTTCCTGAACTTCCCTTCCGGGCTTGTCCTCTACTGGCTCGTGAACAACGTGCTGACCATTGTTCAGCAGTACTATATAAACAAGAGCATTGCCGCGGCCGAGGCAAAATAGGAACACCATGTATTTTGAAGATACCATAGCGGCCATTGGCACGCCGGTGGGTGAGGGGGGGATCGGGGTTATCCGCGTAAGCGGTCCCGATGCCCCTGCCCTGGCCCGGCGGCTGGTGCGGCGGGGCAACAAGAACGGTGACTTCGAGAGTCACCGTTTTTATTATGGTGCCGTGCTGGATCCCGATACAGGGGAGGCCGTTGATGAGGTGATGGCTGTCCTCATGGTGGCGCCCCGCTCCTACACCATGGAGGATGTCCTTGAGATCCAGTGTCATGGTGGCTACCTGGTTACGCGGCGGGTACTGGATGCGGTGCTTCGGTGTGGTGTGCGGCTGGCCGAACCGGGTGAATTCACCCGGCGTGCATTTCTGAACGGCAGGATCGATCTGGTTCAGGCAGAGTCCATTATCGATGTCATTCGCTCCAAGACCGAGGCTGCTCTTTCACTTGCCCAGCACCAGCGGGAAGGAAGGCTTTCGGAGCGACTTAACAACGTACGGAGTTTCCTTCGGCATGCCCTTGCCCTTGTGGAGGCGTACATCGATTTTCCCGAAGAGGAGATCGATCCGGCTGCCCAGGTCGAGATCGAGGCAAAGGTACGGCAGGCTCTCGACCTGATCAAAGAGCTTCTGGACGGATTCGATGAAGGGAGGGTGCTCCGGGATGGGGTGTCGGTACTCATAGCCGGAAAGCCCAATGTGGGGAAATCGAGTCTTCTTAATACGCTTCTTCAGGAAAAACGGGCTATTGTAACGTCGGTTCCCGGAACCACCCGCGACATTATCGAAGAAGTGGTAAATGTGCGGGGCCTTCCGCTCCGGATGCTCGATACGGCTGGGATACGCGAAACCGAGGACATCGTTGAGAAAGAGGGCGTTCGGCTTACCCTGGAGAAGATACCCCAGGCCGACCTTATCCTTTTCGTCCTTGACGGTTCCCGTCCCTTTGATGATGATGACCGGATGATATTGGATGCGCTGTCGGGCCGTCGCTCGATAGTGGTGGTGAACAAGAGAGATCTGCCAGGATTACTCCATCTACCCAGAGAACTTGAAGGGATGCGCACCGTTGACATTTCCACTTCCACCGGTGACGGCATTGATGAGCTGCGGGGGGCAATTTTCGAGACATTTATTCACGGCCGGGCCATCGACAGCCGGGAGTATGTGGCCCTTTCCCAGGCCCGGCACAGGGACGCACTGGAAAAGGCGCGGGGGAAAGTCGCCGTTTTCCGTGACAATCTTTCTCTGGGTCTGGACCTTGAAATTCTGGCCGTCGATCTGAGAGAAGCCCTCGATGCAGTGGGGGAGGTTACCGGAGAAACAACGCCGGACGACATCCTTGATATGATATTTGCGCGTTTCTGTATCGGTAAGTAGTTGTGGGCATGGGCTGAACAGGCAACGTGAACAGAGAATGTTTCACGTGGAACAAATTGTATAACTATGCGTTTATGCTGCTTAATTCGCTGGGATGCTGTATCCATTGAAACCATCCGTGAAACAGAATGGAGATTGTAATACAGAGATGGGATTCATCGACTACGATAAAAAATACGATGTCATTGTGGTGGGGGCCGGGCACGCCGGTTGCGAGGCGGCCCTGGCAGCGGCCCGCATGGGGTGTGCTACCCTGCTGCTTACCATCAACCTGGATGCCATAGCGCTGATGTCGTGCAACCCGGCCATCGGCGGGCTGGCCAAAGGGCACCTCGTTAAGGAGATCGATGCCCTTGGCGGCGAGATGGGAAAGAATATCGATGCCACCGGCATCCAGTTCCGTATCCTCAATACCCGTAAAGGGCCGGCGGTTCGTGCGTCCCGGGCCCAGGCCGACAAGCAGCTTTACCGCCTCCGGATGAAGCACGTCATGGAACAGCAGGATCGGCTGGATCTCAAGCAGGCCGAGGTGACCGGCATCGTGGTGGAAGAGGGGGAAGTGCGGGGTGTTGACACCAAGGTGGGGGTCCGCTATCGTGGAACTACAGTGATTCTCACCACCGGTACCTTCATGCGCGGCCTCATTCATGTGGGGCTCACCAACTATCCTGGCGGAAGGGCAGGGGACCTTCCTTCGGTCGGGCTGTCGGACCAGCTCCGGGACCTGGGTTTCGCCGTGGGCCGTCTAAAGACCGGGACGCCGGCCCGGCTCGACGGCCGAACCATAGATTTTTCCCGGCTGGAGCCCCAGTTCGGTGACGATCCGCCGATTCCTTTTTCCTTTTCCACGGAGCGGATCGATCAGCACCAGGTGCCCTGTTACATTGCCTACACCAACCCCCGCTCCCACGACATCATCCGCTCCGGCCTCGACCGTTCGCCGCTCTATGCCGGGGTAATCGAGGGGATCGGTCCCCGCTACTGCCCCTCCATTGAGGACAAGGTGGTCCGCTTCCCCGAAAAGGACCGCCACCAGACATTCCTGGAGCCCGAAGGGCGCGATACGGTGGAGTACTACCCTTCCGGGCTTTCCACGTCACTTCCGATCGACATCCAGTGGGCTTTCTACCGGAGCATCGAGGGGCTGGAGAACGTGGAAATCATGCGGCCCGCCTATGCCATCGAGTACGACTATGTGGATCCGATACAACTCCACTCGACGCTGGAAACTAAGCCGGTCCGCAACCTCTACCATGCCGGCCAGATCAACGGCACCTCGGGCTATGAGGAGGCCGCGGGACAGGGGCTCATGGCCGGTATCAATGCGGCGCTCAAGGTCAGGGGTGAAGAGCCGGTGGTGCTGGACCGGAGCGAGGCCTACATCGGGGTCATGATCGATGACCTCGTCACTCTCGGCACCCGGGAACCCTACCGGATGTTCACCTCACGGGCCGAATACCGTTTATTGCTGCGGGAGGATAACGCTGACCTGAGGCTGCGGGAAGTTGGCCACAGGGTTGGTCTGGTGGCGGAGGGTGAGTACCGGCAGTTTCTGGAAAAACGGGAGCGTATCAGTACCGAGCTGTCGCGTCTTAAGGGTGCGAGGCTCCTTCCGTCCGAGGCCGATCCGGCGTTCCTGGCGGAATTCGGGATGACCAACCTGCAGAATGCGCTCACCCATGAGCAGCTCCTGCGGCGTCCCGACCTCACATATGAGGAGCTTTGCCGCATTGATCCCATGGCCGCACAGGTGCCACCGGCGGTTCGGGAACAGGTGGAGATACAGATAAAGTACCAGGGATACATTGAGCGGCAACTGGACCAGGTCGAACGGGCGCGTAAAGTGGAGGGGACGGCCATTCCCGCCGATTTCGACTATACCGCCATTCCTGGCCTGTCTGCCGAAGTGCGCGAAAAACTGACGAAGTTTCGTCCCGACACCCTTGGGCAGGCTTCCCGCATCCAGGGGGTAACCCCGGCGGCAGTGGGCATTCTGGCCCTGGCCCTCAAGGCTCGAGGATAACATGAACCAGGACGCGAAAGATCTGCTGCTTCGTGGTGCAGCCCAGATCGGAGTGGAACTGACCGCAGATCAGGTTGGAAAGTTTGCTCTCTATGCCGATGAGCTCAGAAAGTGGAACCGGAAGATCAACCTTACCGCTATCACCACCGAGAAAGAGATTGCCCTCAAACATTTTGTCGATTCTCTCTCCATCTGTCGCGTAATCAGAAATGAAGGGCGCCTTCTGGACCTTGGTTCAGGCGGAGGTTTTCCAGTCATTCCCTTTGCAATAGTCAACTCCCGGATCGAAGCGGTGTCAGTGGATGCGGTGGAGAAGAAGGTGATTTTTCAGCGCCACGTGGGGAGAACCCTAGGGTTGCAGCACTTCGAGGCGGTACATGCCCGGGGTGAGGAATTGGCTGCAAGATATGCCTCCAGCTTCGACTGGATAGTTTCCCGGGCCTTCTCCGATATTCCGGCTTTTGTGCGCATGGCGCTGCCACTACTTGCTCCCAATGGGACAATCGTCGCCATGAAGGGTCAGGGGGGGCGCGAGGAAGCCGGCACGGTACGGCCGGCTCTGGAAATTATCGGGGTGGAGATCCGTCAGATGCTGGAATTCCCCCTGCCGATCTCAGGTGACCGGCGGTGCCTCATTGTCATGGGGCGAAAAACTGACGCATAGGTGGTAGCTGCATAAATTGCGCTATTTTCGAGTCTGATTCGTTTTGGGTTAAAAGGCAGGCCGAACCCTGCCCGTGCCGGAGAAAGTCCGTTAAACGCCAAATATGGATGCCGCTTTTTTGTGCAATTTGATCCGTTGGAACATAATTGCGCTGGGGCCGAAGGGTGATAAGCTATCCACTATGATATCTACAATGCTATCAAGGAGTGAACAAGACATGAAACATACCATCCTTAAAAAAAGCGCGACCCTGCTTGTCCCGCTCATGCTCTTTTCTGCCTGTACCCCTTACCGGAGCCAGTATGTCGGCTTCCGGCCCGCAGAGGATTACGTGAACCGCCTCGTGGTGAACGGAGTCACCATCGGCGGTGAAGCCTTTGCCGATAAAGGGGCGGCACAGGAGGCCTTTGGTTTCGATATCAAGGGGAGCGGCCTGATTCCGGTGCAAGTTGTCATGACCAACCAGGGGACAAAGAATCTGGAGATAGTCACTAACCAGACCTTCCTGGTAAATGACCAGAACCGGTACTTCCAGGTTGTCCCCAATGCGGTAGCCCTCGACCGGATCGAAAAATCGACCCAGTTTGCCTCCTTCTTCGGAAGTGAGGCCGGGAAAGGCGCCGTTCTCGGGGCCGTGGGTGGTGCCATTCTCGGGGCCGCCGTCGGCATAGTGACCGGGCAGAACGTTGCCGAGGCCCTCGGCAAGGGAGCCGCCATCGGCGGTGCCGGCGGTGCCGTTGCCGGCGGAGTCAAGGGGGGGACTTCCGGCGAGCGGGAACAGACCATCATCAACGATATTCGGGCCAAGGGGCTGGAAGGAAAAGTCCTCCCTGCCGGGAGCATCGCAAGCGGTTTCCTCTTTTTCCCGGCTGAGGCCGATACTGCGCGGGATCTGCGTCTGCAACTCCGGGAGCGGGAGACCGGCGAGGTCCACAGCGTGGTTCTGAAGTTCAAGTAACAGCACCGGGATGCTGAACGAAAAGAGGCCTGTGGCCTCTTTTTTTTGCCATGGGAGGGTCTGATGGAGTTTCGCGTTTATTATGAAGATACCGATGCCGGCGGCGTGGTCTATCATGCCCGGTATCTTGGTTTCTTCGAAAGGGGGCGGTGCGAGTTCCTGCGCCAGAGGGGGCTGTCGGTGCGGGAGCTGGCCGACCAGGGGGCGGTTTTTCCCGTGGTGCGCATGGAAATAGACTTCAAGGCTCCGGCAGTGCTTGACGACCTTCTCAGGGTGGATACCGAAGTTGTCGAAGTGGGGAAGACCTCCTTTACCCTTGAACAACGTGTGGTTCGGGCGGAAGACGGGAAGACTCTGGTTGGCGGGCGAGTCACCCTAGTCTGCGTGCGCCCCGGGATGAAGCCGAGACGCCTTCCTGAGGAACTCCTGAACGCGCTCCAAATTAAGCAACTGCCATCGGATGACAGCCCGCCTGGGGAGGTGAAAAAGTGATGGGACTCATTCTGAAGCTCGTTATCAACGCCGTGGCTCTCTTTGCCGTAGTTCGCCTTGTACCCGGCATCACGGTTTCGGGAACCGGCAACCTGTTTATAGCGGCCCTGGTCCTGGGCTTTCTCAATGCGGTGCTCCGCCCGGTCATCTCCTTTTTTGCCCTGCCGGTAACGGTCATGACACTGGGGCTTTTCACCCTTGTGGTGAACGCTGCCGTCTTTGCCATTGCCGCCTGGATCGTTCCGGGCTTCGGTGTCGCGGGGGTTGGGAGCGCCATTCTGGGGGCCCTCGCCTTCAGCGTTATCAGCTTCGTGCTCAATATGGTCATAAGGCCGTCATGAGGACGCCGGAAAGTCGTTAGGCGGTGATTATGGATAAGGTCTTGTAAATTGCCGGCTCCGTGATTAATATATTGATATTCTTCTATATATTACTAAACAGTTAAAGGGGCTGTCGGCATGAAAACAAGAATTGTCATAATCGGGGCCAATGCGGCGGGGGCAAAGGCTGCCGCAAAGGCACGGCGCATTGATCCGAGGGCGGAAATTACGGTTGTTGATCGGGGCGAATTCATCTCCTACGGGGCCTGCGGTATTCCATATTATGTTTCCGATACTGTCCAGGAAGTGTCTGAACTCATGAGTACGGCGGTGGGAGTGATGCGGGATGCGGCCTTCTTCCGCAAGGTGAAGGGGGTTGAGGTGCTGACCGGTGTTGAGGCGGTGGGCATCAATCGAACGGAGAAAACCGTAGCCCTGCGAGTGGTTGCTACCGGCGTCACCAGGACGCTTTCATACGACCGGCTGATCCTGGCTACGGGAAGTTCTCCGGTTTCCCTGCCCCTGAAAGGAAAGGAACTATCCGGAATATTCACGGTTAAAACCATAGAGGATGCGGAGCTTCTTAAGGAAAAGGCTTCCACCAGCACCCGCGCCTGCATAGTCGGCGGAGGCCTGATTGGCCTGGAAACGGCCGAAGCTCTCGTGGAAAGAGGTTTGACGGTTACTTTGGTGGAGATGCGGGAGCAGTTGCTTCCCGGCGTACTCGATCCCGAGATGGCGCGAATTGTGGAGAAGCACTTGGCGGAGAAAGGGGTTGCCGTCCATGTGGGGTGCACGGTCAACGGTTTCGACGGCAACGGGAGGGTGGAGAACGTGGCTACCTCTGCGGGGAATGTGCCTGCCGATCTGGTGGTGCTTGCTCCCGGGGTGAAACCCAATGTGAAGCTCGCGCAGGAGGTGGGGCTGGAAATCGGCGCCACTGGTGCCATTGCCGTCAATGAAAGGATGCAGACGTCGGACCCCGCCATCTATGCCTGCGGCGATTGTTGCGAGACAACGCATCTGGTGACGGGCCAAAAGGTGTACATTCCCCTGGGGAGTACCGCCAACAAACAGGGGAGGGTGGCGGGGATAAACGTTGCCGGGGGCGATGCTGCCTTTGCCGGTGTCATCGGCACTGCCATCGTGAAGGTTTGCGATATGAACGCCGGCAAGACCGGCCTCACCGAAACCGAGGCCCGGAGAGCTGGTTTCAAGGTGGAGACGGTGCTGGCACCTGCACCGGACCGCGCCCACTTCTTCCCAGGCGCAAAGCCCATAGCCCTGAAACTCGTGGCAGAGAAAGAGAGCGGCCGGATTCTCGGGCTCCAGGCGGTGGGACTAGGGGCGGTGGACAAGAGGATCGACGCCGCTGTGGCAGCCATAACCTTCGGCGCCACCGCCGCGCAACTGGCCCAGCTTGACCTTGCCTATGCACCCCCCTATGCCGCAGCCATGGACAACCTCATTGTGGCGGCAGACATTCTCAGGAACAAACTTGAAGGCCATGCCCGGGGCATCACGCCGGCTGAGGTCAAGCGCAAGCTCGATGACGGCGATGATTTCATCCTCCTGGATGTCCGGTCGCCGGGCGAGCATGCCGAAGTCCGCATTGCCGGGGCGAAACTGGTACCCCTTGGCACTTTGCGTGAAAAACTGGAGATGTTGCCGAAGGATAAGGAAATTGTGACCTTCTGCAAGATCAGCCTCAGGGGGTATGAAGCCCAGAAAATCATGGAAGCGGCAGGATTCGGCGACGTGAAATTCATGGATGGCGGCATCCTTACTTGGCCCTACGAACTGGAGCGGGGGTAATCCGCTGCCTTGCCATTCGTGAAGCCATCTGCTAGAGTTTGCAGACCTGTCGCGGCATCGACCTGAATCGATAGTTTTCGAAGGAGACCCCATAATGCAGAAGAAGAATACGGATTCGCTCGTCCACTATGCCGTTACCGTGGTGGGTAAAGATCGCCCCGGCATCGTGGCGGGCACTGCCGGGGTACTCTACCGGCTTGGGTGCAACATCGAAGATTCCAGCTCCACCATGCTTGGCGGCGAGTTTTCCATGATCCTCATCGTTTCCCACGAAAGGCCCTTCAGCAAGGGGAAGCTTCTCGACGAGTTCCGGGGCTTGGCCGAGGAGATGGGGCTTACGGTGGCGGCACGGCCTCTCTCCATCGACGAAGTGGCGTACCAGGCCCCGCAGGGAGAGCTCTGTATGGTTTCGGTCTACGGCTCCGACCAGCCGGGAATCGTCTACCGCGTGACCAAGGAGCTGGCCGAGCGCCGGGTGAACATTACCGATCTCAATACGAAGCTTGTGGGCACCAGGGAAGAGCCGGTCTACGTCCTGATGCTGGAGGCGTCCCTGCCGGAGGAGATTGCCATTGACGATGTGGCGGCGATGCTTGACGAGATCAAAAAGGAGTTGAAAGTGGAGATATCGGTGCGTTCCATCACACCGGTCTCCTTCTGACGCCATGTCCGTACAGCCCATTCTCTGTTATCCCCATCCCGTACTCAAGAAAGTCAGCCACGCAGTAGAGGCTATCGACGATGAGATTCAAGGGCTCATTAACGACCTCATCGACACGATGGAGGCCGGTCCAGGCTCTGTGGGCGTTGCCGCGCCACAGATCGGAGTAACGCTCAGGGTCTGCGTGGTGGACGTCTCAGGGAGCCGCCATGGCAAGGACAACAACCATGGCCGCCTCATCATGGTGAATCCCGAGATCATAGAGCGGGAAGGGGGAGCCATAATGCGGGAGGGGTGCATGAGCGTCCCCGATTACACCGGAGACGTGGAGCGGGCCACCGGCATTACCGTACGCTTTCAGGATGGGGAGGGGGCGAAGCGGGAGATCACTGCCACCGGTTTCGAGGCCGTGGCGATCCAGCACGAGATGGACCACCTGGACGGGATCCTCTTCCTGGACCGGATCGTGTCGCTCAAGACGGGATTGTTCCGGCGAAAAAACTATCGATAAACAGCAGCTTAAAGCGCAGTCTGCCATAAGAGGGTTACGGGTCATGCCGTAGCCCTCTTTTCATTTCAGCCGTCCGGTTTCCCCCCCTGAGAAGCGGAATATTCAAACTTGTAACCCACGCCATACAGGGAATGAATCAGTTCGGTGCCGGGGCTGGCGCGGTCTATCTTTTTCCTGAGCTTCTTGATGTGGCTGTCGATGGTGCGGTCTGCCACAATCCGTTCGTCGGGGTAGATATGGTCCATGAGCTGGTGGCGGCCGTAAATCCTCCCCGGCCTGGCAGCCAGGAAGTGCAGAAGCTTGAATTCCACGGCGGTAAGCTCCAGGTCATGGCCGTTGAAGGTTGCCCGGTAGCGGGACTCGTCCAGTTCCAGGCCTGCGGCCATGGTGGTGTGGGCGCCCCCGGTCCGTCGCAGTACCGCCTTCACCCTGGCCACCACCTCGCGGGGGCTGAACGGTTTGCAGATATAATCGTCGGCTCCCAGCTCCAGCCCCAGAAGCCGGTCCAGTTCCTCCACCCGGGCCGTAACCATTACTATCGGTACGGATGAAAAAGATCGGATTTCCTTGCAGATATCCATGCCGTCCCGCCCCGGCAGCATCAGATCCAGAAGAATAATATCCGGTCCGTGCTCCCGCACCCAGGGGACGGCCTCGATTCCGTTCTCCAGCAGGTGTGAATCGAATCCCGCCTTCCGGAGATAATCTCCCATAAGTCCGGCCAGTTTCGGTTCGTCTTCCACTATAAGGACTGTGCCTGTCATTGATGTCCCTCCGTCAGGGGCAGGGTTACCCTAATCCACAAACCACCCATTGGGGAGTGTTGCGCTTCGATAGTGCCGGCATGGGCTTCGACTATATTCCGGCAGATTGCGAGACCGAGCCCGGCCCCTCCTGCCGCACGGCTGCGGGA